>Ga0082335_1001922_pt1 | contig 41165 bp, 34 predicted proteins | sample Subgrocontami58m_FD_72375 | JGI IMG/M metagenome (GOLD analysis project Ga0082335, IMG submission 72375) | Subsurface groundwater microbial communities from S. Glens Falls, New York, USA - GMW37 contaminated, 5.8 m (SPADES assembly) (version 2) ...
CCTTCTCAAATGTTGTTCACGTTCTATCCTTGATGTATAGGAATTTCAAAGTTGCCCACGAAAAGACGCGAAAGTATCCTCCCCCTGTCCCCCTCCAGAGGGGGATAAAGGGGGAGGTTCGTGCTTTTTCGAGTGTTTCGTGGGAAATATGTTGTTGCAAAAGGCAACCTAATTAAACGCTAAGGAAATTCAAAGTTGCAATTGTAGCGCGAACTTTAGTTCGCATAAGATATAAGCGAACTGAAGTTCGCGCTACTTTGGAAAAGCTGCCAAAGGCCTAATTAAATCGTATAGGAATTTTCATTTTATTTATGCGGGTTTCTGGGAGACACGGACAAACTTCGTTTGTCCATGTTTAACTTAAATTCACTCCCCGTTTTCACGAGGACAAGATATTTTATAATGGCACAAATTATTCCCCTCTTGGGAGGGGACTTCGTCGTGAGCTCAGTCGAACGATTTAGGGGTGGGTAAGTCAGTAATTCGTGAGATATTCACTGAGATTTCATGACCAAGGGACCCACCCCTAACCCCTCCCAAGAGGGGACTTTTTAACTTGTTTATAAATACATACGAGATTATACATTTTGATTTCAGAGGAGAAAATGAACGAAGTACATGTTACAAAAATTGCAGCCGAACTCAAATTAACGAATAAGCAGGTCAGGGCAACTGCACTTCTCTTTGATGAAGGGGCTACCATCCCGTTTATCGCACGGTATAGAAAAGAAGCTACCGGCAGTCTGGACGAGGTTGCCATTGGGGCTATCCGTGATCGTCTGAGCAAATTGATTGAATTGGATAAACGGCGTGAGGCTATTCTGAAAGCCCTTGAAGAGCGTGGCCAGCTTACCGATGAATTAAAAGAAAAAATATCAGAGGCTGAGTCCCTTACAGTCCTGGAAGATATTTACCTGCCGTATCGTCCCAAACGCCGTACAAGGGCGACTATTGCAAAGGAGAAAGGCCTCGAACCTCTGGCACAGTGTATTTTTGCCCAGGACGATAGAGACCCGGCATCTGAAGCAGCCGCTTTTGTTGATGCGGAAAAGGGGGTTGATTCTGTGGAAGACGCCCTTGCGGGGGCACGGGACATTATTGCAGAATGGGTAAGCGAGGATCAGTCTGCCCGCACGCACATGCGCGAACTGTATCTTCATCAAGGAGTCTTTAAAGCAAAAGTGGTCACCGGCAAAGAGGAGGAGGGCATAAAGTACAAAGATTATTATGAATGGGAAGAACCTGTGGCAAAAGCACCATCGCACAGGATTCTTGCCATGCGGCGTGGGGAAAAGGAAGGATTCCTGGGTTTCCGCATTATTCCTCCGGAGGATAAGGCTCTGATGCAACTGGAAGCGCTTTTTGTAAAGGGTGGTGGATTGTCCGCTCAACAGGTCAAGATGGCGGTTCATGATAGTTACAAAAGGCTTTTGTCTCTTTCGATAGAAACGGAGATACGCCTTGCAACAAAAGAGCGTGCAGAAGAAGAGGCCATCAGGGTCTTTGCCGGGAATCTGCGGCAACTCCTGCTTGCAGCACCCCTTGGACAGAAAAATATCCTTGCCATTGACCCCGGTATCCGTACAGGATGTAAGGTGGTTTGCATGAATAGTCAGGGAAAGTTGGTGCATTCCGATATCATATATCTCCACCAATCTGAGAGATCTTCAGCCGAGTCAGCTTCAAAAATCATTGATCTCTGCGAACGATTTCAGATAGAAGCCATTGCAATAGGGAACGGCACCGCCGGAAGAGAAACAGAGTCCTTTATTCGTTCCTTAAAACTTTCCGGAAAGGTTCCCGTGGTGATGGTAAATGAAAGCGGCGCCTCGGTATATTCAGCCTCGGAAGCTGCACGTGAGGAATTTCCTGATCACGATGTGACGGTGCGCGGTTCGGTATCCATTGGCAGGCGTCTTATGGACCCGCTGGCAGAGTTGGTAAAGATAGATCCAAAATCTATTGGTGTGGGACAATACCAGCACGACGTTGACCAAGGCGCGTTAAAGAAGAGTCTTGATGATGTGGTCATCAGTTGTGTGAACAAAGTAGGTGTTGACGTGAATACGGCAAGTAAGCAGCTTCTTATGTACGTTTCAGGTCTTGGGCCGCAGCTTGCCAGGAACATCGTGGAATACCGAAACGAGCAAGGTCCTTTTGCATCAAGAGAAGAATTCCGGAAAGTATCCAGGCTGGGTCCTAGTGCGTTTGAGCAGGCAGCGGGTTTTTTACGCATACGGGAGGGAAAAAATCCTCTTGATGGGAGCGCCGTGCATCCGGAAAGTTATCAGATCGTAGATACTATGGCGCAAGACCTCAAATGCTCGGTTACCGATTTGATGCGTGACGAAAAAATCAGGGAGAAAATCGATCTCAAAAAGTACGTGACGGAAAAGGTGGGTATCCCGACATTGACTGACATTATTGGTGAATTAGCCAAGCCCGGACGCGACCCCAGAGAAAAGTTTGAAAATGTTGAGTTTGCGGAGGGAATTGAAAAATTAGAGGACGTACAACCTGGCATGACACTTACCGGCATAGTCACTAATGTTACCGCATTTGGCGCATTTGTGGATATAGGGGTGCATCAAGACGGATTGGTGCATATCAGCGAGCTTGCAGACCGGTTTGTAAAAAATCCTAGTGATGTGGTTAAAGTTCACCAGAAAGTAACGGCTACGGTATTGGATGTGGACTTAAAAAGAAGAAGAATTTCGCTATCCTTAAAAAATAATCCGGGGAAAAAGCAACCCCCGGTTTCCCTATTCGGAATAGAGTTGCAAACCCGAACCCGCAGTGGGTAAAATAGCTATTTATTTAACAATGAAATAATAATATGGGTAAATTTTTATCCCTTTCTGTGGACAATATCTATTTACAGTTGTTACGAACTTTTGTCCTATCCATTTTTTTGAAAGGTTGCGTAATTAATGATATGAAGGCAAACGAAAATAGTCCACACACAAAAACTTCCCAGACGGATATTAATACCCCTCACAAGGGGAACCCTAACCACTTAATCAACGAAAATAGTCCGTACCTTCAGCAGCATGCCTATAACCCGGTTGACTGGTATCCGTGGGGGGAAGAGGCGTTTCAGAAGGCAGCCAGGGAAGACAAACCCATCTTCCTTTCTATCGGGTATTCAACGTGTCACTGGTGTCATGTCATGGAATACGAATCATTCGAGGATGAGGAGGTGGCAAAGATTTTGAATGAAAATTTCGTATCGATTAAAGTCGATAGGGAAGAGCGGCCTGACATTGATAATATTTACATGACCGTCTGCCAGGCCATGACCGGCAGCGGAGGCTGGCCATTAAACCTTTTCCTGACGCCGGAAAGAAAACCATTCTATGCAGGCACCTATTTCCCAAAAACAGAACGGTACGGGAATCCCGGTTTCATTGCCATTCTAAACCAGATATCCAATCTGTGGAAGACGAATAAAGAGAGTGTGCTCACATCAAGCGAACAGGTGGTGAAAGTATTGCAAACAGTATCTGAAACCTCAACTACAGAAACGCTTACTCAAGAAACGTTGAAGCATGCCTATGAACAATTAAGAAATAATTACGACAATATTTACGGTGGTTTTGGCACGTCGCCCAAGTTTCCAACTTCCCATAATTATACCTTTCTCCTTCGATGGTGGAAACGCAGCAACGATCCCACGGCTCTGGAAATAGTCGAAAAAACCCTTGATAGGATGGGACGTGGCGGGATTTACGATCAACTTGGTGGCGGATTCCATAGATATTCTACGGACGAATACTGGCTCGTTCCCCATTTTGAAAAAATGCTCTATGACCAGGCACTGCTCGCCACGGCTTACACGGAGGCGTATCAGGCAACCGGAAAGCCTTTTTTTGCTAATACTGCAAAGGGCATCTTTGCCTATGTCCTGCGGGATATGACCTCTCCGGAGGGTGGTTTCTATTCCGCCGAGGACGCCGACAGTGAAGGAGTAGAAGGGAAATGTTATGTCTGGACGCCTGATGAAATCATAAAAATATTGGGTGAGAAGGATGGGAAAATATTTTGTGATTTTTATGATGTCTCTAAAGAGGGCAATTTTGAGGAAAAGAACATCCTGCACGTGGATAAAGAAATAAATGCCTTTGCCAAACTGGAAGGTATAAAGCTCGAAGAACTCCAGGAAATGCTCAGCAAGGCCAGGGCAAAACTATTTACTGTCCGTGAGAAACGCATCCATCCTCACAAGGACGACAAAATACTTACTTCATGGAATGGATTGATGATTGCAGCGCTGGCTAAGAGCGCTCAGGCGCTCAATGAGCCAAAGTATGCGCAGGCAGCGGTGCGTGCTGCAGATTTTATCCTGAACACATTACGGCTGAAGGATGGTTCACTGCTAAAACGATACAGGTTAGGTGAGGCCGCTATTCCAGGGCATCTGGATGACTATGCTTATTTTGTATGGGGATTAATAGATCTCTACGAGGCAACCTTTGAGATGAAATACCTTAAAATAGCTTTGGAACTCAATAAGCTGATGATTGATGATTTCAAGGATGAAAAAGGGGGGGGCTTCTTTTTTAGCGGCAAGAGGAATGAACAACTCATTGCGCAGACCAAGGAGATATATGACGGAGCTACACCTTCCGGGAATTCAGTCGCTCTCATGAATATTTTGCGATTAAGCCGTATGACCGGGAACCTGGATCTGACAAATATTTCCGGGCAACTTATAAAAACCTTTGCAGAAACGGTAAATAACTATCCGTCTGGCTATACCCAATTTCTGTGCGCCCTTGACTTTGCCTTAGGCCCCACGAAAGAGATTGTCATTGCAGGAGAACATGGCTCTGATGATGCGAAGCAGATACTCAAGGAAATAAGAAGGAGGTTCCTGCCCGGCAAGGTCGTGATATTACATCAGGAAAAGGATAAATCTATCGGAGAAATTTTCGGATTCGTCAAGGAGCAAAAGGCAATAGATGGCAAGGCAACGGCTTATATCTGTGAAAATTATGCCTGTAAGGCTCCTACCAATGATATAAACCAGATAAAGAAACTTTTGGATGAACGCTGAATATTTCAGGTATGATCGATTTGCTTTTGCTCTAGGAATCCAGGATAAATTTGGAATAGGATTTTATTTCCTTGAGGAGATGATCGGTTTGTTGATATCTATCCTCAGGTTTTTTCTTGATGCATTTGAGTACGACGTTTTCAAGCCATCGTGGGATTTTTGAGTTTAGCGTAGCAGGTGGTTGTGGTTCTTCATTGATGTGGCGATAGGCGATGTCGCCTTCATTAAATGGGGTCTTTCCCGTGAGCATTTCATAAAGGACAATACCAAAGGAATAAATATCACTGTGATAGTCTAAAGTTTCTCCCCTGATTTGTTCTGGGGACATGTACACGGGCGCGCCCAACACCTGTTCTGGCTGTCCTATTACCGAAGGCGTCATTAATTGGGTAAGTCCAAAATCAGATATTTTTATTCGCAGATCCTTCAAGACAAGTATATTACCGGGTTTGATGTCACGATGAACAACCCCGTTTTGATGGGCGCAGCTTAAGGCATCGCATATATTGATTGCAATTTGAATGGCGTCTTTTATGTGCAGCGCCCCTTTTTTCATAAGAAGCTGGAGGTCTTCGCCCTCAATATAATCCATTACAATGAAGAACTGCTTATTGATATTTATATCGTATATGGTAATAAAACCGGGATGTTTAAAAAGACTGACTGATTGGGCTTCACGAACAAATCGTTCAATGGCTTCTTTGTTATTTTTATAAGCATCCCTGATGACCTTTAAAGCTACTTTTCTTTTAAGGATTTTATCCACCGCCTTGTAGACTACACCTATACTACCCTGTCCGATAAGCTGTATGTCTTCATATCGATCTTCGAGCACAAGTTCAGAGGCGCTCATGGCCGTTTTCATTTTGAGTCTTTGGGTTATAACTTCAAGCCGTTTTGCGATATCCTTGTAACCGATGTCAAAAGATATTATTTTTTTGTATATGGTGAGCGCCTTCTCAGGAATGTTGTGTTCTTCGAATGCAGCGCCTATTTGATAGAGGAAATCCACTTTTTTATCCATGGGCATTGCGGCTTCAATTACCTTGTTGAAATATTCCTCTGCAATGTTCAAGGTGCCTTTTTTAGAAAACAATCTGCCAAGCCTGAATTGGGCATCAAGCTGATATTCGGATGGAAATTGCTCGACCGTTTGCAGCAGAGGCAGTGCCTTATCGTCTTCCTTTTCTTCGTAAAGGACTGCGAGTTGATATCGGAGACTGTTGGCTTCTTCTTCCGGAAGATTCATAGTCGACAATATTCCCTCCAGTTTTTTAATCTTCGGTTCGATAATTATTTTGTTTATATCTTTATAGCGTTTTGCGTAATCCGAATTATCAGGGTTTAATTTTATGAGTTTTTGCAGTTTTTCATAAGCTATATTGACCAGTCCTTCCTGAAGATACTGTTCAGCGGCATTGTCTAGAAAGGTTTCTAATGTGTTTTGGCAGGTGATATCATTTGGTTTTAGCTTTATGATTTTTGCCAAAACATTTTCTGCTAAGGGAATGTCACCTATCTTTACTTTTGTACAGAATTCGCTCAATGCATTCAGGAGGCACTGTGTCTGCTTTTCGTCTAATTTGTGCATGAGTAATTTTTCAAGGTGTGAGATGACGACCCTGAGTTTCGAGGAATCTTTTTTAATTAAATCCTGAAAGAGACCTACGGCACGTTCCACTTCATTATTTTCAGAATAAATGTAAGCAAGGAAAAATTGTATATTCGTATCGTTTGGCGGTAGTGTAAGAAACTTATTAAAATATGCAATGCTGTCTTTGATTCTCCCTGCATAGTAGCAGAGATGTCCCAGAATATATTTATTCATGGAATTACCGTTAAGCTGAGAGGTGGTTTCGTATTCCACAATTGCCTTGTCCAATATTCCTTTTTTCTTATATGCTTCGTAAAGAGATTTATAGGCAGATTCATTGAGCGGGTCTAATTCAATAATTTCAACAAATCCTTTAATCGCCGTCGTATGACGGTGTGGGCAGAGGTGGAACAGGTTCCTGTATTCGTCCAATGCCTTGTCGATAAGGCCCTTTTTGATATAAATTTTAGCGAGTATATAGAATTTATCTGAAAAATGACTTCCAATGAGTTTTAATTGATTGAGGATATGTAAGGCTTCTTCATATTCTCCTCTTAAATACAATAATTCGCCCATGACGAGGTGATACCTCATGTGCCGTATCCCAATATTGATACTATCCTTTAAAATATCAGATATGGGATAGTTTTCGTATATTTTCTGGCAAACGAGAAACGCATCGTTATCTCGTCCTATTTTCTTATAAGCAACAGCAAGGTCATTTAAGACCTTTATGTTTGTTGTATCATCCTTGAAATGGCGTTCAGCAATTTCAACAATGCCATTCCAATCATGTTCTTGATAAAGCTTATCGAGTTTTTTATTGTCAGAGAAATCAAACATTCTATTGTTATGTCTGGTTAAAATTGTGAAACTTTATATGAAACCTGCTCTATTGCCAAGTTAATATTTAGATAAAATACCTTAAATATTCAAAGTATCCAATTACTTTTTTAATTAATCAATTTTTATAAAAAGATATTACACCAGGATTGATAACAAATACTAAAAATACATTTTTAGATAATATCTTATAGTTATTATTGATATTTTAATGATAAAAAATAAGTTGTATTTTTAATTCTAATTTGTGATAATCTTAGCGATTGTAGAAGTAATGTGTAGAATATCTTAGAGTTATAGCAATAAGAACAGAATATGCCTTCTAAAGAAAAAGTGATGAAAATATTAGAAGAGTTGACTCTGGATGAACTCCATGAGGCTCAGAGTTTTATTGATACTCTTATTACGAATAGAAAGACAAGTGGTTTAAAATCTCAAAGAAAAGCGGATCAAGAGGGTTACAAATCTATGGAACGAAGGGAACGGGAACGCTTTTATGAAATCTTTCCCTGTAAACTTAAAATGGTTGACAAACAAGAAGATCCCACATTTGGAGGGACAGTTGTAGATATTTCTAAAGGTGGGCTACGATTAAAAACAAGTAAAAAAATAGAGGCAGGCAGCGTCTTGGTACTTTCTCCAGACTACGACCGGATATATAAAAAGATTTTTGTCGAGGTGGTTCGTATAAAAGAGTTTATGGGACAGTACGAAATAGGCGTAAAATATATTCTGGTGGAGGACAATACTAAAAAATAGTTTTGTAAAAATATCTAAAAAATTAACCATATAACAAATCATTTGTAAATACTACCATACCTAAAACATTTAATAGGATGTATATTGAAGGTTGGAATTAAAGTTAAATTCTGGGGCGTAAGAGGATCCATTCCCACGCCTGGTGTAAAGTATATAAAATATGGTGGAAACACCCCCTGCGTGGAAGTTCGACTACCGAACAATCAATTGTTTATTTTTGATGCGGGCACTGGTATCAGAGAACTTGGGAACGTATTGTGTAAAGAAGAGAGAAAGCTTAAAGCTCATATATTTCTTAGCCACTTCCACTGGGACCACATTCAGGGCCTGCCTTTTTTCATGCCTTCGTATATTGAGGGAAACGAAATTATTATCCTGGGCATGGATTTGCAAGAGGCACGGCTTGACAGAATCATATCAAATCAAATGGAAAGTATATATTTTCCGGTTAAACTACAATCTTTGTCGGCCCGTATGCAGTTTCAGATACTCTCAGAAGGAAGTAACACCATCGACGGGTTAACGGTTGATACTATGTACATCAATCATCCAGGTCAAGCAATGGGATATGTGGTAACTTTTGGAAAGACAAAGATATGTTATTTTACGGATAATGAACTGGTACCATCATGGGCACATGAGACTTTTAGATTGAAATATAAATCAGATACCAGAGAAAAGATTGTAAAATTAATTAGCGGTGCAGATTTACTCATCCATGACGCACAATATACAGATGAGGAATACAAAACCAAGATTGGCTGGGGGCATTCCCCTCTCAGCGATGTACTGAATCTTGCGAAAGAGGGAAGGGTGGGCAGGCTAGCGCTCTTTCATCACGACCCGGATCATTTTGATGAGCAAATTGACATCTTTGCGGCAAATTGCAAAGAGAATTTGAATGGGTCTTATCATCACATGGAATGTTTTGCGGCACAGGAAGGCATGGAACTACACTTCTAAATATTTCCATACAGGCATGTAATTTGCTCCAATTTTTAACCAGCGTTCAAAATAGTATAAAGGGTTTATTTTGCACAAAAAAGTAATTCATAGTGAACATAATTGAGAAAATGTTATGAGAAGGATGCACATACAAAATGTAACACCGGGAATGGTGCTTGGTAAGGCTGTTTACGGAGATAATTACGAGGTATTATTAAACAGGGGGGTAGTGCTCATTGAGGGTTATATTAACAGATTGAAAGATAGAGGATTTATCAAAGTTTATATCGATGATGAGGAAACTGCGGATGTTATCATTAAAGATCCAATATCTGATAAAATCCGCATTATGGCTACGAAAGACATTCTTAAGACATACGAATTAACACAGTCAGCGATAGTAAATATAGAAGCCGATACTGCCGAATCAGTCATCAAAAGTATTAATACACCCAAGATCAAAAACGCTTTTCAGGCAAACCCTGCTTTTAAGCGCATGTGTGAAGACATTAATTCATTTGTTGATGAGCTTATGAATGAAGATGTTTTATCAGGGTTAAATTCGATTAAGAGTTTTGATAATTATACCTTTGAACATTCTGTTGATACGGCAGTGTTATCCATAATCATTGCAAAAAGGTTATTGCTTGATAAAGGTAAATTAAGACAAATTGCCATTGGTGAGTTTCTTCATGATATTGGAAAGATTTTTATCGATGAAAAGATTATTAATAAACCAGGCAAATTAACAGAGGAAGAATATGAAAAAGTAAAGCAACACACCACCTATGGGTACGAGTTGCTCAAGGATATTGATAATATAGGAGAAGCTTCAAAGCATATTCCTTATCAACACCATGAGAGACAGGACGGTAAAGGTTATCCCCGTGGCTTGAAAGGCAGTAATAAAATTGATATTGGTGGTGTTGGCTATACCGAGCAGGATAAAATGATTATGATTGCGGAGATTGCAGCAATTGCGGACTTTTACGATGCCTGTATTTCGGACAGGCCGTATCGTAAAGGATTGCTTCCTGATTTTGTATATGAACTTATAAAGAACGGTTCAGGAACACAGTTTAATAGAGAATTAGTAGAATGTTTTCTTGGTGTAATGCCTAAATATCCTGTGGGTTCCGAAGTTAGAATCAGGAATGGTATAAATAAGGATTTTACAGGGGTTGTAATGTCTTTAGACATCCAGCAGTTATCCAGACCAAAAGTGAAATTGCTGCGTGATGCTAAAAAGAATAAGATAATACCTTTCGAAATTGATTTGAGTTCCAATATTACCGTAGACATGGAATGTATTTCTTAAAATAATTGTCGGGTAGCAACGCCATTTTTGATGGCAGCATCAGCAACTGCCTTAGCTACTTCCTTATGTACTTTCTCATTGAAAACGCTTGGTATAATATAGTCCTCGGATAGATAATCCTCATCGATAGTATTTGCAATGGCGTATGCTGCCGCCATATTCATCTCATCGTTGATTGTTGTTGCCCCAATATCTAATGCCCCCCTGAAAAGGCCCGGGAAGCAAAGTACGTTATTGATTTGGTTGTGATAATCTGACCTGCCTGTAGCAATAATCCTGGCGACACCCTCAATCAAATCAGGTTCGATCTCCGGCGTGGGATTTGCCATAGCAAAGACTATGGAATCCTTATTCATAGTCTTTACCATGTCCTTTGTAATCATATTTGGCCCGGAAACACCGATGAAAACATCCTTTCCCTTCATAGCATCGGCAATTATTCCTTTTTCATTATTTGGATTTGTGATTTCTGCTAAAGCATCCTTGTCGGGATTCATGTGGGTCTTTCTTCCTTTATAAACAATTCCGGCAGTATCGCATACCACTATGTTTTTAGCGCCTGAGCTGAGGAGTATTTTGGCAATTGATGTTCCTGCAGCGCCAGCGCCGCTGATAACGATAGAAACATTTTCTATCTTTTTCCCAACCACCTTTAATGCATTAATGAGACCCGCAAGGCAAACCACTGCTGTGCCATGCTGGTCATCGTGAAATACGGGAATTTTTAAGGCTGCCTTTAACCTCTTTTCGACCTCGAAACAGCGGGGGGCTGAAATATCTTCGAGGTTAATGCCGCCAAAAGTGGGAGCAATGTTTATAACAGTATTGACTATTTCGTTTACATCCTTGGTGTTTAACAAAATGGGAAATGCATCAATACCCCCAAATGCCTTGAATAGCATGGCCTTGCCTTCCATAACGGGCATTCCTGCTACAGGGCCAATATCGCCCAATCCAAGAATGGCAGTGCCATCGGTGATAACTGCTACGGTATTCTTGATAATGGTATATTCCCTGGCCAGTTCCGGGCGTTCGTGGATGGCCATGCAAACTTTGGCCACGCCGGGTGTATATACCCGTGAAAGGTCTTCAAAGGTAGAGATGCTAATGCGATTATTTAAAAATATTTTTCCCTTCTCGTGAAGTTCGAAGACCTTGTCTTTGACGCTGACAACTTCAACAAATTCCTTTCCAATGGCTGAAAGGGCGCTCAAAATGTCTTTTACCTGCTTGTCGGTGCTAACATAAACGGCAATATCTCTGACCTTAAATTCTTTTTCCGCCTTGATAATCTGAATATTGCCCATGCTGCCACCGAACTTACCAATGGTAGTAATAGCCATGCCCAATGTGCCAGGGGCATTTTTTAACTTTAAACGAAAAGTTACGAGGTTTTCAGTGAGTTTCATTTTTGTTAGCCTCCGATTTCAAATATGAGATTGTTTTAATCAGCCGGTACACCCCTTGTTGCGATTTGGAATTTTGGAGTATAAGCCTTTTTCTTGCAGAATAGCATTAATGCGGCGCCCGTTACAATAACACACGCTGAGGTTAAAAGCGTCAAGCGCATGCCGATGTGGTGATATAATATCGTTCCGATAAAAGGGGCAGTGAGTCCTCGTATGCCAATAAGAGAATATTGTATACCAAATATACCCGGTGTGTGTTCTCTTTTGACTTCCTGAATGATATGGTTATACCAGCATAAGTCCCACCCATTCATGATTACACCACTGATGACTGATGCGAAGAATATGGGATATATACTGCGTGAAATTGCGTAAAGAAAAGGTATGGCTACGGCAATGAGCATGACAACCTTTAGGAGATTCAGTGGTTTGTAGCGATCGATAAGGTGTCCCCAGAAGAAGAAAGAGATCGAACCAGAAAGTGCGGTAATAGAACCTAAATATCCAATAATTGTATTTGATAGTGATAGTTCGTGAACCAGGAAAAGAGGGTAAAGGGGTACACCCAGGAGATAGCCGAATCCGGCAATAAAGAACGACATTGTAAAATATTTAAGATGATTATTTTTGCCAAATTCATTTACGATAACCGATAAACGATCAAGAGCGTTGATCTTTGTTTCACGTCTAATCTTGATCTTTCTGAAAAGAAACGAAGAAATCATCCCAAAAGCAGCGCCAGCCGGAAAAATGAATCGATAAAAAGTACCGTTACCAAGGTCTAATAAATATCCACCTGCGAAAGAGGCCAGTACCGTCGACATATTACAGAAGAACCGCACATATCCCATAGCCTTTCCACGGTAATTTTCGTGATAAACTTCTTTCATAATGCTGCTATAAGCAGGCATTGCCATTGATTCAAGGATAGTTGCGCATACGACAATGGCCGTAAAAAATAAGGGATTTTTTACAAAAAAGACGGATAAATACAAACTCCTTGCAAAGAATGTGGGGAATACCACCCATAATACTTTTTTGCCGTTTCTGCACAGTTTTGCCCAGATCAGAGTAAGCAGGAAACAGGCGGTGGGGGCGGCAGTAATAATAGCGACTTCCAGGGATGTTGCACCCATCCTTAGTCCGATAATGGGTGCAAAAAATACAACTAACCCGTTGAAAATACCAAAAAATATGCCCGATCTTACGTCGTAGAAATAGGCAATGCGGGTATAGTATGGAAATTTTTTAGCAAGAAACATACAACTAATGGAGTAATCAAGTTAGATATCGAACTTAGCTCGGCATGACATTAAGCTTTTACCTGTTACTCCGAACAATGCCCTGAACTTGATACATGGTTTCTGGTTCGGAATCTAATCTTAGGAAAATCATGAACATCAAGATAAACCTTGATTGCAGGTGTTTATAACAATATAATTTTGCAATTCTATAATATTTATTTATCGTAAGGCAAGGAAAATACAAAACATGAAAGTACTTATAATATCGGACATACATGGTAATCTTGCTGCATTGGACGCCATTCGTGAAGAGGCCGACAAGGTCTTTTGTCTGGGGGATATTGTAAATTACGGGCCCTACCCAAAGGCATGCCTTGAAAGAGTTCGTGAGTTAACGGATACAATAGTTCGTGGAAATCATGACAATGCCGTAGGTAGAGACGTGGATTGTGGATGTTCTATAAAATATAAAGAACTCAGTGATGCAGGGAAAATTTATACAAAGGGCATTTTGAACAAAGACGAGAAAGATTATCTTGCCAATTTACCTGTAACACTACATACGAAAATAAACGGGACAAGGTTCTTGTTTTCGCACGGTTCTCCGGGAGGCGACATGTACAAATATCTTCGTCCCGATGTTTCTCAAAAGGAACTGGAGGACGAGCTAAAGGATATTCATGCCGATATCGTATTTATCGGCCACACCCATCTTCCTATGGTGCGTAGAATACACGATATTATCGTTGTGAACCCCGGTAGTGTGGGTCAACCACGTGATGGTGTTCCTATGGCATCGTATGCAGTTTGGGAGGACGGTAGCATCAGTATAAAACGAGTACCATATGATGTAGAAGCGACGGTAAAAGGGTTACAGGAAACAAATATACCTCCTCCGTATGTTGAGTGGCTTACTGAGATTTTAAGAGGGGGTGGGATGTAAAATGATTGTTTATTGTTTGAAATGCTTGCCTTTTATGAATCGGTGTGTTATAGTTACTTTTTTTGAAAAATGAGCTTTATGCGGGATATTGTTTAAGGATAGGATAGCAATGTCAAATGGAACTGAAAAAGATTCTGGTACGTCTGAGAAGATAGAAATAGTGCATACATCCGAGGTATTGTTTGCTGAACAACAGGTAATAATCCAATCTCTCAAGCAGGAATTAGAAGCAAGCAAGAAAAAGGTTAATGAACTTCAGGATTCGATGCGACGTCTCGCAGCTGATTTTGATAATTACAAGAAATGGGCTGATAAAGAGCGGAAAACTACCCAGCGAACAGCCGCAGAATCGCTGATTAAAAAATTATTAGATATTTACGAAAGTCTGGAAAAATCTGTTTCTACGGTAAATACGGTAAATAATGCATCGGGAAATGAATTCAAGGATGGAATAAAAATGATACACAAAGAATTCTCCCGAATACTAAAATCAGAAGGCCTTGAGCCTATACCGTCTGTGGGTGTTCATCTGGACGTTTGTAGGCATGAGGTTTTGATGAGAAAAGTCGATAATGATGTGCCAGAAGATACGGTAATAGAAGAAATTCAAAAGGGTTATTTATTAAATACATTTGTGTTAAGAACAGCAAAGGTGGTAGTATCACAGAAATCAATACACGAACAAGAAAACATTCAGAATCCAGAAAAGCAAGAAGAGGATAAAGGAGGGTAGGATATGGCAAAGATTATAGGTATAGACTTAGGGACAAGTAACTCTGCCGCAGCCGTGCTGATAGGAGGAAAACCCACGATTATACCCAGTGCAGAAGGATCAACGATCGGCGGGAAGGCATTTCCTTCTTATGTAGCATTTACAAAGGATGGCGAAAAACTAGTTGGTGAACCGGCGAGAAGGCAGGCAGTTAGTAACCCGGATGGCACTATATATGCAATCAAAAGAAAGATGGGTACTGATTACAAAGTCACCATTCGCGGCAAGACATTTACGCCTCAGCAAATTTCGGCGTTTATCTTACAAAAGATAAAACAGGACGCAGAGGCATTTCTTGGTGAACGGGTTGAAAAAGCAGTCATCACCGTTCCCGCCTATTTTAACGATAACCAGAGACAGGCCACGAAAGATGCGGGAACCATCGCCGGACTGGATGTCGTTAGAATTATTAATGAACCCACTGCGGCATCATTGGCATATGGATTGGATAAGGTTGAAGAATCTCAAAAAATCCTGGTGTTTGATTTGGGCGGCGGTACGCTGGATTGTACGATTATGGATTTTGGACAGGGCGTCTTTGAGGTGGTTTCTACAAGCGGCGATACCCAGTTAGGCGGTACAGACATGGACAATGCCATTGTCGACTATCTGGTGGCTGAGTTCAAAAAGGAATACGGTATCGATCTCAAAAACGACAAAATGGCAATGCAGAGATTAAGAGAGGCGGGTGAAAAGGCAAAGATAGAACTTTCTACAACGCTGACGACTGATATTAACCTTCCATTCCTTACTGCCGATGCCTCCGGCCCAAAACATTTTACCCATACCATTACGAGGGCGAAGCTGGAACAATTGATTTCTCCGATCGTTAATCGATGCGGACATTCGGTTGAACAGGCATTAAAAGATGCCAAATTAACGCCCAATGACATTCACAAGGTTATCCTTGTAGGTGGCCCTACGAGGATGCCATGCGTACATAAGTTTGTGGAAGATTACGTAGGGAAAAAAATTGAACGCGGGGTTGATCCGATGGAATGTGTAGCCATGGGCGCTGCGATCCAGGCGGGCGTTTTGTCCGGAGAGGTCAAAGACCTCGTCCTCCTCGATGTGACACCACTATCACTTGGTATTGAAACTCTTGGCGGGGTATTAACTCATTTAATTGAGAGAAATACAACAATTCCAACAAAGAAGAGTCAGGTCTTTACAACGGCAGAGGATAACCAGACCAGTGTGGAAGTACACGTCCTACAGGGTGAACGAGCGATGGCACGGGATAACGTAACACTGGGAAGATTCCATCTTACCGGAATTCCTCCCGCACCGAGAGGGGTTCCTCAGGTCGAAGTGTCTTTCGATATTGATGCAAACGGTATTATCAATGTCCATGCAAAGGATCTCGGAACGGGAAATGAGCAGAAGATTACCATTACGGCTTCGACAAAATTGAATAAGGAAGAAATCGATCGTATGGTCAAACAGGCACAGGATTACTCAGACCAGGATAAACACACGAAAGAGAAGGTTGAGACAAAAAATAAGGCGGACAATCTTGCCTACAGCGCCGAAAAGACTTTAAAGGACATGGCAGGGAAGATAGACAGCGCACAAAAACAGAAGGTCGAGGCGGCTATTAAGGATTTAAGAGAATCGATAAAATCTGATGAGGAAAAAGACATGCAGCAGAAGATGGATGCTTTAACAAATGTCCTGCATGAAATCAGTTCGAAGATGTATCAGGAATCAGCCAAAAAGGGCGAGGAGCCACCACCTCCACCTCCAGGTGATGAAGGTAAGAAGAAGAGAAAAAAGGGAGAAGGTGGGGAGGAAGATATCATTGATGCCGATTACGAAGTAAAAGAGTAGCGTGTAAATTCAGTCGTTCATCCTATAGGTAGGAAGCAACTCAGTGAGTTATAATAAAACATCTGAGTATGTTTCCTACCTTTTGTTTTTTCTAATATCCATGTCTGATTTTTGGAAGTATATCCCCGTCATTTAAAGTTCCCAAACAAACTCGATCCTCATGAGTAATTGTTCATGCCATTTTAATACATCGGCCGCATAGCATTTTTAATTGAATTTGTAATATTATTGATACGAACACTTAAAACAACGATAGTATCATTACCCTATTATCACGTTTCTATCTTCAGGTATTTTTTCGTGTTTATTTCTCAAATTCGTTTACTATAATAAGATTTATATGATTAGCAGCGCCAATATAGGTCTTATCGAATTAGCTTTTGCTTTTGTGCTGGATTTGGCTATCGGCGATCCACAATGGTCATACCATCCGGTGCGACTCATTGGCAAGGCAATAAAAGGTATGGAGCATCTGTTAAGAAAATCACCTATACCTGAGCGCGTAAGCGGAATACTTTTGACCATGATCATTGTTTCGGGAAGTTACCTGGTAACTCACGCGGTAGTGTTATTATCAAGACAGTGGAGTGCGCTGAGTGAAATGATATTTGGAGCAGTTATTATTTATTTCGCTATTTCCGTAAAAAACCTTGCCGATGAATCTGGAAAGGTAATGACTGCCCTCAAGGAAAACGATTTACCGAGGGCTCGAAAGGCATTGTCATTGATTGTCGGCCGCGATACCGCAAATCTTAGTCAGGCGCAGATAGTGCGTGCCTGTGTGGAAACAGTTGCTGAGGGGAGCGTGGATGGTGTTTTGTCGCCCTTATTTTACGCCTTTATCGGAGGCCCATCAGGAGTAATGGCTTATAAAGCTGCGAGTACCCTGGATTCTATGGTGGGGTATAAAGACGAGAAATATATTCGCTTTGGCTGGGCATCAGCAAAATTGGATGACTTAGCGAATTACATTCCGGCTAGAATTTCTGCAGTTCTAATTCCGATAGCCTCTTTTTTGTGTGGTTGTGATTTCAAGGGTTCTTTAAGGATTGCCTTTCGGGATGGTCGTAAACATGAGAGCCCTAACAGTGGTATTCCCGAAGCAGCCATAGCAGGGGCATTGGGAGTACAGATCGGGGGGCCAAGTACGTATCAAGGTGAGCTCATAGAAAAACCCTTTCTTGGTGATGCTAAAAATCTACTGACTATCGCGTCAATAGATATGGCCATAAAAATCATGTATGTTGAGTCTGTTTTATTTATGGCTTGTGGAATTGGATTCATCCTATGCTTAAAATACTGGTTCTAAAAACTCTTTGATGGTTCTTTGCTGGTTCAATCGCCCACGATTGAACCAAAATGTTTCGGTTCAGGCTACAAGCCGTGAACCAGCAAGGTATTCAATTACATAAGAAAAAGTTACTGCCGAAGGCAGCCGGATAAAATGCAGTAACTCTCTATACATCCATTCTTGTTGCTTAATTCGCACTATGAAATTGACTAACAGTCTGTTGGAAAAACTTGATCCGAGGACAAAGATTATTTCCTTTCTTGCCATTATTTTATGCATGATACTGACCCCCATTACCCGTATGAGGGATTTTGGACTGTATTTTTTGTTAATATTAGCGATTGGATTTTGCTCAAAGATTACGCCGAGTCAGATACTGAAAAAGGTATGCATTTTAATCCCTTTTATCCTCTTTATTGCGATGTTTGTACCATTTATAAAGGAGGGAAATGTATGTTTGTCACTGGAAATAAGTCATTGGAAATTCGATATTACGTACGAAGGCGTCTGGACATTTCTTAATATCATCGTCAAGTCTACTTTATCTATTTTTCTGCTGGTGATCGCAACTTCAACCACAACATTTCCCGATTTTTTGAAAGGATTGGACATGCTCCGTGTACCGCGGTTGCTGGTCATGCTCATGTCGTTTATGTATCGTTATATCTTTGTACTGATAGACGAGGCAAGGAGGCTTATGCGCGCCAGATCTCTTCGTTATTTTGGTTCCAGGTATAAAGAACAATTTCAAGCCATGGGATATATGATTGGGGTATTATTTATCAGGACGTTTGAGCGTGCCGAGAGAATTTACAGTGCGATGATTATCCGCGGATTCAGCGGAGAAATACTCAGCGTCAAACGCTTCAGGTTTTCTACTATGGATATTTTATTTATGGTTGGTATAATCGTGTCGTTAGTTTGTATTGTCTCGGGTCTGGTTAATAAAATTGAACATATGAGAGTAAGCGGCGCTCATCTATGGCAAGGATTATAAAAGTATCGAACTTAAATTACCGTTATCCCGACGGAACAACAGGTCTGAACGACGTTAGTTTTGAAGTGGAAGAAGGGGAGACCATGGTTATTCTCGGCGCTAATGGAACCGGTAAATCGACGCTGTTTATGAACCTGACGGGCATTCTGGATGGTGATGGTCATATCGAGGTCATGGGATTGTTGCTCAATAAAATAAATCTAAAAAACATCAGACGGGGAATGGGAATGGTATTTCAGAATCCTGACGATCAGTTATTCTGTCCTACCGTTATGGACGATGTTTCATTTGGGCCTTTAAACCTTGGGCTGGATGCCAATCAGGTTACTGAGGCATCACAAAAGGCCTTAGCCCTGGTAGACTTACAAGGTTATGAATCTCGCACATCGTATCATCTGAGCTTTGGCGAGAAGAAAAGGGCAGCTATCGCTACGGTATTGTCTATGAATCCCAGGATATTGTTATTGGACGAACCCACCAGTGGATTAGACCCAAGAAGCATATCAAAATTTATCAATATACTGTACACTTTAAAATCTCAGGGTAAGACGCTCCTGATTGTAACACATGATTTGTTTCTTACCCAAGAAATAGCAGACCGAGTACTTGTATTTAGTGAAGAGAAAAGGCCGGTTGCTATAGGGAATTATAAAGAAATATTAAACAATTACGACTTATTATTAAAAAACAATCTGGTTCATCAGCACCGTCATCGTCATGATGCGGTTGTGCATGAGCACGAACATCGGCATGGTTACATCCATAAACACTAAATCTATTAGTTTTACCGAGGATATCTGTGCGGACGGGATATGCTGTTTTATGAGTATTCCCAGAAAACAGACTCATTTGGGTATGTGGAAGGCTTTCCTGAAGCGGAGAAATGCGTCTTACGGCGTCAAATTGCTTTACACAAGCACTCAAGCAAAAGACATAATTTATAATCCGTGTAGATGTTTAGAATTTTATTTGAAAGAAGTTAATACAGAGAATGATTCTACCCTCCGTGTAATTTTAAGATGCGGCATATTCACGAAAGGGCGCCGGCCTTATCCCTGTAAGGCGTTTCCAGACAAGACGGATAGTTTTATGCACGATGTCCCTGCCCCTTGTGTTTATAACGAATACATAGCACATGAGAATTATGTCCAACTCAAATATGCCCATGTTTTTCGTCTCTTTTACGCGATTAAAGATGATCGCAGATTACTTGGAAAGATTTTCCCCGGCTATACAGCCGAAGAAACCAGGGAAAAATTAAACCAGTGTAAAGAGGTTGTGAAGATTAGCGCTGTTTGGAATGAAAAGCCATCGGAATACTTTCTTCTTGAAGTGCCCAAAACAAAAACCGTATTGTATATCTCTGATGCACATCCAAAGATAGAGGGCGTAAAACATGCATACGATTTGTGGCAGGGGCACATCGAAGGCTGGCTTGAAAAACATTACGGCAGTAAATGGCAGGCAAATTTGGCTGATGCATTGAAGAAAGAAAATACGGTAAAAAGAATAAAATGAGTAAATGGAATAAGATATTTGCTTGTATTCAAACATGTGTCATTCTTTTTCTCATGATATGCCACGGCAGCGGTATAATAAGTAACGCCAAAAAATCCGGGGCATTTCCATGCGCAGGGCATCAATGTGGCTGCAAATCTGAGGCTGATTGTAAAACACATTGCTGCTGTGCACCTGACGAAAATCAAAATAAGTTCCATAACAATGGCGAAAAACCGAAGGGTTTTAGAACTTTTATAAGCAGTATTAACTGCAAATATGGAAATGACCCGCTAACTATATCATTTACGGCTAAATACATGTTGGAAAGCCATGTCCCACCGATACAAGAATCATTCCTGTGCTTTCTTTTTAATGATCTTTCAATTCGCTTGCCCGAAGTATTTGTAGCTCCACCAGAGAAGCCACCCAGACATTACCTGTAAATCCTTGTTCATCTCTTAAATTTACGTTCACGTTCAGGAATTTCAAAGTTACAGTTGTAGCGCGAACTTTAGTTCGCTTACATCCTGTGCGAATTGAAGTTCGCACTACGTTTATGTAAATACGATTCGGTAATTTACACAGAAACGGTAGACAAAATATTTTAACGGTATTTCCTATATGGATGGAGATACCCCTGATATTCCTATCGTTTCCAGGATTTAAAAGAACTCTATAAAAAAAGGAGATATAGGTAATGAAAATATTGGTAACGATTCTTTTGTTTTTCATGTTTGTGAATAGCGCTGTTTATGCCCATGGTGAGTGTTGCCTGTCCAGGTCTCTTACCGAGGCAACGACTTCTGATATGTCTCTTGCAAATAATCTTGGGCTTTCTCTTCAGTATGAATACTCGAACATGAAAACTATACGGGACGGCAGTAACAGTGTAAGCCATAATACGGTGCTGGATAGAGTAACCGAAGAGTGGCCTATGATGTCGTCGGAAACGAGGAGTTTTTCTATTCCTACCAGGATGATTATGCAGAAATATTCCTTCCTGGGCGCATACCGTCTTACGGAGCGATTTCAGTTCCTGGTCAATATTCCCTATGTTATAAACGACATGTACATGAGGAAAATAACAAGAAGCACTATGGGTACGGGTATGACGATGGACATGAAGATGGATACGGTTGAAGGTCCCGGAGATATGACTTTGATGGGATTCTATACACTCTATGCCGATGAACTCGTGCATCCAACGAAAAAACTTAGCCTGGGTTTGGGTGTAAAAACCCCGACGGGAGAAAACGACGAGGTAACAGAATCCGGTTCTTTAGTCCATGCCATGATGCAGCCGGGTACAGGTTCGTGGGATCCCTTATTTCTGGTCAACTACATGCGGTCGTTTTCTCCGCTGGTATTACAGGCCAATCTCCTTTACCATATGACTACAGAAGGGGACCAGGGTTACGAATTTGGTGATAAAGTGTCTTTAGATATCATTGGAAGGTATCGTGTGGCCAGCTATGTAAGCCCTGGTCTGGAATTGAATGGTTTGTATGCAGGAGAGGACGACGACCACGACGGCAGGTACTCAAGACCAGACACATCTCTTCTGGATAACACGGACAATACCGGCATTACGTCCCTTTCGATTACGCCCTCTGTCCGGTTAAACGTTCCCGGGACTGGCTGTAGTGTTGATTTGAAGTTCCAAAAACCGCTTTATCAACATGCCAATGGCACACAACAAGTAGTAGACTGGAGGGCGATTGCATCTGTTGTATGGGCTTTTTAGGCAAAATAGCTGGAAAATGTATCATGGAAGAAGGTAATGAGCAGCGATGTAGATAAGGTCTTTAAAATTTATAAAAGGGGGGTGAGGTGGTTGTAAAACTGCCGCACCTTCTTTGGTAGTAAATTTGTGAAATTTATTTGGAGGAAGTCCATGAAACCCCCTGTATTAAAATACCATTATATAATTATTATCGTGATCTGGATGATGACAACAGTTTGCAAGAATAATGCCTTTGCCTGCGACCTTTGCTCTCTTGGCGGATTTGGAGGAACGACAGGCGCTGTAAACCCAATTTCTGCGGAGTCGCCAAAGAAAAACAAGTATACGCTGGGATATATCCTTGAATATCAGGACTGGGAGGCTGTCAACATAAGCAAAGCGCATGAACTGCATGAGGAAGGGCGGGATGCGCATGCCAGGAAGAACGATATTTCAAATAGTGTATTTTTTGGCTATGGAATCACCGATACCCTTTCCATCAGCCTTCAGGTGCCGTATGTTGAGAGGCGCTCCAGGGAGGTGCATGAAGAAGCGTTTCTTGGTGAAAAACAAAATTCTACAGGTCTTGGAGACTCAATTTTACTCGGAAAATATAAGTTTTACGACAAACAATTCGGATTGGCGGGAATATTTGGTCTAAAATTTCCTACAGGTAATACAAATGAGAGGAATATGGCTGGTGAAAGATTTGAACCAGAATTACAGCCAGGCACCGGCTCTCTGGATTATATGGCAGGCATTTCCGCCAATAAAAAAATCAATCATTTGATTATATTGGACGGTACGGTGCTGTACCATTTGAAAACAAAAGGTGATCAGGATTATGAATTTGGCGATATCATTAGGGTGACCACGGGGGCAACCTTTAATGTCGTTGACGGGGACAAAAAGCCTACCCTTAATCTTTTATCAGAAGTTATTACGCAATTCGCCAATAAAGACGAACATGATGGTAAAACAATACGTGATTCAGGGGGAACAACAATCTTTTTCGCACCTGGTATTTCTTCCCACGTAACAGAGCAGTTAAAGACAACGCTATCCGTACCAGTACCCATATTTCAGGCACTGGGTGGGGAACATCAGGAACTGGATTTCAACGTTCTTTTTAGCATGAGCTATAGTTTCTAAATAGCTGGGCACAAACACGATTGTTGTTAGCCACATTTATGAATTCCTTGATTTGACGTTGATGAAACTATATAATCCAAACCATTAAATTAGGTTTGATTTTGCAAAGCAAAATCAAACGACTTGATATTCTTAAAAACCGTATTGGTAGGAGCCGTCTCCCGACGGCGATTGACAATGCACAACGGCGTACATGCGCCCGGTCGCCAACAGGAGTTGGCTCCTACCAAAAAGATTGAAATTCCTTAACATTAAATTAGGCCTTCGGCGACTTTTCAATGTAGCGCGAACTTCAGTTCGCTTATATCCTATGCGAACTAAAGTTCACACTACAACTGCAAATTTGAAATTCCTGTACGTTAAATTATGCATCATTCACCTAAATATCCACGGATACTGATAGCAGGCACGCACAGCGGTGTCGGTAAAACAACCATTACCCTTGGTCTGATGTCTGCATTGAAAGAAAAGGGTTACAAAGTACAAGGGTTTAAGGCAGGACCTGATTATATAGATCCCTCACATCACACGGCAATTACCGGGCGGCACTCTCGTAATCTTGATACGTGGCTTATGAATAGAGATGTGTGCCTGGAGTTGTACGAACATGCCCTGATAGATTCAAATATTGCAGTAATCGAGGGAGTAATGGGGCTCTATGACGGCTGCCTGGACGGAAGCGAACTGGGGAGTACAGCGCACCTCGCCAAAATATTAAATGTGCCTGCGATATTGGTAATGGACGCAAAGGGAATGTCGCGCAGCGCAGGTGCAGTGGTATTGGGATATAAAAATTTTGATAGAGATGTAAAAATTCGAGGGATAATCCTTAATAGAGTTAAAAGCGAGCGGCACTATACATCTTCAAAAAAATCTATCGAAGGACATTGCGGCATTCCTGTGTTGGGGTATATGCCTTTTCATGAAGATATAACACTCCCCGAGCGCCACCTGGGTCTAATACCATCAGTAGAGCAAGAATTTTCAAAGTCTACCTATCTAAAAATAGGGAACTTATTGTCTTCTACAGTGAATATTGATCAACTCATCAATATTGCATCCACATCAGATAATCTTCCATCATTTAAAAAAACAGTATTTAGTGGGATAAATGAGAGGTTTTATTTTAGGATCGCCGTTGCTGTCGATGAGGCATTTAATTTTTATTATCAGGACAACCTCGATCTGCTGGAATCGTACGGTATAGAGCTTACGTATTTTAGTCCATTGTATGATAAATACCTGCCAGCGGATATTGACGGATTGTACATTGGGGGCGGTTTCCCGGAACTTTACGCCGCTATGCTCGCCGCAAATACCACCATGAAGGAATCCATCCGAAAAGCGCATAAAAATGGGGTGGTTATTTATGGAGAATGCGGAGGGATGATGTATTTGCTTGAACAACTGGTTGATTTTAAAAAGAAGACACATGAAATGTGCGGCATACTCAGGGGAATGACCAGGATGGAAAATAAAAGGCAAGGGCTGGGTTACATTACCGTTCAAGCATTACAAGATAACATCTTATGTAAAAAAGGGGACATGTTCAAAGGCCATGAATTCCACTGGTCGTCACTGCACGTGCCTGAAGGTACGCCGTATGCTTATGCAATTTCTAAATGCGACGATAGGAAATCAAAAATGGACGGCATCTTTGCCGACCATGTATTAGGCTCCTACACTCATGTCCATTTTGCAACTGACCCCAGACTGGTAAAACAATTTTTGTATACTATTGCAAAGAAGATTTAGCGATTCGAATGAATGATTCAAAATACAAATTAATCCCACGTTCCCATGCAGAACATGGGAACGTGGACAATATTTACCTGCCTCGTTCTTTCCTTTGCCCTGTGACATTGCCTCTTTGCTGGTTCAATCGTCCTCGATTGAACCAAAATATTTCGGTTCAGGCTACAAGCCTGAACCAGCGTATGAACACTATTCATGCAAAAACTACGCACATTTTTTTATGAACACACCTATTTGTTTATCCTTATTTGTAATATGATTTGTCAACCAATCGCATAGCTGCCGCTGGGTTTGCAGCACCAAAGTCGAAGTAACACCCCCTGTTTCAAATTCCTTTTTTAACAGAGAAAAGTCTTTTATAAATTTAGCATGTTCTGCCTGCTGTTCCGAATAACCATCGTAGTTGTATTTCTTCATCAATCCCTCTTCAGCGGTGAAATGCTTTACTACATAATCTGCTAAAAATGTTAGTACATTACCTACCTCATCCCTTCCTTTGCCCTGTGACATTGCATTTAACAGATTGTTTATCCTGCTAATAATTCCTTTGTGCTGGTTGTCAATTACATCTACACCTACTGCCAGCTTTTCGCTCCATTGCATTTGCATTGCCATGTTTCAGCCTCCTTATAAAATGTTTAATAAAATAATTTCAAACACACTTTTTGTCATTCCTTCGCCTTTTGTCATTCTGAGGCGAAGCCGAAGAATCTCTGCGCTCAGGACAGGTCTGAGTATCGAATAATCTGCTTAAAAATCCTTGAATTCATCATCTGACATGGGAATCAAACTATTTGACTTTAACTTGTCAGAACAAGTTCTTTCCCGTTGCCTTCAGGTGAAATGTCTTCCAATGTATTGCGCTCATAATTATAATTCTTTCTTCAACTTCAATTGCTTTCAGCGATGTTCTTCATTACGTCGTCCACTTCTATAACGGTACAATTGCCCTGTTCAACGGAGCTATTGCATGCCTTTACCTGTTTTGCTGCCTCTGAGGCATTACCGGCATTCTGTTTTGTCATTGAAGATATCTCTTCCATTTGTTGAATTACTTCAGATATCACCTATCCTTCATTTCTTCAGCTAACAAAGCCAATATCCTGTCAACAGACTCAACAAGCTTTCTACTCATAGCCGGATCGGATAGGGCGCCTTGTAGCGTGTCCAAATCCTTCCTTGCGGCTTCCAGGTGCACGTGCTGGTCGTTACGACGGCTACGTAACTGTGTAAGCATATTGCAAAACGCTTCTGACAACCCTTCCAACTGGTCATATTCTCTCAACTTGGTATAGACATTCAGGTTGCCACGTCCGATTTCTTTGCATATCATTTCAAACCGATAAAGCGGCCCTGCAATCTTGTGTGATATGTAAAGAATCACTACCGTTGTTGCAAGGGCAGCTACTATTACCGCCAACACGTTACCAATAATAATCGCAAGCGCCAAATGCTTCTTAATATCTCCGACATCACGATGTCCGGTAGATAGCTCACTGCTTATTTCGCTCGATAGAAACGGATAGAGGACTGCCGCAGAACAAATGCCACATAAGATTAACAATACTATAACCCAGGTAATGAACCGCATCTGGAAACCGCGCTTGATGAAGACGGTTCTCCGCATCTTTTTCCCACTTCTCACGATTCTTCACACCCCCTTTCAAACATTATTTAAGTGGCAAGCACTGCAAAGCCCGCCGTTGGTATTTTCACGTCGCAACAGAAAACTCTTTTTCATGCGTTCACGATCAAACATCCTGTCGAGAAAACTCACACTACAACACGGGCGATCACTTTTTAAACTGCCATGGGTATAATGACACGTCAGGCAGGATATCCCGCGTTTTTTGTCGAGAGGCAGATCTGCCGGAACAAGGTACTTAGGCTGAACTGCAATGGGGTGGGAATCCATACTCCCCTCATGGCATGAGACACACATGGTTACGGGATCTGTCACAAAATCATCCTGACCAGGTAACACTGCCCGTGTGTTGTTTTCAGGTATGCGCACTGGCGTCTGCCGATGACAGTTCGTACACTCCGTACTGGTAAACTTCTCTTTCAGCTCATGTGGATTACTCTTGTGTTCCTCTGCCAGGACATTGTCGTCAGGAATGCCAGTAAATAAAAGAGTAGCGGCAAACAGGGTCAAGCGCAGAACAGATATAACAGGCTCCTGTATATGTCTTACCATCGTAACTTTCCTCTCTTCCTCACAATCAAAAACCGGCTGTCATCTGTAAAATTACACCACTATCATTAAAGGCTGGTTCATCAGTCCCTCGTCCCAGGTAGTCAAAATATTCTAACTTGATGTTGAGAAGCCCTGTTAGTCTGTATCCAAGACCCGCGGTCAGACGTTTTGTACTTTTCACGTTATACGTGAGAGTATCGTCATCCTCATCAAGAATAAGGCTGTACCTGGGATCCCACATATCATACCGGCTGAAAAGATATATCGGCTGTTTCACGATATCCTCCAGTTCAGTTACCAGGGTCACATGAAATCCTGACTCATCCTGTTCCCCAAGATTGGCGCCCGCTCCGCTTAGCACATCTTCGTCGCTGTTCCGATTCATCCATTCCGTCACAAGCAGGAACCTGTCGTAATTTAATGTGAAGTCAAAGCCGTAGACGTCATCACGTGCATCATAGTCTTCATTCATGTCCCGGAGGAAAGAAAATCCTAACTCGGCAAGGCGGGCGCCGCCAAAGCGGTGTAACCGGTATGGATTTCGTGACGGGAAGAACGCCAGCCTTCCCCCTACGGTACCTCCGTTATCCCCATACAGTGAATCGACAACATATAAGGAATAATCAAACACCTTCGCTGTTCCATATAAACGGATTCCATCACTGTTATATTTACCATGCTGAATACGTTCCGTGGTTATTGGCGCCGACACGTTTGGTCTATCAACTGGCGAGAAGTACTGGTAATCAACGCCGTAAGGTAAATCAAACCTCCCCACCTGCACGTGGAGTCCCGGCTTATCAAAGATGCGGCCTCGCATTGGTACAGAGTCATCATCAAATAAATGATAGTCAATCACGCCAGCACGCACCGCTGCCGAGTCATCTTTCCAAACCAGGGCGGTACTGACCGCATAGTGCTTGTTGTACGCATATTTCAGATCCAGCTCAAGAGCTCCATATTCAAATGGACTGTCCCGCTCATCCTGACTTTGTAATGTAAAATCGAAGAAACCGGTAATTTCAAGTGGGGCTTCTCCTCTAAACACCGTCTTAAACAATTCTTCTTTGAACGACTTCAACCGCGTTTCCAGCTTATCCTGCTCAACAACGGCAACGGCTTCTCCTGATGCGGCCTGCACTGAAGAGGATTCTTCCCTTTCGCCCTGTAACCCCTGAGGCCCTTCGTGCCGGGAGTTTGTCACTACGTCAGGAACCGTGGATTGCCCTGCCCCCGTTGACCTGGTTTGTGCTAAGGCAGATTCTTCCTGCTCACCCCTTAGCCTTTTAATCTCTTTCTGCTGTGAAAGGACAAGTTGTTCAAGGTTACTGATACGACTTTGCATAATGCGTACTTCTTTCAGCACATCTTCGTATGGCTCTCCGTGAACGCTCCCCATACAAACCAACGCAAGCAACAGCACAAACAAAGCGCCGATCGTTACACGGCCACTGCCAATATCACTCTTAGAACTATCCAGTTTAACGCCCAAGCCTTCACCTCAACTGTCATATCGGTAAAACCTTTACAAAGACATCAGTTTATTTGCGTATAATGTCTTTTGATACCATAGATTATCGGTAGGGGGGAAATATAATTTAGTGGGAAAATTGAAAAATTATTAATCTCAGAAATGCTACAAATAAACTCGCAGGGGGATTAACTCCATAAGCGCTAACTTAAAATGACGGATCAATTTAACCGTGTATTGAATAACGAATATCGAACAAGGAATTTCGAATTATGAGGTTTTCTTGTCATCCTTCAAGATCAAATATTCTAGTATCCTTCGACATTCATCCTCCCCCTTTCTCCCCCTCTTGGAGGGGGACAGGGGGAGGCGATATTCAATATTGGAATCCTCATAAAAAGCAATAACACTAACCATATCTGATAAGTAAATAGCAAATATAAGTTAGCGCTTATGGGGGATAAACTCTGGCGCTACAGGGTATTTCCCAACCAAATGTAGTATCCCCGTGAACATCTGCGACTTAACTCAATAACGATAGAATCGTAGGTGTGATTTTATCAAGGGGAACGATCTTTTCGGCTGCCCCCAATTTTATTGCCTCCTTAGGCATGCCAAATACTACACAGCTTTCCTCGTTCTGCGCTACTGTTTTAGCGCCTGATTCTTTCATCTTCAGGAGCCCGCCTGCGCCGTCATCACCCATGCCGGTCATGATTACGCCAACGGCATTTGAACCTGCATATTTTGCAACCGATTCAAATAATACTTCAACGGACGGCCTGTGGCGACGGACAGGCATCTCCTGATTCGTTGTTACAAAATATCGAGCGCCGTTTCTTCGTAACTCCATGTGATAATTTCCCGGCGCAATGAGCGCCATGCCAGGAATAATACTATCGCCGTCCTTTGCCTCTCTCACCTCGATAGCACAAATGGAATTTAACCGTTCGGCAAATGATTTTGTAAATAATTGGGGCATGTGCTGAACAATCAGGATTCCCGGCGCATTGGGAGGCATTTGCATCAATACCTCCTTGAGCGCCTCAGTTCCCCCTGTGGATGCTCCGATTGCAACAATCTTATGCGTACTGTTGATTAATGCATGACTTGTACGCGGTTGTATGGTATCTGTACTTTTAAAATATTCCTTCTTTTTAACTTTAACGTTAGCAGATTCTTTTATCTTTTCTGCTAACTCCGTAACGATCTCTTCAAGCGTATGCGATACGTCCAACGAGGGTTTTGTGACAAAATCCAGCGCTCCGACCTCTAAAGCCTTTAACGTAGTTTCGCAGCCAGATTGCGTCAATGAACTGACCATAATAACGGGCAGCGGAAAATATGTCATTAATCTCTGCAGGAAGGAGATACCGTCCATTCTGGGCATTTCAACGTCCAGGGTTATTACATCGGGTCTTAGATTTATGATTTTATCTCTGGCAATAAAAGGGTCTGCCGCCGTTCCTACTACTTCAATTTCCTGATCCCTGCTTAAGCCCGTTGATAATATTTTTCTGACTACTGCAGAGTCATCCACAATGAGTACCTTTATTTTTTTATTCATGATAGCGCTCCTGCTAAAAAGAATTATTGTCCGGTTAGATATTTGCGCGTTTTATTCCATTGCTCTAAAGCTGTCATTCCCGCATGTTTTTAGCGGGAATCTAGGATGAACGAGCCTCTGGATACCCGACAAAAGCATTCGGGTATGACAAAAGCCGGTACGTGCAAATTCCTAACCGGACAATGCTGGCTAAAAAGAATTATTTTTGATAAACAGTCGGTTGTACATAGCGAAATTTATTATTCGTACCTGCAAGAGTCTCGGAATGCCCTATGAATAGATACCCATCGGGGGCAAGATGTCTGTAAAACTTCGATACCAGGTCTGACTGTGTTTCTTTGTCAAAGTAAATCATCACATTTCTGCAAAATATGAAGTCAAAGTGCCCTTTAAAAGGAAAGGCATCGTTGGTGAGATTAAGCCTTCTAAAAATAACCATATCCTTTAAGTGGTCCTGGACTTGATAGTAATCACTATAACTGCCGTTTCCCTTTTTAAAATGTGTGTTCAATGTTTGAGGGGATATGCCCTTAATTCGGTTTTTGAGGTATAGTCCTTGCATTGCCTTTTTTAAAACCCGTGTTGACAGGTCTGTTGCCAATATTTTTATATCCCATTCACGGGTCGTTCCGATATGATCCGATAGGACTATGGAAAGGGTGTAAGGTTCTTCACCCGTGGAGCACCCGGCGCTCCATATCCGAAGCTTTTTTTCTCTCTTTTTTCTTTTATTCTCTAATAAGGCAGGCAGTCCTTTTTTTGACAAGAAATCAAAATGCGCAGATTCTCTAAAAAACTCCGTCAGGTTGGTAGAGATGCAATCGAGCATCATGACCATTTCTTCGCCTGTCGTATCTTCTTCTGTAACGTATGTGTAATATTCATTAAATGAGGTCAACGACCTTTCTCTGAGACGCTTCATTAAACGAGATTTTACCAATTCTCTTTTTGCCGGAGTAAGGTTTATGCCACTTTCGTCGTATATTAAGCGTTGAAATAAACCAAATTCCTTGTCATTGATATCAATTTCCATTATGAAGTTCTCCCATTGTATATTTGCGAATTACGATTTAAGATTTACGAATTACGATTTACAATTTTATTAAATCCCAAATCGTAAATTCCCATTCAAGGACTCTTCCGACTCATTCGTGTTAGGATTGCGCCTCGCCAAAGATATTCTTTAATGCCGTCACCATACGGTCGTCCTCGAATGGTTTTACTACGTAGTCTGTAGCGCCGTTTCGAATGGCATCCGTTAAGGAATCCCGCTGGTCAATGGCAGAAATCATGATTACTTTTGCCTGTTTATCAAAAGCTAATATCTCTTTGAGCCCTTGAATGCCATCCACCTCCGGCATGATAATATCCATGGTTACTGCATCTGGCTTTAATTCCTTATATTTTTCTAATGCCTCTCTTCCGTTCCCGGCCTCGCCGGCAATCTGAAAGCCATGGCGAGTCAGAATTTGTTTGATTACCATCCTTATGACTTTTGCGTCGTCTACTACTAATATCTTTCTCATACATTTACTCCTATATTATCTAACAATTTCCCAAATGACGTCATCTCAGGGACTAAAAAAAGATAACACTCCAGTTCCGTTTTACAAATCTCGAATTGTGTCTCCAACAGCAGTAGTTTGTCATCTGTCATGCCTTGTTCCAAAACAAGATTCGAAAACATGACTCCAGCGTAGTCATTATGTACCTGGGGAGGTTGTGGTAGCAGCTTGGCGTCAAAATCAGAAACGAGCGCATTACTGATGTGGCTTGCAAGAATGTTTCCCAGTTCCTGTACTACACTTTCCGTAAATTCGCTATATTCTTTTGTTGTTCCGGTTGGTTGCCGGAGAAAGAGATCTGTAAGGATAAATGAACCGGTTACGGGCATCATGAATAAAAGCTGACAGCTTACATTTCCCTTAAAACTAACCATAACACCCGTCATTTCTCTGAGATCCTCATTCATCTTTGCAGTAGTTTCGCTTAAATCTGCTATGTACGCTTTTGAAAGTGAAATCTTTGCGCCGGTTCTCAGTATCTTGGATAGAGCCCTGGAAGCCCTATCGATACTAAGTCGCGAAATTATTTCAACTACTTTCATACCCTCTTGAGTAATATCCATTTTTACCTCTCTAATCATTAAAGTTTTATAACCACAAAGCTTTGTGGATCATAATAATGTGGATATGCTAATAGATATTGACTGTTTCGCCAAATATGCGGCACGTTACGTCGCCCGTGTGCGTATCGAACGCTATATTGTATCCTTTCGTACCACCGGTTCTTGATGCTACAATTTTTATACCTTCTTCTTTTAATATCCTCCGCACCTCCCTCTCATTTGATTCGCCTATATTAAGCATACCGTTTGTTTCAAACATCTTGGCGCCGCCAAATATCTTGGCGTAAAGAGTGCCTCTTAAAGCCCCGGCGTTCGTAACTATATGAGAAATAAAATACGGCAGCCCGGGATCAGCATATTTCGTTATTTTTAAATCCTTGCCGTTTTTCTTGGGAAGCATTATATGCAAGAGCCCGCCAATCTTGTTTACCGGATCGTGCAGTACAATTCCAATACACGAACCCAATAATGTTTTTAAAACGTTTGGTGCCTGCGTTATTTTTAAATCACCCACGCCGACGGTAATAGCATTTGGAGTATAATTCACGTTTCACTTACCTCCCTTTTTAAACATATTAATTCCCTCCTAAGATTAAAAGCCCCTGAAGTCATCCATAGGAATTACTTCATCACTTATTTGCCCGTCATGATTTACCATTTCTCTATTAAACTTACGGTGTCCATTGTTCTTTTTCTTTACATCAAAAACTATAGTATCTTCATCTTCAGCATGTCTTGACTTATTGTTTTTTGTCCGGCCAGCATTCTCCTTGTAGGCTTTATGGTTATAATTAGCATGTTTGTAAGTACTTTCCGCTTTATCTGAATCTGTATTTCTTATCCCGATTTCGTTGGCCAGTTCGTCTACCCTATCTTCTAAACTTTTAGCTTGCGCTGACAGTTCTTCACTCGATGATGCCAATTCCTCTGCCGTAGCAGCGTTGTTTTGTGTAACCTGATCCATTTGAGTAGTTGCTTTTGATAATTGGTTTGTGCCGTCTGCCTGTTCTTGTGAACCAGCGGCAATTTCACCTGCAAGGGCTGTGACCTTCCTTGTATCCACGACTATTTCATTCAATGCCGTGCCTAGTTTATCCGTTACTTTTGTGGCGCGTTCAGTGCATTCTACTCTTGAATGAATGAGATCGGCGGTTTCTCTTGCGGCGACAGCACTCCTCTGTGCAAGACTCCTCACTTCCTGAGCGACCACTGCAAAACCCTTCCCATGTTCGCCAGCTCTTGCAGCTTCAACTGCTGCGTTCAACGCCAGAAGATTCGTCTGAAAAGCGATTTCATCAATAGATTTAATAATCGAAAGAACCTTGTTATTACCGGAATTCAATTCTTTCATGATATCATACATTTCTTTCATCGCCTGGCTGCCATTTTCTGCCGAGGTTCTTGATTTTATCGCAAGATGATTTGCCTCCTTAGCGCTGTCTGCATTTCTCGCTGTCATAGAAGACATCTGTTCAATTGAAGAGGATGTTTCCTCTAAAGACGCTGCCTGCTGTGTCGAGCCCTCTGCAAGATTTTGACTCGATGCAGAGATTTGTTCTGATGCAGACGACACCTGTTCGGCGCCCTCGTGAAGATTTTGAACAAATCTCTTGAGAAAACCTATTACGTTTCTCACTATGAAAAACACCACACCACCGACAACGAATACAAATATCAAGCTTCCATAAATGTTAAAATTCCTGTTAGATGCAATGGCTTTGGTGATTGTTGCCATTGGCGCTGTTACACTTATACCTCCGCGTATATCACCCAGTTTATAATTTTCCATAGGTTTGCCTGCAATATCTTTGCCGTTTCCTGTTGGACTCGTTGTGGGGTCGCCATGGCATTTTAAACAACCTTCGTCTATCTTGAGAGGTATCATGCACCGAAATAATTTTGAACCGTCCTCAAGTTTTACAATCTCTTTTATTTCTTTTAAATCAGGGTTTGACTCAAATACCTGAAGTTGTTTTGCTTCCCAGTCATCGGGTTTATTGTTCGGATTTCTGTATTTTAAGCTCGTTTGTTTCATTTTAAACGGGGTGCTTGCGCTAAATAACTCTGCCACCTCCCGACCGATGATTGCCGGGATCACACCTTTAAATTCGACATTGCCCGTTGTTGAATCTGTGTTAATTATTTTTTGTTTTTCTGCTATTATCTTCCTTAAACACATCAGTTCATGTGCCGCCATAGTGGCTTGTGTCTCGACCTGTGTTAGAAACTGGTCGTTCTGTCGCTTCATGTTGAAGTAGGACAGCACACTCATCGCAATAACTATTGATACAACTATTGTAACTATAAAACGCGACATTAATTTCATTTTCTTAAACATTTTAATTTCCTCCCGGCATGGGCATAAATTGGCAATAATTCGTGTCCATCCATTAAAATATTACGAATAAAATACTAAGATACCTAACCCGAACGAGTCGGAAATGAAAAATGCAAATTGCAAAATGAAATATTTACGTTGTATCCCGTACCATAATTTTGACTTTTGGATTTTGCATTTTTCATTTACGCTTATTTTTACTAAAGAGGTTAAAATATTTTTGATAAATGCCTATGTTACACTTCGGTTCCGCTCGGAATTACCGTTCCGAGCGGAACCGAGGAATCTAATTTAATTGTTTGATACTAAAAACCAGTAAAATCACCCCTGAGCGGTATCAACTCCTCAGGAGTACCGGAAACAAGCATTTTGTCTTTTTTTGAACCATTTCCATTCGTCTTTGTCTTCGGAGGTCTGTTATTCTCCATGGACCGCACTGCCGGTTTTAATTTTCTTGTTGCAACTCCTTTTTTAGGAGTATAGTTGTTTTCGTCTAAGCAGGATTTGGTTCGTTCTGAATCGTTCAAATCCATATCAATATCTCCAACCTGTGCCGCCAGTTCGCCTACAATAGTTTTCAGGCTTTCTGCCTGTGCTGTTAATTCTTCACTTGATGCCGCAAGTTCTTCGGCGTTAGCGGCATTCTGCTGGGTAACGGTATCCATTGTCGAAACGGCCTTGGAAATCTGATTAATTCCTTCAGATTGTTCTTGCGATGCCGTAGCTATTTCACCGGCAAGGTCTGTTACTTTCTTTGTTTCAGTCACGATTTCTTTAAGGTTTGCAGCGGACTTCTCTGCTATTTTTGCCGCATTTTCTGTGCTAACCACCCTGGAATTGATAAGGTCGGCAGTTTCCTTTGATGCCACGGAACACCGTTGAGCCAGGCTGCGCACTTCCTGGGCAACGACGGCAAACCCTTTTCCATGTTCGCCAGCCCTGGCAGCCTCAACTGCTGCATTCAGCGCTAAAAGATTCGTTTGGAACGCTATTTCATCAATGGACTTGATTATGGAAAGTACCTTGTCGTTTCCTGCGTTGAGGTCCTTCATAGTGGTCTGCAATGTATCCAATGCCTCATTTCCGTTCTCTGCAGAAACCTTCGCATTCACGGCGACCTGGTTTGCCTCTTTTGCATTGTCGGCATTCCTCGTGGTCATAGATGCCATTTCTTCGATAGAAGCAGAGGTTTCCTCTATTGAAGATGCCTGTTGTGAAGCGCCGTCTGCCAGCGACTGGCTGGAAGAAGAAATCTCCATTGCCGCTGAAGATAATTCTTTTGAGCCATTCAACAAATTAATAATCAATCTCTTGAGCATGGATACAACGTTTCGCGAAATGAAGAAGACTACAGCGCCGATAACAAGTACACAAATTACATTTCCGATGATATTAAAATAGTTGTTTGATGCAATCGCAGCGCTTACCGTTGCCAGCGGCGCGATAACACTGATCCCTCCGCGAATATCCCCCACTTTGTAATTTTCCATTTGCCTGCCTGCTATATCTTTACCATCTTTTGTAGGACTATTTGATGGGTCACCATGACACTTCATGCATGCCTCTTCTATTTTTAATGGCACCATCATACGAAACACTTCACTGCCGTCTTCTAATTTCGTAGTTTCTGAAAAGTCTTTTAAACCAGAATCGGATTCGAATCTTTCCAATTGTTGGATCTCCCAGGCATCCGGTTTGTTATTGGGGTTGCGATATTTTAAGCTGGTTTGCTTCATCTTAAAGATAGTTGTCTGACTAAAATGTTCAGCTACTTCACGCCCTACAATTGCCGGGATTACAGCCTTAAATTCAAAGTTACCTTTTGAATCCGTGTTTATTGCCTTCTGTTTTTCTGCAATAACTTTTCTTGTTGAAATGAGTTGGTCTGCCGCAGACCTGGCCTGTTTTCTAACCTCATCCAACATTTGTGCCTTTTGCCTTGTGCTGTTTATATACGTCAAAATACCCGTGCAAATCACAACAGCAACGATAGTCGTCACGATAAATTTTGACATCAATTTCATTTTGCCAATCATTGTATTTCCTCCCAGAAATAACGTAAATTTGACATTCGTCGGTTTTGTTTGTGGTCATACGTAGGGGCTGAAAATCGTTCGACTGAGCTCACGATGAAGTCTTCTGCCCCTGCAAGACGAAATCCTGTACATCTAGCTGGCTAAACTCTCTACAGCGCTGATATCCTCAGTTCCCAGCACCTTGTCTATATCAAGCAGAATTTTTACCTTGTCCTTTATCTTTGCCATGCCGAGAAACATCTCGGTATTGACGCCGTTTCCAAAATGCGGCGATGCCTCTAATTCTTCTGCATTGACGTCCAATACCTCTGATACGGTATCTACAATAACTCCTGTAAGGATGTGCTGCACCTCCACTACTATTATGCATGTTTCTTTTGTGTGCGTTGCCTCCTGAAATCCAAATTTTGACCTTAAATCTATTACCGGAATGACCTTTCCACGCAAGTTGATTACTCCCTTAATGTGGCCAGGTGTTTGTGGCACAGGCGTTATGTTCATAATTCCAATAATTTCTCTTACCTTAAGAATCTCTATGCCGTACTCTTCACCACAGAGCACAAAAGTAAGGTATTTCCCTTCGTGCGACGATTCAGTAAATATATCTGATTTTCTCTTTTGCTCCAATACTGCCTGCATATGAATCTCCTTTCATTAAATTTGGCTTTGCTTTACAAGACAAAGCAAAACAACTGTGTCTTTTTCTGTCATTCCCGCATGTTTTTAGCGGGAATCCATTTGTTATAAAGACCTGGATGCCCGACAAAAGCATTCGGGCATGACAGGCACTGATGATGTTTGAAATTCCTGAACATTAAATTAAGCCTTCGGCGACTTTTTTGCGCAACCGAGACGGTTCCGCTACCAGTTTGAAATTCCTATACATTAAATTAGTCCTTCGGCAACTTGATTTATTTGCCTGGTAGGGGCAATTCATGAATTGCCCCTACCAGGGCGTGAGGTGTGACTCACACCTCACCTTTGCACATCTTGCCTTAAAAATCTTTAAAGGCCTCGTCATCAGTCATGGGAATGTATCGATCGGCCCTGGCGCTCGCCGCAGCATGTTTCTTTCCGTTTCCTTCCAGGGAAATATCTTCCTGTGCATCAAGTGCAGTCCTGTCAGTCTCTTCACCCCTTGTTTTCCGCATACCAGCGCCAGATGGCCTTATATGAGCAGGTGATTTTTTCTTGCTTACAGGAGCAGACACGTGTTTCCTTGAAATTACAGTTTTGGCTGCCGCAGCATCTCCGCTATCCTTAGCGCCGACCTCTTTGCCAATTTTCTCAACTAATGCATTGAGCGCCTCTGCCTGAGAGGTCAATTCTTCACTGGCAGCCGCCGTTTCTTCTGCAGTAGCCGCATTCTGCTGAACTACCTGATCCATCTGCTGTATCGCCTTGCTTATCTGCTCAATACCGTTATTTTGTTCTGCTGAAGCAGTTGCAATTTCATTCACCAGATCCGTAACCTTTTTAACCTGCGACACCACACCGGAGAATACCTCTTTGGTCTTCTTTACAAGCTCAGTTCCGCTTTCTGCCTTCTTAACGCTGTCGGTAATTAAGGTCGTTATATCTTTGGATGCAGCAGAACTTCTTTGTGCAAGATTCCTAACCTCCTCTGCGACGACAGCAAATCCGCGTCCATGTTCCCCTGCCCTTGCTGCCTCAACCGCCGCATTCAATGCCAGCAAATTCGTCTGGAAGGCAATCCCTTCGATGATCTTAATAATTTCTGCTATCTTACCGCTGCTTTCATAAATCTTCTTCATTGCATCATCCATTTCAATTACTGTCGTATTGCCTCCGACAGCGGTATTGTTACACGACCTGGCCAGATTGGATGCCTCTACTGCATTGTCGGCATTCTGCTTTGTCATGGAGGATATTTCTTCCATAGTTGAAGAAGTTTCTTCAATTGAGGCGGCCTGTTCAGAAGTGGATTCCGAGAGGCTCTGGCTGGATGCTGAAATCTGTTCAGAAGCCGAGGCGACATGAGTGGCGCCGCTGGTAAGGTCTTCAAGCAAGTTCCTGAACAAGCCCGATATCTTGCTGGTGATCTTGACGACGAGGATGCCCAACCCGGCGACAAATCCTACTGCACAAATTCCGATGATGATCATTGATTTCTCTAAGGCATCAATCGCCTTGAATGCCTCAGCCTTGTCAATTTCTGCCAAAATAGCCCAGTTGTGACCCAGCACATCGAATGGCATATATGCGCTCAAAACAGGTACTCCGCGATAATCTTTCATGATCTTATAATCGGTTTTCCCTGCAATGGCGTCTTTTACAGCATCAGTATCTACTTTACTAACAAGAATTGTAGGCTTTTCTGAGAATCTGGAGTTAGACCTCATCATTTTATCCGCCCCCACCAGATAGGTTTCACCTGTTTCTCCCAATCCCGCACGTTCCTGCATGACGGTATCAATCTTATTGATGGGCAACTGGAAGATGACTGCGCCTATTTTTTGATTACCATCGTAAACGGGACTTGCAATAAAAGCGGCAGGATCTCCATTCGACGGCGCATAGGACTCAAAATCTACCAGTTTAACAATGTTGTTAGCGACACTCGATGAATTGATATCTTTAAATAACCGTGCAATATTTGTCGTATTGTACGTCCCTGACACGAGGTTTGAGCCATAATCCAATTCTTTAAAAACGGTATAAAGAACGTCTCCGGTCTCTCCGTCTACGAGAAATATATCGTAATACGCATATTGTTCGAGAAAGTTTTTAAAGAATGGGTGATACTTGGCATGTAAACTACTGTATGCGCTGCCGTCCTTTGCATCGATACATTCCAGCTTTTTGCCTGCCGGGAATGGATTATTTGTAATGTACAGGTCGCGCACCTTTTCAGCCCCTGATTCACGAAAGGCAGTTTTAAACTCCTTTATTGCATTAACGGTCAAATTACTTGCAGCCAGTTGACCAATATTCGCCTTTCTCTCATTAAACCAGTCTTCTATATTGATTTTTTTTGTATTTCTAACTGAAATTAACTGATTAAATGCCTGTTGTTCCAGCGCTTTACTGGAACTGCGATAACTGAATATTCCGATCGCAACCATTGGTATTACGCCACCCAGTACAAATAATGAAATTATCTTTGTGCTTAAATTCATTTTCATACAATTAAAACCTCCTAAAATATTAACGTGCCTGTTCCAATGTAAAGTACTATGTTACAGCTAAAACTACGAATAATTCTTTTTTGTTTGTTCGTGTGTGGTCTTCCTCCTTTTCAAATAATTAGTAACAGCATTAAGAATCAATATTTTAAATTAGGCTGCCTATGGCAGCGGCTTTTATTCTCCCCTCTAGAAAGAGGGGCTGGGGGTGTGTTATGGCAAACTTACACACCCCTTTATCCCCTCTTTTTAGAGGGGAATCACAAAAGATTGAAATTCCTTAACATTAAATTGATATTACACGTGATCTGCCGTAACAAGTTTTGTTTTCTTACCTTCAGATTCAATATCTGCCGCAGTACCTGTGATGACAGGTAACGTTTTACTCTTTTTTGATATGTTTGATATTACCGCACTGCCAACCGCCTTGTTCTCCATACCGACCTCTAAGCCGACCTTATTTACCAGATCGTTGAGCGCCTGCGCCTGGGCTGTTAATTCCTCGCTGGATGCCGCTGTCTCTTCGGCGCTGGCTGCATTTTGCTGGACGACCTGGTCCATCTGCTGGATTGCCTTATTTATTTGCTGTATTCCATTGTTTTGCTCATCTGAAGCAGAAGATATTTCATTTACCAGATCGGTTACTTTTTTTACCTGTGCGACCACACCGGTAAATACATCCTCAGTCTTCTTCACAAGTTCCATGCCTGTTGTTGCTTTATGTACGCTGTCCATAATCAATGTCGTTATATCTTTGGACGCCGTAGAACTTCTTTGAGCAAGATTCCTCACTTCTTCTGCAACGACTGCAAATCCTCGCCCATGTTCTCCGGCACGGGCAGCTTCAACTGCCGCATTCAATGCGAGTAAATTCGTCTGGAATGCAATTCCTTCAATGATCTTGATGATATCGGCAATCTTTCCGCTGCTCTCATGTATATTTTTCATTGCGCTATTCATTTCTACCACAGTAGTATTTCCATGCTCAACCGAAAGGTTACATGCTGTTGCCAGTTTTGATGCCTCTTGGGCGTTGTCGGCATTTTGTTTCGTCATGGAAGTGATTTCTTCCATCGTTGCGGAGGTTTCTTCTATAGATGCAGCCTGTTCTGAAGCCCCCTCGGAGAGACTCTGACTTGATGCCGATATCT
>Ga0082335_1001924_pt1 | contig 41130 bp, 41 predicted proteins | sample Subgrocontami58m_FD_72375 | JGI IMG/M metagenome (GOLD analysis project Ga0082335, IMG submission 72375) | Subsurface groundwater microbial communities from S. Glens Falls, New York, USA - GMW37 contaminated, 5.8 m (SPADES assembly) (version 2) ...
TTTAATAACTGTCATGCCCGAATGCTTCTATCGGGCATCCAGTGTTTTTTGCGATACTGGCGAAAACAAAAAGACTCTGGATTCCCGCTTAAAGACCGCGGGAATGACAATCTTAATCAAAGAGGTATTTTCAGGTGAAAATTCCTACACAATTAAGTTACCGCCTTGTATCACTGCAAAATCAGGGTAAGGGGTGAAATATATGCCGCCAGGCACGAAAACTTTCCCGTGTCCATGCAAACACGACGGGTTCGGGTTTGCGCCAGGGCGGGTTCAGGTTTGTAACCTGAACCTTGTGGTTTGATTGAACGATACCGGATTGAATAGCCACAATGCCCGGAAATACATAAACCTCCAGGTTCAAGTTGCAAACTTGAACCCGCGAAGGGCGTTGGTTTTTACGCCGAATCCACAAAAATGTTTCCGGGAAAGGTGGATTCGCTATCGCTTAATCCACCCTACCACAAACCCGCTCAAACAAAATGAAAATTCCCATACGATCAAGATACTTACCAACACTTCTAAGCATATTCCCGAATATCATTTTTGCTGGTAAGGCGTTTACTCTCAAGGAATCAGTCTTTCGGAATCCCTCCTTTTTGTCTTGCATTATTTGCTACGTCTACGTAGCATCCAAGCACACAACTTGATGCATCTAAATTACAATTAAACCTCTCAAACCAGTCATGTTTATCTGTTTGCTTTATACGTCTTGAGTGGGTGCTCTCGCAATTAACTAAGCAATCATCAATACTTCCCCTTCTTCCTGTTTTCTCCTCAATAATTTTCTCTTTTTGTACAGCGTTATAGAGGCCATTAAAAATCTTCTCACACTCATCCGCTAACTTTTGTATTTCTGTATCATGTAATTCTTCAATTTTGGTGGCTTGCTTTAGCAATTCCCGATACTGCTTCAAAGAACTACTGATATAATCCGGTAATAGACTATCTATCGTCTTGTCTTGAAACTTTTGAAGGGTATCTTTTGCGGCTTGAGTAATATATTTTTTATCTGTATCTGTAGTAGTTATTCTAGCCTGTGCATTAGAAAGGCTGGGCATCAACAAACAGACGAGATAGTGCCCAAAGATCGCGAGTAAACCAAACCCTATGTTTTTCATTATGCTCTTATTGATCACTTTACCTTTCCTTTCTATTCCCGCTTCAAGAGGAGAACGTGTTATTCTATTTATGCAAGCCCTAGTCCCTTAGCAACACCTTCTCCATAAGCTTTATCTGCTTTGTAAAAATACGGAACCATCCTTACCTGGATGTCTTTCGGCGCTTTCTTAAGGCTTGCTACAATGTTTTCAATGAGTCGCTTCCGTTCGTCAGGCGGCATCAATCGGAAGAGATTTCCGGGTTGGACGAAATCATCATCAACGCCTCTTTTCTGTTCATAGCGATTCGCGTCACCTGAAATTTTGAGCGGCGGCTCATTATACGCGGGATCTGCTTTGTGCCCTCCGAAACTGTTAGGCTCATAATTTACAGAAGCTCCGCCGTTGTCATCGAATCTCATGAAGCCGTCTCGCTGGTAGGTGTTTGCTCCCGTGGCGAGTGGACGGTTTATCGGTAGTCGCTCAAAGTTCACTCCCAGCCGATACCGCTGTGCGTCTGCATAGGCAAAAATACGTCCCTGGAGCATTTTACAGGGAGAAAAAGAGATACCGGGAACAACGTTGGCCGGAGAAAAGGCAGACTGCTCGACTTCGGCAAAATAGTTCAAGGGATTGCGGTTCATCTCCAAAACCCCAACCTCGATCAAAGGGTAGTCTCTATGCGGCCAGACCTTGGTTAAATCAAACGGATTCCACCGATACGTCTCCGCTTCAACTTCCGGCATCACCTGAACGTAAAATGTCCACTTAGGGTAATCCCCACGCTCTATAACTTCAAATAACTGACGTGTATGATAGTCGGGATCTTCCCCTGCAATACGGGCTGCATTTTCCGGAGTCATATTCTGGATGCCCTGTTGAGTCTCGAAGTGAAACTTCACCCAAAAACGTTCATTGCCCGCGTTGATGAAGCTGTAGGTATGACTCCCAAAACCATGTATAAAGGGGATACCCTTGGGAATACCGCGATCCGAAAACAAGATAGTTACCTGGTGCAATGATTCCGGAACCTGTGACCAGAAATCCCACTTCATGGTTTCTGCACTTAGATTGGTTTGAGGTTCACGTTTCTGGGTATGGATGAAATCGGGGAATTTTATGGCATCCCGTACAAAAAACACGGGAGTATTGTTTCCTACCATATCCCAATTGCCTTCTTCGGTGTAGAATTTCAATGCAAAGCCTCTGACATCCCGTACCGTATCAGCAGAGCCTTTTTCCCCTGCCACCGTAGAAAATCGGCCAAACACATCGGTTTTTTTCCCAACTTCAGAAAAGATTCTGGCTTTTGTATATCGGGTGATGTCCTTGGTCACGATGAAAGTTCCATGTGCACCGGATGCTTTTGCATGGACAACACGCTCAGGGATACGTTCACGGTTAAAATGTGCCAGTTTTTCAAGAAGATGATGGTCTTGCAGCAATGTCGGGCCGCGGTCTCCGGCGGTGAGGGAAGTCTGATTATCGCAGACCGGTATGCCGGCCGCTGTAGTTAAGACTTTAGGTTTACTCATTTCTTTTCACCTTTCAATTATAGATGTAAAAACAGACCAACACCCTCAACTTCCCTTTGACCAACGCAACACTCCCACCAGCCCGATAACGGTCGCTACAGCGCCGCCGATCAACATCCATATCGCCTTGTCGGTAGGTGAGCCGGTGAAAAATCGAGAAATGTCAGAACTGAATGAATTCGTCGCACTGACGCCAAAGATTATAAGCAAGATACCCCCGGCAAGAATTGCGAGCGAGACTACTTTGTTCATAGAAAAATCCTCCTTTTTATTTTAGCCTTGCTTCTGCGGCTGACCAGTCAATGTTCTTAAAGAATGCCTCAATATAATCAGCCCTCTTGAGGCCGTAATCTATCATAAAAGCATGCTCAAATACGTCCAAGATCAATAGGGGGTTGCATCCTGCAGGATGAGAAACATCATGCTCATTTATCCAGAAGTTGATGAGTCGCCCACTGGCGTTATCCTGATAGAGAGCAGCCCACCCGATTCCCCTCATGGTTCCTACTGCCCTGAAGTCCTTTTCCCACATCTCATAACTGCCGAATTCCTCAGTCATCTTTTTGGCAAGCGTTCCTTCCTTGTTCATGCCACCTTTTTTCCTACCAAGATTTTCAAAATAATACTCATGGAGCCTCATCCCATTAAACTCCCACCCAAGCCGTCTCTTCAATTCAGCAAACTCCTGGGTTGCCGTCTTTCCATCCTTCAACATCTGACCAAGCACATCGAGTACCTTGTTTGTATTTGTCACGTAACCCTGATAAAGGATAAAGTGATTTTTCAAAAGCGTTTCGCTGAATCCCTCCATCCCGATGAGTTGTGAATAATCCTTTGCTGTATATGGCATAATTTTTCTCTCCATTTTTATTTCTGCATGTGAAGGGTTATTAAAATTAAACACAATTGCCACCCCGCCCACGCCTGCCAGTGTTAAAAATTCTCGCCTGTCAAGCATGGCACCTCCTTTTTTTGGTCCTCGGTGAAATAAATATCCATCAATAATTTCAGTAAGACGGTGTTACGACCTGGCGGCTTCATATTTCGTTTTTTTGTGGTCTCCTTATCCTGCAATCAGTTAATAACTGATTGCAGGATTTAGTTGATATATTGATATGTCTGATATTGAGAATAACGCTGACTAAATCGCCGCCTGTTTCCTTCTCAATTGTAACTTTAACAACAACTGGCGACTGAGCCACTCTTGTCTTTTCCCCCTTTGCCTGTCACAATAGCGCCAGCATCTGTAAATTTGAGTGTTTTTTCCACGCCAGCCTTTACACACTCGACTTCATAACATGCCTTGCCATCAACCTCTTTTTTCATTATTCCCTTGATGGTGCAGCCAGCGGTTTCCTTCTTAATTGCGGCATTGACCACAGCCGGTACCTGAGCAATCTCGATCTTTACGCCCTCGTCTACACATTTATTTAACATTTCCTTCTCCTCCTCTTGTTAAAGGGTTTCACCCGAAGCACCGAGAACATTCTAAGTTGCTGAGACAAAAAAATATGCAAGTCAATCTTTACAGACAGCATTTTTTAGCGCTAACGCCTGGCTAGCACGATTCTATACCACTTTTTTCACAACTTATGTGGTACTCGGTGAAAAATTCGACTTCGCCGTGTTCACTATTAATCCTCACAAATTCCGGTCTAAGTACACCAGATACGCATTTAAGGACATCGCACCTGGATATTATCCCTACCGGTACCTCGTTTCTTACTACGGGTACCCGAAGGATGTTATGCTTTGTCATAGTATGAATAACATCTTCAACAGAAGTATTTTCAAATACCGTGATGGGTTTTGTAGACATGATCTCTTCGGCTGTTATATGTTCCAAAGGCTTTCCACGATCCATGGCTTTTAACAGGTCAAACTCACTGACAACTCCAATAATCTTATTATTATCGTCTACAACGGGCATTCCGCTGTATTTGCCGGTTAATAATTTATCGGCTAATGCCCTACCCGTTGCTTCCTTTTTTGCTGCTGTAATATTCCTATTCATAATATCCTTTGCTACCATGATAAAATTCTCCCATTCAAATTAAAATACCCCTCGGTAGTTAAGACTTTAGGTTTACTCATTTCTTTTCACCATTCAATTATAGCTGTAAAAACAGGCCAACACCCTTAACTTCCCTTTGACCAACGAAACACTCCAACCAGCCCGATAACGGTCGCTACAGCACCGCCGATCAACATCCATATCGCCTTGTCGGTAGGTGAGCCGGTGAAAAATCGAGAAATGTCAGAACTGAATGAATTCGTCGCACTGACGCCAAAGATTATAAGCAAGATACCCCCGGCAAGAATTGCGAGCGAGACTACTTTGTTCATAGAAAAATCCTCCTTAAATTTTTATACCTGACCACACAAAGTGGCCACTAAGATTTTCTGCCGCGAATGAGCTTAAGCACGATGACCACGATGGCGATCACCAGAAGAATGTGAACGAAACCGCTCAGCGTGGTGGAAGTGACCAGACCCAGGATCCACAATATGACCAGAACAGCAGCGATAACTAAAAGCATAGCAACTCTCCTTTCTTTTTTTGTTAAGTATCTTGATAATCACTTTGGACGTTTGCCTGCTTCGATGATATAGCATAAAAGGAAACCACTAACTGCAGCAATACCTACAGCCAACCACGGATTGGAACGCACTTTCCTGTCAATTTCCGTTCCTATTTCTTTCGTTTTTTCCTCACCCTTAGCGACAGCCTCTTCCAAAGTTTGCCTTGTTTTTTCTATCATTTCCTTGCCCGTGTGTGTTGCTCCACTTATAATCTCTTTGAGATTTGAATATTTTTCACTAATCAACCGATTAATCTCGTCACTCTTTCCTTTTAATTCTCTATTCAGCAATTCAAGCGCTTCGTCAATTTTTAATATGTCTCCCGCATTTTCTTTCGTTTGGTTATCCATAGCGCCCACTCCTTTCTCATTTATTTTTATCTTCTGAAACCATACCCAAAACTTTTTGTATCAATGTATTTGCTTTCGAAAATTTCATCCAAAATCCCTGTGAAGCAAAGTAAAGAAGAACCCCTAGCGGGACCAGAAAGTAGACAAAACCTAGTGAAAAGATAACTAACGCCTTTACTTCTTTACTCAAAGGAAAATAATAAAGAAACGCTACATGCAAAAATATAAAACCACAGATCATTACAACTAAACTCAAAATTAAGAGAACAATACCGATGCATATTCGCCGTATAAATCTAATGGCTTTGATGTAGTAAATCACTGCCTTAATTTTGATTTTTGCAAGACTTATGAATGTTTGTTTATCTTGTCTCACAATATCCGTTAAAATACACAAAATAAGATGATAAAACATCTTTTGTGTCTTCATAGTTTTCTCTTACCTGTACGAGAATTATTTGAAATGAGAAGCAGCATCGTTATAAGAATTCTTCAAATTTTCCAGGGCTGCATCCGTTCCGGATTTAATATCCTCCCAGGCGTCAGCGCTTTTCGATTTGAGATCATTTAATTTATCTTGCGCTTCTCCTTGCTTCTTTCGTAATCCTTCAATTATCTCATTGTACTTGGCCTTGGTATCTGTCCCTGCTTGCTCGGCCTTTGCCTGTAAGTCTTTTATCTTCTCGTTGAGGTCGTTCAATGTTGATTCAGCATCCTTCTGGTATTTCTCTTTTTGCTGTGCCAGATAAGTCTTTGTCGTTTCAAGAGCTTCCCCCGTTTCACGTTTGACATCCTGTGACGACACCTGGATTTCTACTTTTTCAGGCGTTTCACGTTTGACTTCCTCTGACGACACATGGGTTTCTATTTTTTCAGTGGTCTTCTTGTTACAAGAAGTCATAAAAAACAGAGGGACACATATTGCTGCCACAAATTCAATCTTTTTCATACTTTCACGTCCTTTCTGGTGCAGCGCACCATTAAAAATCATCTAACGTTTAATCAAAAAAGGCGGGGCACCGATGCCCCACCTTTTTCTTTCACATCGAATACCTCATTTTTTAATTAGGTTCCGTAACTGCTTTAGCATCCAATAATGCAACATGAGCAATATGTGTCAGTACCTTCTATCAGAAATGCCTCTACCGGCCTTTATTTTATGCCTCATGCCCTACGGGGCAGGCCTCACAACGATATGGGCGGCGGCCGTTGAAGTTCACCGCGCCGGCCTCATGGTCACAGACCCCGCCTCCTTGGGAGAGGGCGGGGTCTAGGATTTACTACACCCTCGATGAGCTAAGGGTTGTAAAACCAAGCCAGTGTTCCGGCTTGGTTTTCTGTTGTTACGGGACGATATCTTCCAAAGCGATGCCGGCATTAGTAACACCGACCAGCACAACAACCTGGTCAGCAGTACCGTCTGCATTCGTATCCTTGAACAGATACCCGTTAGTAGTATCGAACTCGAACGAATACAGCACCGTACCATTCAAGGCAAGATTGGCTGCGGTGAGCGCAGCCGCAAAGTTGGCAACCGCTACGCCGGCCTCAGCATAGTTGGCAGCTCCTCCAGCCAGACCCATCTTCAGATCGTCGTTAGCAGCAGTAAAGTTAGTGATGCTATCCGCTGTAGCAACAGTAATACCAGTACCGCCATCAGCAATCACAATATGGTCTATCGAAGCGTCAACGGCAAGGGTGATGGTATCCGCACCCGTACCAGCGGTAATGGTGTTACCAATAGTAGACGCAGCAGTATCAGAAGCAACGATGGTAATGGTATCGTTCCCTGTACCCGTGGTAATCGCATTGCCTGACAGGCTGTCTCCCGATGTTAACGTCACTCTGGCAACAACTGCAGAGGCACTATCAATAGTCCGCGACCCTGTTGTGGCTATTGACGTCACTGTGGTAACACCTGTACCAGTAGTAATCGTCTGAGGACCTGTAGTGGATGTTGTTGCGAGTATTGTAGCCCCGGAAAACGAACTCGTGTTAATCGTCATTGCACCGGTGCTGGATGTCGTATCCAGATCTACACCTGCCGCACCGAATACGGTGCCATATAAGTTGGATCTTCCTCCGGTAATGATTTGCGCGCCAGTAGTTGTTGTGTTAATCACAATCTTGTCGAAACCGGTAACACCAGCGAATAACAGGTCATCCAGCGTCAGAGCAACAGCAGTGACGGGGGTGAGTTCCAGTCTGTCGAAGCCATCGCCACCATTGAAAATGTCGCCACCCTGGAGTGTGCCATTCGCGGGGGTGTTTTGGTCAATTGTACCGGTGACTGTGTCGTCATTACCGGCAAGGCCAAGGGAGGCAGTGGTATCCGAACCACCAGCGGTGAGCGCGACAGAGACGCCAGCAGTATCGTTTTTCAAGATCGTGCCCGTGCCCGTCACGTTAGCCGTCAGACTGGTGCCGGAGAACAGTACGGGAACCGTCTCATCGGACTCGGCAGTGGCGTCGCTGTTAACCGTGATGGTCACGGTAGCAACCGTTCGCCCTGCGGCAAAAGTGACCGTTCCCGTGGCGGCTACGAAGTCAGTACCGGATACGGCACTACCCGTGACCTGCGTCGCATAATCAACCGTAATCGCCTCGGTCGGCGCGCTACCAAGCGTCAGCGTAAAGGTCAGCGCTTTTGTGCCGGCAGCAGGTTCGGTAATGCTCGGCGCATTAGCAGTGAGCGTGAACGTGCCTCCGCCACCACCACCTCCACCTCCACCTCCACCCCCACCTCCACCTGATTCTCCCTGGATTGTTGTAAAGTTCCATACATAGTCGCTTGCCAGTGCATTGCCAGCCAGGTCCTTGGCCCCGGCCGTAATAGTGGCAGTATATTTGGTATGGAGTTCGAGATCGGCCAATGGTGCAAAGATCGCCGTTACGCCAGAGTAGGTCACATCACCTGAAACAGTAGTTGTCCCTTCACCACTAAAAGCTGAAAAGACTAAGGTAAAGGTTTCCGTGGTGATCGTTAAAGGGTCCATCGCCTCGCTGAAGGTTGCAGAGACTTTCTGGTTGATAGGCGAACCCCCCTCGTCAATGGCGCCTTCGGGATCATGCACAGGATCTGTGGAACTTACGGTAGGTACCGTAGTGTCTGTGGACGAACCTGTTGTCCAACTCCATACATAGTCGCTTTCCAGCGCATTGCCCGCCAGATCCTTTGCCCCGGTCGTAATCGTGCAAGTATATTCGGTGTTGTTTTCGAGATTGCTTAACGGTGTAAATGTCGCCGTTACGCCAGTGTAGGTCACAATGCCTGATACAGGCGTTGTCCCTTGCTTTATGGTATAGGTTTCCGTGGTGATCGTTAAAGGGTCCATCGCCTCACTGAAGATTGCGGTGGAGTCTCTATTGATGGGCAGACCTGTGTCGCCATTCAGCGCGCCTGTGGAACTCACGGTGGGTGCAGTGGTGTCTGCAGTCGAACCTGTTGTCCAGCTCACCGAATAGTCGCTTGCCAGCGCATTGCCTGCAAGGTCCTTTGCCCCGGTCGTAATCGTGGAGGTATATGTGGTGTTCGCTGCGAGATTGCTTAACGGTGTAAATGTCGCAGTTACGCCAGCGTAGGTCACAATGCCTGATACAGTAGATGTCCCTCCACCAGAAGATGAAAAAGTTAAGGTAAAGGTTTCTGTGGTAATCGTTAAAGGGTCCATAAACTCACTGAAGGTTGCGGTGGGTTTCCTGTTTATGGGCAGATCTGTGGCGCCATTCACTGCGCCTGTGGAACTCACGGTGGGCGCAGTGGTGTCTGCGGTTGAACCTGTTGTCCAACTCACTGAAAACTCGCTTGCCAGCGCATTGCCTGCAAGGTCATTGGCCCCCGTCGTCATCGTGACGGTATATTCGGTATTAGCTGCGAGATTGCTTAACGGTGTAAATGTCGCAGTTACCCCGGCGTAGGTCACAATGCCTGATACAGGCGTTGTCCCTTGCTTTAAGGTAAGGGTTTCTGTGGTAATCGTTAAAGGGTCCATAAACTCAGTGAAGACCACGGTGGGTTTCCTGTTGATGGGCACATCGGTGTCACCATTCACAGGGAATGTGGAACTCACGGTGGGTGCGGTGGTGTCTGTGGACGAACCTGTTGTCCAACTCACTGAATAGTCGCTTGCCAGCGCATTGCCAGCCAGATCCTTGGCCCCGGTCGTAATCGTGACGGTATATTCGGTGTTGTTTTCTAAATTGCTTGCCGGTGTAAATGTTGCCGTTACCCCAGCGTAGGTTACAATGCCTGATACAGGCGTTGTCCCTTGCTTTAAGGTAAGGGTTTCTGTGGTAATCGTTAAAGGGTCCATAAACTCACTGAGGACCACGGTGGGTTTCCTGTTGATGGGCACACCTGTGTCGCCATTCACAGGGGATGTGGAACTTACGGTCGGCGCTGTGATGTCTGTGGACGAACCTGTTGTCCAACTTATGGAAAAGTCGTTTGCCAGGGCATTACCAGCAATGTCCATTGCCCCAGTCGTAATCGTGACGGTATATTCGGTGTTGTTTTCAAGATTACTTGTCGGTGTAAATGTCGCCGTTACGCCAGCGTAGGTCACAATGCCTGATACAGGCGTTGTCCCTTGCTTTAAGGTAAGGGTTTCTGTAGTAATCGTTAAAGGATCCATAAACTCACTGAAGACCACGGTGGGTTTTCTGTTGATGGGCACACCTGTGTCACCATTCACAGGGACTGTGGAACTCACGGTGGGCGCGGTGGTGTCTGCGGTCGAACCCGTTGTCCAGCTCACTGAAAAGTCACTTGCCAGCGCATTGCCAGCCAGGTCCATTGCCCCGGTCGTAATCGTGACGGTATATTCGGTATTAGCTGCGAGATTGCTTAACGGTGTAAATGTCGCCGTTACGCCAGCGTAGGTTACAATGCCTGATACAGGCGTTGTCCCTTGCTTTAAGGTAAGGGTTTCTGTAGTAATCGTTAAAGGGTCCATAAACTCACTGAAGACCACGGTGGGTTTCCTGTTGATGGACACACCTGTGTCGCCATTCACAGGGACTGTGGAACTCACGGTAGGCGCTGTGGTGTCTGTGGACGAACCGGTTGTCCAGCTTATTGAAAAGTCGCTTGCCAGCGCATTGCCAGCCAGGTCCATTGCCCCGGTCGTAATCGTAACGGTATATTCGGTGTTGTTTTCGAGATTGCCTGCCGGTGTAAATGTCGCCGTTACGCCAGCGTAGGTCACAATGCCTGATACAGGCGTTGTACCTTGCTTTAAGGTAAGGGTTTCTGTAGTAATCGTTAAAGGGTCCATAAACTCACTGAAGACCACGGTGGGTTTCCTGTTGATGGGCACACCTGTGTCGCCAATTACAGGGTTTGTGGAACTCACGGTGGGTGCTGTGGTGTCTGTGGACGAACCCGTTGTCCAGCTCACTGAAAAGTCGCTTGCCAGTTTATTGCCTGCAAGATCCTTTGCCCCGGTCGTAATCGTGACGGTATATTCGGTGTTGTTTTCTAAATTGCTTGTCGGTGTAAATGTCGCAGTTACGCCAGCGTAGGTCACCACGCCTGAAACACGCTTTGTCCCCTTCTTTAAGGTAAAGGTGAGCTTGGTGATCGTTAAGGGGTCCATCGCCTCACTGAAGATGACGGTGGCTTTTCTGTTGATGGGCAGACCTGTGGCGCCATTCGCAGCGCCGGTGGAACTCACGGTGGGTGCGGTGGTGTCTGGGCCAGAACCGGTGGTAAAGCTCCATACATAGTTACTTGTCAGTTTATTGCCTGCAAGGTCCTTGGCCTTGTTTGTAATCGTGGCAGTATATACGGTGTTGGTTGCGAGTTTTTTTGCTGGTTTAAATATCGCCGTTACACCCGCGTAGGTCACCTTACCTGAAACACGCTTTGTCCCTTGCTTTAAGGTAAAGGTTTTTTTTGTGATCGTTGAAGGTTTCATCGCCTCACTGAAGGTTACGGAGATTTTCTTGTTGAGAGCCACACCTGTGTCACCATTCGCAGGGTGTGTAAAACTCACGGTGGGTGAGGTCGCGTCTGGATCGGCGCAAATAGTCTGGCGGAAGAAGTCAGGATTTGCAGCGCTCACGGTGGGTGCGGTGGCGTCCGGGAGTAATCCGTTCGCATCTACTGCATGTACTGCCACAAAGGCGGCTAGCAATAATGCTATAACCCACATCTTACTAAATATCTTCATGTCTTTCCTTTCATTAAATGTATTATTCTGTATTATCTATCATTCATAAAGGTTGTTACTTTCTAATCTTTACAATAACAAACTTTTTAATATCTTCATAAACGAACGTGACCTTTGCATTTCCAGGCTTATTCAAGGCTGTAATAGAAAATCCCACCTTACCGTCAGAATTTGTCTGTCCGCTCTCCGGAGAAATCGTCACACGTTTCTTACTGGCAGTAGAAAGTTTCACCGTTATCGTTTTCCCCTCTGTTGAACAATTTCCATCAGGTTCCAAAGTCACAATTACATTTCCACACTTCCCCATCTTAAGCGATAGCTTTTTTTGAGATATGGACATAGACTTAACCGCACATGCAGGTGTTGGTGTTGCCGATGTCGTTGGTGTTACCTGTGGCGTTGGTGTTACTCCTGGTGTCGGTGTCGGCGTTGCCGATGCCGTAGGTGTTGCCTGTGGCGTTGGTGTTACTCCCGGTGTCGGTGTCGGCGTGGTCGAGCTCGTGGCTTCTGTAATACTATTGGTGTCTAATGTAACCGCGGTCTGTGCCAGCGCCCTGCCATTCATCACTGCGCCGGTATTCAGCGCAATCAGCGTTTGACACAATATAATTCCCTTGAAGTCGGACGTCGTTCCGAGGGTCGTTTCGCCGGCGACTTGCCAAAAGATGTTGCTGGCCTGGGCGCCGCCGCTCAGGGTAACAATGGCGCCGTTGCTCACGGTGAGGTCTCCTGCTATCTGGAAGATCCAGACGTCATTTGCGCCACCCGAGAGAGTAACGCCACTTGTTATTGAAACTCCGGTGCCCCATTTGTAGAGGCCGGGAACGAGTGTCATCCCGCTAATATCTCCGGCGCCCAGTTCAGTAAAATCTGGCAATGTTCGTCCGGCGGCGTCGGTGAATGCGGTTTCCATGTCGCTTATGGCCGTGGTTAGGCTAGCAGGGGTTGGATCCGCATAGTCGGCTGCGTATACCCTTCCGGTCACTAAAGGCGACGTCGCAAATACATTCGTGGAATCCATTGTTAATCCAAATCCTGTTATGAAAGTCGCGGCGGCCGGACTAAGTCCAATATCTCCAACAACTGCGGTGGTTCCAGTGGTTGAGATACTTGTTTTTGCCAGAATCACAAAATTTCCAGACGTTCCAAGGCTTACTGCCTGTGGACCTGCCGCTTCCGTTGTACCTGTTGTAAAACTCCATACAAATAGTAGTAATGCTATAACCCACATCTTATTAAATATCCTCATATCTCTCTCCTTTTTCATCATTAAATTTGTCGGCCTGTTTTGCTTATACGCGTCTTTCGTTTTCATAGTCTACTTCCTTTCATTTTATAATTGGGCTGACTTTGGCAGCACCTTTAAGCTCCCCGCTAAAAAGAGGGGACTGGGGTGTGTTACTGCAAACTTACACACCCCTTTATCCCCTCTTTTTAGAGGGGAATCATACAGAACATTTAATCAGGTTCCGTAATTGTATTAGCGTCCAGGGTTACCGCTTTCTGTGCTAACGCCCTACCATTCCATGAGGCGCCCGTATTCATAATTATCGCATTTTGAGCGAGTATAATTCCTTCCATATGTGCGGTCGTTCCAATTTCTACGCCAACACCCCCGGCAACCTGCCAGAAGATGTTCTTGGCTTGTGCGCCGCCACTGAGGATAACGCTCTTACCGCTGGCCACGGTGAGATCTTCAGCTATCTGAAAAATCCAGACATCCTCTGAGCCGCCAGTTAGAGTAACATCCGTGGTTATAAGAACACCAGAGCTCCATTTATAGAGGCCAGACTCAATAGTCATTCCTCCTATTTCTCCGGCGCCCAACTCGGTAGCATCTGGTAATGTTCGTCCCGCAGCGTCTGTGTATGCAGTTTCCATGTTGCTAACTGCCGTAGTCAGGTTAGCAGGAGTTGGCTCCGTATAGTCGGCTGCGTATGCCTTTCCAACCACCAGAGATGATGTCGCAAATTGATTCGAAGCATCAAGCGTTAATCCAAATCCGGTTATGGCAGTCGAGTCTATTGGGCTAACTCCGATATCTCCCGTAATCAGCGTGCTCCCCGTGGTTGAGATGCCTGATTTTGCCAGAATCGCATAATTACCAGCCAATCCAAGGTCTACTGGCAAACGGCCTGTCACCTCACCGGTCGTAAAACTCCATACAAACTTACTGGCCAGTTTATTGCCTGCCCGGTCTTTGGCCTTGGTTTTAATCGTGGCAGTATATTCGGTGTTGGGTTTAAGATTGCTTGCCGGTTTAAAGATCGCAGTTACGCCAACGTAGGTCACCTTGCCAGAAACACGCTTTGCCCCTTTCTTTACGGTAAAGGTGCGTTTGGTGATCGTTGAACGTTTCATTGCCTCACTGAAAGTTGCGTAGATTTTCTGGTTGATAGCCACGTCTGTGGCATCACTTGCAGGGTTTGTAGAATTCACGGTGGGACGGGTGGTGTCCGGGTTGCTTGCTTGAAAGACATTGCTTGCAAAACTCCTGGTGGTAGTGTCCGTGAGTAATCCACTCGCATTCACTGCATGTCCAGTCATAAAGACGAATAGTAGTAATGCTATAACCCACATCTTATTAAATATCTTCATACAAACCCTCTCCTTTTTCGTCATTAAATTTATTGGCCTTTTTTGCTTATATGCGTCTTTCGTTTCCATACCTACTTCCTTTTCCTTACACGGTTCGTTACCGTGTAAGAGATTGCTTCGTCGCTCCACTCCTCGCAATGACATTTGTTTGTGTATACATTTACCGAAACTAAATACTAGATTCTGCCCAACAAGAGCAGTATCAGTATTATTACCACCACCAGCCCGATCACGCCGCTGGGTTTATAACCCCACGCCCGGCTATGTGGCCAGGTTGGGATTATTCCCAAAAGGATCAGGAACAGAACTACGATTAAGACTGTGCCAAGCGACATATTCTTTCTCCCGTTATTAATAGAAGGTCAAACGAAAGCACCTCCCCAAAGCACCTTGGCTTTTAGCCGGTTCATTTCACGGACATTTTGTTTTTAACAGCTTTGACTCCCTCGACAGATCTCGTTACTTCCACTGCCCTGGCTGCGGCCTCCGGGGAATCCACGAAGCCGCTCAACTGCACGACTCCCTTGAAAGTTTCAACATTGATCTGGAGCACCTTAAGCATAGGGTCATTATATATTGCCGTCTTAACCTTGGACGTTAGAACAGAATCATCAATATACTCCCCGGTGCTTTCGCGCGTTGAGGTCCCAGCGCATCCCGGACTGCCGGCAATCCACCCAACCAAAACAAGGCCTGCAAAAATACGCTTGATCACATTTGCCTTATCCACAATCCCTCCTCCTGATAACATGATAAAATACTTCGCTAAAATGACGGGCGGAATGCATTTCCTTACCCCTCCGGCGCAAAGTCATAAAAACCGGCGAATAATTTATTAGCCGTTGCAAAAATTACCTTCCCCGGACACGCGTCAATCTCCCGGCTATGATCCCCTCCTCGTTCCTCCGCTGGCGCACGATCATCCAATCTTCGCTTAAATCGCCTCCATCCACTCCGGATGAAAAACGGTGTGGATCGTCATTTCACAGGGCTCTCTGAGAAGGCCCATCGCCCCCCGGAGCACCCTGAAATGCTTCGACTTCAGGTGTGTCATAAGGTTCTTCTGTGTATCCCATTCTTCAAGAAGAAAGAGCCGGTTTTCATCCTCGATACTCTGGCAGAAGTCACAGCTCCGGCATCCCTTCTCAGCCCTTATGGAACCGGACAATAATGCGATCGTCTGCGCCAATTCCATGCGCTTCTCTGAAAGGACATTCATTCTTATGTTTACGAGAATCATAATAAAGACTAGTGGCAAATGGTCTGCCAATAGCCGAGGGAAAATAAGAAGCCTGGATTAATCCTTTAATAACAGGGGATTAGATTAATAGGAGAGGATAACAGGAAAGTATGAAATGATTCGTTTGGCCTCAATATTTGGTGGAGCCTCAGTATGCTGAGGGATACCTTGAAGAGAGGTGTACCGTCTAATTGGGTTCTTTTGTCTCCGGCCGGACTATCCCGAGTTTATGCATCCTCGCTCTTAAGGTACTCGGGTGGATGCCCAGAATCGCTGCGGCCCCGCCCTTTCCCTCGATGCGCCATCGGGTTTCAGAAAGGATTTTAAGGATTTGGCTTCGCTCCGCCTCTTCCAATGTCCTCATGGTGGATGTAAGTTGGGGGGATTGAATCTCCAGTTTATCTGCCAGTTGAAAAATCGGCCCGGGGCACAAGATCACGGCCCGCTCAATGATGCTTTCCAGCTCCCGGACGTTCCCGGGCCATGGATAATCCTGCAGCGCCTTCATCGTCTCCTTCTGGATAGACGTGAACTGTTTGCCCAATTTCCTGGCATACCGCTCGATGAAGGCCTGGACCATCAGCAGGATGTCATCTTTCCGTTGCCGCAGTGGTGGGACAGTGATGGGGAAGACGTTGAGCCGATAGTAAAGGTCCTGCCGGAACCGGCCATTGCGGACCTCTTCCTCAAGGTTTCGATTGGTCGTTGCCACGATCCGCACATTAACTTTGATGGTATGGGACGACCCCAGGCGCTCAAACTCGTTATGCTGAATCACCCGGAGCAGCTTTGCCTGCAACTCCAGCGGTAGCTCCCCGATCTCGTCCAGGCAAAGGGTGGAACCATTGGCGACCTCGAATCGGCCGATCTGCCGGGTATCGGCCCCGGTAAACGCCCCCTTCTCCCTGCCGAACAATTCGCTCTCAATTAAATTGCCCGGCAGGGCAGCGCAGTTGACCGTGATCATGGGACGTTCCTTGCGGGGGCTCATGTCATGGATGGCAAAAGCGATCAGCTCCTTCCCCGTACCGGTCTCACCAAGGATGAGGACCGTTGTGTCCGTGGGAGCAACTTGTTCCGCGCGATAGAGAACATACTTGAGACTATCACTTTGCCCAAGAATTTGGGCAAAGTCATGTCTCATTTTGATCTCGTGACGGAAGTAAATATTCTCAGCCTCGAGTCGGTCTTTCAATGTTTTTATTTCAGAAAGAGCCGTCCGAAGTTCGAGAGTCCGCTCCTCCACCTGCTGTTCGAGTTTGTCATGGGCTTTTTGCAGCGCGTCTTCCATCTTCCTGCGCTCGGTGATGTCCACCATTACGACAACAATACCAACGGCGCCTTTATGATTGCTGAGTGGGTTTGCGCTCAAGAGAAAGGAAAAAGGCTTGTTATCCCCATGCTTGAAATTGACCTCAACCGCGTGGAGGACATTGTCACTCATTGCAGAGAGAAGGACAAAGGGTGTCCCGTCGGGATAGCGGAGGTGAAATGCCTCGTCAAACGCCTGGAAGAGTGGGCTTCTGCCGAAGAGACTGTTGGTCGTCTGACTTGCACGGATGATACGGCCTTGGGGGTCACAGAGAACAAATAGTTCCGCAGCTTGATGGAGGATTTGAGTTGTCAGTTTTTCCTCAGCCAACAGCTCTTCATTGCGCTTTTGTTCCGTCAGGTCGGTAACCACCATGCACACGGCGCCGGGCATATCCGTGCGCTGAATGGGACTTACGGAAAATAAGACAGGTACAGAATTTTCACCGCCGGACTGTAAGGCAAGCTCCCCCTTATTGTTCCCTTTCAAACCCCGCTCAACCAATGCCTCAAATAATTGAAGGTCTGTTGATGAAATGTATTGGTAGATTGAAGATCCTATTACTTTTTCCAGAGACCCTTTGACGATATCTGCAAAACGTTGGTTACCGTAAAGAATCGTGCCGTCGGAGGCCAGGGTGACTGCCCCTTCGTTCATGGTTTCGACCATGACCCTGTATGGATGATCGGCGCCCGATAGGGTAAAGAGCCGATCTCCTTCCGCCGTGGCAATAACCAGACCATCCACCTCGCCGCCCCGGATAGCGCGCAGCGTTTCCTCAGCTTCCATCATCCGTGACGTAAGTTCCTGCAACTCATCCAAAAGTTGCTGGCGTGTTCTATATGATCTGTTCATTGGTTCGTACTCATGAATTCTTGGGTTTCAGATCCATGCCGACAAGAAACCTTTCCGTATCCGACATGTCGCCGATGAGCCTCCGGAGTGGCAGGGGGAGTTTTTTGATGAGCGTTGGGGCGGCAATAATCTGCTCTCCCTTGGCCAGCTTTGGCTGCTGGTAGATGTCTATCACCTTGAGCTCGTAGCGGCCTGCCAGGTGTTTTTTGCAGAGTTCCCGGACATTGGTGATTGCCCGGGTTGACTTTGGGGTCATCCCTGTAACATACAGCCGAAGAACGTACTTTGCCCGGTCTTGCTTCGCTGCCGCTTTTTCGAATTTCTCAGTGCTTGTTTTCCCTCTGTTACTCTCCATGGTTGTTACTCCAAAAGTTATTACTCAGGTAGACAGAATTCAGGAGTCAGAATTCAGAACAATCTGCGAATAGGCCTCCAACAGCTTGCTGACCTCTTCAAGCAACTGGCTTAACTCGGAAACATCGCCATACTCAAGATCCTTGGTGAGAATCAAATAGTATCGAGATTCTTCGATGGAACCTTGTGCGATGTTGTAAAAGCGGAGTTTGTCTGCTTTTGAGCGTTTCTTGAACCCTTCCGCAATGTTCGCAGCAATGGAGACGGCAGCGCGCCGAAATTGAGACGACAGGCCATAGATTTCAGATCGGGGGAATGCCTGAGACAAACGGTAGGCCGCAAGCACAAACTGGTGGGCCTTTTGCCACACAACCAAATCCTCAAATTTCTTCGCCGGCGTCCTCATTCTGACTCCTGACTCCTGACTTCTGATTTATGATTTATACTTCTCCGACAGAACGAATGTCGAGTCCCACCAGCACGCGTTCTGTATCAGCCAGATCTCCGATAATTTTTTTAAGCGGTTCTGGAAGCTTCCTTACCAGTGTCGGTATGGCAATGATCTGGTCACCTTTAGCAAGCTGAGGATTCTTTAAAAGGTCTATTACTTCAATGCAGTATTTCCCCGCAAGGTGCTCTTCGCATATCTTCTTTAAATTAGCAAAGGCCGTAAGCGATTTCGGGGTATGACCGGCTACATATAACCGGAGATCCCAGACCCCTTCTGTCAAATCTGTCTTCGCTTTCTTCCCCTTTCCTGATGAGACAGCTTTCACCTTACCCTCCTTTCTCTCTTCTTTTTCGAGCACTTCGCCGGACTGCTGAATGTCCCCCCTTGCGAAGATGCGCCATTTCTAAACGGTCTTCTGCCAGGACGGCTTGCTTTTGCCGCTCTCCTTCCGCCATCAAATGCAGTTCTTCAGATTCCGCATCGAACTCTGCTCTGAGGGCTGCGATCTTTGCTTCCAGGGCATTCCTCTTGCGCTCCTGCTCGCGGAGCCTGCGATCCACCTCACATCGGCGCGCCGACTCAGAAGCCTTTTCCCCGGCTTCCTGGGCTACCCTGGCGCTGCCGGTTAATACCTCGCCGGAACCGGTATAGATATCAACAAGGTCAATGCCCTGGTTCGTAAGCAGGAACTCTTGAATCTGGTTGGAGTGGGCCATGCCGCGTGACTTCAAAATGTAGAGGCCCCGGTTGCGTTCCCCATTGAGTTCGATATCCCTGAGGAGAAGCCATGTATCAATCAGAGACGATATCTCTTCGCTTGTGTGTTCAAGGCTGCCTCCAAAATGGGTGAGGTCGGTAAGGAAAGTAGATATCTTTTTCATCTTCAAATAGTCTATTAAGCGCGTTAATATGGATTTGACCTCTGATGCTTTTCCCGCAGCGCTCAGGTTGCTGATCGGGTCTACAATGAAAACATCAGGATTGAACTCATTGATCACCTTGTGGAAGGTGACGAGATGCATCTCAAGGCCGTAAAGCGAAGGCCGGGCTGAATGAAACTTGAGAAGCCCCTTCTTCACCCATCGGGTAAGATCCATCCCGATGGAGCCCATGTTCCGGATGATCTGGCTGGGCGATTCCTCGAAGGCAAAATACAGGCAGCGCTCGCCGCGCCGGCAGGCGGCGTCGGCAAAGGTCGCCGACAAACTTGTTTTGCCTGTGCCCGCTGTACCGGAGACGAGGATGGTGCTGCCCCGGTAGAACCCCTTCCCGTCAAGCATTGCATCCAACCTGGGGACGCCCGTGGAGATGCGCTCCGTGGAAACGGGGTAGTCGAGCCCCAGGGAAGTGATGGGCAGGATGGAGAGGCCGCTCTCGTCTATCAGGAAGGGATACTCGTCGGAGCCGTGAGATGAGCCGCGGTACTTGACAATACGCAGGCGGCGGGTGGAAATTTGCTCCTCGATACGGAAGTCGAGGAAAATCACGCAATCGGCCACGTATTCTTCGAGCCCGTAGCGTGTCAGCAACTTGTCGCCGCTTTCTCCTGTAACGATGGCCGTCACACCACGCTCTTTCAACCAGTGGAAAAGCCGGCGAAGCTCTGCCCGGAGGATAGTGACATTAGACAGCCCGGAGAAAAGCGCTTCAATGGTATCCAAGACAACCCGCTTCGCTCCGATGGAATCAATGGCATTTCCCAGGCGGATGAACAATCCTTCCAGGTCGTACTCACCAGTCTCCTCAACCTCGCTTCGCTCGATGTAGACGTGGTCCGTTGCGATGAGACCACGTGACATCATGTCATGGAGATCAAAACCAAGGGAGATGAAGTTCTTCGCGAGATCATCCTGCGTCTCCTCGAAGGTCATGAAAACCCCGGGTTCTCCGTAAACCATGGCGCCCCGCATGAGAAACTCCATGGCGAAAAGTGTTTTGCCGGAACCAGCGCTGCCGCAGATCAGGGTTGGCCTCCCTCTCGGAAGCCCTCCCTTCGTGATCTCATCGAGACCCTTGATACCCGTCGGGCTTTTTTCAAGAACATCAACACCATGTTTTGCCTTAACCATCGTCACCTCCCAGCACCTTTACTAATCTGAAGTAATGCCCATAAGAGTGGTACGCTATTTAAGACTGCTTAATAAAGCCGAAATGACATTATTGACAGTTTTTCAAAGGTCTCATTTATTGCACTTGAAATAATTTATCAAAAAGGCCATTACCCCGCAATTGAAAAAATGGTATCAGTTTAGTTTTTAGAAAATTCGTATCAATGCTTCTTCCAAGACGCCGCTTGGAAACCAGCATTGAAACACACCCCCAGCCCCTCTTATTAGAGGGGAGGACGGAAGTCCCCTCTAATAAGAGGGGATTTAGGGGTGGCGTATATTGTGTTTCAAAAAGCTAAATTGTTACGAAATATCCAACAAATAGTCGCCTTGCTGTAGACAAATCGCCCCTCTGTCTCCTCAGCCAGCATAAGGATTTTTGAAACCATACATCCGCCTATTCATCCTGTGAAAAAATTACCACCGTGTATGGCCCAATGCCGATTTCGCCGGAGCAGGGCAGCCCGTCGGATCCTTCCTCACGGGTTTCAACGTCAGTGGTGGGATGATTGGCAAAATTTGGGCCGTAGTTATAAGAGTCACTGTTAAAACGCGTTTTCCACAATCCCGCCCGTGGAAAACCGACGACGTAACCGTCGCGATTTTGATTCGTCATATTAACCACCACAACGACGCTATCCTTTGTGCCTTGTTTGTCCCAACGATGGAAAGCGATGACCTTGGCCTCATTGTCAACATGATAGATATGGATGTTTTGACCGCACAACCCCCGCGTCACGCCTGACCGGTTGCGCCGCAGGGCGATCAGGTCCCGATACATGCAAAGAATACCGTTTTCCCCCTCGGTCCTGGACCAATCAATCGGGTCTTTATCATGGAACCACCGGTCTTCCAGTAACTCCTGTCCTTGAAAAATCATCGGGATACCGGGTGAAGTAAGAACAAGAGCAGCTCCTAGCGTGGAGCGCTTCTTGGAAAACCAGCTATCCACCTTACCCGGCCAAATCTCCTCGGGCACGCGTGCCCGGCCATTAGCAATCTCGTCGTGCGACTCAGTGTAAATGACCCGCTTGAAGGCGTCTGAATCGTAGCGATGCCCGATAGCCTTGCTGACCGCGCCCGCATCGCGGAGTTTATCATCGCGTGAGATGACTGCCTGGCGAACGGGGTGAACAAATTCTGCATCCCATTGCGCATTGAAGCCTGCGCCGCCCGCTCCTACATCTTTCGTGACCCAGGGGTTATTCCTCATGCTTTCGCCGATGCTGATCTTGCCAGGAAACAGTTGTTGGATTTCCACATTGATCCACTGCATCAAGCTCCATCCTTCGGGAATTTCATTAGCCGGATTTCCATCATTACCGTCAATGCTTTTGATATAGATTATCATGTCCCAACGTAAGCCGTCGACGTGGTACTCCTCGAACCACATCAGTGCGTTATTGCGCAGATATTGGCGCACTTCACCCCGGCCATAATCGGGGCGCGTCTCGCCCCAGGGTGTTTGCGAGCGGCGATCATTGTAAAAGTAAATTCCCCCCTTCTCGTTTTCGCTCCAACCGTCAAACTGCCACAAACCAAGATCGCCTGGACCAAAGTGGTTGTAAACGACATCTACGATGATGGCAATACCTTGCTCGTGGGCCACTTTAACAAAGCGCTTAAAGGCATCCGGTCCACCGTAAATGCTTTCGACGGCAAAAGGATGAGCCGGATTGTACCCCCACGAAAAATCGCCTGAAAACTCCGCGATCGGCATCACTTCGATGGCATTGATACCCAGTTCTTTAAGGTAAGAAAGTTTTTCAATGGCGCTATCAAACGTCCCCATGTGTCCCTTCTCTTTAACGTTAAAGGTGCCGACGTGCATTTCGTAAATGACAAGCTCATTCCCCGTGGCCATCTGGAAGGGATTATCACCCCAATCGAAGACTTGAGGCTCATAGATAATTCCGTTACCCGCTGAGTTTGTCACCTTTCTGGCATAAGGGTCGATACGAGAGAGAGGAGGGAGATTCCAATCACTAGGGGTGTGAATCAAATATCGGTACTCATCTCCCGCTTTTGCGTACGGCACATCAAACGACCAATAACCGTTCTGCTCGCTGACCAGGGGTGTAGAAGTTTTGTTCCAGTAATTGAAGGAGCCAATCACGTAAACCTTTTCGGCATGAGGCGCCCATACACGAAAGGTTACCCCCTTTGCATGGGGAATGGCCCCCGTGCCAGATTGTTTTGGCATTGTGCGAGTTTTTTTTGCCATTTTTCCTCCAAAATTTAATAGATGAGATGATAAAAAATTGCAGGCTTTTTTCATTCAGCCTTTTTCAGCACAGTTGTGGTACCTGAAGTGGCTTTCAATGTGTGGTGTTTGAGGCACTGGTTCTCCCCGGGTGAAACCGCATCTCCCTACACCACTCTCTTGAAGTCTATATATCCGCGCTCTACATCCGTGCGGGCCAGCTGCACGCGGAGCCCTTGGCCGACGTCCATGCCTTCAAAACCGCTCTTCAGTCTTCCTTCAATGGGCGGATTCAGAAGACGGACCCACGTGCCTTTGTCAGCCGCGCCGGTGACGATGGCATCGAAATGCTCCCCGATCCTTGATTCCATCAGCATTGCTGCTGCGGATTTTTTGACATGCCGTTCGACTTTTTTCGCTGCGTCTTCCCCTTCGGTGCAGTGCTTTGCGAACGCTTCCAATTCGTCGTTCTTATATGGCGGGGAATGTCCAGCCATTGCTGCTTTCAGTAACCGCTGTGTAATCAGATCGGGGTACCGGCGGTTCGGGGCGGTGGAGTGAGCATAGTCATTGACCGCAAGACCGAAGTGCCCGGCGACACTGCCTCCCGGAAGTTCAACCACGTATTCACCCGCGCCCATGAGCTTGACTACAATAAGAGAGAGGTCGGGAAAACGTACAGGATCCGCGGCTTTCGCCGATAACAGGAATTGATTCAACGCCTTTGAGTCAGGTTCCTTGGGCAACGTTGAGCCCCACTCTGCAGCAAGCTCCATGATCCGATCCCAGCGTTTTGGTATGCGGACCACACGCCGCAGCGACGGCAACTTTTTGGTCGCGAGGTATCGTGCGGTAATGCCGTTAGCAGCGATCATGAAGTCCTCAATAATGTCCTTAGCCCTGTTCTTTTTTTCGGCTTCCAAGTCCTTTAGCTCGTCTCCGTCAAAGACCGGACGTGCTTCTATTATTTCGAGATCAAGCGCACCGTGCAAGTATCGGAGCGCTTTCAGTTTCTGGGCCACGCGGTCCTGGAGTCGAAGATTCTCTTCGAGACCGCTGACCGTACCGATTTCTTTTGGCATCGGCCCGTTACCCTCCAGCCATGCGGCAACGCTGTTGTATGCAAGTTTTGCACGATTACGCACCGTCGCCCCATAAAGATCAGAACTCTGAGGTGATCCATCCTCCGCAAAAACCATTTCAATGACAATGACGAGGCGGTCTGATTCGTAGTTGAGAGAGGTAATATCCTCAGAGAGTTTATCGGGCAACATCGGAAACGTCTCGGCAACCGTGTAGACCGAGGTGGTGTTTTGCTGCGCATGATTGTCAATTGCCGATCGTTTCTTGACGACAGCGTCAACGTCGGCAATGGCGACAAGGATCTTTGTGTGCCCGTCGGGCATAGCTTCAGCAACGGTAAGCTGGTCCAGATCGCGCGAATCATCGTTGTCAATGGAGCACCAGAGAAGGTTCCTGAGATCACGCGTTGATTCATCTGATCGCGTTGCAGGCCCGTGGATTCCGTCGAGCTCGGCAAGCGCCTTGGGCGGAATATCTGGGAAAAGTCCTTTTTCAAGCATCGCCCGATGGGCAATTCCTTGCAGGATAGAGCGGTTTCGTCTGTCATTTGTATTCGTCATAATGTCACCTTCCTAGAATATACTATTGTTATTTCTTGCTCAATAAATGCATTTTCTTCGCCACCGCCCGCTCCGATATTACTTTAAGGGTAACAATTTAGTTTTTTGAAAAACCCGTACATTTATATAAACCAACATAAAACGGAATACGTAGCGCGGCTTGTTTATCCCCCGCCCAATGCCGACCACAAGGGATCGGCGCTACATTTTTCAAAAAGCTAAATTGTTACGATGAATTAAGGCAGAAAGGACAGTTACCCGACCGCCCCCTCATAGATCCAGGCGTGCGGTACTACTGCACCGGGCTCTTCGAAACTGTTCAATTCCGCACTGACACACATTGACAAAAAGATACATAAAGCTTCGGCATATACGATATGGACTTTTGTCTTGTGCTGCCTTGTTTGATATTCCCCGCACTGAGGTTTGCATGGGTTTTCCAGCATGTCTTATCTGATCCATGTTTCCTTTACGAGCTGCACAGCTCCGTCGTCCCCTTCCCCTTGTGGTCGGCGCTCCCGCCTCAGAGTACATGAAACGATCTGACTCCCTTACGCCCTTCAGACTTTCTTCGTTTTGTTGAAAAGTCCTACCTGCATGCTCAGGGAACATACGGGGTTCCCAAGTTCCTGACTTTTCACTTTCTCCTTGCCATGCTCTCTGACCTGACAGGCCCTCCGGGTTCTCGCCTTGCGCTTAGTGTCCGCATATGCTGTGCTATAATGCACTTTCGATCCCTTTGTATTGGCTTCCGCTTTCCTAACGACGTCGCCACCTGTATATGCAGTTACGCGGCTGAATCGCTTCAGGAAGGTGCGAACTTCCTTACGGCCCACAGAATTCCTTGTGTACGCTTCGTCTGGGTCGTTCGACTTTGTGTCTCTCCTTCCCAATCACGCAACACTCAGTATGGTTGGCTGGCTATGCCTTTACCTATGAGGACTTTCACCTCATCAGAAAACGTCAAGCTCCGCCTGGCGCACCAGGAAATTGCTTTTTTCTTAAGAGTGACAGTAATCAAGAATGAAGAAATTTGCAAGTTTTTTCTAGTTTTTTCGGCAAAGTTAAAAATCAAAGGAAAGAGAAAAGGGCGTCTTTTTTTGTTTGACAAAAGCCTTCTCATGGGTGACCCAACTTCCTCTCAGACTTCTGCTGTATCCTCGCTTGTAGCACTTCACCTTTCCTCTCAAGATTTCCTATCAAACCCTTTCCTTTGTCCAAATTTCTTCTCCTGTATGAGCGATACCTTGCTATCTACATCCATCGCACCGTATTCTCTTTGCCCCTTTACTTCAACAAACATCTCTTTTTTACCTTGCTTTTCCATTCAATATTTACTACCCTTCTCATTAAAGGAAGAGTAATCTATGTCATCCAAAAAAAAGAAAAAAGCAAAAAGAAGCACAAAGAAAGTTTCAATAACCCCTGACCATCGAATAACCAAAGTTATAGAAAGTCATACGGAGGAAACCGCCTCCTGGCGGATTTTCAAGATTATCGGTGAGTTTGTTAGTGGCTATGAATTCCTAAAAAATTATCCTTTGTCGGCCAGTATATTTGGTTCGTCTCGGCGTGGATTTCAAGACGAAATCTATAAGGAGGCACAGAAACTAGGATATAAACTGGCCGAGGCTGGTTTTGCAGTGATTACTGGCGGGGGGCCGGGAGTGATGGAAGCGGCCAATAGAGGTGCATATAATGCAGGCGGCAAATCTGTCGGGATTAACATCCAATTAGCTGTTAAGCAAAAGACAAATCCATATGTCAGGGAATCGATAGCGGTTAATTACTTTTTTATACGTAAATTAATGTTGTCTTTTGCTTCAGAGGTCTATATTTTTTTCCCGGGTGGTTTTGGAACCCTTGATGAATTTTTTGACTTGATTACCCTGATTCAAACAAAGAAGAGCAAACCAATTCCAATTATTTTAATAAACAGAGAATATTGGTCACCGCTTTTAGGATGGATTGAAAATCAGGTGTACAAAAAGAATCATGCTATAGATAGGGAAGATATGAATATTTACCATTTAGTCAATACAGCTGATGAGGCTTTTCAGTTAATTCAGAATTTAGCGGATATGAGATGACATTTTCGTTTTTAGCCGATAAATAATATTTATAGTTACAATTACCGAATTACCCATGAACTTCTATTTGATGCTTGTCACTTTTCGCTTTTTCTCGTAATCGTTTTTCCCCCTGGCTCACCGTACAATAGTCTTTGAAATCCCTTTACAATAGGCCAGTACCACCTGTTGGATTCGGCGCAAAAACCGGCGCCATAATCAACCAATTCTGGTGTCTGATACCTGAAAGTGGACTTCATGGATGACAACGACAGGTGTAACTACTTAATATCGGCTATTTCCATTGGAGAGTCTCGTCTTGCCGAACTGAAATCCCTCAAGGTTGAATTTTCAAAATTTTCGTAGCAGTTTAGTTTTTTGAAAAATTCCTGCAATGGTAGATTACCGTACCTGTAGGGGTAATTCATGAATTACCCCTACATACGATCACTAAGGAGTTTATTCAAAACAACATGAACAAGTTTGTTGTCCGACACTTTAAAGATCAGGCACTCTCAGGGCTAAAGCCCATCCCCGATCCGGGTCGAGGACAGGATTCAGATAAGACCGTCATTAACCCCAGCCTTAAGGCTGGGGTTAATGGGTACACGTCCTACCGAGGCTTTAGCCCTGATGTCACAGCAACATGAAGTTGTTCATGTTATTTTGAATAAACTCCTAAGGCATTTTCTTCCATGCATTTTTCAAAAAACGAAACTGCTACCAATTTTCCAATTCCTCTCCTGTCATCACAAAAGGCACAACCACTTCTGATGGCATCCTTTCCAAAATATCAAGCACTGAGGAAAAGATTGCCTTATTTAAAAGTCTCTTTCGGGGGCGAGTTGATGTCTATCCCCAGTTATGGATAAGCAGGAAAACTGGCAAAAAAGGGTTTAGCCCGGTCTGTAAGGAGGAGTCAATAAATAAAGGTAGCGACTTTGTGCGGATTTGACGTACATTCACCCATCAACGCACGAACCGATATGATACCTTTCTTTATTGACACTGCCTTAGCGATGAAGAAATGAAAAACATCAATGTGGAGCGTAATAAGTTTCACGGTGACTGGAACTACGTCATAAGATCGAAGACTATGGTGAAAAGTTGATACCTTTAATTATTTACGGATACTAAGGATAACTTTTTATTAAGTAACAGCACCAGTCCCACCAGTTGGATTTTGCATAAAAGGCAATAAAACAATGAAGTGGGGGGGTGGTATGAAAAAGCTTGCAATCTTTTCATTTTTGTTTTAATATCGCCGCAAAGGCGAAAGGTAATTTCCTATCATCCATCTAAAGGAGTGTAAAATGCAGGCAGATTGGAAAACCCATATCGTAAGTACGCCGGATATTCTCCGTGGCAAGCCACGAATAAAAGGAACAAGAATCCCAGTTAGTCTCGTTCTGGGGTATTTGGCTACCGGAAAAACAAACGATGAGATAATTAAGGAATTTCCAGACCTTACAAGAGAACAGATCACTGCATGCCTGGATTATGCGCGCGATCTATCTGAATTTGAGGTATCAGTTTGAAAAAACTGAGGTTCTTTACCGATCATTGCATCTCAAATCTTATAATCCAGGATTTAAGAAATGCAGGTTATGAAGTTTTCCGACTCAGGGATTGCGTACCAATAGATTCAGCAGATTCATTAGTGATCTCAAAAGCGCAAGAACTTGATTCTATACTCATCTCCCTGAACGGTGATTTTTCAGATATAATAACCTATCCCCCCCATAAACTATAAAGGTATTATTGCCCTTCAAGTAAGAAATCATCCAGAAATTATTCCACAACTTATTACAAGATTAAAAGATTATCTATCCGTCCATGCTGATATTAGCCACTACAAAGGGAAATTGCTTTTAGTGAGAGGCTCACAGAATCAGAGTTCGGGAATAACTAAAATTTGTTGCAATTTTAAGGCCTATTATATTTATCAGATTTATTGCTTTAATCCACCAATTTTGCTGTCCGATTCACGAAAGTAGACTATCATGGATGACAACGAGAGTCGCAACGCCATAATATCGGCTATTTCCATTGGAGGGTCTCGTCTTGCCAAACGCGACAAAGAGCGACACAAAATCCTTGCCGAACTGAAATCCCTCAAAGCCGAACTTTTAATACTTACCAATTCTTCCCTCGATAGCACCAAAACACACCTGTTTCTCCTGATGGGGTAATCTCTTAAATATCAAATCATGAGGAAAAGATTGCCTTATTTAAAAGTCTCTTTCGTGGGCTTTTCTTTCCAGCATTTCAAGAATTCAGCCACCAGAGGTAAAAGCAATCATTAGTGTCACGAAGCGGAATGAACAAGTTATCGGTGTAGGTATCAGTTTGTTTTGCTTCAGACGGTGAAGACGATGAACCATGGGCAACTCCTCGAAAACAGCCGGAAAAAGCCATTAGCTTCCCTTTACCGGAAAGGATCAAGGTTGTCTTGTCCAATTTGATATACGACTATGTGGACAGCAATGTGCCAATGTTATTGAATATGTTTAAGAAAAGGCTCAGAGGTTACCGGGCTTTAGGCTATGAAATAACTGGGGGGAAAATGACTAACGCGTTGCTTGACAAATTTGAATTTGTTTCGGATTCTTTGCTTCGGATTTCGTTCTTTCCGACTCACTGGGATGAGGGTTGTATTACAATTTATACCCAATTTTACGGAGGAACTGCTTGCGGTTTTGGACGTCGTTCTCCGTCTCAACACCCTTTGGACTGTAACCGTCAATGACGCCTATGACGCCCCTGCCCTGTTCGGTTTCAGCGACAATGACCTGCACGGGATTTGCCGAGGCGCAAAAGACAGTACACACCTCCGGACAATTCTTGATGGCGTTTAACACGTTTACGGGAAATGCATCCTTCATGAGAACGACAAAGGTATGACCCGCCGCAATGTTCGTGGCGTTTCGAACGGCAACTTCTTTGATGACATCGTCGTTCCCTTCCGCCCTGACGAGACATGGACCAGAGGCCTCACAGAAGGCGACTCCAAATTTAATCCCCGGTACGGCATTGACCATGACCTCATACAAATCTTCCGCCGTCTTAATAAAATGGGTCTGCCCGATAATGATGTTGGCGCCATCGGGTATTTCTGTTGCAACGATCTTGATTTCCACATTCATCTTATTCAAATGCGCTACACTCCATTCCAAACGCATTGGCCACTGCCTTATTGGTCACCTTCCCTTTTACCATGTTAACTCCCCGCAATAAAGCAGGGTTCTCCCGGACTGCGCGTTCATAGCCTTTGTCAATAATTTCCAGGGCGTATGGTATGGTCACATTGGTCAGCGCATGGGTAGACGTGCGGCCGACTGCGCCGGGAATATTGGTTACGCAGTAATGGATGACATCGTACATTTTATAGGTCGGATTTCCGTGGGTGGTTGGCTTGCTGGTTTCTACGCATCCTCCCTGGTCTATGGCGACATCAATGATCACAGAACCCGTCTTCATAGTCTGCACCATATCCTTCGTTACCACATACGGAGCACGCGCCCCTTCGATAAGTACTGCGCCAATCAGCAGGTCGGCGTCTTTTACCTTCTCCCGGATATTGTGGGCGTTAGACATAAGCATTACGACATTTTTCGGCATGATGTCGTCCAGATACCGGAGTCGCTCCATATTGACGTCGAGCACCGTAACCCTTGCCCCGAGCCCTGCGGCGACCTTTGCGGCATTTGCACCCACAATACCGCCGCCGATGATGACTACTTCCGCAGGAGCAACACCGGGCACGCCGCCGAGCAGGATTCCACGGCCATGCATGGGTTTCTCAAGATATTTCGCGCCTTCCTGAATGGACATCCGCCCCGCCACTTCGCTCATGGGGGTCAGGATTGGGTGCTGGCCATGCTCGTCCCGAATTGTTTCGTAAGCGATAGCCACCACCTTCGCCTTCAGCATGGCGTCTGTTAATTTTTTCGATGCGGCAAAGTGAAAAAAGGTAAAGACAATCTGGCCATCTCGCAATAATGGATATTCCTCCGGCAATGGCTCCTTAACCTTCATGATGAACTGCGCCTGGCTATAGATATCTTTGGGATGGTCAACCACCTTAGCCCCTGCCTTCTTGTATTCCAGGTCGGTAATGCCGCTTCCCATACCGGCGCCTTTTTCTACCAGTACGGAATGGCCATGATTCAGCATCTCTTCCACGCCAACAGGGATAAGGGCCACACGGTATTCGTCAGGTTTAATTTCTTTCGGTACACCAATAATCATCGGAGTTTTCTCTTCAAAAAGGATATAGTTACTGATAAAATTATTTTCGAAAGTCCGAATAAATCGGAAGAGACCAGATTGGTGGATTCGCTTCGCTTAATCCACCCTTACGCAACTTGTCCTCGTAAAAACGGGGATGAATCAGATTTTCGCTGTCGGATGGCCACGTGACTATTTGTCCCACAACCACGCAGCCATTTAACCATTTATCCATAAAGCATTTCAAGTTAAAACATGAAGACGTGCGCTTTTATCACACTTGGCTGCAAGGTCAATCAATATGAGACCCAGGCCATTCGCGAATCCCTTGCGGCCAAAGGATTCGAGGAAACCGATCCGGAGCAGCCCGCAGACCTCTACGTGATTAACACCTGCACCGTCACCTCGGCAAGTGATGAGAAGTCCCGCCAATACATCAGAAAGGCAAAGCAGAAAAATCCAGGTTCACTGGTTGTCGTCACCGGTTGTTACGCAGAGGCAGACACGGCAGCCATAAAAAAAATGGACGGGGTTGACTACGTAATTACCAAGTCTGAAGAGGCGCACCTGGCGGAAATTGTATGTAGGGACACGGTGCGCCGTGTCCCTACTCACAATTCCATCTACGATCTAAAAATCAGCCATTTTGCCGGTCACACAAAGGCATTCCTGAAGATAGAAGACGGATGCGACATGTACTGTTCCTACTGCATCATCCCGTACGTTCGTGGGGGTATCAAGAGCAGAAGTCCGCAGAACATCAGCGACGAGGCAAAGAGGCTGATTGCGAACGGCTACAAGGAAATCATCCTGACGGGCATCCATCTTGGCGCTTACGGCAGGGACACACAGGGAAGCGGTCGTTTGCTGGAAGTCATGGATATGCTCAGCAATCTGCCCGGACTTGAGAGGCTTCGATTGAGTTCCATAGAAGTAAATGAAATTTCAAGCGATTTAATCCGGCGTATAGCAGGTTCCAAAAAAATATGCCCCCACTTCCATATTCCGCTCCAAAGCGGAGACGACTCTATCCTGAAAAGGATGAACAGAAAATACACCGCATCACACTATGAAGATGTCTTAGAGGGCATTCGCGCACAGATTGACCTGCCATCATTTACAACGGACGTTATGGTGGGTTTCCCCGGTGAGAAGGATGAACACTTTGAAAACACCGTCAATCTATGCAAAAAAGCGGGTTTCAGCCGGGTGCACATATTTCCCTTTAGCGTACGGGAAGGCACACCTGCGGCAAAGATGACCGACCGCTGTCAACCGCAGGTGATCAGGCAGAGAAAGGCAACGCTGGAGACTACAGCAAACGATACCGCCTTCGCCTACAAAAAGCAGTTTTTGAACAAGGTTGTGGAAGTGCTTGTGGAAAGAGAGCGGGAACCTAAATCGCACAAGCTTTGCGGTTATTCAGAGCGATACATCAAAGTCATATTTGACGGCCCCGATACATTGAAAAACAAGCTTGCGCCGGTAATGATAGAAGAAATTACCACTGCCATTGCAGTGGGACGTTTGCAATAAATTTGGGTAATTTGTCCAATATTGTTTCAATCTAGTGAAAATGCATCTTTCAGGCAATTATTAACTTTACGGATTCCATTTTCAGAAAGCGTCCCAAGTATTTTAACAATCATTGATTTCTTTATTGTAAGTATAGATTCACATTTAACAACAGAGGGAACTTTTATGCCAGCTTGAGCGATTTCGTCTCTTTCTATTAAGTATTGTGTCGGCTCTTGACTTCTCAATATATTCGAAGTGCAAATAGCAATCATTACATCATCAAGCCTTTTGTTATTCAAATCTTTAGATACAATCAAGCCAGGCCTTAGCTTAAACACCTTTAATTCCAATGAAGGCATTGGAATTTTGCAAAGGACAATATTACCTCTGCTCAATTTCATCTTTAAAGATATCATCGTAAATGTCGTTTTCTGAGCTTAACCAATTTATGTAGGCTTTTGAACTTATCTGCATTCCAAACAGTTCTTCCGTTTCTTTCTTGCTTTTTAAATAACTGGCAAAATCAATCACCTCTTTTAATTTGTCCTCTGAAAGCGCACCAATTATTTCGTCAAGTTTTTGTTTTGCTTCGGAAATCCTCATACTAATCCTCTCTCACATATTTTTTATGGGCACATTCTAAAAAATAATGAATCTGCTGCCTCCTGTTACTTCAACATGCCGCGATAATTTCAACAATTATTGACACGCGCCAATGAATCCATGCACCCTTATTTTATCAATCGTTCCCTTAACCCGCTACCAGCCGATTATGCCTCGTTTGCCCTGCTTCGTGATTTGCTTTTCATCCTCCCACACGGCAAGCCCGTTGCCGTCAGTCAGTGACAACTGGAATGTGTAGGTAACCTGGCGTACGTTGTCTTCACGATCGCGTTTTTCGATGATCTTGCCGGAGAGTGAATAGTCAGGCAGGCGCTGAGGCTCCTTCTTGTCTGAGTAGAACTCCTTCTCATGCTGAATGCCCTGAGCCAGCGGGTCTTCAGCAATGCCCCCGATCCCCATAGTCGTGGTAGTCATAACCTTCCCGCTCTGATTCAGGGCAACGCGAATTTTTTTGGTCAGCATATCGGTGTCAATCTGCTGGGTTGTATTGTTCGTAATCCTGCTGATGGCAAGAACAGCGGGCTGCTGAGGCGCTTTATCCAAAGCCCCTGACGCCAGAAGGGACTTTACCATATCTTCGGCTGCATAAGAAAAATCCTGAACATTGATGTCGCCTGTGACCAGGGTACGAGGACCTGTTGATTCGACATACCTTGTGTGGGTAGCGCATCCCCCAAAAAACGCAAGCGCTGGCAAAAGCAATAAACAGCATTGTAAATTCTTTTTCATCTTCATTTGTATCCTTTCTCCCATATTTTAGTTTTTTCGCACATTTTCCATGAATTTAACCTTAAAATCTTTGGCGGTTGTAGTTGGAGCAACGGCCGTGATAAACAAAGACTCTTGCCCCTCGATTTGTCTGGGTATCCAGACAGAAGCCGGTGTATTTAGCAGCATCCCGTTCATATCAAACCATTCGAAGCGATAGTTGAAATCCTGCATGGAGTTCTTCTGGTTCAGCACCTCAATCTGCACCTGCAAAAATCCGCCGCTTGTTGTGCTTTCGTTAACTCCCACGATACTGACTTTTCTTTTTAAGGTGTCATCAGTGATGACCCGTTTATCTGCAACCATCTGCTTTGTTCCAACTGGATCTGCGCGCTCCACGGTATTTACGGTTGTGCATGACGTAAAAACAAACAGTAAGCAAGCAGGTACTATTAATTGTATTATGTTTTTCATGGCGTTTACCTGATAAAATTGTTTAGTGTTCTTTTCTGTAGCTCCAAAAATTCATAGAGAAGGCGGAGAGGTTTCCGGTTGCTTTTCAGAGGCAGACATTTCAGCCTCATTTTTCTGAGTTGACGGCGCTTGTGGCCCAGCGGCTGCCTGCTGTGTTTTTGCGCCTGACGGCTGAGTATCGGTTAGTTTGAACTGCATTACGGAGAATGGACTGTTCCGATTAACGGATTTAACCCACACGACATTAACAACGCCTGCGTCAATGACTACCGGTGTTTTCAGTCCTGAGCAAGGAGAAGCCAACTCAATTTTCCTATCGGCGGGTGTGGGAATGCGGCAGAATTGGAATTCCTTGGGTAATGTTGTCCATGTCCTCAAATCAGCCTGGTTCATCGCCACTTGGTATAGAGCGCCTGCAATCAATACGGCCAGCCCAGCCCCTGAGTTTTGCCTACCCCCGCCTGTTGTACCGGCGTAAGCTCCGTATGTAGCGCCCGCCTTTATTGCAGATGCAATGAGCGTCTTTGTGATAATAGTGGGCAATTCATTTTTGAATTCACGGGCAACAACGGCGTCCATGTTCGACAATAACAGGGCAGCCTCTGTTTTCCCATCATAAGAAACATTGAGCGCTGATATATAATCGGCGCGATATTTGAGTTTCGGGAATGACGCCCCAACGTAAGGCACTCCTGGCGTAATGATAAAGAGCGGGAGGTCAATTCGTATTTGTTCCCTCTCAGGCGACTGACCCGTTTCAAAAAATACATACGTGGTGGCGGATATTGGTTTGCCGCTGACTACCTGTTGCAAGGCTTCCATGTCCTGACGAATATACTTGTTTTCGCCAATCATGCCAAGCACCCGCTCGAATGATTTGCGCGAGCGTTCAAGGTCTGAACCTCCCGTGGCATGGGTCATAAAATACAGTCCATCAAGATAGACGGTTAAAGGATTCACATATACTGAGTATGCCTTGAACTGATCGAGGTCTCCATAATAATTGTCAAATTGGCTCTTGAATTTTCCATCGCGATTAACCTTGGCCAAATCAACGTTATAGTTTTGTTTTTTGCCCTCTTCAATGGCTTTTTCAATACGTTTGGTATTAATATGAACAGCGTTATGCTGGCGTTGAAATGCACGGTTAAATTCAACGCGTGCCTTTTCGGAATCGCCCATTTGCAAATAATTCAGCGCCTTGTAGGTATTCATCATGATCTTGTCATACGCAAAACCTTCATACGGTAAGGTGGTCAGATTTGTAACGACTGCTAATGCCTCGCGGGAGACACTCGTCTTGGCAGCTTCCTCGTACTTGTTAACCAATTCCTCTGCCTTGTCAAACGCCTGATTGCTTTCTTCCAATCGTTCTGCGGCCCGCAGAACTGCGCCCTGCTCTAATCGCCAGATAACAGCGTTTTTTGAATTGCCCCTCTTATCCGCTTCCTTCGTAATTTGTATTGCGGCCGCCTGAAAGTCACCCATATCCCAGCACTGGCTTACCTTACGGGACTGTGTATTATAACTGGCGCATCCGGCGCCAAGCAAAATCATGATAAATACAGGAAAGACCGCCCGAAGCACAACGTTTTCTTTGCTATAAAATCTCTTATCCATGATTATTCTTCCGTTTATAGCGCCTTTCTCAGAACGGCTTCTTTATCTATACCAAGGTCTTCTATGATTTCTGCCGTTGAGGTTTTTGGCAAGACGCCGATAATTTTCACTTTGCCGATAAGGATTTCTTCTCTACCCAGGGATTCCCCGGTGTCCGGATCAATGAGTTCTTCACCCAAAGCGAACACATTCCAGATTTGTCCTGCCACGATGTCTGTCCCATCCCCCCGGTTGATAGTAATCTGTTTCCCCCGTTTGCTTAACACTTTGGGTGGAAAAATTACATCTGCGACACGGTTTGCTATTTTTCCGGACATTTCACGGGCAATCGCCACCAGCAAATCTTCGTTCAGATTGCCGTCTCTTACCGAATATGTCTTATTCTCCGAGACGTCCTTGTTGCTGATCTGGAAGTTGGTTGACTCCAACAACTTTCCCGTCGTTGAATCATATATCTTTCCAATACAGGAAAGCCTTATGACGCGCTTGGTAGCGCTTCTGCCGGTTCCCTGGAACGTAGCGACTTCATTATAGTCCTGGAAATCATCAACAGTGGTAACAACAAGATACTTCACCCCCGCTATCTTAAATTGTTGCGCGGCTGATTTGTCGTTGGGATCAACATTCCCAGAACTTGCAAAGTCTTGTTCCTTTAGAATCGCATCAAGGTCGTTCCGCGCTACTACCTGGAATTTTCGCGTCGCATTCATGCGGTCTATAAGCTGTCCGTTCATTGACTGTAATACACGATCCAGCGAGATTCTCTTACCCGCCCTATCTACGTTTTGTAAAATCGCCTGGGTAGGTTTAACGTCAGTAACGCCAATTGTTTCTTTCTGCGCCCAGAGAGATGCTTGGATAAAAAGAATCAACGCAAAGGAAAGAAATGAAATCTTCCGGATCGTCTGTGTTTTCATGCGAGCTCCATTTGTCGTATACTATTGCAAAAATAATAGACCAAAAATTGAATTTAAGGTTCCTTTTTTGATGTCTCCTTTTATATCTTCTTTCACATCCACTTTAAAACCGCTTTGGCGTAACATCTGGGCATGCCCTTTTATCGCTTCAACCTCAGCACCAGTCAGTTTCTCTTTATCTTTCAATTCATGCAGGAATGCGGTATTATCTCTCCATCGTTTATAGCCATTATCAGTCATCTGCAGAACCACCTTGAGTTTTTGTCCTTCGTTGGCGTTAAGTGTTCTTTCCCAGTCCTTGAAGCCCTCACGGGTTAACCGAATTTTATGGAGTCCAGGCGGCGCCTTGAAAACGCCTGGGGCCGAACCGATAACCACGCCGTTAAGCTCCACCGTAACGTCCAACAACTGTACCTCCAAAGGGTCTCTTTCCACAACCAGTTTGCCCTCCTTTGTCATCCTGATATCGGGCACGCTTACCGGTAATTGCGCCGTGTCCTGCATGCCGCAGGCAATGGTAATCTCCACGAGGTTGGGTTTCTGTGGCGGTTGAATAATTTGTTTTTTGCCTAAGCTTTCAGCGATCTTAGACGCCGCTTCGTCCAGCAGTTCATTGACCAAGTCGCTATTTTCTGTGCGGCTTCTTTCTGTTGATCGTTCAGATTTACTGACCTTAATAGTGTCTGAAACTAAGGTACCCCCCTGTACACCTTCTAATATCTTGTAACTAGCACGTAAGGTTGTAATCATATTAACCGTTTCAACTCCGTACCCTTTAAAGGACTTCTTTTCAGCGCCAAATGAAGTAAGAGAAGTTACGATGATATAATCCACGCCCATAAGTTGCGCCAGCCGAAGGGCAGAAGCGCTCTGGCTCAGGAGTGTATCTAATTTCTCACCATCAGGATTTTTTGCCTTTTCTGCGCCATAGTTTTTCAAACTATCAGTTACAACTTCACGGCTGATTACACTGAAACCCTTTTCAGTAATACGGCTTGTGATGAAATCTTCCAGCACGGGCACTTTGTTATCAAATGTTTTTCCTGCCCGGTTTTCCACAAAAATACCCGCCTTGTATACAGGCTGATTGCCAGACGCTGCCGATGAAATAACATTTACAATAAAAATGGAGAGCATTGCCAGCAAGGGCATGCGAGCTTGCTTTTTTAATAAATTATGTAGTTTTATACATGACATGGAAGCAAATATACCTCTCTATGGAAGGGAAAGTCAATACCTACATTTCGAAGCACAATATAATCACGGGGAATTGGCATGTCAATGGAATTTCAAATATTGAAACGAAAGCCAAATGCTACGGCATACTTTAAATTATAATTGCCATCGGTAGCAAATTTTATTATCCTAGCAAAATATGAAAAAGTATATCATTATTGGTATTCCCTGCCTTATCGCTATTATAGTGGCGTGCCTTTATTCTCTTGGCAACAAAGGCGTTGTTCAATATAAAACGGCAAAAATAGAGAAAGGCGTCATCGCAAAATACGTTACCGCGACGGGCACCATAAACCCCGTCAGAACGGTGCTCATCGGTAGCCAAGTCACGGGTCTCATCTCCAAACTGTATGTTGATTTTAACTCTCACGTCAAGGCCGGGCAGGTTGTGGCTCAAATAGACCCCGTTCCCTTTGAGCATCAGGTTAAGAAGGCAGAAGCCGCCCTTGCAACCGCCGTCGCCTCCCTTGAAAAGGCGCACGTAAATTCCAGAAATAACAGGAGAAATTATCTTCGCTCAAAGAAATTATTCTCCAAAAAAATCATCTCCGTTAATGACCTTGATGCGGCGCGAACAACTTACGAAGCCGGTATCGCAGACGAAAAACTGGCAGAATCGCAGATATTACAAGCAAAGGCTGCCCTGGAAATCGCAAAAACGGACTTAAAGCACACGGTGATCGTATCTCCCCTGGACGGTGTGGTGATCTCACGCGACGTTGACGTAGGGCAAACCGTGGTATCCAGCTTCCAGACCCCTACCCTATTTCATATCGCAGAGGATCTTGTACACATGCAGGTCAATACAAATGTTGATGAGGCTGATATTGGCATGGTCAAGGTTGGACAGGACGCAAAATTTACCGTTGATGCCTTTCCGGATGACGTTTTTGAGGGCAAGGTTGTCGAGATTCGCATGTCGCCCGTCATATTCCAAAATGTTGTAACGTACAATACGTTAATCAACGTGGATAACTCACCTCTCAAACTCAAACCGGGAATGACCGCAAATACCTCAATTTTAGTGGCCAGAGTGGAGCATGCCTTAAGGATGCCCAATTCCGCGCTCCGTTACACCCCCTCGGAAATGTTGCATGGCGAAGTAGATAAAAAGGCCATTACCGAAAGAAAATTCGCAAAAAAAAGCAGTTCGCACATCTGGATATTAGATGGCGGACAACTGAAGCAGGTATCCGTAAAGCTGGGGATTGGAGACGACAATTTTACCGAAATACTAGAAGGCGACGTACAGGAAGGACAAGACGTCGTGTTTGCCGAAATTGCTGCGAAATCAGCAGCCAAGGCCACACAAAAAGTCCCGTGGGGCAGAGCCCGGTATTAAATTATGCAAGAAATTGTTTCGCTGGAAAACGTTTATAAAGTATATCCCATGGGAGACGTACACGTGACAGCCCTCAATGGCATCTCCATAGCGATTAAAAAGGGGGAGTTCGTTGCCATCATGGGGGCGTCCGGTTCGGGCAAGTCAACGTTCATGAACATACTTGGATGCCTCGACCGTCCCACAAAGGGAAAGTATTATCTGGAAGGCATTGACGTTTCACAATTTTCCAAAAATGAGTTGGCCGGTATCCGCAATAATAAACTGGGCTTTGTGTTCCAGAACTTTAATCTTTTAAGCAGAACCACTGCGATGGAGAACATCGAACTGCCTCTCGTCTATAGCAAAAGATTCTCTTCCGTAGACAGTGACAGAATTAACCAGACAATGGCAATCCTCGGACTTGAGAAATTACAAAGGCATTATCCAAATCAGTTGTCGGGCGGCCAGCAACAGCGGGTTGCAATTGCGAGGGCAATTATCAACAATCCCACCCTGCTCCTTGCAGATGAACCGACAGGCAACCTGGATAGCGTTACCAGCACAGACGTCATGAACGTGCTTCAAGACCTCAACCACAATCTTGGAATTACCATCGTGCTCGTCACCCATGAAAATGACATCGCCAAATACGCCCGCAGGGTCGTCGTCCTCAGGGATGGCAAGGTGTTGAGCGATACCGACACTCAATCTCCTGTCACGTCTGCGCCTCAAACAGTTTGATTAAAAGACGTGTAGCTTACTGATTTTGCGGAAATGGTAGCCGTAAACTGCAAGGGTTACGGACAGGGGTAATAATTCCCGACGATGAAAGCACGTCCACAACAAGAGTTTCCAAAACTGGACACGCTCATTACCAAGGATACCGAGGTGGTAGATAGCGAGAAACAGCGCCAGGATATCGTTGAATGTGAACTGTGCCTGAATCTTTGGCGCTTTATATTCCCGGAAGAAGGTCTTTATGCGCTGATAATAGTTTTTGGGGGCATAAATATGTTTCAATATATTTTTATATCCTTCACGGAATGTCTCAATGTCCATTTTCGGGATAATGTTCGTTGTGCCGTCTAAATTGTCACCCGACATCTGTCCAAGCAAACGCCCTTCTAGCTTGAGACGTTCGTAAAGCTGTGTCCCGGCCGGGGCCTGAAGCATGCCAACCATCGCCGACACAATCCCGCTTTTCTGTATGAAATCAATCTGTCGTTGAAAGATAGATTTCGTATCCGTGTCAAAGCCAACGATGAAGCCGGCCTGTACCTGGAGTCCGGCGCGCTGAATACGCCGTACGTCTTCAACTAAGTTGCGGTTTTTGTTCTGCTTCTTGTTACATTCAGCCAGCCCTTCCGTATCCGGAGTCTCGATCCCGACAAAAACCGTGTTGAAACCCGCATCAGACATCATGTGCATCAGGGATTCGTCGTCGGCCACGTTGATGGAGACCTCGGTGTTAAAAGGTATCGGCGTATGTTCTTTTTGCCATTTGATTAAGGCGGGCAGCAGTTCGTTTTTAAGGCTTTTTTTATTACCGATGAGATTATCATCCACGAAGAACACCGACCCGCGCCACCCCCTGTTATAGAAACTGTCCAGCTCGACAACAATTTGTTCGGGAGTTTTGGTGCGCGGACTTCGGCCGAATAATGACGTTACGTTGCAGAATTCGCAGTGGTATGGACAACCACGGGTGTACTGTATGCTCATCGAGGCGTATTGCCTCAAATCGGCCAATTCCCAAAGAGGCGCTGGAGTTTTTTGAATGTCAGCAAAATGAGGCGTGCTATATACCCGCTTGGCGCAATTATTACTCAGGTCTTCCAAAAAGGGCGGCATGGTCAGCTCTGCTTCATTGAGTACGAAATGACTGACATGCTCAAATTGCTCATA
>Ga0082335_1001925_pt1 | contig 41119 bp, 30 predicted proteins | sample Subgrocontami58m_FD_72375 | JGI IMG/M metagenome (GOLD analysis project Ga0082335, IMG submission 72375) | Subsurface groundwater microbial communities from S. Glens Falls, New York, USA - GMW37 contaminated, 5.8 m (SPADES assembly) (version 2) ...
CTCTTCCGGTTTCAAATGGCCAGCAACAGCGGTATGTCTCATGACTATTCCCTCCCTTCAAAGTTTTAATCTCTGAAGGAAGTATAGCATATTTATTTAATGTTTGAAAGCGAATTAGTATTAGGCACATATTTAGGCAAGAAAGATTCTGGAGTGACCTTGCTGATAAACAACCAGAAGGAGAACAACACGCAGTTTTGACTCAATTTTTAGGTATCGCTGATAAACTATTTTCTCAAAGTTTTGGTGACGTTGTTCAAAAAAGGAGGGAACTAATAAAACTCGAAGCTGAAAAAGAGCAGTTTAGCTCTATTCTAGATAATATTGGAAAGAGCATGTCTGGGTCTAATGAAACTATGACATTTTCAACTCATGAAAGCGTATATAAAGCAATTAACAGCCTAGAAGACAGAATCAAGGAGCTGCTAGCAAAAAGAGAACAGATAATTAATCAGGAGTTAACTAAGATAGAAACGGAAAGCGAAACTACCGAAACTTTTATTTTAGAAAAGACCGAAAAACGTGAGTCGTTAGTAGACCAAATAGAAAGTGTAAATAAGAAGCAAAAAGGGCTCATTGCTCGTGTTACTGAATTCAGAACTCTTCAGAACACGATCAAACAAGAAATTGAGAAGTTAGTTCGCACGAAAGAAGCTGGTGTACTTTTCTCTGATTTGAAAATCACTCATTGTCCAGCATGCGACCAGGAAGTTCCTGATGAATTTAAACATATCGTTAATAGCTGCTTTTTGTGTCATCAAACCTTACAGGCCTCTCAGTCTGAGAATAGAATTGATTTTGAAATTAGTCAATTGCAAGCTGAATCCGATGAATTAATAGAGCTAATTACCAGCCTTGAACAGGACGACAATGCTTTGGATAAGCATCAAGAAAAACTCAGACATGAACTCACACTCATTGAAAGAGAAATTGCACCACTTAGAAACAAAATGACTGCATTGATATCCCCAGAAATAGGTGGCATTGATACTGAACGCGGACGATTAGAAGAGCAAGTTGAAAGCCATAAAAGAATACTCAAGAATTTAGATTACAAGGGTGAATTGGTTAAGAAAATTGATGCCCTAAACACTGTAATATCAAAATTAGAGGCTCAAGTCGATACAAGGGAAAGTGAGATCAATTATGGAGAAGTTAGCAGTTTGTTAGAAGATCAGATGACAAACTATTTAAACGAATTGATAAAAACTAATCCCGATAGATGGCCACATAAAAGGCCATCATTTAGAATCTGGGAGAGGGGATTTAGTTTAAAAGTCAATGAAGGTAAGTGGTCTAATGCTTTAGGTGCAACGTCAAAATTATATTTCCTGTTTGCATATCACTATGGTTTATTAGGTCTTTCAAAAACCAAACAATGCAATTATCCAGGTCTCCTAATTATTGATTTTCCTCCTGAATTGCCTAATACAGAAAACATTGTTATAAGTGAAAGCTATGTGGTTGAACCTTTTGTTGATTTATGTAAGTCCTCCGAAGTACCCTTGCAAGTAATTATTACTGGAAAAACCTTCAAGGACATTGAGAATGTCCACAAGATTGAAATGTCTAACATTTGGAAGTAAATTATGCTATACAATAAAACTCAAAGAATGCCTACCGCTAACAGCGGGTTTAAGAAATGGCGGGTTCTGTGGTAACAGCAAGTTTGGTTGACAGTTCCGTCTCTGAAAACCGGCACTTCTTAAACCCACGAAACGTTAGCAGAAACCCTAAAAGACCGACACAGCAATATGAAACTGGACAATTATGAAGTGACTGACATAGTAACAACGACCAACGGACTGACTGCCGACCACACAAGCCAACGCAAAGAAGTTTTATTTTTTACTAACGCACATTTTTTGTTTTTTAATTTTAAGGCAACCGTCCATTGCGCACATTTGCTTTTGCCGCTGACTCACAAACCAACGCAATGGCAACAGCAAAAGAGTGCAATTTCCCAATGCCTTATTTCAGCATTCTCTATAATAATTCCTGTTCTTTGAAAACAAATGATTCTCCAACTCCAAAATATCACATTCACATTTCCCGGTAAAAATCATTTGCTGGATAATGTGTCTTTGTCATTGGAGGAAAAAAAGATTTACGCCTTGATGGGAAGCAACGGTGCAGGGAAAACAACTTTGTTCAATCTCATTACTGGATTCATCAAACCGCAAAGTGGTGAAATAATTTTTCGTTCCGAAAAAATCACTTCACTATCTTCTTTCAGAATAAATCGGAAAGGTCTTGGTAGAACCTTTCAAGACTTGCGACTCATCACAAAACTTACTGTGAAAGAAAATATTATACTGGCAATGCAGGACAACCCAAACGATAATTGGCTCAGTGCAATGCTGCCGGAAAATTTTCACCGCAACTCAAATCAGAAGTTGGATAAAAAGGCAGATGAAATTATTGAACAGTTCTTTCTTAACGATGTGAAAAATTCTTTTGGCGCTGAAATTTCTTATGGACAGCAAAAATTGCTGACGCTTGCGTGTTGTGTTGCAAACGGTGCGTCGCTTCTGCTACTTGACGAAGCAGTGGCAGGCATACAGCCGGAGTATCGTAAAAAGATTACTCTGCTCATTAAGCAATTGAAAGAACAAGGCAAAACCATTATGTTGATTGAACACAACACCGATTTTATCAGCGATGTTGCCGACAAAATTTTCTTTTTGCACGAAGGAATAATTTCTACCTTTGAGACCATGGAAACCCTTAAAAACGATAAACAGGTGATGGAGGCATACATCTGAAAAACGTAATGCTGAAAGTTGAAAACATATCAACCGGCTATGGCAAAAAGCAAGTGCTTTTTGATGTTTCATTTGAAGTGAGCAAAGGCGAAATTGTTTTGCTTGCAGGAAGCAACGGCAGCGGAAAATCTACTTTGCTCAAAGCCATTTACGGAATATTACCGCTTTGGAATTCCCCTCTTGAGAGGGGCAAGGGGTGTGTTATTTTTGACGGAGAAAACATTACAGGCAAACCAACATCGGCACTTCTGAAAAAGGGGTTGCTCTACATTCCGCAAAAGAACAACCTCTTTGAAGACCTCACTGTGAAAGAGAATTTGGAAATGGCTGGCTTAACCATTGACCCAAAACTATTAAGGCAGCGAATAGAAAATGCTCTTTCAATTTTCACAGCACTTGTGCCTCACCTGAACAGAACACCAATGAAACTTAGCGGGGGTGAACGCCAATTACTCACTTTGGCAATGGCAACATTGCACCAGCCAAAGATGATATTGATTGACGAACCATTCACCGGTTTGTCTGCTCAAAATATTACCTTTATTGCTGAAAATTTGAAGACATTAAACGAGAAAAATGGAACCACTTTGCTTATTGTTGAACACCGTGTTAAAGAGTGTTCGGGAATTGCCAACAAGGTTATTGGTTTAAAATTTGGCAAGGTTTTCAGTGAAATAGAAGTAAACGTAACCTTTAATATCAATGAACTAAATCCAGTATTTGTCTAAAAAACAAAAATCATACACAATGAAGAAAATTAAAATTCTATTCGTGTTTTCAGCAATTGTATTTGCTTTAGCAGGATGCAATTCCTGCAATCAAAATAATTCACCACCAAAAGAAACCCTCAAAATAGGGGCAATTGTGCCGCTTACTGGCAATCTTGCATTTCTTGGTGAATCTGCGAATTCAGGATTGGATTTCGCAAGAGGCTATTTCAACAAGATTGATTCAACAAGAAAGGTTGAATTCTTTATTGAGGATGGGCAAGGTAATCCGACTAATTCAATAAACGCCTTGAACAAACTTCTTGTTGCTGACAAAGTGAACATTGTTTTTTCAACAATCAGCGCAGTTGAACTTTCTCTTGTTCCAATCCAAGAAAAAAAACATTTCATGCTTATTTCTCATTCAACGCATCCCAAATTGAGCAATGTAAATAACCTTGTGTTTAGACATTCGCCTACGGTTTCTCAAGAGGTTGAGTTCATTGGTAGTAAAATTAGTTCTACTGATAAAGTAGCTGTTTGTTACATGACTGATGATTATGGAGTATCATTTGAATCGTCAATAAAGACTTCTGCTAAAGCAAGCCAAATCATTTCGTTTGGTTTTCAAAAGGGGGAAACAAATTTTAATACAATTGCGCAGAAGATTGTTGAATCAAAACCAGACAAGATAATTTTGTGTGCAGGTGGTAGCAATTTAAACTCCTTGGTTCAGAAAATTCGTGAGATGAACTGTAATGTTCAAATAATTACTTCGCTGGCATTTACAGTGTCAGGGGCATCTAAAAACATTAAAAACATTACCAATGTTTCCATGGTGAGTTTTAAGCCATTAGTTGCTCAAAAGGAGTTTGCTTCATATTTGTCAGAATATGAAGATTCAAAAGGTAAAAAGCTTGGCACTGCTGAACTATTATTTTTTAACTCTGCACTTTTAATCTACAAATGTTCAGCGACTTCAACAGACGTCTTTAATGTTTCCAAAGAAATCAAGAGTAAACAATTGTGGGAACTGCTAGGGGAAACAGCAATAATTTCAAGCTCTAACGATATACAACCAAATTTAGAATTCATAGAAAAGTAATACCTATTAATGCAAGATATAATCGATCAATATATAGAATTTACATCTCAAAGAGGTTACCGGCAAGTAGGGAGAAGTAATTTAGTTGCACTCTTTTTTAAAGGAGAATTTAATTTAAGCGGTGCTCATAGTCACTTGGTTCCTGCTATTCTTACTGAAGAAAAAGTAAAGAAGGATGCCATTTCTGTTGTTGATTTATGCGTAAGAAAGGCCGATTCAGAAATACTTGGTTACAGCACGGCTCATTTGCTATTGTTTGAGATGGGTGTTTTTGGGCAGTTCGGCTATATTGAAGATACAGCAGACGTGGAAAGAGAACAGATTCAATATTTGTTAGAAATGCTTGAGAGTTTCTCAATTCCTAAACACAAATTGATTTTTACAACTTGCCAGGGAGGACATTATATTGACCGAGAAATTCCTTCCGATAAACAGACATACGACTGCCTAAAACAGTTCGGGCTATCTGATTCACAAATAATACCTACAAAAGGAAAAAGGAATTTTATGCTTAGTAGAGGTATTGATAGATTGGCTGGTTACAATGTGGAGGTTTATGTTCTCAAAAATGATTCCTATTTGGAGATTGCTTCAATGAATATTTACCGATACATCAACAAACTGTCTTATTTAAAAGAAACCGTAAACTCTGGCATTGGTTGTGGCATTGGATTTGACAGAATAAACTTTTACAATTCCGATAAGAAATCTGTTTATCAACTTGAACCTTTTGCTTCTATAATAGAGCAAACACAAGCAAAATATGGGAAGACATCTGTTCTCCTAATTGAAAATAAGATTGTTCGCCTGATTGAGTTAGTAAAGGCGGTATTGTTTATCCTGGGTGATGGACAAAAATTCGACAATACTCCACAGGGTAAAACGCTTACTACTTACATTGCAAGAATTGCTAGTGAGATATTTTACTTGGAAATTGATTTAGAATGGTTTTATGAGATGGCCGTGCTATCAATTTCAAAACATTACAGCCGATATCCTTTTCATAATGAAGCGAAGCAAGATTTATTTGAGAAGATTCTAGGCAGAATAAAACGACTTAAAACAACCGAATAAATCACTATGCCAAACGAAAAAATATATCATATCATTGACGGGTTTTTATTTCGATGGACAAATAAAATTCGAAAAAACAATGTTTCGGTTGTAGTGTGGTTTTTCATTATTTTCATTGTTCTAGTAGCTCTCTATGTAATCTTATACTGTCAGAGTATTTGGTTCCCAATTAATTGGAATGTAAAAATTTGGAAACCAGAAGTTGCAATACCCGCGATTCTAACTATAACGGGGTTGGTTTTTACAATCATCGTTTTATTTACAATTGTCCCTAAAAGAACACAAACTGGAGACCAGTTCATGTATCTACTAATAGATGAAATTAATTCTTTAAAAAAAGAGGGTCATCGTGTAGTCGTGTGGGTCATTTTATATCTCCTTGAGCATACAGGTAAGGATTTTCAGTCGGAGATACTCCTCGTCACGTAACCCGTAAGCCCTTCTTTGGATCACTCGAATTTTATTGTTCAACCCTTCGACAAAACCTAATGAAACTTTATTCTCAGGTCTGCTATAGGCAGCGATGCCGTCCCAGTGCCGTTCTATCATCGCAGCAAATTTTTCATAGGGTTCCAGTCTTTGCCATTTCAGAGATTCCTTCCAGTTGTCGAAGAACTGTCGTGCCCAACCTTCCGTCTTATAGCTCCAGAGCTGCCCAAAGGATTCTCTTAAAACATAAGCTGTATTGAGCCGTTTATTAGCCCCCAGCAGTTTCTTTAATGCCTTGCGACCGTCAAGCGTGAGGTTCTCACGGTTCGACAAAAGCGTATACTTCTGTCCCTTGATGTATGACCGATCTTTCCCTGAAAGACGCCCGTATTCCTTCTTCCTTATCTTGTCCAATGCATCTCCCAGATGCCTCATAACGTGAAACTTGTCGTACAGGATTGCCGCCTCGGGAACATTCTTTCTCGTCGATTTCTCAAAGGCTTTCCACATGTCCATTACAGCAAGCTCAATCTTCTTGCTCTTCTTCGGTCCCAATGAGTTGTAAAACATATCAAGGCTCGTCTCTGAGCGATCCTCGCCACCAAACCAGATCGGCTTCCCTCTTTCCAGATCGCTGACCACTATTCGGTAGGTATGCCCTTTCCGCAAAGATATTTCGTCTATCCCGATTGCCCTGGGCGCTGCCACCGGATTGCGCCGCAACTGCTCCTGCATGTACTCCTTTTCCAGTGCCTTTACCGTGTGCCAATCCAGTTTCAACTCTTTTGCTACATCTTTGACCGTCATGGCTCGACACTTCCGTCCTACATAGCAGGCAAATCGCTTCGTGTAAAAAGGATTGTTCGCCAGCCAAGGCAGTTTCTCTCGTTTCACGGTACCGCACTTCTTGCACTTGACTCTCCGTACCTCCGCCTCCAGGTATATCCGTGCATACCCACAGGACAGATCCCGTGTCCGCTGCACTTTCTTGTCGTAGTGGCTCCGATGTGCCGCGCCGCAACATCCGCAGATCGTTTTTTTTGAATTCTCTTAAGCCGGATAACCCGAGCGCGCGGATCTCCAAATATCCCCTGTATTTCAGATCGCGGTCGAAACCCGCGGAAGTGGTATTCGTCCAGTAATCGTCTCTTCTTTCCCATAGGGTAATCATACAAATTTTACGACCCCTTTAAAAGCTCTTCTCCCTTTATCCAAAGCCATCTTATACTAATTTACACTCCTTTTTTACCCACACGACTACGCGATGACCCATAAAATATTTGACGATGTAAAGAATGTCTACGAAACGATTAAGTCCTTAAAGCTTGGACCTGGCGAAGAGGCGGGTCTTGAAGATAAATTCATAAGACCCGTGCTTGCACTGCTTGGTTACGAGTGGGACGTTCAACCAACAACTGAGAGGGGAACCAAAAAGAAGCGGCCCGACTACGCCCTGTTTAAGGATAAACCCTCTCTTGAGAATGCCCGCAGAGAAAAGGATCACTTAACACGTTTTTTCTCACATCCACTAACCATCTTGGAGGCAAAATACTGGGGAAGGCGCTTGAATGACGCAGACCCCAATGATACCCTTGACCGCCGTGACCCTACCGCTCAGACAGTAAAATACCTTGACGACGTTTATTACGCCTCTGAAGGCCGTATGCAGTGGGCAATTCTCACCAATGGAAAACAATGGCGACTCTTTTACAACCGTGCAACTTCTAAGTCAGGTAACTTTTACGAAGTAGATTTAGAAGAAATTATCCTGAGCAACAACCTCGATACCTTCAAATACTTTTATCTCTTCTTTGCAAAGAATGCCTTTATCCCTGACTCAGCAACAGAAAAGACGTGGCTTGACCAGCATCTGAAAGGGAGTGAGGATTATGCTACACGGATTAGCGAAAAACTGAAAGAACTTATATTTGATCGCATATTTGAATCTCTGGCAACAGGTTTTGTCGAATATCGCCGTATAGAATCAGGAATCAAAAAAGAAACAGATGAAAGTCTCAGAGAGATATTTAACGGATGCCTGACACTCCTTTACCGCCTTTTATTCCTGTTGTATGCGGAATCAAGGTCACTTTTACCGGTAAATGATCAGGATCGCTATTACAAGAAGAGTCTGAAAAAACTCAAAGAAGATATTGCCAGGGATTTGGAAACTACAGGAATTGAAGGTATGAGCCATAATGCCTACGATTACTGGTCACGTCTTGAGTCGCTTTGTAGAATTATAGATAAAGGTGATATGACTCTGAACATCCCTATTTATAATGGCGGCCTTTTTGAAACCCCGCAGGGAAATTTTTTAACTGCAAACAAGATATCGGATCCTTTTCTTGTTCAGGCCATTGATTTACTTACCATAGATCAGGAAGGTGAATGCACACCTGGTCAAAAACCGTTTATTGATTATTCATCCTTAAGTGTTCGTCACCTTGGAGATATTTATGAAGGGCTCTTGGAATTTCATGTACGAATTGCGGACGATCCAATGATTGAAGTTAAAGAAAAAGGAAAGTTCCTATGGAAAAAGAGGTCTGAGGTCAAAGCAGGTGACAAGACATGCAGTAATATACTGGAAAAGGGCGAAGTTTACATTGAAAACTCTAAGCACGAGCGCAAGGCAACTGGTTCATATTACACACCGCACTACATTGTTGAATATATTGTGAAAAATACTGTAGACCCTGTATTGCATGATAGGCTTGAGAAGGCAAGGGGAATCCTTTCTGAACTGGAAGGGCTTTATGATAAACAGAGGAAACAACTGCAGAAGACAAAAGACTGGAAATATTGGGAACACCCCGGAGAGCCAAAGGGGAGTCATATTGATGAAATCCAGAAGCTTGAAAAAGACCTTTTCGAGATTGTATTTGATATCAAGGCGCTTGATCCTGCCATGGGAAGCGGTCACTTTCTAGTTCATACGGTGGATTTTATCACAGACAGGATAATTACCTTTCTCGCTGACTATCCGGAAAATCCTGTAATCAGAAGAATTAACGAGATGAAAGGAGAAATCCTTGAAGATGTTGCCCGCCAGGGAGTAAAGATTGACGAAACCAAACTTACCGAAGTAAATCTCATCAAGCGAACGGTAATGAAACGCTGTATCTTTGGCGTTGACCTGAATGAGATGGCCGTTGAGCTTGCGAAGCTGTCATTGTGGCTTGATTCCTTTACCCTTGGTGCGCCGCTTTCATTCCTTGATCATCACCTGAAATGTGGCAACTCACTGATAGGCACAAACCTCGAAGTCCTTAGAAATGCTATAAAGGGGCAATTGTTTACCATAAATCTGGAGCCTTTAAACAGGGCTATAAGAAATATGCTCTTTGTCTCTAGCCTTTCTGACGCTACATACCAGCAAGTAAAGGATTCTGAACGGAAATACCGGGATGCGGATAAAAGTATCGGCGGATACCGAATACTCCTCGACATGCTTGTCTCTGAATACTTCGGCATAGAAGATGCCAAGTCGTTTCTGTTAGAAAAAGGTAGTTTGATAGACCTGGATAACCTCAAGAAGTCCATTGATTCTATGCATAAAAGGGATAGAGAAGCAGTTGAATCTATCGAAAAGATTGCAAGAGAGAAGCGGTTTTTCCACTGGGATATCGAGTTCCCTGATGTCTTTTTCGAGCGTGTTGGAGCACTGGAACAGAAAGTTGAGAGAAAAGGGAATCCAGGCTTTGATTGTGTGATAGGGAATCCACCGTATGTTGGTTTCCATGGCTTTGAAGACATAAAATTATATCTCAAACAAACATATCAATCCTGTTCCGGTAAATATGATATTTACATACCATTTATTGAACTATTCCTAAGGATTTTAAAAACCAATGGAAAGGGTAGTTACATATGTCCGAGTGGATTTATGAAAAGAGATCATGGCAAACAATTGCGCACTTTACTGAAATCTGATGCAACAATAGAATTTCTGCATGATTTTAGAGATTACCAGGTTTTTAAAAATGCAACAAATTATACGTGCATTTTGGTTGTTTCGAATAGTCATGCATCTAACAATTATGATTTCAAAGCTTCTTTTGGTGATGATCTGTGTGTACCAAAAATTACTATTAATACCAAACACGTATTATCAGAAGAGGGTTGGAATATGACTGCCGACAATTTTTTGGTAAAAATTCAATCCTCGGAAAGAACAGTGCCCTTAAAAGAGATTGCATCAGTAATTGCAGAAGGAATTGTGACTGGACAGAATGATGTTTTTATTCTTGATAAAAATAATAAGTATGATAACTCAATCCTAGCTGAAAATGAAGTTATAAGGAAAGCTCTTAGAGGAGAAACGGTCGATCGATACGAAATTAAATGGGATAATACTTATCTCATTTATCCTTATAAACTTGCCTGTAATAAAACAATATCTCTTTCCGAAGAAGAACTGGAAAGTTACTCCAATACTTATCAATATTTATCGATAAAGAGAAATGATCTTACTGGCAGGAATTATTTTGATAATTCATCAAAATATTGGTTCGAACTTTGGAATCAAAGAGATTTATTGCATCAATCTAGCCGTAAGATTGTTGTGCAGGAAAATTCTGCTAAGAATGAGTTTGTTATTGCTAATGAGGAGTATTTTTACCTTGATACATGCTGTGGAATTACTGTAAAAGCAGAAAGTGGTCTTAGCGATTTATATGTTTTAGCTGTGCTAAATACTAATTTGCTCGATTTTATCTTTAAACAGATTACTGTACCAAAAGTTGGTGGACATTATATCCACAAGCCCATGTTCCTAGAGCGTCTTCCTATTGCTCGCATCGTTTTTACAACCCCTAAAAAAGAACGGGAAAAACAAGTTGGAGATGCAATAAAGTTCTACAACGCTTTAGATCAAGTAAATATTCTAAAGTGGACGGAACGAGAGTTAACAAGAAAAAGGAATGACACAATTCACGACATTCTTGCCTACCTTGCCGAACAGATGATTGAGATGAACAAAAAGAAGAATGGGGAAATCAAAGGATTCCTGAAATGGCTTGAACGTGAAATCGGCGCAGAGATTGATGCCCTCTCAAACAAGACAGCCATAAAGGAATATCACGAACATGACTTTAATCAACTCCTCGAAGTCCTCAAGAAAAATAGAAGCAAAATATCCATAGACACTACTGATCGGAAGACACAGGAACTGCTTGAAAATCAATTTACCAAAAGCATGGCAATCCTCGAACCGCTAAAAGCCAGAATTTTTAAGACAGACGAGTTGATAGACGAAATAGTTTATCGACTATATGGATTAACAGAAGAAGAAATTAAGGTTGTCAAAGGTGCGGTATCTTAGAAAAGTTTACTATAATCTTCAGAAATCAGATATAATTTTAGTAATTATGTGATAAATCTATTACATAAAATAGAAATAAAAGGAGGTATGTCGTGAAGATATTACAAGCTGAATTGCCGGATAAGCTTTATGAACAGATTAAATTACTTATAGATGCTGGATGGTTTCAAGACGAAAAGTCCGTTATCACAGAAGCCCTGCGTCGTTTTCTTGAAACACACAAACCAGAGCTTATGGAGAAATTCATAAAAGAAGATATTGAGTGGGGACTGCGTGGAAAGGATTGATTATACAACCATTCAGAATGTTATACTGGACGCAGGACCAATAATTCACCTTGATGAGATTGACAGCTTGCATCTTTTATTGGATTTTAAAAGACTAATACTTCCAAATGCAGTATGGCGTGAGGTAGAGTATCACAGACCGTCTGTTTTCAAACACAGAGATATTAATTTTGAAAAAGTCACTGCCGTATTAGGCGAGGACATACTCTCTGTTTGCAGGTTGTTTTGTCTTGGTAATGGAGAATTAGAAGCAATAGCCTTATGTTCTCAATACCCTGATTCCATTCTCTTAACAGATGATGCCTCTGCAAGACTTGTAACTAAAACTCTTGGGATAAGGGCTTACGGCACTATCGGTGTATTATTAAGAGCTATAAGAAGAAGACAAATTGCCCCTCCTGAAGCCGTCGGAAAACTTGAAGGGATTCCGCTAAAATCAACACTCTTTATAAGACGTAGTTTATTGCGTGAGATAATAGAAGAAGTTAAAAGAGAATTCAGTCTTGAATGAGAAATATGGCGACTGATTTTAGAGATTTGTTTCGTTGGGTTGATTATGAAATTGCTTTAAACCGCACCGATACCACTCATGATTTTCCCTCCTACCTTGCCGAGCAGATGATTGAGGAATAACTTGAACGTGAAATTGGTGCAGAAATTGATAGCCTTGCAAACCGGACTGCTATAAAGGAATATCACGAACACAGCTTCGATCAACTCCTCGAAGTCCTCAATAAGAATAGAAACAAAATATCCATAGACCCTTCAGATCGAAAAAAGCAGGAAATGCTTGAAAAAACGTTTGCTGAGAGCATGTCAATCCTCGAACCATTGAAAGCCGGAATTAAGGCTACAGATGAGCTGATAGATGAAATTGTTTATAGATTGTATGGACTAACAGAAGAGGAAGTTAAGATCATAAAGGCAAATGATAGGAATGATTGACTTTTATCAGCCTAACTGTGATAATGGGATAAAATATGCGTGGTTAATTTAAAAAACATTAGGGGGATAAAAAGATGAAAATTCAGGTAATTTTAGAACCAAGTGATGAAGGGGGATTTACGGCAATCGTTCCTTCACTTCCCGGTTGTATAAGCGAAGGCAATACGAAGGAGGAGGTATTAAAAAATATTAGAGAAGCCATTGAGTTATATCTTGAACCAGTTGATGATGATCTGAGGTTTAATCCTGATGCACAAGTGTTAGAAATTGCAATATGACAAAAGTCCCGAATTTGAATTATGGACAGGTCGTTAATGCTTTACGTCGTGATGGATGGGTAATTGTCCGGCAAAAAGGCAGTCACATACGTTTGCAAAAGCATACGACAGAAAGATCACTAAAACTCACAATTCCAGCGCACAACCCTATCAAGAGGTCTACATTATCTCATATCATTAAACAAGCACATTTATCCGTTGATGAATTTACAAGATTATTATAGAAAAGGAATATCACGAGCATGACTTTAATCAACTCTTCGAAGTCCTCAAGAAAAATACTCAATAACGTGGTAAATAAACACACACCTTGCCCCTCTCAAGAGGGGATTGAGTCCTATGGGCTGGTTCAATCTTGCAGATTGAACCAACCGAGAAACAGACGTCCCCATCTGCCATTATAATGTCGGGCGAGGACGCCTGACCTACCTTTTAGTGATGGGGTGTATTAACAATTTGCCACAGCACAGAAAATTCTCATTACCAGAAAGTTTGAAATTCCTGAATGTTGAATCAGAAGGAATCTCTCACAAGTTAATTTCTTTAGAAACCTCTGCCATGTCGATGATAGGGAGTTTTATGGACTTCTCTGCCAAAAGCGCATCGACAACATCCTGCGGTGCGCTTCGGTAGTGTAGCACGGTCGTTATCTTCAGTGGAAGCTTTGTGTCATTCGGGACTAAACAAACAAAATGCTCTTCCTTTTGCCCCTTTGGCGGGATACGATTATCAGAGATGATGTGCGTCGCTGACCATACGTGGAGTGTCGGTTTGCCGTTTTCATCGCCAAACACCGTATGGTAAACGGTAGAATGAGAATTAATATTCCCTTTCTCGTCCACTTTCCCGTGCTGGTAAACAACCTTGCCCTCTGCGTCTGTAACAGATATTTCCAGCCACATCTGCCGCATCTCGGTAAGGCCGGTGGGTAGATAGTGTCCGCATCCCGAATTCCTTATATTTACCTGGAATCTCAATAAATCTCCTTTTTTCGAAGCCGGATCGACAATTAATTCCAGGGTTGCAGCATTCTTCAGTCTCTCAACGGCTAATTGTGGTTGTACTTCTGAGTTTGGCGGCAGGGAGATTGGAGTAACGCTTCCGCCGACAAAGTAGTGCGTCCATATATGCGGACGTTTTTTTCCACCCATGATCTCAGGCGATGCAAAACCGGGGTTATCGGGTCTATCTGTGGTGGCAGTGCACGGGAAACCCGGTCGCTGCCTCATGTGGCAGTCCTGACAGTGTACGGTTGTTTTGGGATCAGTTGTATTGTAAGGACCCTGACGCCACTCGGTGTAAGTTTGTTCGATAGGGAGATCATTTCCTGCGTGTGATACATCGTGACAGCCACCACAAAACTCTGAGCGTGTATGCAACTCAGAGTACTGATTTTTGTGGATAGTATCGGGGGAATCGTTAAACGGGCCGTATTTTATACCGCCCTCCATTGCCTCAGCGTTGCCAGGACTTAATATGTAAGGCGCATTTCCAATACCTGTAGTTGCTCTAACAGCGTGACAAAAATCACAGATAACACCCCCCTTTTCATCCTCCAGAGGAAGGTTTGTTTCTCCACTGCTGTGGCCAATTGGAAAGTGACAACGCACACACGATTCTATATTTTTCTTCTGAGATTCCCCTTCCGCAGTTTTCTTCCCCAGGTTATAAAGTGCCTGAAATAACGGATTCCTCCATGCATTGGCATGAGTGGAACCACTCCACATTTTGAATATCTCCTGGTGGCAGGCGCCACAAGAAATTGGACTGAAGAACTGACTTTTTTTAACTTCACCAGGGACGGTAATAGACTCATCAACAATATTCGCAGGTTTCTTTCCGGGAGGGAGTTTCCATGTGGGTGACCATTCCCTGGGGTCGCTTGCGAAGGACATACTACAAGAAATAAAAAATAAACTTAGTATTATAGTGAATACATACCTTGAGTATAAACGCATAGAAATCCACCTCCCTTTTTTAAATTAAAAGAATTATACACGAAAAGCATTTGTTTAAAATATAAATTATTCAATGGTTTGGATGACATTTAACCAATTTATTTAGAAAATGCAGCACAAATAAAAAAGGGGATAGATTTCGTCTATCCCCTTTCCTGAAATGCATAGTACCTTTATAAAACTTCCCAGTCTAATTACCTGTTCTTGTTTTTATTCTTTTTCACCTTTTGCAGGTTTTGTTGATTTTATAGTTGTCTCTCCTTCAAGGACAACATAATCCTTGATCTTCTCAAACTTCTTATCCCCTACGCCGCTTACCTTTTTAATGTCTTCGATGGTTTTAAATCCCCCGTTATTCGTGCGATAGTTAACCACTTCGGTAGCCAGCTTGGGACCAAGGCCTGGCAACAATGCAATCTGTGCTTCAGTAGCTGTATTTATATTAACCTTTCCTTCGACTTGTTCGACAGAAAAGCAAAACCTTGATTGCAATACAGACCCAACCACTATCACCAATATAAGCACCCAAAAAGATTTATCTATTATCCGCATAAAATACCCTCCCTATAAAAATTTCCAACAAATCTCGCCATAAAAAGGCCTTTTGAGAAACACGTGTATAAACTTGAATTTGCAAAGTTTAAACCAAGAATTGAAAAACCATCAAAAAAAGACAAATAATTTTCTTAACTACCGAAATCTCCACGGATAACAGGTCACCACTATTTTATCAACGATTTGGAATAAGAGACATACAGAAAAGAAAAACAACACAAAAAAGATCCGGGAGTGAACAATATTGTAGTTATAGTACCAATAAAAAAGGACACGCCATTGCGTGTCCTTTCCCTATTTTCAATTTTTAAGTTTTATGTTATCTTACTTCTTTTTATCCCGTAAGGTTTCTATCACCTCATCAACCAGCCCGTACGTCTTTGCTTCTTGCGAGGACATATAGAAATCACGGTCAACGTCTTCTTCGACGCGTTCCATAGGTTGTCCTGTGTGTTTCACAAGGATTTCATTTAAACATTTCTTCATCCTCAGTATTTCTTCCGCCTGAATACTAATATCTGTCGCAGTACCCCTCATACCACCCCACGGTTGATGAAGCATAATACGTGTATGGGGCAAACCATACCTCTTTCCCTTTGTTCCGCCAGCCAGGAGAATAGCGGCCATGCTATAAGCCTGACCTATACAAAAGGTGGCAACGTCGCACTGGACAAATTGCATCGTATCATAAATAGCCAGGCCCGCCGTAATGGAACCACCCGGTGAATTGATATAAATGCTTATTTCCTGATTCTTGTTCTCATTCTGAAGGAATAGTATCTGTGCTATAACCAGATTCGACAGGGTGTCCTCTATTGCAGAACCAATGAAGATAATACGGTCTTTGAGCAACCGGGAAAATATATCGTAATGCCGCTCACCATAGCCCGTTTTTTCAACAACATAAGGCACAAAAAGATTGCCATACGTTTTCATTGAACCTACAGCAGGAAATACACCATTTTCTAAATGCGATAAAAATTCTTTATACACAAAAACTCCTTTAATTTATTTTTACATCGTACTCTTCATTCGATGCTATTTAACCTTATTCTTCTATCTTTGCTTCCTTGAGAAGCAAATTTATCACCTTATTCTCACGCATCTCATTTCGCAAATAGGAGAGACTCCCCTGTCGTTCCAACTGTTTGCGAACCCGTACCGTGTCTGTATTGTATGCACGCGCAATATCAGCGATTCGCTGCTCTACTTCGTTTTCCGTGACAAAAATCTTTTCTTTTTCAGCAATATTGTCCAGGACAATAGAGGCCTTGAGTTCTCTCATCACGGATTCTACGGATGCATTTTTAATGTTTTCCGTTTGCTTCTGAATTTCTTCTAAAGGCATGCCCTTTTTTAGCAAATCAAGCTGATGTTTATATACTCTTTGTTCTGTATGATAATTCACAAAATCCTGAGGCAAATCAAACTTTGTCTGTTCCAAAAGGATATCGAGTATCTGATTCCTCATGTCGTCCTCTGCCCAGTTCTTTTTATCAATCTCGATCCGTTTCCGCAAATGGGCATTTAAGTCTTCCAATGATTCATAACCTAATGTTTTAGCAAAATCGCCGTTAATCTCCGGCATCGCAAGGCGTTTTATCTCCTTCACGGTAAGTTTCAATTTTGCATCTTTGCCACGGAATTCCTCTTTGCTAAACTTGTCTGATAGCTTCATTTCAATTTCACACTCTTTGCCTGACTTTGTCCCTTCTAATTTTGTGGCAAAATCTGGTACAGATGTATCTACAACCGCAACACCGTCTTCCACGAGAATCTCCACATCATCATCTTCCAAAACGATATTTATTCCAACCTTCACTTTACAGTCACAAATAATGTGGTCTCCCTTTTTCACACTCCCGTCTTGTACAACGGTTAATTGAGCTTTTCTGAGGCTCATGCCCTGGAGTGCCTTTCTCACATCTTCTTCTGTAACGTTCGATGGCTTTTTCTTTAACTTCAGCCCCTTGTATTGACCTAACTCAAAAGATGGCCATACTTCTAAAGTCACATCAAAGTTAAGGGGTTGTCCAACCTCCAGTTTTATCTCACCAAATTGTGGATTTCCCACGGGATTTAGTTTATGTTCTTCAAGCGCCTTCTGGTAACAATCACCAACGACTGCCTGTTTCACATCGTCCTTTATTTGAGTCTCAAACCGCTTTTCAACCAATTTTCGCGGCGCACGTCCCTTTCGGAAACCTGGCAACTCAACCGTATCGCAGACCTCAGCGGTCTTTTTTTCAAATTCACTTTCGATAGTTTCCTTCGGTATTTCAAATTTTAAAACCTTTTTACAAGGACCAGCTTCTGTAATTATCACATTCATTGTATTAGTATCCTGTAATACTTTTTTCTCAAAGATAAAAAAATGGAGCGGGTGATGGGGTTCGAACCCACGACATTCACGTTGGCAACGTGACGCTCTACCACTGAGCTACACCCGCTTATTATTCAACTCAATTTACAATGCGAGGGGGGGGAATTGAACCCCCACGCCGTTAGGCACAAGATCCTAAATCTTGCGCGTCTGCCAGTTCCGCCACCCTCGCCTAATACGGCAATTTATGAACAACCTGGGCGGAATCTCAAATACCACCTCATCTCCCTTGCCCGCATGAGTATGAAGAGGCAGTTTCAACTTAATACATGGTGCGCCCTGAAGGATTCGAACCTTCGACCCATTGATTAAGAGTCAATTGCTCTACCAACTGAGCTAAGGGCGCACTTCTTAATATACAACCAGAACCCGTTGAGGATATTTATGAATAACGCGCCCGGCAGGACTTGAACCTGCAACCGTTGGATTCGAAGTCCACCACTCTATCCAATTGAGCTACGAGCGCTAACTAAAGCTCAACTTCGGCATTAACAGACTAAACCATAAATACACTAAAAGTCAACTTAGAATTTGCAAATTATAATTAATTTCTTAAAAAAGTCAACTCGTATATCAAAAATACTTTGCGTTTTTTATCTTGTTTTGTATAATCCCTACATTACCCTACTACTGCGTTACTGCCGATAACTACACTTTTTGCGCTAATTCTAAAGCCTTGAGTTGTAGTATTGATACGAAAATGCCCCTTTCAGTAACTTTTTTTATCTTCTCTTAATGAGTGGTTATTTTGGTTACAGCTACACCACGCTGTGAAGTGATTGAAATATGATACAAGACGGTGTTGTATATGTAAAGGATACGAGTTTTGATTCCGCGAGGATAGACGACCCTTACATTATCGAAGCATATATTCCAGAAGAGTACAATCTGAAGCCAACCGGAGAAGGCCTCCAACTGGCATACAGGAACGAATTACGACACGCCGTTGGGGTTATTGCCGCACGGTCTCTAAAATATTTTAGCACAAATGGCAAAGGCTTTAATATCTCCCGTACACGAGATATGGCCGTCTGGTGGCTCAGGCATATCTATAATAGTTTCAACTGGTGGAAGGCTTACGTAGTAAATGCGGAGGGTGAACGAAAAGATATGCCGATGTTATACATCGGAGAAAAATTTGGCACAGCAACAGGAAGCGAAGAACAAGCAGATATTGTACTGAGTGCCTTTGAAAATGACCGTTGTATAGTCAACCAGATACCTAACGGTGGGACAATTTTTGCTGTTGGGTATAGCGAGAGGGGAGGATTATTTAATTTCCCCGATATGTATGGGGTCAAGACGATTGTTGGAATCAAGTATAAAGGCGCTGGCGTTAATGTAACCCATGGTATTACAAAAAATCTAACGCTTATGGCTGAAAATACCCTGAAAGGCGAAAACAAAGAGATTACTCCACGAAAGGTACGCGACGAAATCAAAACGATGAAGGTGGTTATTCTGGACAGGCCGAGGCATGAGAAACTTATTAAGACCGTTAAAGAGCTTGGCGCTCAATTAATCTTGGTTAAGGACGACGACCTTACGCCAACCCTTGCAATTACAAGAGAAGAGGTTGACCTGATTATTGGAGTAGGAGGAATTCCTGAAGCAATGTTGAGTGCAATTATTGTCAATAAATTGGGTGGTGAAATGAGTTTAAGAATATTACCTAACAACGTAGCACAGGATGAGAAATTGTCGGGAATGATAAATAATTGGAATCTTTTCAGGAAAAACGAAGTGGATATTTTAAAGAATTTTAAAGTTGTAAGACCCGGCACAGAAAAAGAAGGCGAGAGGTCGTGGGATACCATATGGACGTCAAAGGATTTAGCCAGAGGCAAGGACATGGTTTTTACTGCCAGTGTCATTAAAAAGACTCCCTGGATAAGGTTTCCGGATGGGAAAGAAGTGCCAGGGGTGAAACTGGATCCTGAAGCAGGAGAAATAATCGTACATGTAGTTCGTATTGCAGGCAATGCCATCGAAGTCGTTCCCGTTATTTATCGTACCGTGATTAACAGATACGCTAGTCAATATAGGGATTCTGGTGAAATACATGACAAAACGAGTGCAGATATTGTCGTCCAACTGGAAAAGGTATATACGGAGTTTGGTATGTATCAAAAGGCAAAAGAATGCTTACAAAAAGCCATCTTGAGCAAAGGCATTCATGAAGATTTATTACAGAAGTTTAATTTCATTTATAAATATATCGAAGGATTATATGCCCTTACGCATGAACCTGTTCAAGTCCCGGAATCGGTAATAAAACATTTTGAAGAGGTATATCGTTTAGCCAAAGAAGATGATGTGGGAATTAGGTCCAGGAGAATGATTAAAAGGTATTACGAGTATCTCGGAGATACGCGTTATCACGAGCGACAATTTGAGAAAGCTGTTGCATATTATACAGAAGCATTGAAATATAACCCGCATGAACTGAAATTACATCGTAAGGTAAATAGTACTCAAATGAGAGATATCCTGGAAACATATTTTCGTAGAATCGACAAAAGATATCAGGAACTCAATTACAAGGAATCTGAGGACTGGGAACGGTATAAGCTAGGAACTGCATTAGAAGTTTTTTATAGCTACGAAGGGCGTTTGAAATTTTCCAGTAGAGATCCGTGGCTTATCTTCTTCAGGAGGACTGTTTTGCACGGGAAAAAGCCGTCTTACAAATTGGCTATTCTGACTAAATTATTACGGTTATACAAGCAATTGAATCGAGCAAGTAATTACAAGCTGTCTCAATTCCTGAATAAAGAATTTGGAATGAGCGGGGAAGAGATAGACGCTATTTTGATGTTGAGAAATTCCCAAATTGATATCCTCCGTAGTTCCACTTCCCCGGCTTCACTCAGGACATGCCCGCAGGATGACATAGGCTGTAATTCCAGGCAAAGCGAAGAATCTGATTTTCATTATGATGCGTGGGGAAACAAGATTTTCCATTCCGTAGGCGAACTCTATCTTGTTGAGGGATTAAGCCTGGAGGGTTTGTCGAAGTTACTTCTTCCAAAGGTAATATTGGAAAGCCAGAATGAACTGGAAGATGCCGATATCCCGTTGAGTATTAGCCTTGTCGAGGCGATGGAACAAAGATACAAAAATATCCTGGAGGAGCTTAGGGAGGGATACAAGAAAGAGGCACAGGAACATTCGTACGCAGTGGCAGAGGCCTATCATTATGTGGGACTGGCGCTCTATGACATCGGTGATGATGAGGGTGCAAAAATACATTATAACGAGGCAATTGAAAAATTTGGTGAAATCATAGAAAAGTTTGAGGGGATAACTCCTGTGAATGCACAGTATCGGATCGGCAATCTTTATGAAGAATTGGCCTTGTTATACGAGAGAGAGCAGACAAATTATAATCATAAGGCACTCGATGCATATACAAACATTATAGACGAACAGAAATCAACCGAGATATTTGGATATATCGGTGGTCTGGTTTTCTTAAAAATAGTGCAGGCAAGGGTAAGGGTGGAATACTTAAAAGGAGAATTAGTGAATAATTATGGTGAAAAAGAATAAATAATTATCATGTGCGTTGACTGTGTTATTTGTTTATTCCAGTGCCTTAATCTTTGTCATAATTTTCAAACTCTTACTGTCTGGAACAGTTTAATAACGGTATTATTAATCAAATCAAACCACTTGAGTATTTGATTTGCTTATGTTTAAGTTGGGGTGAGCGACGGGATTCGAACCCGCGACCCTTAGAGCCACAGTCTAATGCTCTAACCAACTGAGCTACGCCCACCGCACTGTATATAAAAATATTTATATTTTCATTTGGCGCGCCAGGAAGGACTTGAACCCTCGACCGCCGGATTAGAAATCCGATGCTCTATCCAGCTGAGCTACTGGCGCTTAAACTTAGAAAAAATTATATCAATATTATGGCGAATATCAATACAATTTTAGATTATTTACATTCGGATCGGGATAAACGTTGCAACCGACTCGATGGTCTTCCTCAGGGGGGTATTTCGTACATATTTCCAGTTTTCATCATCCATCCCCTGCTCCGGCGAAGTAATATTATAAACAATGGGAAGACCGTTAAGACCCTTTTTAAACGTAAAGGCATGTGTTCTTGATCCCGCTTCACCCGTGGGAATGACGTCCGTAACAAAGTCTATAAATACCTGCATATCATCAAAGAATTCTGTTGTTACCATCTGTCCTGCCTTGCAATTGCCAATCGTAGCATCTGGAATTGTCTCTGCCAGGTTAATGCACGCGAAAACTGCATCCTCTCCTACATGAATAGCGCTTCTCGGTATCCCTACAACGACGTCTTTACATAGGGCATCAACAAAAATCTTCTTAAAGAAATGTTTTGTAGCTTCTAAGGCATTGTCCGGAGCATCCTCTCCTGCGGGCGTGTACTTGCCGAATGTGATTCCACTAGCCACATCTTTAAAGAAATTAACGATCGTGCCCGCGAACCCCACCTTTTTCCCTTCCTTGATGTTGCCATCTTTATCGACGTATTTGATTGTCGCTCCAGCGCCGATATCCTTAAATATATTTTTGAAATTTTCACCGGCATCTTTGAGGTCTTTTCCGACCCGCACTGTAAATTTAGATTGGTTTACGCCGTTGCCATTATTTATGGTGAAATTATCTCCTCCCGGCTTCGATAACAATTGGTCTTCTTTGTATTTTTTAAATTGATCTTTTAATGATATTGATGACGCTTCCTTTTTTGTGTCGGAATATAATGCCTGTGTCTCAAAATTATTACGCTCAAGCAGGGACACAACTCTGCTCTCAATACGTGTCGTTAACGTGTCACAATTAGTTATCTTCTCCGAAGGCTGTCTTTTTACTTCATCATAAATAATGTTTTTAAATGAAGCGGTCGCTACGCTATCATAGGCGCCTAGTTGAACACCATAATCTGAGGGTTTGTTGCTTGCTGACACACCGGATGTTTCTATCATGATTGATCATTAACGAGAATAAGGTCAAATGGGGAAAAATTTTCATCAGCCATAATTATTGTAATAAGTGCAAATTATATACCTTGTTAATTTATCTATTCCTCCAGGAATCAATAATTCTCCAAGCGATATCGTTGTCTATAATTATAGACACCTTCAAATAATCACATAAAACAAACCTCAATGGAAAATTATTCCCTAATCAGAATATATTTCCTGCTATTGGTCAAATAGTGACCTATAATGCTTACGTTAATGCAGTATTATAAATTTACGAATTCATCTTTCATTTTTCTAAAAAGTTTCTATACTAAAAAGCTTACATGTTCTGTTGACTCGCAAAATTGTGGAGTCATCTTTACACATAAGGAAAAGGTTAGGGTTAATTTCAAAACAATTGGGAATATTTTTAATGAGGTTATTTCAGACCAGATGCGTACAAAAATAGAACTAAGCACCATGTGTTTCCATCATGGAGATACACTTGCAAAGATCAAACGGTGCAGGGATTATATTGAATCACAAGGTTTTGAATTTGGCGTTCAGTTACACAACTCTGTTACCAAAGACTTGTATAACAAAATTAAAGAACTTGATGTCGGGTTTTCTGTCCACGCTCCCGTATTTTCTGATTATTTTATCAATCTCGCTAACAACGATTTTAATACCGTCCTTGCAGGATTTTATAATACGGCATCTGTCATGCAGTCGCTTCGATGTAACGTCGCATTATTCCATGGTTTTTTTATGACCCAGAAACCCATTAAAAACGATCCGGCACACTATGGCAAGGTACTGCGTGATGCCATGGATAATAACTATCGGCTTAACGACACACGAGTAATGGACCCGAAATTCCTTGAAACGGATGAATTCAAAAATTATCAAAATACCGTGAAAGAGCATATGAAACAACTCAGGGAACGGTATTCGTCCTATACCCTCTGTATAGAAAATGACTTTCCCGGCATTGGCAACGGCAACCAGACTCCCGCTCACCTGATAGATATTGATTGCCCAATCTGGCTTGACACGGGCCATCTATGGGCATCCTCCGTTTTAAACAAATTTGACTTTTATCGGGGTATTGACACGATTTGCAAACAATGTCAGGTAATTGGTGTGCATCTGAATACCAATCGAACCCCCCTGAATTGGAATTTTAAAAGCCCTGACGGTGACACACATTCCCATTTCTCCAGAGAATACGATATGGATATGGATAGGATCATCAGTATCCTAAAAAGGAATCAAATTACCCACTTCACCATTGAAGTGGTTGACGGAGATATTGAAGACGTGGTCTTTTTTATTGAAACGTACCAGGCATCATAATCATTTAATAAACTTGACAAAATTAAATTTATTTGTATTATCTTGTAAAAAATATTTGATGCCACAAAATAATTTATTCACAATTATTTACTCACAGCGGAGCAAGTATCCCTCAGATCTTGAATTGGCAAATTGAAACCTATTTATAGAATCCTCAGCGCATCGGGCATTGCTGTTTTTACGTTTTTAGTTATTATGGGCCCGTTGACGTATAAAGGACTTAGTCCTGCCATAAGAAATATGGCCATAAACCACTTGATTTCTGTCCGCGAAATCAAAAAGATGCAAATCCAAAACTTCTTCCACGAGAGATATGGGGATATTAACGTACTCTCGAAAAATCCACTGGTTGTTCAAAGTCTACCCCGTTTTTCGAATGCCTTCAAGGCAGGAGGCTTTGAGGACTCTTCCTACAAACAGGTAGACACCTATTATGGCCCCCTGCTTGAACACTTTCTCAGACAATATGGTTATAACAACATGTTCCTGGTAGATACTGACGGAAACGTTTGTTTCGGGGTTAAAAGGGATGAATATATTGGAACGAATCTGAGGACCGGAGAATACAGCTCATTTAGCATCGGTGAAGTATTTAAGGAAGGATTAAATAACATTAAATTTTCCGATTTAACATGGTGCGAAGAGGCAAAAGACTTTATCTTCATGTCAGCGGCGCCAGTATATGACCAAACCAACAAACTCTTAGGTACTGTTATTGTCGAGGTGCCTTATTCCAGAATAGACATTCTTTTAGCTCAGAGAGACGGACTGGGTGACACCGGTGAGATTTATATTGTGGGCGAAGACCATTTCATGCGTTCGAAATCAAGATTTATCAGTCAAAATACTATTTTAAAGCTTGAAATCAATACAGACGCAACGAACGACTCCCTTCGTGGAAATACCGACGTAAGGGTTGTAAAGGATTATCGTAATATCCCTGTGCTCAGCGCTTATACACCCCTCGAAAATCTACGGGACGTTACCTGGGTACTTCTGGTGGAAATTGACATAAAAGAGGCTTTTTATCCTGTCCTTATTCTTAAAACAAACCTGATCATCATTAGTACCGTGATTAGTGTCATCACGGCAGTATATCTTTACTTCACGCTCAGGAAAAGATATTCAACAAATACCCCTTGAGAACCTTCATAGGATACAAACAAACGGGATATTCCCGAAATCTCACAACTTCATTGTAGACGAGTTTATCACGAACTATAGTTATTTCCTTTTGTTTCTTTTTCAATTCGGGATTTATCTGCGTCAGCATTAATTTATTCAATTCTTTAATCTGACTAAAATACCGCCTTTTCTCATCTTCATTACCGACGGTCATCATCTTTAATAATCTTTGTTTTTCTCTTGCTCTATTCACAAACTCCGGTTCGCTTTGTGTCTCTTTTGAAGCAGCATATCGCTCAGGATTATAGCACATATCACTAACAGTACGCTGTAACTCCTGTAACACCTTGATATCCAAATCATAGGCATCCAAAGGTAAATATAAAGTCGCAGAAATCGTGACGAAGCCGGGAGTGTCTACGCCAAAGAATTCTTTTATAATTTCATCGGTAATGGTGTCGTATTTTGCACCTCCAATCCCATGGATAAACACGTCTGCAAAGAATAATCGGGAAAACATTGTCGTTGTAATTGCACGTGGACGTATTTTAATACCGGCTTCCACCAGTGTTTTTAACCTCGTTATATTATTGATTACATCATCACCTTTGTTTAGAGTGACCAACACTTCCGCCCCATCTGTAATCTTTATATCATCCCCTTCATTCACCATGTAGCACTTAGCTCTTTGTCCTCCTGCCTTCCATACCCAAAAAGGTATTTCTATTGAATCCTTTAAGATCTTCAAATCCGGCAGCGGATTAGCCTTTGAACGAATTTTGTGAATGCGCCGGTATTCAGACAGCTTCTCGTTATAGATTTTGGCAAATCGTTCTGCCTCATAGAGAATGTGCAATAAGAAATGATAGAATCCATCCGTATCACACATCCAGGAAACGGGCACTTCGAGATTTTCAATGCCAAAGTCTTCCTCCAGTGACCTTCTGACAGCAGTGAATAAACCCACCATATCACTACAGCCTTGTTGATAGTACCCCCCCATGCGGTTGATGAATTGCCCAAACACGTCCTGCATATCTTCCATGGTTGTTTTTATCTCTTCACGATGGATGTTTCTACTCAGCAGGTTAATAACCTCCTCTTTGAATTGGTGTATTATTCCAAAATCATCAAACACAATTTCTTCATACGCCACATGTTCTTTATTCCTTACGAGCGCTACCTTCCCAACGGACGCAGATTTTTCAGATAAAATCGGGACGTACATAAAACCCACATTACAGGCATCATTGTCCACAATCATATTTACACCGATACCACCTAGTTTTCTAACCAAATACTGTGTAATGTGATTCTTGACCCATATCCCAGGATGATACAAAATAGGCTCATGACCGGTTTGGACAATGGGAATATTTTTTACTGCCTCATAATCTAATGTTAGTTCGTTTATGCATAGTTTATCTTGAGTCAACAGTCTTGATACTTTTTTTTGAGTGCTATTCCGAACATACAAACATAGCCCAGACTTATCTTTTCGAAGTAAGGATTTAATTCCGTTTGTATAACATACAGCCTGTCGTAACACTTCCATGCGGGTTTTGTTCCGGAGTACTTGAAAAGGGATACTGTTAATTTCAAATTTATAACCCTGTATTTTGTGTCTATTTTCCAGTATCAACTCTGGAATACGGTCTAATGATGGATAGAGAAAGACATCCCTATTTCTTTTTGGCACCTCGTAGGTAATATTTTTCATTGCCATTTTAAATTAATTCTGATTAAGTATGTCTTATCGGATTTATCCCCCAACAAAACACGAAGACACAAAATAAAAATTATATCAAGGATAGCGAAATGATTGAAGAGAATAAGGAAAAAGTTTTAATCCTCGATTTTGGCTCTCAATATGCCCAACTTATTGCACGACGGGTAAGGGAGAATAACGTCTTCAGCGAGATCGTATCACACAAGATTACTGCTGCAGAGATACAAAAGATTAACCCAAAGGGTATTATCCTCAGCGGAGGCCCTGCCAGTGTGTACGTAAAGAACGCACCGCTGTGCGATGAAAATATTATCAAACTGGGAATACCAATTTTAGGCATCTGCTATGGCATGCAACTGGGATGTCAAATGTTAAAAGCCACGGTACAGCCCACAGCTACACGTGAATACGGAAGGACGACCTGCACCGTTAATAACGCTAGCAAATTATTCAAATCACTCTCCAAAGACACAACAGTATGGATGAGCCACGGCGACCAGGTGGTTGAATTACTAGCAGAATTCGAATCAATTGCATTCACCAAAAATTGTCCTTTTGCCGCCGTGAAGCACAAAACGAAACCATTCTATGGTGTACAGTTCCACCCCGAAGTTACCCACACCCCGCAGGGAAGTCAGATCATCCGGAATTTTCTCTATGAAATTTGCGGGTGTATGGGTGATTGGAAGATGCATTCCTATATAGAGCATTCCGTGGCTGACATCCGCAAACAGGTCAAAGACGGGCGTGTAGTATGTGGACTATCGGGTGGGGTTGATTCTGCTGTCACTGCAGCGCTCATCCATAAAGCCATTGGAAATCACCTGTCCTGTATTTTCGTCGACAACGGTCTTTTGAGAAATTACGAGGCAGAAGAGGTTATTCAGACATTTAAAGACAATTTTACCGTAGACCTGCATGCCATTGACGCACGAGATAGATTTCTGAACAAGTTGAAAGGTGTTGTTGACCCTGAAAAAAAGCGCAAAATCATTGGACATGAATTCATCGAAATCTTCAAGGAAGAGGCAAAGAAAATATCAGAGGTACAATTTCTTGCACAGGGAACTCTCTATCCCGACGTCATCGAAAGCATTCCTGCGCACGGAGGTCCAACGGTAACTATTAAGAGTCATCACAATGTAGGCGGACTGCCGGCTGAGCTAGGATTTGAACTGGTAGAACCTCTTCGCTTCCTATTTAAAGACGAAGTACGCAAGATAGGCGAAGAACTTGGACTGCCGGAAGAATTGGTCTGGCGTCACCCTTTCCCTGGCCCTGGGCTGGCCATTCGGATTATCGGCGAAGTGACGAAACCACGCTTAGATATCCTTCGTAATGCCGATAAGATTGTTATCGAAGAAATACGCAAGGCAGGACTCTACCGCTCAATTGCTCAGTGTTTCTCCGTACTGCTTCCTATGAGCACCGTGGGAGTCATGGGAGACGAAAGAAGCTACGAAAACGTCATAGCCATACGCGCTGTAGAAACAACCGATTTTATGACTGCCGATTGGTGCCACATCCCTCACGAAATACTGGGGATCATTTCCAATCGGATTATCAACGAGGTCAAAGGTATCAATCGTGTGGTTTACGATATCAGCACCAAGCCGCCTAGTACGATTGAGTGGGAATAAAAGAACAACCACGCGTCTAGGCAGAATTATAAATTTGTTTTACCATCGATAAAATTCTTGACATATTTATTCAAATGAGATATTCTGCCTGCGATTTTACCGATGCAAACTACACACTCAATTACAAACTCTTTTATCAGTCTGAGGCAATGCCTCGGTAGATTTCCATTTATCACATTTTAAGGAGATATAGTCCATGAAGAATATCGTGTTCTTTGTTATGGTCGTTATAGTGTCCTTATTATGCCCCGCAGGATATGGCCTTCTATCTGATGTAAAAGCAGCGGCAAATGATGAAAGCAACAGTTTGGACGGTAACTGGTCCATTACAGAAAAATTCTGTGTCGATGCGTCCACTGGTCTGACCTGCGATACCACTAAATTTAAAATAACTATTACGGATGATGTTGTGTATGAAGAGGAAGAGGAAGTAGGAAGCGCTGCGACGGAAAGTAATAAGGTTTCTTTTGACTATAATTCAGATTATTTATCATCTAAATTCGAGGAGTTGTTTCAAGAGGCGGGTTATGAGGTCACTATCGAAAGTCTTGATATGACAAAATATGGTGGAAAACTGAAAAACAACCGCATGAGCGGAAAAATGAAAGGCACGGTGGATGTCTACTTTGCCCTTTTTCAAAAAACCGTATCATATGACTATAAGGGAACTTTTAAAGGGAAAAAACAACCGTAAAGGTTGTTACCTAAAACGCCCCGATTTTTTCTTCGTAAAACTGACCGGATATGGTATAAATCACCTCTTCCGGAGTATCTGTATCAACTACCTTAATAACCTCTGGACTGACAACTGACAGCATCGTTACCATTACGCGAGGAATAGCAATATCACAAAAATAAAATTATTCAATTTGGGCTTGACATTAGTGCAGTTGAATATATAATTTCAACGAAATTTGTAAAATTCTTTGTTTCGTTTGTTTTTTTGTTTTGTAAGGTTTTTGAGGAGATGTTTTGCAATGATTTTAGATGTTAATTATGCTACCGATAATCAGCGAAAGAGAACCGAACGGTTGGCTTTTATTAAGGAAAGATATAAAAAATTGGTACTCGAACCCAGGAGAGAGATTGAATTTGAGATAGAAAGGGCGTTAGACGACGAAGACGGTGAACTGGATAATTCATAACGGATGATTGAATATACTGCCAAACTTATTCCCCGATGTTACTTTCCAAGAAACCCCGATATTAACACTTTAGTAACAATTTAGTTTTTTGAAAGAAATATCCGATACATCTTTGCATTACCGTAGGGGCGAAGCATTTGCTGGTATAAATGCGAATACATCCATGTTAACTCTGGCAAATGCTTCGCCCCTACACAGTTCCATCGCGGGTATCCTAACAAGGCAATATTCGTTAGCTACGGTATTTCAAAGTACCTTCAATAACAATATCGTTTGAAAATCTTTTTATTTCAATTTCATCTATTTCTTCAGCTTCGCTTATTGTATTGATACCAGTCCCAAGCACAGGTGATTTCGCACCCTCGCCCCCTATAATAACTGGCGCAACAAACACCATCACCCTGTCAGCCAGATGCCCTTCAATTACGGAGGTGATAACCCTGCTCCCCCCTTCCACGAGAATATTCGTTAACTTCATTTCACCAAGTCGTTGAAAGAGTTCTTTCAAATCTACATGGCCATTCATATCTTTTGTTTGAACAATCTTACATCCCAGTTGTTCAAGTTTCTCAATACGACTCAACTGCGCATTTTTGCTTACCGCAACGATTATTTCACCTTTATTGATTGTGTTTAAAAGACGTGAATTTATGGGCAGTAAGGCATTGCTGTCTATAACAATCCTCTTTGGATTTCGTCCACCTTCGATCCTGCAGGTCAGTAACGGATCATCCCGCATCACAGTATTGATCCCCACCAAAATACCGTCCATCTGTCCACGAATCTTATGCACATATTTCCGCGATTCTTCACATGTGATCCACCTGGATTCACCTGTATGTGTGGCGATTTTACCATCAATCGACATCGCCCATTTCACGGTTACATACGGTAACCCTTTTTGTATTAATTTAAAAAAAGGGACATTGAGTCTTTTGGCTTGCACTTCCATTACCCCCACCACAACTTCGACCCCTGCCTCTTTCAGTTTTTGTATTCCTTTCCCAGAGGTAATGGGGTTTGGATCAATAACTGCCGCAACTACCGTCTTGATACCTGCCTTAATAATTGCATCAACACAAGGCGCCGTCTTGCCATAGTGTGCACAAGGCTCCATAGAAATATAGAGTGTCGCTCCCCTGCAGTTCATTCCACCTTCATGTATTGCGTATATCTCGGCATGTGCCCCTCCAAATGCCTGGTGATACCCTTTCCCTACGATTATACCGTCTTTTACAAGCACAGCGCCCACCATGGGATTGGGTTCTACTTTCCCCCGCCCTTTTTCAGCCAGTTCCAGGGCAAGCGCCATATATTTTTCATCAGCGTCTGATGTAATCATAGTATTTTATCAACTTACAAACCGCCTCGTAACGCCTCTAATCTCTGAAAATAATCGGGAAATGTCTTTGATACACATTCGGGGTGTTTTATTTTAATCCCATTTGCACGCAACCCAATTAACGCAAAACTCATGGCCATACGATGATCATCATAGGTTTCTATTTCGGCTGGTTTCGGTGTGGAAGGTTCGATCTCGAGGCCATCCTCATATTCCATCGTTGAAATACCCATTCGGCGCAGTTCATTTACCACCGCGGCGATTCGGTCTGTTTCCTTTATGCGCATATTTTTCACATTTCGGATCCGCGTCTTACCACGGGCAAATACCGCTACAGATGCCAATGTCTGCGCCACATCCGGCATATCACCCATATCCACATCAACCCCACGCAAAGAACCCCCCTGTACTTCAATCCAATTGGCATTTGCATTAACTCGGCAACCCATACTTTTCAAGACGTCTACAAAATGGATATCTCCTTGCAAAGAATCGCTTCCGATACCCATAACCCTGACCTTTCCACCCGTGATGGCGGCAGCGGCAAAGAAATATGATGCAGCAGATGCATCTCCCTCAACCGCGTAATGTTTCGCCTTATACCTTTGCCCGGATTTTACGAAGAATGTTTTATAGTCATTGTTTTTTACATCCACACCGAATTGACGCATCAACGCTATCGTCATATCCACATAACGTTTCGAAACCAGATCACCCTTTACTTCTATGAATACATCATTTCTTGCATATGGGGCTGTCATGAGCAGTGCGCTAAAATACTGGCTGCTCAAATCCCCATTTACAACTGCCGATCCACCTTGTAATCCTATCCCCCGGATTAAAACAGGCGGGCAACCATTGTTAAATTTAGACACGACATCCGCCCCAAGCTGTTTTAAACCGTCTAACAAATCCTGTATTGGTCTTTGCCTCATACGTTCAATACCATCAATTTCATAAACCCCATTACCCAGAGTCAACATGGCCGTTAAAAACCTCATGGCTGTTCCTGCATTCCCGATAAACAAGGTTGCCTGTTTCGCCGGAATAATTCCACCTTTGCCGTATATGATAAACCTGTTAGTTTTTTGATCTTCTTTGATGGGTATTCCCAGTATATTTAAACTGGACGCCATATATTTAGTGTCATCACTAAAAAGGGCATTGGTTATCGTGGATTCTCCATCTGCTAAAGCCGCCGTGATAAGCGCACGGTTTGTATAACTCTTCGAACCAGGGACACTCACTATGGCATCAATCTTTCCCGTTACTGGTTTTATCTCTATCACTTTATAGCTTCCCTATTAAATATTTTGTATTAATTTAGTTTTTCTAAAAAATCTCGATAAAAATCGGGTTTTAACGAACTATGGAGAAGCAAGGTATTTGCCGGTAGTAAACGCACCTCTAAATCCCCTCTTACATAGAGGGGACTTTTGCTCTCCCCTCTAAAAAGAGGGGCTGGGGGTGTGTTTCGAGGTAGCAAATATATCGCTCCTGTCATGATACAAGGAAAGCAGTGGCCATTTCTTTCAAAAAACTAAATTCTTGCAACATTGTCCGGTTAGGTTTTTGCGCGTTTTACTCCATTGCTCTAAAGCTGTCATTCCCGCACGTTTTTAGCGGGAATCTAGGATGGACGGGACTCTGGATACCCGATAAAAGCATTCGGGTATGACAGAAGCCGGTACATGCAAATTCCTAACCGGACAATGCTGAAATTCTTGTAATATTTTAGTTCTATTTAATACCTTTTTGTCTTTTCTTTTTTTGGGGCTGCTATTTTTTATCACTCACAGCACTCAGGCCCGCAGGACTTCCCCTCATCACCGTTCCGGATATCCGACACAATAAACATTCCTTTATAAGGAGGGTTTGAAAGCTTCCAGGCGGTATCAGTGCATACCTCCATAGGTATTCCTACGGGATATATATGACCGTCATCATCTGAAACATGACTGAAAGGCCCCTTATAGGCAGCATATTGCCCCCGATACTCGCATTCCTTTGATTTCTTAAATTTGTATGCCTTTATGGTTATCGAGTAAAATTGAAATCCCCCCACTTTCTTATAAGGATAACGATTAATTACCTCCAGCCCATAGAAACCCATTGCCTTTATTTTATTAACAAATGCAACCTCTGTAATTGCCCCGGATATGCACTCACTCCATAATTTACTATTTTGTTTCATAATCAAAGGAACTTCCCTATCAGAGAAAATATCGGATATAACAAACCTGCCGCCTTTTCTCAATACCCTGAATATCTCTTGAAAAACCTTTTCCTTCTGTTCAGACAAATTAATTACACAATTAGACGTAACGACGTCAATACATTCATTTGCCAGGGGTATTTCTTCCAGAAACCCTTTTATAAACCGCACATTATCAAAGCCAAGTTTCTTTGCAACACTCTCTCTCGAATCATGGGCCTTTACCAGCATTTCGTCAGTCATGTCGATACCTATGACACGCCCCCCCTCTCCTGCCATTTTAGAAGCAATAAAACAATCCACTCCCCCGCCAGAACCTAAATCCAGTACGCTCTCTCCCAATTCAATATGAGCCAGCGTCACAGGACTGCCGCATCCATAAGAAATATTCAATATTTCTTGGGGAATATGTGATAAATCTGCAGCATCATAACTGGTTGGACAACACAGCTCTTTTTGCGGTTGAGTGGCAGCAGTGCCATAAAATTTATTAACTGATTTTCTGACGGTGTCTTTTCCCATACCCTCTACCTCTCCACCATTTTGATAGACACCCGTTTCGTATAAATGTAAATCATCATTTTTGCAGGTTAATCCCGACGTCCTACAGGTATAACACGCGGGGGATTCCATCATATACGATGTGAGGGATTCATTTAGTGTCCACCCCATCCATGCCTTCTGATCGTTAATAAGTATGGGACAAACAAAGACCCCCTTACTGGTTACTATTCGGCTGGTGGCGCACTGGAGGTTATTTATATCAAAGTTATCAAAACACTTCTCGGTAACTCGTTCGCTATTGTCGTAAGGTCTGATTAATTCAGCGCAGCGTTCCAAAAGGACTAAAGGTAGTTGTTTTAACCTCAATTGCGAGGCGCTCAGAGAACCTACCAATGACCTAAATCCCGCATCGGTTTCTTTTGCAAATTTTCCGTATTTTGTCCAGTCTGCGGTTGTAATAATAGGGTTGAAACCCGCATGTAACAAGGCTTGAATACCCTTAATCGCCCTCTGAAAAGAGCCACTACCCCGTATCTGGTCATTTTCAGACTCACTAGGACTCTCAAGACTTATTCTGAATTCCAACTTATATTTGGAATTACGAGATATTTGACCAAATCTTTGTGCGACCGCCTCTGTTATCAGAGTGCCGTTTGAGAGAATGGTTGCCGGACCGTAGTTCAATGTCTCTTTTACAATGTCCGCAATCTGAGGATGGAGAAATGGCTCGCCCCCGGTAAAATAAAAGTCTTTTACTCCCAGCGTTGATGCCTCTTTGAAATACCACCGGACAGTATCTACCGTTATCATCTCATGCGTTTTATTTATAGGCCCGCAAGAAATAAAACAATGAGTACACTGTAAATTACAAAGGGTACCTGTTACCTGGAACCATACGGTTTCGAGTCGTTTTAAACCTACTGCTGGTACGTTAATGGTACACTCCTCCAGAAAAATTATTCCCCTTTAAAAAGGAACCATGGAATATTATAGTAAACGCAATAAATATGGGTACATGCAAATGTCATTGCGAGGGCGATAGCCCGAAGCAATCTCGACGGTTTGGATTGCTTCGCTGTCGCTCGCAATGACAACTTTCTTATTGCGTTCACTATAATTCACATCATTAACTTTAAAAATTATTATAAATAGAATTCAATAAAATTTCGAGAATAATACCAAATCCGCGAGAAATTTAAAACCAACCTATTTTAGTTTACCAAAATCCATTACACAACAGATAATATTTGTTGTTTTTTAAATCACAATGATTTATTATTTTATCTTGTTTTCTTAAACAATATGTATTAAAAGGTTTTAAACAATGAACCATAAGCCATATGCAATCTCATGGAACACGACCTATCGGTGCAACCTCCGCTGTAGCCATTGCTATCTTGATACAAATGCTTTAACCAACCAATCTGCCAGTGAACTCAGCACGCAGGAAGGATACAAGCTCATAGACCAAATGTCCGAGCTGAATCCAAACCTTTTATTGATACTTACAGGCGGAGAACCTTTGTTAAGAAAAGACATCTACGACCTATCCTCTTATGCCTCTCAGAAAGGAATGATGGTTGTACTGGGAACAAATGGGAATATGATCGACGATGACATTGCCAGGAAACTCAAAGAAAGCGGGGTAACGGGGATTGGCATCAGCCTTGACTCGGTTATACCTGAAAGGCATGATACCTTCAGGGGAATTTCAGGCGCCTGGGATGACACCCTTAACGGAATTGAGGCAAGCCGGAGACAGGGCATCGAGTTTCAAATACAAACAACCGTCACCAAGGATAATTTTAATGAAATCCCCAATATTATTGAATTTTCTTACAACCTCGGCGCTAAAGTCTTTAACCTGTTTTTTCTTGTGTGTACCGGAAAGGGTCAAGACCTGACGGATATTACGCCACAACAATACGATCAGGCATTGCACCAGCTTTATGATATACAGAATAAATACCAAGGAAAGATGATGGTGGGGGCAAAATGCGCGCCCCACTATCGAAGGATTGTCTATGAACACGATAGCGCTTCTCCACTTATCAGGGCATATGCAGGCGGTTGCCCGGCCGGCACTCACTATTGCAGGATCACTCCGGAGGGAAACGTTACACCGTGCCCTTACATGCCCAATGTGTCTGGGAATGTACGAGAAAAGAGTTTTGTGAACATTTGGAAAGATACCGCCGATTTCCAAACCTTGCGCTATGCCAGCCTCAACGGCAGGTGTGGTGTATGTGAGTTTATGGATATTTGCAAGGGATGCCGCGCACGGGCACTGGCTACTACGGGGAATCAGATGGACGAGGATGAATGGTGTGATTATATCCCTGGGAAATACGGCAACAAGGTCATCCGTCTGTCCACATCGGAAACATTCGGAACAGAGGAATTTTTTACTCTGAACTGGAGCCCCCAAGCAAAAAGTATCCTCAAACAAATCCCTTCTTTTGGCAGAGGCATGGTCATCAAAAATGTAGAACAGTTTGCCACAATAAATAATCACCAGGAAATAACATTAGAAATAATGAAGGCTGCACGCGAAGAAATGCAGGCAAACAAGAAGATAGCATTCCCAAAATCTATGAATGAAAATAAAGACGCGCATCCTATTGAAAACAACAACCAGGTACAAGAGAATGAAGAAATACCCTGGACTGAAGAGGCCAGGAAACGTGTGGAACACGCTCCTGACTTTGTACGGCCCGGTATCTACAAACTCATGCAGAAAAAGGCACGGCTGCATGGTTACAAGGAAATTACCTCCGGTTTTCTCTCTGAAATAAGGGATGAGTCTATGAAGCTCGCTTCTCAACGTATCAAAAATATTGGATTTGATGAACTCCGGATGGATGCATGGGACAAGGCCAAAGAAAAGCTAAAGAGTGTGCATAAGAAAGAAGTTATTGATCAAATTAAGACATTTCTTGGTGAACGGACTATGAGAAACGAGGGCATTATTAGGAAATTCCAGTCATATCTGAAGTCATCCGATGAGACGAATAAAAGAGAATCCCCTCCTTCGCCCATATGGACAGAGGAGGCGAAACAACGGCTGGAAAGAGCGCCAATATTTGTTAGGGGTAGGGCTAAAAAATCAATCGAGTCCTATGCCACGAAAGAGGGTGTTACAGAAATTACTGTTGAACTGATTGAACAATACATGAAGAACATTCCTTCTTTTGTCAAAAATAAATCTTAAGGGAAACAATCCGTGGAATCTGTTATTTTATAGAATGAATACCGCCATAAAACAGATCCTGCAAAAATATTTAATCCAGCATAATATCTTCCTTAAAATACTAAGGAAATTTCGTATTCTCCCTTACAAGTCTATCAGAACGAAGATTATCCTCTCTTCAATCCTGCTTGCCGTATTCCCTATTTTTATCATGACGGTATTCATTTATCCCACTGAAAAAAAGGCGTTACAGGACGCACTGATACAAAACCTCGAAGGTGTTGGGCACAAGCAGACGGAACTCATTTTGCGATGGATCGAAGAGAGAAAGGCAGATGCCAGGATTATCGCTGAAAATCCTAATGTCCCTGGCGTAATCTATAAATCCGAGGGGAGTGAAAATTTTTATAGATTGCTGCACCACTTAAATACCCTCAGAGAGGCGTATGGTTACAAGGAAATATTCATCTACGACCGTCATGGAGATTTAAAGATTACAACCTCGACTGGAACGGTAATTACCAATGTTGCAGGGTTTGAATTTTTTCAGAAGGCTGTCAGTGGCATAACCTTCGTTTCAACAATTGCACCTTCTGTAATCCCGCTGGAAAATGAATATGGAAAACTCGAACTGGGACTGCCAACCCTCTATATTTCCACTCCTGTTATCTACGAGCATAAGGTTATAGGTATGGTATGTCTGAGGGTTGATGTAATGGAAATCAGTAAACTCATGAGAAGTGTCCGGTTAGGAGAAACAGGTGAAACATATTTAATCAATAAAGATGGGTTTATGATTTCTGAGTCCAAGTATTTAAAAGACCTTAAAGATATTGGCCTTGTCCAACAACGAACAACACTTGAACTCCAGGTAATAAATCCAAAAACAGGACAGCTCACAAAGGGCGCTGAAGAATGTATAAAAGGGAAAAAAGGACACGATGGCGAAGAGTATGTAGATTATCGCGGTATCCAGGTATTGGGTTTTTGGCAATGGATACCAGAACTCGATTGGGGTGTTATTGCCGAAATTGATGTGAAAGAAGGCTACGGTCCGGTCAAAAGACTACACACAATCGTTGCTCCGATCATATTCCTGGTAACTATTGCAGTCATCTCTTCTGCCTTTTTCTTTGGGAAAAAAATGTCAGACCCTATCTTATATCTTACGGAGATAACAAAAAGCATTTCTGAAGGTGATTATAGCAAACGTATTAAAATCACCTCCCGCGACGAGATCGGAGAACTTTCTCATTCCTTCAATAAAATGGCAAGTTTTCTGGAAGAAAAAACACAGATACTCAGGAACTACACAACCAACCTGGAGAGGACGGTGGAGGAAAGGACAAAAGATCTGGTTCGTATGAATCAAGAACTGGAAAAACAAAGTAGTAATCTGGAAAAGGCATATAAAGAATTATTGACCCTTGATCAGATGAAGGACAAAATGATACGGGATGTATCTCATGAGCTGAAATCACCTGTTGCACAGGTACAAATGGCAATCGATCTCTGGTCTAAGGAGGTAAAGAAAGAGCACATAGACCGTTCGAAAGAAGAAAAATTCAGCAAGATAATTAACGATAGTTTGCAAAGATTACGAAAGACCATTGGGAGTATACTCGATCTCTCTGTTTTGGAATCCGGCAGATTGGTGTTTAGGAAGGAACCCATCCATATGGACGTGCTCGTTTTACAAACAGTTACAGGGATGAGACTTTTAGCTGAAAAGAAGGGATTGGCTTTAATAAACCACGTAAATCAAGGATTACCGGCAGTGATTGGCGACAAGGAAGAAATTCAGCGTGTAATTACCAACCTCATAGACAATGCCATAAAATATACCGAAAAAGGAGAAATACACGTTTTTCTGGAACAAAAGGATGCCTGCATAGAATTCGCCGTAAAAGATACAGGGAGTGGTATCGGGTTACCGAAAGAACAATTCGGAAAACTATTCGAAAGATTCTTTCAGGAACGTCCGAGAGTGGATGGCGCAGGGGTAGGCCTGGCGATATGCAAAAATATTATCGAAGTTCACAAAGGACATTTATGGGTGGAAAGTGAAGGCCGCGGAAAGGGATCCACATTCAAATTTACCTTACCAGTTGCTTAAGAAGGTACTTCGTAAACTATAAAACAAAAGGAGTCTATACTTTGAGTAAGAAAATACTCATCATAGAAGACGAAGACGAGTTTTTCTTTTTTTACACGATGATGTTCGAAGGTACTGATTATATCGTCAACCGCGCCCTCGATGGAAAACAGGCATTTGAAAAAATAAAGGAAGACAAACCCGACCTCCTCATTCTTGACTTGTTACTCGATGAAATGACCGGCGATACATTCCTTAAGCAATTGAAATCAGATCCATCGTATGCCAGCATTCCCATTATTATTGCAAGCAGTTTTTCACCTCGTTCGTATAAAACGATATTTGAAATAGACCCCGCTTTGATCTTCCTGGAAAAACCGTTTACCCAGGAAAGGTTACTTGCCTCAATTAAAGCCAGGTTAGGATAGCCCATGAATCGTTCTCTATTAATAACTGGAATTCACCTCATGTTCCTGATAACCCTTGCAGGTTGCCATTCCGCGCAGCACACAGAATTTATTAACAAAAAAGATACAAATCAATTAGAAACATCATTGATAAACGATATCCAGGATAGACGGCTTGACATGCCATTTGATCGGGCTTGCCTTATTGCATCCGGTGTAGACACTGATAAAAAGATGAAATCGTATCTGACAAAGATCGATGCCCTCATCTCCCGAATCAGTCGGGAATCATACGTCAGTAATACTACAGACCCATTAACTAAGGCACAGTTCATATTCGACTGGTTACAAAGAAACGCTCATGAAGGGACATACAATGATTGTTATGATATCAGAGATACGCTTAATCTCAAGGTAGGAAACTGCCTTTCATATGCAATTCGATACACCATTATTTGCAGATACTTTGGCATAGACATAAAAAATATCTTTGTTCCCGGCCATATTTATAATATGCTCATAGTTAAAGAACAGAAACACTACTTTGAACATACCCATAGCGATGGGATTGTAAAAATGGTAGACAGGGACAACCCGCAAAAGAAGATTATGAACGATTTGGAACTTATTGCGGAGATATTTTTATATAAGGCACGCAATGCAAATAATGAGGTGAAGTATGAAAAATCAATCAAATTCTGTCAACAGGCACTGATGTGTAATCCTTATGATAGCCGCCCTGTTATCTTACTCCTGGATAATTACATTGCAAAGAAGCGCTATGAAGAGGCATTTCGATACCTGAATGATTATATCTCCCAACATCCCGATGACAAAAAAACCTTTAAAAATACCTATACCCTCTTGCAAAAAGTATGTAAAAAAGGGGATAACAGCTTACCACAGATGACACAGAAAAGACGTTAAACTTATCGTATGAATTATTCATTTTATTTAAGCGGATCATACGGCATAAGTGATGAAAAATCCCCCTTAGGAAAGGGGGCAAGGGGGTTGTAAAATAACTCTGAAGAATACTCAACCTCATGGCCTCTTGCGTCAAGGGCGACTCAAAAGGAATAACTTTGCGTTCACTGCGTTCTCTGCGGTGAATAAAACATTAGAAAATGGAGGAACGATTGTGTCTACTTATAAATTTGTGGCAAAAGATTTAATGACGGAAAAGGTGGTCTGTATCCATCCGGATACACCAATCCATACACTCATAAAAATCCTGATCAAAAATCGAATCAACGGAGCACCCGTCGTGGGTAAGGATGGAAAACTCGTTGGAGTAGTTTCAAAAACTGATATTGTTGAATACGAAGAAAAAACGGGTAAGAAACGACCCACCGTCGGTAAAAAATCCTTTTACAGTGATACGAACGGAAAACTAAAAAAGGCATTCGATAAGGTATCAAAGTCAAAAGTATTCGGGAAAGCGTCTGTAAAAGACATCATGACTTCCCATGTTATCACTGCACAGGCCGATGATACGATAGACCGTCTTGCAAAGATAATGTATGACAAAAAAATCCATAGGGTCATTATACAGGACAAGGGACAAGTTCTCGGCGTGGTGAGTACCCTCGATATCCTCAACGCAGTAA
>Ga0082335_1001927_pt1 | contig 41103 bp, 35 predicted proteins | sample Subgrocontami58m_FD_72375 | JGI IMG/M metagenome (GOLD analysis project Ga0082335, IMG submission 72375) | Subsurface groundwater microbial communities from S. Glens Falls, New York, USA - GMW37 contaminated, 5.8 m (SPADES assembly) (version 2) ...
CCCGCGGCGCCCTGTGACGCGCCTGAGCCGCCGTGACGCGTCGAACGCCTCAAGCGCGCCATTGGCCCCATCTGCGGCGAGACTCCATCACCATGGCAACATGGTGTCCTACTTCCCGCCTGAGCCTGGGCGGCGGAGGCGCGCCACTCGGATTCCGCTCGACGGCGGCGTGCGATCTCGGCGGGTCCGATGTTTGCGTAGGCCGGGCTGGTACCGGTCGTCGCGGATCGGCCGCGCGGCGAGAGCCGGATCAAACGGAGGCAGCTGTGGCGGCGGGCGCGTCCTCGGCCGACTCGACCTTATGGACGACGCGCCGTCGATCTCGATCCTCACATCGTCTTTGACCGAGCCGAGCTCGGTCCTTCATCGGGGCCTACTTCTTGGCGGGCTGGAAGTAGGGGTTCGTGCCGCTCGCGTGGTCGGTCGTGTCGACGATCGAGAGGATCTCGGGGACCGCCGCCTTGATCGCGACCTCGACCCCCTGGCGCAGCGTGACGTCGACCTGGGCGCAGCCCTGGCAGCCTCCGCCCATCTCGATGTAGGCAACGCCGTCGCGCACGTTGAGCAGGTCGATGTACCCGCCGTGGGACGCGATGCCGGGGTTGATCTGCCGGTCGAGGACCTGCTGGACCCGCGCGGCGAGGGGATCGGGCCACCCCTCGTTCGGGTTGTCAACGGTGAGAGCGCCGCCCGACGCCGCGTCGTCGAGGTCGATCGTCGCGCCGCGGAGCCGTTCAACGCTGGCCGGGTCGACGTAGACGCGATACCCGTCGGTCTCGACGACGATGTCGAGCGCGGCGGCGTCGGCCGGCTCGATGAGCCCGAAGTCGTACGCGAAGCGTGCGCCATGCCCGGCGGTCACGGCGATCCGGAGGCACGCGTCCGGGTGGCCGGCACTCGTCGCGGCGCGGGAGATCTTCGCGCGGGCGGCGGCGGTCACCCTGAGAAGCGGCTGCGGTGCATCGGCCATCGCGCAGATCGTATCGCGGCCGGGGCGAACCGTGGAAAGCGCGATCCGCGGCGGATGGCGCAATCGGCCGGCTCGTCGATACTTGGGGGCGATGACCCGGATCCTGCTCCTCATCCCGTCGCGGACGTATCGAACGGCCGACTTCGTCGAGGCTGCGAGCGCGCTCGACATCGAGGTCGTGGTCGGCATGGAGGAGCGGCCGGCGCTGGCGGATGTGATGGGCGAACGTTGGCTCGCCCTCAGCCTCACGGACGTCGCTTCCGGGAGACAGGCGATCGTCGACTACGCGCAAGAGCACTCCCTCGATGCGGTCATCCCGATCGACGACGGTTCGACGCTGGTCGCCGCCGCCGGTGCGGCCGCCCTCGGCCTCCCGCACAACCGGTTCGCGGCGGTGGCGGCCAGCCGGGACAAGGCGCGGACCCGCGAGCTGCTCGCGGCGGCCGGACTCAACACGCCCCGCTTCCGGACGTGGCCGGCCGATGCCGATCCCGAGGAGGTCCCGTCGCCAACGTTCCCGGTCGTCGTCAAGCCCGTCGACCTGTCGGGGAGTCGCGGTGTCATACGGGCGGACGATCCGGACGAGCTCGCCGGCGCGTTCGTCCGCGTGGCAGCCATCGTCCGCTCCCCTGACGTCTGCCCACCCGGCCAAGAGCCGCAGCGGATCCTCGTCGAGGACTTCATCCCGGGGGTCGAGGTTGCGGTCGAGGGTCTGCTGCGCGGCGGCCGCCTCGAGGTCCTCGCGATCTTCGACAAGCCGGATCCGCTCGTCGGACCGTACTTCGAGGAGACGATCTACGTCACGCCGTCGCGGCTGCCGGCCGAGACGCAGTCGCTCGTCGAGGCGACCGCCGCCGCCGCGACGCGGGCGATCGGCCTGACCGAGGGCCCGATCCACGCCGAGCTCCGCCTGAACGAGGGCGGAGCGTGGGTGCTCGAGGTCGCCGCCCGATCGATCGGCGGGCTCTGCGCCCGCACGCTCCAGTTCGGGGCCGGCGTTCCGCTCGAGGAGCTGATCATCCGCCACGCGGCGGGGCTGCCCCTTCCGTCGCTCGAGCGTGAGCACGCGTCGGCTGGCGTGATGATGCTCCCGATCCCGCGGGCCGGTACGCTCCGCGAGGTCAACGGCCGGGCCGAGGCGATTGCGGTCCCGGGGATCGAGGGCCTGGTGATCACGATCCCGCCCGGCGGCCGGGTCGTGCCGCTCCCGGAGGGGGATCGCTACCTCGGCTTCATGTTCGCCCGGGCCGAGACGCCGGCGGAGGCCGAGGCCGCGCTGCGAGAGGCGCATCGGCGGCTCGAGATCGTCATCGAGTAGGAGTCGCTCGTGGCCTCGCCAGCAGGGCGCCCGCCGTGCCTCTACGAGAGGGACATGGCCGGCGGTCCCGACCTCCTCCCGCTCTACCGATGCTCACGGCGGGTTGCGCCACGCTTCATCGACCCGCTTTATCTCCTCGACCATGCCTGCGGCCTACGAGCCGGCAGTAAATTGCGGAGGCCGCCTGGGCCGTACCTGCTGTGTCCGTCTGTCGCGGCTGACAAGTCGCGCGGGAAGTGGAATAATCCAAATCCGACTAAATTACTCGGAATTATGGAACAGTCCGAATGCGTCCCGTGGCACATGCACCCTCCGAACGACTGGTGCCCGACCGCACCCCCGGCTCGTCCCCCGTCGAACGCGGTTGGATCGGACCGTTCGATCGCGTCGCTCCGGCGCTTCCAGGGCCGCGCGAGACCGGCTCGATCGAGGACCCGGGCCGCCGGCCGGCCGAGCTCGTCCCGGCCGATGGCGACTCCCTCGGCGACACGCTTGACGCGTATCTCGGAGAGATCGGTAAGCTGAGCCTCCTCACGGCCGAGGAGGAGGTCGTGCTCGCCAAGGCGATCGTGCTCGGTCGACAGATCGTCGCTGAGCCGGAGCGGGCCATCTTCTCGCTCTGGGAGTGGACGACGCGTGAGACCGAGCGAGACACCCGCGCCTCGGATCCGGCCTACCGGTTGCCCTTCGAGGTCGAGGCCGACCGCATCGTCCGTTCCGCCCTTGGGGCGGCCGCGGGCGAGGGCTCGCTTCCCGCGCCGCCTGACATCGGGGCGGTCGGCGCCGCCAGACCGGCAAGTGACGGGGCGCTCGTCCGCGAGGCGCGCCGACGTCTAGCAACCTATCGCCGGCTCGCTGATCCCGGCCGCACGCAGGGTCGTCGGACCGCACCGGCGACGCGCGCAACCGCCCGGGCCACTTGCGCCCTTTCGCTTCTTGACTTCGTATGCCGAGCGGCTCAGGTCGCCGAAGAGGGCGAGGGGCGCGGAGCCGTCATTCGTGCGCTCGAGGCTTGGACGCGCGACGAGTTGGCCGTCCCCGCCCTCCGGCGTTGGATCGAGGCCGGTCGCGACGCCGTGCTGTTGCGACAGATGGGCTACTCGCCCGCACCGGCTGGCGCAGCGAGCATGAACTCGACGGGCGAGCTCATCGGCCTGGCACAGGCGGCTCGTGAGCGGTTCATCACGGCCAACCTGCGACTTGTCGTCACCCTTGCCAAGGCGTACGTGTCGCGTGGCGCTCCGGCCCTCGGCTTCGTCGACCTCATCCAGGAGGGAAACATCGGGCTGATGCGCGCGGTCGAGAAGTTCGACTACACGCGCGGCTTCAAGTTCTCGACGTACGCGTACTGGTGGATCCGCCAGATGATCACACGGGCGATCGCCGATAAATCTCGGACGATCAGGCTCCCGGTGACCACCAGCGATGAGCTATTCCGGCTCATCAGGGTTTCACGTGACCTGACACGCGATCTCGTTCGGGAGCCGACGATCGACGAGATTGCCGCGGCGATGTCGAGCGTGTCCGGCCCGCGGATCACCCCCGAGCGACTCTGCGAGATCCTCTGCATCGCGCGGGAGCCGACCTCGCTGGACCTGCCGGTGGGCGAGGAGGGCGATGCCACGCTCGGCGATCAAATCGCGGACCTGAGCGCGCTCGACCCCCTCGACGCCGCCTGCCAGCGGCTCATGCAGGAGGACGTCGGCGCCGTCCTGAACTCGCTCACGCGGCGCGAACAGCGGGTCCTCCGACTCCGCTTTGGTTTCGGCGACGAGCGGCCCCGGACGCTCGCTCAGGTCGGCGCCGAACTCGGCGTCAGCCGCCAGGCGATCCATCAGATCGAGGATCAGGCGCTCGCCAAGCTCCGCGACCCTAGCCGCTCGCGACAGCTCCGAGAGTTGCTCGACTAGATCGGGACGGGAGGGCGCGGTGAGTCTCATGGTCCTGGTGTCGACGGTCCCGCCGACGCCAGCGCCGGCGCCTGATGGCATGGACATCCAAGCCATGACCGCCTGGCTGACCGCGTCGGTATCGCGCAACGCGCAGGATCGGCGGATGTTGGCGATCGCCTCCGACTAGGCGATCGGGAAGGAGCATCGAGATGGCTGACGTCCTTTGTGTGCTGTACGACGACCCCGTGGGAGGCTACCCGACATCGTACGCGCGTGACGCGATCCCGAGGATCGAGCGCTACCACGATGGTCAGACCACTCCCTCCCCTGAGCGCATCGACTTCACGCCGGGCGAGCTGCTAGGGAGCGTGTCGGGCGAGCTTGGGCTGCGGCGGTTCCTTGAGGAGCGCGGGCACCGGCTGATCGTGACCTCCGACAAGGACGGGCCGGACTCCGTCTTCGAACGGGAGCTCCCCGAGGCGGAGATCGTCATCTCGCAGCCGTTCTGGCCCGCCTACTTGACGGCGGAGCGGATCGCGAGGGCGCCCCGGCTGAAGCTCGCGGTGACCGCCGGGATCGGCTCGGACCACGTTGATATCCAGGCTGCGATCGAGCGGGGCATCACCGTCGCCGAGGTGACGTACTCGAACAGCATCAGCGTCTCCGAGCACGTAGTGATGCTGATCTTGTCGCTCGTGCGCAACTACATCCCGTCCTATCAGCGGGTCATCGCGGGCGGCTGGCACATCGCGGACTGCGTGTCGCGCGCCTACGACCTGGAGGGGATGCAGGTTGGCACCGTCGGGGCCGGGCGGATCGGCTCCGCGGTACTGCGACGGCTGAAGCCGTTCGAGGTCGGGCTGCACTACACCGATCGCCACCGTGTTCCCGCCCTCGAGCAGGACCTCGACGTCACGTATCACCCGGACGCCGAGTCGCTCGTGCGTGTGTGCGACGTTGTGACGATCAACACGCCGCTGCATCCCGAGACCGAGCACCTCTTCGACGACGATCTGATCGGGAAGATGAAGCGCGGCGCCTACCTCGTAAACACCGCACGCGGCAAGATCTGCGACCGCGACGCCATCGTGCGGGCGCTCGAGGGCGGCCAGCTGGCCGGCTACGCCGGCGACGTCTGGTTCCCGCAGCCCGCGCCGCAGGATCATCCCTGGCGGACCATGCCCCACCACGGGATGACCCCGCACACGTCCGGCACCACACTCTCGGCGCAGACGCGCTACGCGGCCGGCGTCCGGGAGATCCTGGAGTGCTGGTTTGACGGCCGCCCGATTCGTGAGGAGTACCTCATCGTCGACGGCGGCAAGCTCGCCGGGACCGGAGCGCACTCCTACAGCGCGGGTGACGCGACGCGCGGCTCGGACGAGGCCGCCCGGTTCAGGGCCGGCTAGCCAGACGTGGACGAAGGTGCTCTCGCTGTTCGTCCGGGACCTGGTCCTATTCAGCCGCTACTTCACCGAGGAGCGGGCGCGGCGCATCGAGCCGTGGCTCTACTGCCCTGTTGTCGGGATCGTGATCGACAGCTTGCGCCGAGCAGGTTTCGTGCCGTGGGGCACCGCTTGCCGTGCTCCGACACTGCCCGCTAGGATCGGCCCATGCCCGCCGCTCCCCTGCTCTCCGACGCTGAGATCGCCAGCCGCCTCGCCGCCCTGCCCGCCTGGCAGCTCACCGATGGTCGACTGGCGCGGACCGTAACAACGCGCGATTTCCGATCGGCCCTCGAGCTCGTTACGCGCATCGCGGACCCGGCCGACGTGCAGAACCACCACCCTGACGTTGCGATCCACTGGAACGTGGTGACGCTGACGCTCTGGACGCACGCGTCGGGCGGCATCACCGAGCGCGACTTCCGGCTCGCTGGAGCGATCGAGCGAATCTTGTCCAGCCCGGCAGGCTAAATCTGTCCTGGATAAGAGCCCGCGGGCCTGACGTCCACGTTGGTCCGCTGACGACGTACCATGCCAGCCACTCGAAGAGCGCCTTCAGCGAATCGCGGACCGAGCCCTGGGCAGTAAGCGGCAACACTACCTGCTCATCGTGCTGGTGGCTCGACACGTGAGCAGACTCGTGGGTATGACTCGATTCCCGACCACTCATGGGGCTGATTCAGGAGGCACGGCGAAGACTCAGCTCCCGACGGGCTCGAGGCGCCGAAAGTGGCTCCACCAGGGTCGACGGGCGCGCCTACCGGACGAGACCTGGGAGGCGCCGGTCTTCGCCCAGCTTACCGGGATCGAGCTCGACGCCGCGACGCTCGCCCAGGTCGTAGCGGCGCTCGACTCGGGTCCGCGACCCGTCGCGATCGATCGAGCCCGGATCGAGCGGCAGATGCGCGAGCTCGCCCTCGACCACGTTCGCGGGGTGATGGACGACGTCGCCTACCTCGAGCGGTTAGGGCAGCTCCGATCGTCGCTCGCGGCGTTCGACGATGCACCGCATGAGGGTGTGCGCGCCAGCCGGGCGGTCGAGTGGCTCCGGGCTCTGGCGCAGACCTGGACATCGGCCGACGTGCCGACGGCGAAGGCGGAGCTCCTCCACGCGATCTACGAGCGCATCGTCGTCGCGGGCCGTCGGATCGTGTCCGTGCGGCTGACACCCGCGGCGTACGACCACGGACTCGCTCTCGCGCTGCCCGAAAAGGTTGTAATGGCGCGCCCGACAGGATTCGAACCTGCGACCTTCGGCTCCGGAGGCCGACGCTCTATCCGCTGAGCTACAGGCGCGCGATCGCGCGGCGGACCCGGCGCGGAGGGGAAGGATAGCACCGGCCATGCGCTGGCCCCCAGGCCTGTCATTGCTGGCCCCCAGGCCACTACGGGGCACCACGGGTGCCGGAAACGACCGGAGCGGCTCCCGAAGGAGCCGCTCCGTTGCTGTCCCGGTGACATTCCGCCGAAGCGGATGCTTCCCACGCGTCAAGAGCATCTATCACGTCGGCTTGACCGACTACCCTGACCCAACCTACCCATGACCTTGCCGCTGAGGCAGCGGACCGCGCGAACGCGGTGCCTGCAGGAGTCTATACGAACGCGCGCCGGATTCCAACCCTTTTCGACGCGCCCTCGGTGTAAATTCCTTAACCATTCTTGACCGGCCGCGTCGGCGCAGGCTCTCCGCGCACACTTGGGCAGGCCCCGACCCGCCGATTTCAGTCCTCGTGGATCGTGACCGAGGTCATGGCAACGGGCGAATCGGGCAGGTCGCGGGCGTTGCGGGGCGCTCCGACGATCTGGTCCACGACATCCATGCCCTTCGTGACGATGCCGAACAGCGTGTAGCTCTTCGGAAGCTTCCCGGTCAGGTCCTGGTGGCAGATGAAGAACTGGCTGCCGTTCGTATTCGGGCCGGCATTCGCCATGGCCAACGAACCGCGCGCGTAGTCACCCTTGAACGGCTCGTCCGCGAACTTGTAGCCGGGTCCGCCGGTCCCGACCCGGCCGGCATCGAACGAGGCCTTCTTGCCGTACTGGCCGTCGCCGGCCTGGGCGACGAAGCCCGGAATGACGCGGTGGAAGACGACGTCATCGTAGAAACCCTTCCGGGCGAGTTCGACAAAGTTGCCGGCCGCCTTGGGAACGTCCGTCGTGTAGAGCTGCATCTCGATGTCGCCGAGATCGGTGGCAATCGTTGCGCGGGTCATGGCGCCTCCTTTGCTGGCGTTGGGTCAGGGAGTGGCGACCGTGACGCTGTCCATCACGATCGGGTTCGTGGGAAGTTCGGCGTCGGCGGCCGCCGCAATCGCATCGACGGCGTCCATGCCACCGGTCACCTCGCCGAAGATCGCGTACGTGTTGTAGCTGGCGAGCGCTCCTTCCGCGGAGTCCGACAGAACAATGAAGAACTGCGAGCCCTGCGAGTTCGGCGCGCTGCTGCGTGCCATCGCGAGTGTTCCGCGCTGGTACGTCGCCGTCACCGGCTCATCCTGGATCGTGTAGCCCGGACCCCCGCTGCCGGTCCCGGTCGGGTCGCCGCCCTGGATGACGAACCCGGGGACGACCCGATGAAAGACCACGCCGTCGTAGTAGCCGCAGGCAGCGAGGGCGACGAAGTTTCCGGCCGCGATCGGCGACAGCGCACCCTCGATCTTCAGCGTGATCGCGCCCTTGGAGGTATTGATCGTGACACTCCGCGTTTCGCCCGCCGGGAGGGGCGCGGGTTGGCTGGTTGGACACGCCGACTCGGCGCTCGTGGGCGCGGTCGTCGGCGTGGCAGGCGGCGCGGATGACGCACCCGTTGAGCAGGCGCCCACGGTGAGGGCGAGCGCGGTGCTGAACGCGAGCGCGGCGCGGGCGCGCGAGCGAGGGATCATGCGGCGGCCTCCAGGGCGGCGGTGTAGTCGATGGCCCCGGACAGGAGCGCTTGTCCGAGGATGATGCCCGCGATGCCGGTATCGCGCAGGCGACGGATGCCGTCGAGGTCGCGAACGCCGCCGGCTACGACGATCTCGACACCCACCGACGCGCGCAGCGCGACGAGCAATTCCAGCTCGGCGGGACCTCCGCCGTGCCCGAGGACGAGGCGAGCGACGCCCTGCCCCGCCAGCTCGTCGGCCAGCTCAGGAAGCGTCGGGACGCGTGCCCGCCGCCACGGGTATGCGGCCAGCCGGTCTGCCCGCACATCGAGGCCCACGGCCAGCCAGTCGCCGGCCACGGCGAGGCAGTCGCGCAGGACGTCACGATCATCCGCGACCGCCATGCCCACGAGGACGCGCGTCGCTCCCGCGGCAAACGCGAGACGGATCCCGTCCGCCGTGTCAACGCCGCCGGCAAGCTGGAGCGGCGTCGCGATCCGTGCCGCGACGGCCCCGACGGTCTCGAGGTTCACCGGGGCGCCGGCGCGCGCCCCATCGAAATCGACCAGGTGGATGAGCGGCGCACCGAGCCCCACGAAGTGTTCGGCGATCCGGTCCGGCCGGTCCGTGGGCGCTCCGATCCCACTCGACACGCCCGGCCAGAACACGGTCCGGGACCGCCCGCGCTCAAGGTCGATGGCCGGGATGACCTGCACGCTGGCGGCCGTCAGGGACGCGCGGCTGCGCGATCGACGGAGATCGTCTGGCCGCCGGCCGCGGGCCGGCCCTCCCCGGCGAGGAGTCGCCGCTGGAAGCTGATCGGCAGCGAGCCATTCGTGAGCAGCGTGTCGTGGAAATCGCGGAGACGGAACGACGCGCCGCGCCTGCGCCGCTCGTCCTGGCGGAGGCCGAGGATCAGGACCTTGCCGAGCAGGTAGGACAGTGGGTAGGTCGGCGAACCCGTGTAGCGGCGAACCTCCGCCAGCGCGTGCGGGCGTTCGAACCGGGTGTGCTCCACGAGAAAGTCGGTCGCCTCCTCGACGCTCATCTCCCCGCGGTGCATCCGGACGTCGAGGATGATCCGGCAGGCCCGCCAGATGGCATCGGTGGCGAGGGCGAGGCGAAACTCCGGGCCGTCGTCGAAGCCCTCCTCGCGCATCATCTGCTCGCTGTACATCCCCCAGCCCTCGACGAACTCGGGAGCGTCCGCGAACAGGCGGGTGAGGGACGGGTGGCGGCCCGCCACCGCGAGCTGGAGATGGTGGCCCGGATACGCCTCGTGGATGCTGGTATTGCTGATCGAGGCGCGGTAGTGCTCGCGGATCGCAGCCGGATCGCCGTCCACGGACGGCGTGACGATGTATGTCCCGACCGGGTCCGGATCGAATCTCGCGGGCGCAAAGTAGGCCGCAAAGGGCATGACCTTGCGGAGGTACTCGGGGGTCGACGTGACGATCACGCGCTCGTCGGACGGGACCGTCACGAGGTCGTGGTCGATGAGGTGCCGGCGGGCGCGGCGCATCGCAACGCGGTATTCCTCCAGCGCCGCCTCGAACGTCGGCGGGTGGTCTGACTTGACCCGCTCGACGACCTCGAGCACGGGGGATTCCGGATCCAGCTCGCGAGCCGCCGCGGCCCTTGCCGCGTGATTGACGTCCAGCTGCTCCCAGCCGAGGGCGAGGATCCCGTCGGCATCCAGGTCGTCGAACGCCCGGAGGCGGACGAGTTCGTCGTACCGCTCACGCCCGAGGGCCCAGTCGTCCGTGCCGTGGTGAAGGCTGCGCGCCACCCTCGCGACGTGTTCTTCGATGGCCGCGACCGCGGCCTCAGCCACCCGGCGCAGGCGCGCCACCAGGGTCGCCGGCATGGACAGCCCCTCGGCAGCGACGACGATCTCCTCGAAGAAGGACGGGATGTCCCGGCCGGAGGCGATCTCGAGCTCCTGCCAGAGCCGAACCTGGGGGCCAGAGGCGCGGGTCCGGTGCTCGGCCAGGTGGTCAGGCGCGCTCTCCAGGCGGCCCGCGAGCGCCGCGAAACGCTCAGCCGGACTGCCGAAGTCGCGGGTGAGGAGCGGGAAGAGCGCATCACCGAGGGCATCGACACCTGACGTGTGCCGCTCCCAGCGCCGCACGACGTCGACATCGAAGATCGCCCGGCGGAGGTTGTGGATCTCCACGTCACGCTCGAACCGCGCGAACGCGCTGAGCGACGTGGGATCGATGACCTCGATCGCCGTGAGGTGGCGGCGGTCCTGATCCATGTCGCCGAGCACGCGTTCCCGTCCGGCATCTGGCAGCCGATCGTCCCAGGCATGAATCCCGAGGTACGTCGCGAACACGGGGTCCGCCTCGACGATCCGCCGGAACCGCGCCTCAACGAGGTCGTAGAAGGCCTCATCGCCCGGCCCGCGATCCGGCGCGGGCGCCGGGCGCGGCAGCGTGACGCCGCCGAACGCAGATCGACTCATGCTGGCGAACCTGCATTCGGGCGGGTAGTGGTCGTCGTCGTGGTCGGCGTCGTTTCGTGGAGCGCCGCGCCGATGATCTCGATCGCGCGGTCGATCTCGGGGCGCCCGATTCCGTAATGCGTGGCCGCTCGGACCTGGTCATGCGGGTACCAGTCCAGGAGCAGGCCCCGCCGTTCGGCGGCCGCGAGGAACGTCGATCGATCTCCCGGGACCCGGAACAGGACGAAGTTTGTCAAGACGCGATCCGGATCCAGCGGCCCGTCGTCCACCTGGGCGATGTCGCCCGGGGAGCGGACACCGGTCATCTCCGCGAGGGCCTCGGCAAGGCGTCGCGCGTTGGCATGGTCCTCGGCCAGCCGATCGATCATCCCGGCCGAGCCATCGCGGAGGGCGATCAGGCCCGCCGCGGCGAGGATCCCCGCCTGGCGCATGCCGCCGCCGAGAAGCTTGCGCGCTCGCCGCGCCTTCCAGATGAAGGCCCGGTCGCCCACGACCACGCTTCCGACCGGACAGGCGAGGCCCTTGGACAGGCAGAACGTGACGGAGTCCGCCGGGGCCGCCAGTTCCCGGCCGGTCACCCCGAGCGCGACGGCGGCGTTCCAGATGCGCGCGCCGTCGATGTGGAGCGGGACGCCCACCTCGTGGGCAATCCCGGCGACCTCGGCCGTGTACGCGACGGAGAGTGGCCTGCCCATCGAGTGAGCGTGGGTGTTCTCGATGACCACGAGGCCGGTAATGGGCTGGTGTGGATCGCTCGCGTCACGGAACGCGTCGCGGATTTCGGCCGGGTCCAATGTCCCATCGGCGCGTTCGCGGAGCGCGCGGACCGACGCCCCGACGACCACCGCGTGGCCGGCCGCCTCGTCCAGGACGATGTGGGTCTGGTACCCGGCGATCGTCTCCTGCCCACGCGCGAGATGCGCCATCTGGGCGACAAGGTTGCCCATCGTGCCCGACGTGACGAAGAGCCCGGCCTCCTTGCCGAGGAGCTCGGCTGCCCGCTCCTCGAGGGCCCGGACCGTGGGGTCGTCACCGAAGACGTCGTCGCCGACCTCCGCCTCCGCCATCGCGCGGCGCATCTCCGGGGTGGGCTTCGTGACGGTATCGGAACGGAGATCGATCAGGTCCATGAGCGTCGGCAGGATACCGCGCGTCGGACAAGGGCATCCCGTCCTGCTATTCTCCGCACTCGCCGCGGACCCGTGGTGTAGCGGCCCAACATGCCAGCCTGTCACGCTGGAGATCGCCGGTTCGAATCCGGTCGGGTCCGCCATCAGATCGCATTCACCTTGCGCCCCGTCCGCCCGCCCGGACGGGGCGCCATTCTGTCCGGGGTACCACTGCGCCGGCGAGTGATGGGACGGTGGAACGCACCGATCCCGTCCCCACGTGCCACGCGTGCCGCCGACCGGTTCGATGCTGCCCTTGGCCGTTATGCAGGCCATTTGAACCCCCCATACAGTGCCGATGCGATCTACGGGGCCGGAGCACGGTCTGACAGCCTGCTTGCATTAAGGGGTGCGTGTCCACGCACCGTGCGGTATGACAGTCGGAGCGGCCGATGAACGAGCAGGATCCCGCGCCGCGTGACGGCGGACTCTCGCGCCGAGGATTCATCAAGGGCGCACTCGGATCCGGAGCGCTGGCGGCGATCACCGCGTACGAGGTCTTCGCCATCGAGTCCGACCCTGCGGACCCGGTGACCTTCCCCGCGCCGTCCGGCCCGTCGTCGCCGTTGTCCAGTGCGGATGGCCAGGTGGACGTCCTCGAACGCATGCGCGTCGAACTCCTTCGCGCGCTCGCGAAGCCGGCCACCGACCGTCGCTGGGTGATGGTCATCGACCTCCGGAAATGCGTCGGGTGTCACGCCTGCACGATCGCCTGCGTTGCCGAGAACAAGCTTCCGCCTGGCGTCGTCTACCGCCCCGTCATCGAGGAGGAATTCGGGAAGTATCCGAACGTCGGCCGACGGTTCATCCCGCGCCCATGCATGCAGTGCGACAACCCGCCCTGCGTTCCCGTCTGCCCGGTCACGGCTACGTACAAGAATGAAGAGGGCGTTGTCGTCGTCGACTACGACCAGTGCATCGGCTGCCGGGCCTGCCTGACCGCCTGCCCGTACAGCGCCCGGACGTCCGACTTCGGCCTCACCTACACCCAGGACACGCCCGTCGCCGCCGGGCTCATCGCCGGCCGCGACACAGTGGCTGCCTACGAGACGGCGCCCAGCTTCGAGTACGGCACGGCGCGCCCGCGCGAGACGGGCGAGTCCCCGATCGGCAACGCACGGAAGTGCCACTTCTGCCTCCACCGCGTCAAGGCGGGCGAGCTCCCGGCTTGCGTGACCTCGTGTATCGGCCGGGCCACCCTGTTCGGCGATGCCAACGACCCCACCAGCCTCGTCGCCGAGCTGGTCGCGCGGCCGAACGTCACCCGGCTCAAGGAAGAGCTGGGGACGCAGCCTCGCGTCTATTACCTGCAGTGAGGCGAGAAGTGGACCGATGATCACCATCAAGCGCACGCTCTACGTCCTCGCCGTCGTCGCCATCCTCCTCGGGATCTACGGCTTCGGCAGCCGCCTCCTGTTCGGCGAGCGGGACGTCAACTACGGCTCCTACGTGAACTGGGGGCTGTGGGTCGCGATGTACCTGTTCTTCGCCGGGATGGCGGCCGGCTCGGTCATGGTCGCGAGCCTCGACTACGTGTTCCAGGTCGCCCTGTTCCGCGGTACGGGCAAGTACGCCCTGTGGGCGGCCGTGGTGACCCTGCCGGGCGCCCTGACGCTTATCGGGTTCGACCTCGGCCACATGGAGCGGGTCTGGAAGGTCTACCTCCAGCCCAACTTCACGTCGCTCCTGGCCCAGCTTGTGTGGGCCTACTCGACATTCCTCGTCGTCGTGGTCATCGCGGTCATCCTGGCGATCCAGGACCGACGAACCGCGCTCCGGCGGGTGATGATCGCCGCGCTCGTCATGGCGATCTTCGTCAGCGGTGGGGTCGGGGCGCTGTTGGGCGTCAACGCCGCCCGGGTGAGCTTCCAGAATGCGATGCTCCCGGCCCAGTTCCCGGTCCTCAACCTCTCGTCGGGCGTCGCGCTCATGCTCGTCATGATCGGCTTCTTCGGGGTCGTCGCGGATGCCGAGCGGCGGAGGATGCTCGTGCGCGTGCTCTCGCTCACGCTCGTCGTCCTCCTCGCGGTGAAGGCCTACTTCCTGTGGGTCGACTACTCGCAGGCCCTGTACGGCCAGACCGTGGAAGCGGTCGCGGTCGCGGAGCAGGTCCTCTTCGGCCCGTATGCGTGGGCCTTCTGGAACGTCCAGCTCGGCCTCGGAATCGTCGTGCCGGCGATTGTGCTGCTGATGCCGAGCACGAGCCGCCGGGCACCGGTCGCGGGCCTGATCGGCATCTTCGTTCTCGTCGGCCTCGCGGTCGGGCGAACCTCGATCATCTTCCCGGCCCTCGCGTTCCCCGAGTTCGAGGGGCTGACCGACGCGTTCACCGGGCCCCATCTCGGCCTCGATTACGCGCCGAGCCTGATGGAGTGGTCGGTGACCATCGGCATCGTCGGGCTGTCGACCCTCGCGTACCTCGTCGGTACCGATCGACTCCCGCTCCTCAAGAACACTTCGGAGGTGGCCTCATGAGCGGCGATCGCGTCGCCCCCGCCGCGGACGAGCGCCCGGAGGCGTGTAGCCTCTCGCGCCGGCAGTTCGTGAAGCTGAGCGCATTCGCCGGCGGCAGCGTCGCTTTCCTGGGCGGCCTGCCCGGCTTTGCGAAGCTTGCCAGCGCGCAGGAGAGCACGACCGAAGGCTCGAACGCCTATCAACTTGTCGATCCGGCCAACCAGATCTACACCGTTTGCCTCCAGTGCAATACCGGGTGCGGGATCAAGGTCAAGCTCCTCGACGGCGTTGTCGCCAAGATCGAGGGCAATCCGTTCTCCCCGATGACGATGTTCCCGCACATCCCCTACGAGACGCCGATCAAGGACGTCGGGCCGATCGACGGCGCGATCTGCCCCAAGGGTCAGGCGGGCCTCCAGAGCGTCTACGACCCGTACCGCCTCGTCAGCGTCGTCAAGCGCAAGCTGGGCACGAAGCGCGGCGAGAACCAGTGGGTCACGGTCCCGTTCGATCAGGCGGTGTCCGAGATCGTCGAAGGCGGCGACCTGTTCGGCGAGGGGCCCGTGCCGGGCCTGCGCGAGTCCTACGTCCTCACGGACAAGGACCTCGCCAAGGCGATGGCGGATGCGATCAAGAAGATCACCGACGAGAAGGACAAGGACGCCAAGATGGCGCGCGTCGAGGCCTTCAAGGTCGAGTTCGCGGATCACCTCGACCTGCTCATCGACCCGGACCACCCCGATCTTGGGCCGAAGAACAACCAGTTCACGTTCGCGTGGGGCCGGCTCAAGGAGGCGCGCAAGGACCTGATCTCGCGATTCCTCGGTGCATACGGAACGACGAACGCCCACGGCCACACGACCGTGTGCCAGGGTAGCCTGTACTTCACCGGCAAGGCGATGTCCGAGCAGTACCTCGACGGCAAGTGGCAGAACGGCCAGAAGTTCTACTGGCAGGGCGACGTCGGGAACAGCGAGTTCGCGATCTTCGTGGGTTCGTCGCCGTTCGAGGGCAATTACGGACCGCCGTTCCGCTCGCCCCGGATCATGCAGAACAACGTCGACAACGGGATGCGCTTCGTCGTCGTCGACCCGCGCTTCTCGAAGACCGCGGCGAAGGCCTGGAAGTGGCTGCCGGCGAAGCCCGGCTCCGAGGGCGCGCTGGCGCTCGCGATGATCGGCTACCTGCTCGACCAGAACCGGTACAACAAGCCATACCTGTCGGCCGCCAACCAGGCCGCCGCAAAGGCCATGGGCGAGCCGACGTGGACCGAAGCGACGTGGCTGGTCAAGATCGAGGACGGCCAACCCGGGAAGTTCCTGCGGGCAAGCGAAATCGGGCTTGCCGAGAAGGAGCTGCGTCCGCTCTCGACCGACCCGGAGAAGACCTTTGAGTTCGACTACTTCGTGGCCCTCGTCGACGGTGTGCCCACGCCCGTGGACCCGTACGAAGAGGATCCGGCGAAGGCGATTCGGGGCGACCTTCTTGTCGACAACGTCGTGCTCGGCGAGATCACGGTCAAGTCGTCGCTCCAGGTGATCGCGGACTCCGCCCACGAGCACACTCCCGACGAGTGGGCGGAGATCTGCGGCCTCGATGCGGCCGACATCGCCGAGGTGGCGCACGAGTTCAGCGCCCACGGCCGCAAGGCCGTCGCGGACATCCACCGCGGCGTCAGCCAGCACACCAACGGCTTCTACAACGTCCTGGCCTGGTACACGCTCAATGCCCTGCTCGGCAACTTCGACCACGCAGGTGGCCTGATCAAGCTCACCACCTACAAGGCGGACGGCAGCAAGAAGGGCCAGCCCTTCGGTCTCAAGCAGGGTGCCGGTGGCATCGCGCCGTTCGGCACGAGCATCATTCGGCACAACGAGAAGTACGAGAAGCACACGCTCTTCCAGCGCGATGGCTACCCGGCGAAGCGCAACTGGTATCCGCTGGCGAGCGACGTCTACCAGGAGATCATCCCGTCCATCGGGGACGCCTACCCGTACCCCGTCAAGACGCTGATGCTGTACATGGGCTCGCCGGTCTACTCGCTCCCGGCCGGCCACGCGCAGATCCCGATCCTGATGGATACCAGGAAGCTGCCCCTGTTCATCGCCATCGACCCGTTCATCGGCGAGACAAGCATGTACGCCGACTACATCTTCCCCGACCAGATGTACCTCGAGCGCTGGGAGTTCCAGGGGAGCCATCCGAGCGTCGCGTTCAAGATCCAGCCCGTTCGGAACCCGGTCATCGACCCGCTGGTTCCCGATGTCACCGTCTTCGGCAGGCAGACGCCAATGGGCCTCGAGGCGCTGCTCCTGGCCGTCGCCGAGAAGCTGGGACTGCCCGGTTTCGGCCCGGGTGGATTCGGGGACTACGGCGATCTGACACACCCGGACGACCTCTACCTGCGGATGGTCGCCAACCTCGCCTTCGGCGAGAAGGAGGACGGCTCGGATTCCGTGCCCGACGCAGATGCGGAGGAGCTCCGGATCTTTGCCACCGTCCGGAAAGGCATCCGCGCAAGCGTGTTTGACGCAGCGCGGTGGGAGAAGCTCGCCGGCGAGCTGTGGCCGAAGGTCGTCTACGTCCTCAACCGCGGCGGGCGGTTCCAGGCGTTCAGCAAGGCGTACAAGGAGGGCCAGTTCCCGGAGGCAAGCTCGAGCTACTTCGGCCTCGACACGATCCAGGCGGCCAACGCCTACGGAGCAATGGTCAACATCTATGGCGAGAAGACGTACGACACGAAGAGCCCGATGACCGGTGAACACCTCGTCGGCTATGGGAAGTACTTTCCCGCGCCCGTGTCCGTCCTGGGCGAGCCGCTCCCCGACGAGGCGGAGGGCTTCGACCTCCGCATGATCACGTACCGCGAGATCATGCAGACGAAGAGCAGAACCTCCTCGAACTACTGGCTCCTCGCCCTGCGCCCCGAGAACTTCATTCTGATCAACGCCGCTGACGCGAAGGCACGCGGGCTCAAGGATGACGATGTCGTGCGAATCACGTCCGCGTCGAACCGGGACGGTGTCTGGGATCTGGGCAATGGCCGCCAGGTGCCGATGGACGGCAACGTGAGGACGACCGAAGGAATCCGACCCGGCGTCATCGCCTTCAGCCTCGGCTTCGGGCACTGGGCGTACGGCGGCGTGGACTTCACGGTCGACGGGAACACGATCGTGGGCGACGCCCGCAGGGTGAAGGGGGTCCACGCCAATGCGGCGATGCGCATCGACCCGTACCTCGGAAACACGTCGCTGATCGACCCGGTCGGCGGGAGCGCGGTCTTCTACGACACGCTCGTCAAGCTCGTGAAGGTCTGATCCGCGGTCGCGTTCGGCGGCGGTGCTTCGGGTACGATCGGCGCATCAGGTCACTGCGCCATCTGACGGAGGCACGACGTGGGCGACGACAAGGGCGGCTACCTTCCGGATGTCTACCGCGAGTTCCGGGCGTCCTTCCCGGAAGTCTCGTCGGCATATGACCGGCTTGCCGAGGCGTGCCGTGATGCCGGCCCGTTATCGATTCGCGAGCAGCGACTCGTGAAGCTCGGGATCGCCATCGGCCTGAGTTCCGAGGGCGGAGTGCGCTCGCACGTCCGCCGGGGACTCGCCGAGGGCATCGCGCCCGACGCGCTGCTCCACGCCATCGCGCTCGCCATCCCGACCGCCGGCTTCCCCTCGACGGCCGCGGCATTCCAGTGGGCTAACGAGGTTCTGGAACATGGAGGACACGAAGGCGATGACGACTGAGGCCGCTGCAGGCATCCCGCTCCCCGATTGGCTCGAGCGGCTTACGGAGGTTCTTCCGGCGGGCGCACAGGGGACGGTGAGCGCGGCGGAGCAGGCGGCGATCCTCGATCTCGCGCGGATCGCCGCGCATACGAGCGAGCGCATCGCTGCCCCGATCTCGACTTACCTGGCCGGGCTCGTGCTGGCGGCAGCGGCGCCAGGCGAGCGTGCCGCCGGCCTGCAGGAGATGGTCGCCCGCCTCGAGCAGGGCGACTGAATCGTTCTCTACGAGCCCGCGATGCACGAGGCCGCCGTCGACCGCCTTGCCACGCTCCCAAGCCAGGCGCCGTCGAGAAGGCGGCCTCGGTTGCATCGCCGAACGATGCGAGGTCCGAATCCCGGCACGTGACGGTGCCGCCTGACCGGAAGCGGGCCGAGCGGAGGGCTCGGATCACGGCTGCCGCCCCGGGGTACCCTGCCGACGTGGTACCCGAGCTCCCGGATGGTCGCTTGACGAGGCGCGGCCCGCACCGAACCGTCAAGCGCTCGCGGGCGCTGGTCGCGCTCGCGCTCGCGCTCGCGTTGGTCGCGTCGCTTGGCGTCGCGTGCGAGCCTTCGACGACGCCGTCACCTTCGCCGACGGCCGTCCCGTCGCCCAACCCGACCGTCGCGGTCGTGCCGCCGACGCCCGAGCCAACCCCGACCGTTGTGGTTCGTGCGCTCGTTCCGGTCACGAGCTTCCGCGCGGCCTGGGTCGAGACCTCGGCCGAAGAGGTCGCCGTGGTCCTGGCCGGCACCTCCGAGCGCTACACCGCGATCGAGGTGGTCGCGGAACAGAAGGCCGAGGTGGCCGCGGCGCTCGGACTGGGCCCGGATCCAGTGGACCCGACGCGCCTCCTCGTGGCTCCGGATGCCGCGACCCTTCGGGCGGACCTCGCGGCGCACCGGGACCGGCTCGGCTTCCTGCTGGCTGACGACGTGGACCCGAGCGTTCGGGCGCTCGGCTGGCAGGGCGCCGCGCTGTTCGGCGGCGATCGCGTCTCGACCCTCGCCGACTGGCCGCTCCAGGCGGCCTTCACCTACCCGGCTGGAACGGCCCCGGCCCCACCTCCACTGACCTACGATCCGGCCGCAGCGTGGACCCTCGTGGCGGGCGGCGACATCCTCCTGGACCGCGGGGTGGCGAAAACCGTCAAGACAGACGGCAAGGGCGTGGACTTCCCGTTCGCCGGTGGCACCGCAACGATCACGTCGCGCTACTGCTGTTCTTCCTTCGGGTGGGAGCTTCCGAAGACGAAGCGGACCGGTGATGCGGGTGCCGTCCGGGAGCTGCTCCAGGGGGCCGACCTGGCGATCGCGAATTTCGAGAACCCCGCCCCAGTTGCCTTCAGGTTCCATGCCTCGGGCACGGTCTTCAACGCCGATCCGACCCTGATCGAGGGGCTCGCGAACGCCGGAATCGACTGGCTTTCGCTCGCGAACAACCACATCCGCGACGCGGGCGCACGGGGGATCACGGACACGATCGCCGCGCTCGATCGATGGGGGATTGCCTACTCGGGGGCCGGTCCCGGCATGGCTGCGGCCCACCAGGCGGCGATCCTCGAGGCCGGTGGCATCGACGTCGCCGTCCTCGGCTACGACACGATCGCCCCGTCCTACTGGACGACGACGGACGACCGAGTCGGCTCGGCGGGGATGACCGAGTCGGCCCTGAAGACCGATATCGCCGCCGCCCGGGCCGCCGGGGCGGATCTCGTCATCGTCTTGCCGCACTGGGGCGTCGAGTACACGACGAAGGTCTCGGCCCAGCAGACGCGGCTGGGGCACGCCGCGATCGACGCTGGAGCCGACATGGTGATCGGCAACCACCCGCACTGGGCCGGTGCGGTCGAGATCTACAAGGGCAAGCCGATCTGGTACGCGCTCGGCAACTTCGTCTTCGACCAGAGCTGGTCCGAGCCGACGATGGAGGGGATCACCCTGGAGCTGACGTTCGAGGGCGCCCGTCTCGTCCAGGTCCGGATGCGTCCGCACCTCATCCTCGACAAGGCGCAGCCGAACTTCATGGACCCGGCCGGCAGCGGGGCGGTCGTGATGGGCCAGGTCTTCGCGGCCTCGAAGGGCCTGCTGGACTGGTAGTCAACCAGATAGGGTGATCCCTCGGCCGGCGATCAGCGCGCCCGGACGAGGTACTTCGAGGCCTTCTCGGACGCGGCCCGGCCGAAGTAGTGACCGTGCGTCTGCATGATCGTCTCGATCGAGTCTGCCCCGACGAGGACGATCTCGACGTTCGTGTCCTGACGGTGCTTCGCCTCGAGCTCGGCGTAGGCGGCGACGGCCGCGTCGGGGTCCCGATACTCCGCGTGGGAGACCAGAACCTGCTGCGATAGGTCATAGACGAGCAGAAAATGGATGAGCGCCATCGAGATCCTCTCGTCCCTACAGGTACGGTCGTGCCTGGCGAACGAGGTCTTCGAACTCGCGGTTGAACTCGTCGGACATCGTCGCGCCTCTGCTGACCTGATCCATAGCATAGGCCGACTGCTGCCCGCGAAGCCGCGCTGATCTGCGTCGGAGGCCATGCGCCACTCTACCTTGCCCCGATCACCGGCGGATAGGCGCCGATCCGATGCCCCGCGCTGATAGGCTTGACCCGATGCCGTTCCGCAGGGGGAGCCGCTTGGATCCGATCCTCCTGACCATCGCCCGGGCGTTCGCGGCGAGGGTCAAGGTCAACTTCGATACACCAGTTCGGGCCCAGCCCGAGGACCAGCTCAAGGCGCCCGTCGTCGAGCTGATCGAGGGCAGCGGGACCCTCTTCGCTCGCAACGTCGAGGCGCGAACGGAGGCACAGGTCCAGGGCCTCGGCGCGCGCCCTGACATCGGCGTCGCGGTCGACCGACTCCTGAGCGGCTTCATCGAGCTGAAGGCGCCCGGCAAGGGCGCCCGCCCGGAGCGCTTCACCAGTGCGGACCGCGAGCAGTGGCAGAAGTTCCAGCGCCTGCCGAACCTGATCTACACCGACGGCTCGGAGTGGAGTCTCTTCCGCACCGGCACGCTCACGCAGCGCTTCAATTTCGCCGGTCGAGTGGTCGAGGATGGCGCGACGGCGGTCACGGCGAAGGACGCCGAGGACGGTCATCGCCTCGAACAGCTCGAAGTGGGGCAGCGGCTCGAGGAAGTAGTGGTCCCCGATCGAGAGGAGGTACCGTTCCGAGATCACCGCTGCCTAACCGCCGACCGTCCACGAAAGCGAGGCAACGTCAATATCACCAGAGGGTAGGCGTGTCGTCGCCACCCGTTGTCAGTGATCCAGGGGCACGGTGACGGATGCCGCTCGGCCGCCTACTGCACGTGGACGACCGTACGCATGTTCGAGGCGAACATCCGGCAGAAGATGTTGTAGTCGCCCGGCTGGTAGAAGGTCACCACCAGGGGCAATCTGGCGACCAGCAGCTCGTCGATGCAGGCGTCCGCAACCGCCGTCCAGTTCACGGTCCCCTCGGTCACTGTGGGCCCCGCGCCGCTTTGGGTGATGAAGGTCACGGCCTGGCCGGCCTTGATCGTCGGACTTCCCTGGACGAAGCTGTTCCACTGGACTGTCGCACTCGGGGAGGCGTCCGGGGTCAGCGCGCAGCGAGCGCTCGCTACCTGGCTGGCGGGCGCTTGGCTGGCACTCGGCGCCTGACTTACGGTCGGCGCCTGGCTGGCACTCGGCTCGGCTGCGGTGCTGCTGCTTACGCTTGCGGACGGGCTGGCGGATGGGTTGGCGCCGCTGCAGGCGGCGAGTGCCAGCGCCAGGGTCGCCAAGCAGGCGACGACGAGGCGCGCGCGCGCGGCACGAATCGGCTGGGTGGGGGTCATTGATCGGCTCCTCGTGCAGCTGAACATGCTGGATGCTGAGACGGCATCCAGATGCTGAGACGGCATCCAGCATGCACCGTTCCAGGTCCGACGGGAAGCCGAAGGTTGTCGATCCCGCGTGATCGCACGGGTCGCGGCACTCGTCGGTCAGGCGTCGCGCCAGACGATGCAGCCGATGTCCTCCAGGCGGCCCGAATGATCGAGGCGATGCTCCGGACGTACGACAACTTCGACCGGCGCAAGGCCTCGAGCTCCGATCCGCCGAGCTCCGGGGCGACGACGCAGCGGACGAGTCGGAGCGGCGGCGGCGTTGGCAGCGCCGAACAGCCCAGGCTTGTCCCAGCGTGCCTCGTCGGCCCCCTGCGCCCCGCGCCCGGAACGAGACCGACCGTTCCTACCCCGCTGCCGCGTGTTGCGCGTCGACCGGGGCATTCCGAACCATTTCGTGCAGTGCCTCATCGGTGAAGCCAGCGTCGGCATGAACCTCATCAGCGTGCCGTCGCAGCTCGTTGAAGAGGCTGTCGTCGTCCTCAGCATGGATGTGCGCAGCGTCCGGAGCGGGACAGTCGATAGCCTTCATGCTGACATCTCCTCTTCTCGTGATGCGTGTCGGCCACCCAAGGCCAACCGGTCAATGAGTCTGGGCTTCCGCTTCGCCGATGTATAGCGAGTTGTCCACCGCTTTGGCACCGAGTAGGGCCGTGGCCGTCCGTCCGGCGGTCACAACGCAGCCGACGAGCGGGGCAGGGGGAAGCGAGACCGTCGCGGACGACGCTCAACTGCCGCCACTAGTACTGCGTTCCACCAATACGCTTACGTATGTGGCTATACTCGCCATGATGATCTTCCCACGCTCGGACGGAGGCGATCATGGCGGGAAAGACGAAGCGCGCGGCGCTGCTGCTGACGCCGGATCAGGAGACGATGCTCAAGCGACTGGCCGGATCGAGAACGGCGCCGGTGCGCGAGGTCGAGCGCGCCAGGATCCTGTTGGGCTACGCGCAGGGCATCCCGATCACCGATCTCGCGCGGCGGATCGGGGTCAGTCGTCCGGCGATCTACACCTGCATCGACAAGGCGCTCGCGGCGGGCGTGCCGATGGGGCTGCGGGACGCCTACCACCGTCCGCACGATCCGGAGATCAGCGACGAAGCGCGGGCGTGGGTCGTGAGCATCGCCTGCACCAAGCCCCGCGAGCATGGCCTGGCCGCGGAACTGTGGTCGATCTCGGGCCTCGCCCGGTTCGTGTCCGAGCACGCCGGGGCAGCGGGCTTCCCCCGCCTGGCACACGCGGGCAAGAGCACCGTCTGGCGCATCCTCGACGAGGTCGACATCAAGCCCCACCGGATCCGCTACTACCTCGAGCGACGTGATCCGGACTTCGATCGCAAGATGCACGAGGTCCTGATGGTGTACCGGGACGTCTCGCTCCGCGCCGAGGGTGTTGGCGATGAGCGTCGGCCCGATCCTACCTACACCGTCAGCGTCGACGAGAAGCCGGGGGTCCAGGCACTCGGGTTGACCGCACCCGACCTGCCGCCGGTCCCGGGCAAGGCGCAAGGCGTCGGGCGCGACTACGAATACGTCCGCCATGGCACCGTGTCGATCCTGGCCGGGATCGACCTGCACTCGGGCCACATCTTCGCCAATGTGGAGGACCGTCACCGCAGCCGCGAGTTCATCGGGCTGCTCGGGCGGCTCGATGCGTACTACCCGCCCGATGCGGTCATCCGCCTGGTGCTCGACAACCACTCGGCCCACATCAGCAAGGAGACCCTCGCCTATCTCGCCACCCGGCCCGGGCGCTTCGAGTACGTCCATACGCCCAAGCACGGGTCCTGGCTCAACCTGATCGAGTGCGCCTTCTCGAAGATGGCCAGGACCTTCCTGCGTCACATCCGGGTGGACTCCATCGACGAGCTGAAGGAACGCATCCTGAAGGGCGTGGACGAGTTCAACGAGGCGCCCGTCGTGTTCCGCTGGAACAGGTTCGACCTCGGACTGGTCTGATGTGTAAGCATCCGTCCGGAACGAAGTACTAGTCCTCCAGCCGCCCCAGCTCGCGTCGGCGCTTGCCGATCCGGACCTCCCACCATCGACCGGCGAGCGGTGCCGGCATCGCCGCGGCGGGGTCTCGAATCGGCTCGCCGTTGATCGTGACGCCGCCGTTCTGGATCATCCGGCGCGCCTCGCCCCGTGACGGGAACACACCCGCGTCCGCAAGAACCGCGACGACGGGCTCACTCACGGACCCGGCGGGAACCGCGAAGCCGCCGACACTCGCATGCAGGCGCTCCAGGAGGGCCGGGTCCCGGATCGGGTCGGGTGCGAACAGGGCGGCCGAGTCCTCGGCCGCCTGCCGTGCGATCTCGGAGCCGTGCGTCCGAGCCGTGACGTCCAGGGCCAGCGCCCGCTGGGCAGCCCGTGCACCGGGACGCGCCGTGACCTCGGCGTCGAGCGCCTCGATCTCGTCGGGGGTCATCGTCGTGAACCAGCGGAGGTAGGTCCCGACGTCGCGGTCATCCGTGTTGAGCCAGTGCTGGAAGAACGCGAACGGGCTCGTGCGGGCGGCATCCAGCCAGATCGAATCGCCGGTGTCGCTCTTGCCGAATTTCGTCCCGGAAGGCGATAGCAGCAGCGGGTACGCGAGGGCATAGGCAGGATCGTGGTCATCCGCACCAACCGTCGTCCGGCGGATCAACTCCAGGCCGGCGGTGATGTTCCCCCACTGATCGGCTCCACCCATCTGGAGCTCGACGCCCATTGTCCGGTGCAGATGGGCGAAGTCAGCGGACTGGAGAAGCATGTAGCTGAACTCGGCGTAGGACAGGCCACGCTCCAGGCGAACCTGGACCGAGTCCTTCGACAGCATGTACGGGACCGTGAAGTGCTTCCCCACGTCGCGGAGGAAGTCGATCACCGTCATCTCCTCGAGCCAGTCGAGATTGTTCGCGAGGCGTGCCCCGCCCTCTCCGGCCGAGAAGTCGAGGAACCGCTCCAGCTGCGCGCGAATCGAGACGACGTTGGCGGCAAGCGTCTCGCGGTCGAGCAGGTTCCGCTCCGCAGATCGTCCAGACGGGTCGCCGATCATGCCCGTCCCGCCACCCACCAGCGCGACCGGCCGCCCGCCGTGTCGCTGGAGGTGGATCAGGCCGGAGATCGGCACGAGATGGCCGATGTGGAGGGACGGGGCGGACGGATCGAACCCGATGTAGCCGGAGATGGGGCGTCCGGTCGCGAGGCGTGATTCGAGGCCGTCGGAGGCGGCATGGAACATGCCCCGCCAGCGCAGTTCGTCGAGGAGCCCGGCAGAACCGGGATCGAAGGACGTCACAGGACGCGGACGCCAGCCGTCACGAGGCGCGCCGGATCAGGGGGAAGGACCTCCACGGGCCCTATGGTATCTTCGCGGCCGACATGCAGACCAGCCTCTCACGGCGCCAGCGTCACCGCCGCACCGGTGCCGCGCGGCGCGGGCGTGGCGGCGGCTCCGCCCGACGCGCCGCCCTTGCGATCCCGATCCTCCTCTTCGGCAGCTTCCTCGCGCTTGGTGGCGCGGCACTCGTCGGGGTCGTCAGCGCCTACGCGTACTACAGCCGCGACCTGCTTGATCCGGCGAAGGCCTTCGCGGATCTCGGTTTCGACCAGCCCTCGATCATCTACGACCGGACCGGCACCGTCGAACTCGCCCGCCTCGGCGAGCGCAAGCGCGAGCTCGCCACCTTCGACCAGATCCCACCTGAGCTCCTCGACGCCACGACCGCAGTCGAGGACAAGGACTTCTGGAGCAACCCGGGATTCGACCTGGGCGGCTCCCTGGCGGCCACACTGGATACGGTCCAGGGCAAGCCCCGCGGCGGATCCACGATCACGCAGCAGCTGGTTCGAGCCCGGTTGCTCCCCGAAAAAGCCTTCGAGGGCGAGATCTGGGAGCGGAAGATCCGCGAGATCATCCAGTCGATCCGCCTCACCCAGGCCTTCCCCGGCGAGGAGGGCAAGGAGAAGATCCTCACCGCGTACCTGAACCAGAACTTCTTCGGCAACCAGAGCTACGGCATCGTGGCGGCGGCCAAGGGCTACTTCAACAAGCAGCTCAAGGACCTCACCCTGGCCGAGGTCGCGATTCTTGCAGCAATCCCGCAGTCACCGACGCAGTTCGACCTGGTCAAGAATGCCGCCCGCGAGTGCGCGATCGATCTGGCCCCGGACCAGGAGTGCCCGGTCGCGAACGTGCAACTCGTTGTCCCGCAGGACAGCGAGATCGTCCGCCGTCGGAACAAGGTGCTGGACCTCATGGAGACGCGCAGCGTGCTCTCGGGCGCGAATCACACGCTCGCAGAGTACGAGCTGGCGAAGACCGACGAGGTGGTGCTCGCGCCGCAGGGCTCTACGCCCTGGAAGGCCGCGCAGTTCGTATGGCAGGTTCGGCACCAGCTCGGGGTGATCCTGTGCGGCGAGGAGAGCGCCGATGTCTGCGAGAAGGTCGATACCGGCGGCTACCGGATCACGACGAGCCTCGACTGGAGCATGCAGCAGGTCGTCGAAAAGTGGCTGTACGCGGCCGCGCGGGCCCCCAACCTGGCCAATACCGCCGACATCCTGGATCAGCTCGGGATTCCGGCTGCCGATCAGAAGTGGATCCTGGCCCTCAAGAAACGCAACATCCACAACGCCGCGGCCGCGATCGTCGACTACCGTACCGGCCAGGTCCTCGCGTATGCGGGCAGCGCTGCGTACTACGCCGCCGGCTCCGTGACGTTCCAACCCCAGTACGACGTCCTGTCCGACGGTTTCCGCCAACCGGGATCGGCGATCAAGCCGATCAACTACATCACCGGGATCGACGATCGGACGATGAACGCGGCATCGATGTTCATGGACGTCGTGACCGACTTCGGAGGAGCCAAACCGTACACGCCGACCCAGGCGGACTCGCTGGAGCGAGGGCCCGTACGGTTGCGCTCCGCGCTCCAGTTCTCGCTGAACACTCCGTCGATCAAGGCCGGCCTGATCAACGGGCTGGATCACCTGTTCCAGCGGATGAAGGACTTCGGCCTGCGGCTCCCCACGGGCGCCATCCCGGTGACCTCCATGTCCATCGGCACGATCGAGGTCCACCCGATCGACATGGTCTCGGCGTACGGCGCGATCGCCAACGGCGGGGTACTCATGCCCCGAGAGATGATCCTGTCCGTGCGGAACGCTGCCGGCGAGGTCATCTACCCGACCGGGGCGGACACGCCTGTCGGGACCAGGGTAGCCAGTGCGCAGGCGTCCTACATCATCACGGACATCCTGGCCGGCAACACCATCAGGTCGGTCAACCCGTACTGGGCGAAGTGGCAGATCATCGAGGACGACAAACGCCGCCCGGCCGCCTACAAGACCGGCACGACCTCGGACAACAAGGACGTCCTCGCCGATGGTTACCTTGCCCCACCCGACGATCCGAACGCGCCGGCCCTCGTGGCCGGGGTCTGGATGGGCAACTCGGACGCAACGCCGAACACCGGCTCCCTCTCCCTCGACTCATCTGCGCCGCTCTGGTCGCGGATCCTGACCGAGGTGAGCCAGGGCCTTCCGATGGCCGAGTTCAAGCAGCCCGATCGCATCGTCACAGCCGACGTCGACGCGTTCAGCGGGCTGCTGCCCGGCCCCTACACCGTCAAGACCGTCAAGGAGATCTTCATCGAGGGGACGGTTCCGTCCAGGACCGACGACCTGCACGTGGAGCTCGACATCGATGAGGCGACCGGTCTGCTGTGGCAGGACGGGTGTACCGGCCCGATGGTCAAGCAGGGTTTCCTCGACTTCAGCGTCGTCGAACCGCGCTTCCCCGCCTGGCAGGCGTTCACGCAGGACTGGGCCGCTCGCGCGGCCACTGGCCCGGGGACGGCAGGCGGCCCCGAGAAGACCAAGACAAGCTTCTTCTACAACAACAGCTTCGCCCCGTACGGCAAGACCTGGGGTGGGACCTTTGCGCCCACGGACGTCTGCACGCCGGTCGCACCGCCGATCTGCGATCCGGGCACCTTCTTCGATCCATTTGCGACGGTCGATCCCTTTGCGACGGTCGATCCCTTTGCGACGTTCGATCCATTCGCCCCCCCGCTCCCGACGCCGTGCATTGAGCCGACGCCCGAGCCCACGCCTGAACCGACGCTGCCGCCGGAGCCCACGCCTGAACCCACGCTACCGCCGGAGCCCGCTCCGGCGCCCTCCAAGACACCGAAGCCGAGGGTCGCGCCGCGCCGCCCGCGCCTGCGCCCGGCCCGGATTCCTACCCCAGGCTGACGATCGTCGCCCCGTCGCCACCCTCGCCCCGTCCGCCCGGTCGAACCTCCCCGGCCAGCGGATGCGAGGCGGCAGCGATCCGGACGGCGTCACGGAGCGCACCGGTGCCCATGCCATGGATCACCGTGACACGCGGCAGACCTGCCAGCGACGCGTCCTCGAGATAGCGCTCCAGCGCGTCGAGCGCCTCGTCCACGCGGGCTCCTCGCAGATCCAGCGAGGCCGGCACCGTCCTCGCGCGGGCCGACCGGATGAGATCCTCGCTCGAGGTCGCCTCGCGGCTGCCACCGCCACGGCCCCAACCCGCCGCCGCGCCCTCTGATCCTTCCGGAGTCAGTGCATCGGTCAGGCCATCGACGGGCACGCGAACGCGCATCGCGCCCGACTCGAGGGTTGCCATGCGGCCGCCCCGCTCCAGGGCGGAGATTCGACCCTCCCAGCCGCCGTCCTGGCTCCGGGCACGTTCCCCGACCGCCCACGTCCGCGGGACGGCTGGAGCCGGTGACGCCGACCTGGAAGCGGCGCCGGGCAGGCGCGCCACGCCGGCCTCGATCCGGGCCAGCGCCTCGTCGAGTGCCGGCGCGGCGATATGGCCGCGTTCCAGGGTTCGTCGCAGCGCGTCCACTTCGCGGCGGACGTCCTCGAGCAGGCGCTCCGCCTCATCGCGGGCGGCCCGGGTGGACTCGTCACGCTCTCGACGCGCGCGCCGGCGCTCCTCATCCGCCGTGCGCAGGGCATCGGCCGCACGCGCCTCCGCAGCCCGCGTCCGTGCCAGCGCATCGGTCGTCGCGCCTTCCGCCTCGCGGATCTGGGCAAGCGTCGCCTCGAAGGAGCGCTGCGCGTCGCTCAGACGGGAGCGCGCATCGGCGACGATCGTGTCCGGCAGCCCCAGCCGCTGCGCGATGGCAAACGCCTGGGAGCCTCCCGGCAGCCCGATCGTCAGGCGGTAGGTGGGGCTGAGGGTCTCGAGATCAAACTCGACCGCAGCGTTCGAGGCACCGGGCGTCGTGTGGGCGTAGGCCTTGAGTTCCGCGTAATGGGTCGTGGCGGCGACGAGCGCCCCGGCCCGGATGAAGTGGTCGAGGAGCGCCTGGGCCAGCGCGGAGCCCTCCGTCGGGTCTGTTCCAGCACCGAGCTCGTCGAGGAGCACGAGGGTGCCGGGCCCCGCCGCGCTGACGATCCGGATGATCGAGCGGAGGTGCCCGGAGAAGGTCGACAGGGACTGCGCGATCGACTGCTCGTCGCCGATATCCGCAAAGACGTCGGTCAGGATCGGCAGGCGGCTGCCGGCCTCGGCCGGGACGTGCAGTCCGGCCTGGTGCATGAGCGCGAGCAGGCCCAGTGTCCGGAGGGTGACCGTCTTGCCGCCCGTGTTCGGCCCGGTCACCACGAGCGCGGTGAAGTCGCCGCCCAGCCGCACGTCGATCGGGACGACCCGACCCGTCAGACCCGGATGGCGAGCCGACAGGAGATGGATCTCGGCTCGGTCCGTGGTCTCGGCCCGGGTCGCATTCATGTCGGCCGCGAGTTGCGCCTTTGCCGCCCAGAAATCGAACCGGGCGAGCGCATCGAGCGTCTCGCGGAACGGGCCGGCATGGGCCGCGACGAGGGCCGAAAGCTCATCGAGGATCCGGCCGATCTCCTCCTGCTCCGCGACCTGCGCCTCCCGCCAGGCGTTGCCGAGCTCCACGACCACGAGTGGCTCCACAAACAGGGTCTGCCCAGAGCCGGACGCGTCATGAACGATGCCCTTGACCCGCCCCTTGGCATCCGCTCTGACCGGCACGACGTAGCGGCCGTTGCGGAGCGTCACGATGGGCTCCTGGAGCGCGTCGCCGAGTTCCGAGCCCACGAGGGAGTCGAGGCGCCGCCGGAGGCGGTCGTACGCGACTCGGACGGCATTCCGAAGCGGACCGAGACGCGCCGACGCCGTGTCGAGCAGCTCACCGGACGGATCGAACGAGCGCGCCAGCGTCGCCCGGACCGCCGGCAGGGCATGCAGCTCACGAGCCAGTTCGTGGAGCAGCGGTCGGCGATCCTCGGCCAGCGTGGTCCGCAGGCGCGTTGCCGCCTCGATCGTGTCGGCGAGCTCAAGGAAGTGCGCCGGGTCCAGCCGCCCACCGCGGGTTGCCCGGTCCACCCATGGCCCGATGTCGTGCGCCGCACCGACCCCGACCCCGGGCCGTTCCTCGAGGAGGGCTCGTGCCTGGTCCGTCTCCTCGAGCCCGCGCGCGACGATGACCGGCTCCGAGCTCGGGACGAGGGCCTCTGCGAGGCGGCGGCCCGGCGGGAACGACGTGTGGCCTGCCAGTCGCTCACGGACGAGCGGGAATTCCAGCAGCGTGAGTGATCGGGTGTCCATGGCTCAGCCCGAAGAGGCGGTGCGCGACCCAGGCCGAGACAGCGAGTCGCTTCCCCGGTCGATCAGCCGCCACGGCAGGGAGGCCCACGGCTCCCCTGCGTGACCCACGCCGACGCGGGGAGTCCAGGCGGGCTCGACCAGCGGGCTCCCGCGGCGCGGCCGCTCCACGCGAAGCGGCGACGTCGCGGCGCACAGGTCCGTGCCGTTGAACGCACGGTCCACGTTGAAGGCAACGCACAGGCGTCCGGGGCCGGCCGCGAGGAGCGCGTCCACCATCCCACCCTTCGGGCCGGTGGCGGCAGCGCGCGCGGCTCGCATCACGTCCAGACCCTCCAGCGGCTCCACGGCACGAAGGAGCACGGCGCCGGCTTGTCCGGCCATCCCGGACACCACGTTGAGGCAGTCGTACATCCCGTAGACAAGGTACACGTAGGCCAGTCCGGCGGGCCCGAACATGGGCGCCGTGCGCAGCGTCCGACCGGCGCGGGCATGCGACGCGCGATCATCGGGGCCGCCGTAGGCCTCGACCTCCACGATCCGACCGACGCGCGTCGGAAGACCCTGCTCCTCGCGTACCAGGAGTGACCCGAGAAGCGCGGCCGCCGCCTCAGGCGGAGAGCCGACCAGCCGTGTGCGACGAAGGACGGTACCCGTGGTTCCGGGCCGGGTCAGGAGCGGAAGACCGCGATCACGTCGGCCGGGAAGATGGCCCCGAAGAAGAACAGGACGGACGGGACGAGCCGGTCCCGAACAAAGTCGGCAGTGACCGAGCCTTCGAACGCATCATGGATCTGGCGGATGAACGGGAACTCATTGCTCTGGGCACCCTGTGCGGCGGTCGCGAAGAACGGATCCGTGATCAGGTAGAACGCGACGAGGATGAGCGCACCCTGCAGGAGACCGAGGACGCCGCCCAGGACTTCGTCGAAGACGGGGTACTTCGCGAACAGCGGGATCGGCTTGAAGAACAGCTGCAGTGCGATGGTGGAGGCAATCGTCCCGGCCAGGAAGACCGAGCCGAACGCGATCATGTGGTCGTAGGCAGCCGAATACTGCGTCCAGTGCTCAGTCAGGAACGCTCCGAACGGTGCTCGGACCTGGGCCGCGACGAGGAGCGAGATGAGGATCGACGCGATCCCCAGGAGGCGTCGGATCACGCCCTGCATGAACCCGAGGACGAAGAGCGCGAAGAAGATGAAGAAGACCAGGAGGTCGACGGCCTTGACGCTCGTGATCGCGTCGATGATGTCCACGGTGCTGGGGTCTCCCGCTCGTGTGGCTAGCCGGCCCCGCTGTTCAACCGAACGTCATGCTGAGGCCGCCTCAGGGTAGCAGCGCCACTGCTGGCGTCGCAACCGCGTAATCACCCCTTGGTGCCGCACGGCAACGACGCCGTCCGGCGTCAGGTCCGGACTCGACCCCCAGCCGTCGCGACCGCCCGGGTTACCGCGGCCATCGCCGATTCAATCTCACCCTCGGTCAGCGTCCGGTCGGGCGCCCCGAACGTGAGTCGGTAGGCGAGACTGCGTTCGTCCTCGAGCAGCGGAGCGCCCCGGTAGACGTCGAAAAGTGCCACGCCCCGCAGGAGCTCGCCCACGCTGGCACGGATCGCCGCGTCCATCGCCCCGGCCGATTGACCACCTGAAACGACGATGGCGATGTCGCGCTCCACGCTTGGATGGCGGACCGGTGTGATCCCGCGGGGAACGGGCGGCACGCCCCCCGACAGCCCGCGCATGGAGAGCTCCGCGATCACGGCACCGACGGTTCGCTCATCCCACGCAGCCGCACGCGCCGGGTGAACTTCCCCGACGACTCCGGAGATCGCGAGCGCGCCGTTGGCATCGCGGGCATCAACCCGTGCGGCGCGCCCGGGATGCAGGGTCGGCTCCGAGGACAGCGGTTCGTACCGCGGTGCCGGCAGTCCGAGCAGGCCGCACAGCACTCCGAGGAGGCCCTTGACGTCGTCCAGGTCGGCGACCCGCCGCTTGCGGTTCCAGGCACTCACATCGAACGCTCCGGTGAGCGCGATCCCGAGGCGCCACCATTCGTGCGTCCCATCGGCCACGAGGCCGTAGCCCTTGCCGACCTCAAAGAGGGCGAGGTCATCGATCCCGCGGCGCCGGTTCAACGCTACCGTGTCGAGCAGTCCACCCACGAGCGTCTGGCGGAGCACCGCGTGGTCGGCCGACAGCGGATTGGTGACGCTGATGTGGGTGCCCTCGGCTGCCCCCTCCCCGTCCGCCGGGGCCGCGGGTGTCACCCACGCCCAGGCGTCCACGTGTCGGCGCGAGACAAGCGCATGCGTGACGACCTCCTGGAGGCCATGGCCGGCGAGGGCGCGCCGAACCGCGTCCCGCAGGGCGAGGGGCGAGGTGCGGTAGCCCGGCATCGGGGTGGACGGGAGCGTCGAGGGAACACGGTCGTAGCCGTTGACGCGGGCAAGCTCCTCGATGACATCGACCTCGACGGCGATGTCTCGCCGCCACGAGGGCACGACCGCCACCAGGGTGTCGCCGGCCGGGACTGCCACGGTCAGTGGCTTCGAACCAGCCGCGACCGGCACGGAAACCACGGCGACTCCGGGAGAGGGCGTCTCCAGCGCGAGCCCCACGCGCGCAAGGAGCGCCACCTGCTCCTGCGGCGTGATCTCCATGCCCAGGAGCCGTGCCGCACGGGCCGGGCGGAACGCCACCCGATCAGGCTCCGGCTCCACGGGCGCGGTGTCCACGCGGCCGGGCGCAGCCGTGCCGCCTGCCCACGCGGTGAGCAGCTGTGCCGTCCGATCGGCGCCGATCCGGGCGAGGCGAGACTCCTGTCCCTTCTCGAACCTGAGGCTCGCCTCCGAGCGGAGGGCGTACTGGAACGCGGTTCGACGAATGCTGACCGGATCGAAGATCGCCGACTCCACGATGACGTCGGTCGTCTTGCCCGAGACCTCCGACCCGGCGCCGCCCATGACGCCCGCGATCGCCAGCGGCCCCGCGCCGTCGGCAATGAGCAGCGTCTCCGGGTCCAGAACGCGCTCGACGTGGTCGAGGGTGGTCAGGCGCTCGCCCGCCCGGGCCAGCCGAACCTGGAGCTTTCCATCGCGCACCGCCGCTGCGTCGAAGGCGTGGATCGGCTTGCCCAGCTCGAGCATGACGTAGTTGGACGCGTCGACGACGTTGCTGATCGGCCGGACGCCGGCGGCCATGAGGCGCATCTGCACGTGATCCGACGACGGCCCGACGCGCACGCCACTCACCCACCGGCCGACGAACCGCGGGCAGAGCGCCGGATTCTCGATCGCAACCGCCAGGCGGTCCCCCACCGGTACGCCGGCCTCCGCGACCTCGATCCTGGGCATTCGAACCACCGCCCCGGTGATCGCAGCCACTTCGCGAGCCAGCCCGAGGATCGAAAGGGCGTCGCCCCGGTTGGGCTTGACGTCGATATCCAGGATCACGTCGCCATACAGGTCCACAAGCGGGACACCGAGCGGAGCGTCGGCGGGCAGGATGAGGATTCCATCTCCGTCGCCGGTCAATCGCAGCTCGTCGCCTGAGCAGAGCATGCCGTTGCTGACCGTGCCCATCTTCTCGGTTCGCTCGATCCGACGATCACCGGGCAACACCGCACCCGGAAGGGCGACCGGGATCCGCTGGCCGACGGCGATGTTCGTCGCCCCGCACACGATGTCGAGCGGCTCGCCCGAGCCGATGGTGACGGTCGTCAGGGACAGTCGATCGGCACGCGGGTGCCTCGAGACCGAGAGCAGTTCGCCCACGACGATTTTCTGCCAGTCCGCCCCGCGGCGCTCGATCCCCTTGACCTCCATGCCCAGGAGCGTCAGCCGCTCGGCGAGGGCCTCGGGGGCAAGCTCGATGTCAACGAACTCGGCAAGCCAGGACAGCGGCGCCCTCATCGGAACGGCTCCAGGAAACGGACGTCGTTCTCCATGAACAGCCGCAGGTCCGTGATCCCGTGCTTGAGCATGGAGATCCGCTCCGGCCCCATACCGAACGCGAATCCCTGGTAGCGCTCGGGATCAAGGCCGCCGTACTGCAGCACCACCGGGTGGACCATGCCGGCGCCGAGGATCGTCATCCAGCCGCTGCGTCCGCAGGCCGGGCAGCCTGGACCGCCGCATACAAGACATTCGACATCGAAGGCGACGGACGGCTCGGTGAACGGGTAATAGCCGGGTCGGAACCGGGTCCGCTTTCCCGATCCGAACATGGCATGAGCGAACTGGTCCAGGAGGCCCTTCAGGTCGGCGAGGGTCGTCCCCTCGTCCACCATCAGCCCCTCCACCTGGAAGAACTCGAAGCCGTGGGACGCGTCGACGGATTCGTATCGGAAGCACCGGCCCGGCAGCAGGGCGCGGATCGGTGGCTTCATCGTTTCCATGACCCGGATCTGCCCGGGCGACGTGTGTGTCCGGAGCAGGCGGCCCGGGACGTCCACGTAGAGCGTGTCCCACAGATCCCGGGCCGGATGGTCCGGCGGAATGTTCAGCATCTGGAAGTTCGTGAGATCGTCCTCGATCTCCTGGCTCTCATGCACAACGAAGCCGAACTGCTCGAAGATCGTGGCGATCTCGGCCATCGCCTGGATACTCGGATGGAGCGAGCCGCGCCGCAGCGGCCGGCCGGGGGTCGTCACGTCAAGGCGCTCCCGGACCAGGCGTGCCGCGAGCTCCGCGCCGCCCAGCGACGCGCGCCGTCCGGTGATCGCGCCTTCGATCGCGACGCGGACGGCATTCGCCACCGCTCCCACGAGGGGACGATCGTCCGCGGGCAGCGCGCCGATCCCGCGAAGCACGCCGGTCAGCTCACCCTTCTTGCCGAGGACGTCCACCTCGAGCGCCTCGAGCGCGGCCGTGTCCGGGGCATCGGCAACGGACGCGAGCGCGCGATCGCGCAGGGCGTCGAGGTCGCGGGTGAGGTCTGCGAGGTTCACGGGGCTGTGCGACTCCGGGTGCGGGGTCGGGTGGCTGATGGTAGTGCGTCCTGGGGCCGCGAATCACGAGCCCTCGACCGTCGCGGACGTCGAGGGCTCCTGCTGACGAACGGCCGGCAGGCCGGGTCAGGCGCCCTTGGCGACCTCGACGATCCGCCCGAACGTCTTCGCGTCACGAACTGCGATATCGGCGAGGATCTTGCGGTCCAACCCGATGTTGGCAGCCTTCAACCCGGCGATGAACCGGCCGTATGGAATGCCGTTGAGGCGAACCGCGGCGTTGATCCGGATGATCCACAGGCCGCGGAAATCGCGCTTCCGCTGCTTGCGATCCCGGGTCGCGTAGGCGAGGGCGTGCAGGAGCGCCTCGCGTGCCGGCTTGATGAGGCGCGACCGCGTCCCCTTGCGGCCCTCGGCCGCATCCAGAAGCCGCTTGTGCCGCTTGTGGGCGGTTACGCCCCGCTTGACTCGAGCCATGAGTTTTCTGATGCTCCTAGAGGTACGGAAGCAGGCGTTGGACCTGCTTCGCATGCGTGCCGCCGATGATCGACTTCCCGGCGTAGCGACGGGTTCGGCGAGAAGACTTGATCTCGAGGTGGTGACCTCGCCAGGCCCTGACCCGGATGATCTTGCCGCTGCCGGTCTTGCCGATGCGCTTCTGGGCGGCCTTGTGGCTCTTCATCTTCGGCACGGTGCCGTCACTCTCCCGTCGTTGCCGGCTCGGCGGCCGGTGTCATCGCTGCTGGTTCGGCGGCCGGTGTCATCGCTGCTGGTTCGGCGGCCGGTGTCATCCCTGCCGCCTCCGGGGTCTCAGGAGTTCTCTCGTCTGCCGATCGTGCCGGCCTCGAGGGGCCGTCCAGTACCTTGGGCTTGTGGGTCGATGCCATCGTGATGAACATCGACTTGCCCTCCAGGACGGGCGTGCGCTCCGCGACCCCGTGATCCTTGACCTTATCCATGAACTTGGCCAACAGGTTCCGACCCAGCTCCGGATGGGTCAGCTCCCGACCCCTGAACCGGACCGTCACCTTGATGCGATCGCCTTCCTCCAGGAACTCGACCGCCCGATTCACTTTCGTATCGAAGTCGCCGATGCCGATCTTGGGAGAAAGGCGGACTTCCTTGAACGTCACCGAACGCTGCCGACGCTTGGCTTCCTTCTCCTTCTTGGTCAGTTCGTACTTGTACTGACCAAAGTCGAGGAACCTCGTGACCGGCGGCGCTGCCATCGGTGCCACCTCGACGAGGTCGAGGCCCCGATCCTGCGCCATTTCGAGAGCCTTGGGAGTCGGCATGACGCCCAACTGGTTGCCCTCTTCGTCGATCACCCGGACCTGTGGGATCCGGATCATCTGGTTGACGCGCAGGTCTCGGCTGATGGTCGCTCCTCCGGGGTTCGGTACTCGATGACGACGGACACGGCAGCGCAGGGCCCTCCGGCCGCCGCGGGACTATACCACGAGGCTTTCGAGCCGGGCAACGACGCGCGGCTGGACGCCGACGCCGAAACGGCAGTCAGTCGGGCCGGCGCGCAGCACTGAAGTCTCGGCTCGCCCATGCCGGCCCGGAGAGGCCCACGCCGGCCCGGAAATTCCCACGCCGGCCCGGAGAGGCCCACGCCGGCCCGGAAATTCCCGATTGTCCACCCCGATGGCACTAGAAACCGCAGGGGCTGCGGACCGAGCGCGTTCGGCCTGAATTGCTTGCGAATCAGGCCCGAATGCTCACTCCCTGAGCATTGGCGTCGATCCTCGCGCGTTCCGGGGCCGTATGGCGACCTGATGAGCGCCGATCCCTGGCTAGTGCCACCCCGGCGAGCATTCGGGAGAAACCGTGGTGTACGCCGCGTTCCGGGACGCGGCCACCGCCCTTCGCGGCTGCGACCGGCACACAGCGTCCTCAGTCGGGTCGGCGCGCGCTGGACTCCGCGGCGAGGCGCGCCGCGAGGTCCTCCCAGCCCTCCGGGGGCTGCTGCTCACCGGCTCGCGTCCGCGGCGAGGCCGTCCGGTTGGCGATCTCGCGATCGCCCAGGACCACCATGTACGGAACCTTCTGCTCCTGGGCCACGCGGATCTTGTTCTGCATGCGCCCGTCCGAGCCGTCGACATCCACCCGAAGCCCGCGAGCGCGCATCACCGCCGCGAGCTCACGCGAGGCCTCGATATGCCGGTCGGCAATCGGAATAACGACGGCCTGCACGGGCGCCATCCAGAGCGGGAACGCGCCTGCAAAGTGCTCGACGAGGATCCCGATGAACCGCTCCAGGGAGCCGTAGATCGCGCGGTGGATGGCGATCGGGCGCTGCTCCTTGCCCTCCTCGTCGATATAGCTCAGATCGAACCTCTCGGGCAACATCACGAGATCCACCTGGATCGTCGCCATCTGCCACTCGCGCCCGAGGGCGTCGTCGATGTAGATGTCGATCTTCGGCGCGTAGAACGTGCCGTCCTTCGGCTTCACGACGTAGTTCGCGCCCGCGCGATCCAGCGCATCGCGAATGAGCCCCTCGGCCCGCTCCCAGAGCGCGGGGTCGCCGAGCGCCTTGTCCGGCTTGGTCGCGAACGCGAAGCGAGGTTCCAGGCCGAACCACGAGTACGCCTCCCGGACCTCGCCGAGGAGCGCCTCGATCTCGGCCGACAGCTGATCCGGCCGGACGTACAGGTGCGCATCGTCCTGGATGAACTGGCGAACGCGGGTGAGCCCCGACAGGGTCCCGGAGCGCTCGTTGCGGTGGAGCCGACCGAATTCGCTGTAGCGGATCGGGAGATCACGATACGAGCGCAGGCGCGAGCGGTAGATGATCGTGGACTCCGGGCAGTTCATCGGCTTGAGGCTGTATTCCTGGCCCTCGGTCTCCAGGCGGAACATGTTGGCGTCGTACAGATCCCAGTGGCCGGACTGCTGCCACAGCTTCTTGTGGACGAGGATCGGCGTCGAGATCTCCTCGTAGCCGCGGCGCTCCTGGAGCTCCCGCATCGCGGATTCCAGGGTTCGCCAGATCCGCTGGCCCTTGGGATGCCAGAACGCCGAGCCCGGGCTCACGTCGTGGAAGCTGTACAGGTCAAGCTGGACGCCGAGCCGGCGATGGTCGCGCTTCTTCGCCTCGGCGCGCCGCCACAGGTACTGATCCAGGTCTTCCTGCGTCGCCCAGACCGTGCCGTAGACGCGCTGGAGCATCGGCCGCTTCTCGTCCCCGCGCCAATACGCTCCGGCGACCGAGAGCAGCTTGAACGGCCCGATCCGCCCGGTGCTCGGGACGTGCGGACCCTTGCACAGGTCGCTGAAGGACCCGTGCTCGAAGAACGAGGTGATGGGCGTCGGCTCGCCGGCGTCGGCGGCACGGGCCGCGAGATCGTCGAGGATCTCGACCTTGTAGGCCTGGCCCTGCCCTTCCGCGACGGCGCGGGCGTCATCAAGGGCAATCTCCTTACGGACGAAGGCGTGATCGGCCGAGATGCTTTCGCGCATGCGCGTCTCGATCGCCTCGAGGTCGTCGGGCGTCAGCGGGCGCGGAAGGTCGAAGTCGTAGTAGAAGCCGTCGGCGATGGCCGGGCCGATGCCGAGCCGCGTGCCCGGGAAGAGGTCCATCACGGCCTCGGCCATGACGTGCGCCGTCGAGTGGCGCATGGCGTCGATCTCGCCGTGGGCGCCCGCATCGAGGAGCTCGTCCGCCGAGCCCCGTACCGGCGCCTCGAGGATGTCGTCGTCGTGGATCGCCGCGTCCGCCATGGTGCTGCCTCCTGGAAACACAAAACCTCCCGTCCGACAGGACGAGAGGTTCATTCCTCCCGCGGTTCCACCCGCCTTTGCGACCAGGGCGCCGGGGCGCCGGTGATCGCACGCTCGTGCCGCGCTAACGGGCGGAGCCCGGACCGGTTCTCCGGCCGCTCACGGGTGGTGCGCCCGCTTGCTCGATCACCGGGATTTCAGCCGAGGCCCGGCTCTCTGGAGGATCGATTCGCGCGGGGCGTGCCCCGATCGTCGCGTTCTTCTGGAGCCGCCTCTCGGCGGCGCGTTCTGGTGGGCGGTACTGGACTCGAACCAGTGGCCTCATGCATGTCAAGCATGTGCTCTAACCAACTGAGCTAACCGCCCGCGGCGCAGAAGGTTAGCACAGGGCATCGGGCCGGCCCGGCCAGCCTGACCGGGGAGCCAGGACCGGGTGCCGCGGCTGCGCACTCGCTGCCCGCTCCGGCGATGATGGCGGCATGGCGAAGCCGGATACGTACGCGCTGCTCGATTGCGGGGATGGCCGCCGCCTTGAGGCGTTCGGAACACTCGTCGTTGATCGGCCCGCGCCGAGCGCGGACCTGCGGCGACGCGATCCCGGCGCGTGGTCGGACGCGATCACGTACCGGGCGGGCCGCGGCTGGGCGTCCGCCGATGGCAGTCAGCCGCCCGAGGAGGCGGCGGACGTGGAGATCGGCGGTGTCACCGTGAGTGTCCAGCTTGGAAGTGGCGGACAGACGAGCCTGTTCCCGGAGCATGGCGCGAACGTCCCCTGGATCCGCGCCGCGATCGCCCGACGACTGCATGCTGCGGGTGACGCTCAGCCGGAGGTCCTCAACCTGTTCGCCCACACGGGCCTGCTCACGCTGGTCGCCGCAGACGCCGGCGCGCGGGTCGTCCACGTCGACGCGTCGCGACCCGCCGTGGAGCAGGCGCGTCGCAACGCCGCCGCTTCCGGGCTCGAGACCCGGCCCATCCGATGGCTGATCGACGATGCGCTCGCCCTCGTCCGACGAGAGGCGCGGCGCGGCCGTCGCTATGCGGGCCTGATCCTGGACCCACCGTCCTATGGACACGGCGGTGCGCACGGGCGCGGCATCTCGTGGCGGTTCGACACCGATCTCGAGGAACTCCTCGCGTCGTGCCTCGAGATCGCCGAGCCCGCCGCGTTCTGGGTGCTCACGACGCATACCGTCGGCTGGGACCAGAATCGATTGGCCGCCACGCTGGCGGGCACGCTGGGTGTCGCCAGCTCCGCCGTTGAGCGTCTCCCACTCGAGCTTGCCGCCGCATCGGGCGCGACCCTCCGGCTCGGCGCCGCCGCCCGGATCGACCCCATGGGCCCGGACCCGCGATGATGACCCCGTGGCCTTGATCGACAGCCCCCAGAACCCCCGGATCCAGGCCGCTCTGGCCCTCCGGGAGCGACGCGAACGACTGGCCTCGGGACGGACGATCGTGGATGGTGCGCGCGAGTGTCGCCGGGCGATCGAGGCCGGCGTACCCGTGGAGACCGCATTCATCTGCCGCGAGCTGATCCGGACGCCTGACGCGGAGGAGGCCGTCCTGCGCCTCACGGCGGGACGCGCCGCGGGCGGGGAGG
>Ga0082335_1001929_pt1 | contig 41073 bp, 38 predicted proteins | sample Subgrocontami58m_FD_72375 | JGI IMG/M metagenome (GOLD analysis project Ga0082335, IMG submission 72375) | Subsurface groundwater microbial communities from S. Glens Falls, New York, USA - GMW37 contaminated, 5.8 m (SPADES assembly) (version 2) ...
GCTCGGGTAGTTCACCCAAATTGCTCGTTCGTTCGGGGGCCGGCTCCGCCGACATTATACCCCCTCACTCACTTCGCAACTTCGCATATGGTGGCACGTTAGGTGAAATTTTACTCAACAAATACTATTTTTTAATTAAGCCCTTTTGGGATTTTTTTTGTAAATGAAAAACCGCCTCAACCTTCTGAAGTATATTGGCGGCTTCGCAGATTGTCCTGATGGACTCCCTGACTTATAGCATGAATGGGATCGATTCACTTATTTATTAAGTTTGTATTTCACAAAATAATAAGTTGTAGTGAATGACCCTCTCGCCTGACCCCCGAAATGGTTGCTATGACCAGTTTCGTAGTCAATCAACTCGGCCTGCTCACCGAACTTGGTCTTGACTGCCTGTTCGATCTGCTCACCTATCGGAATGTAAGGAGACTTTTCATCGTGAAACTCAGTTAGCTCCACCGTGTCCTCAACTATCTCCGAGTGTGAATTAGTACTCATCGTACACCCCATTTTTATTGACGTTTGGCCTTACACTTATCCAAACAGTCTATAATATCATACATTAACAAAGTTGTCAATACTCAACCCAAAAATCCCAAAAGGGCCTGAAATTAAGGTATTTTTTTCGTAAAACATCACCTAACACCGCGTATGCGGCTTTAGCTTACGCCTACCTGCTATTACATTGATATTTCCCACTAAAGATGCTTAAATACAATTAAGTATCTTTTAGTTTAGGTAGAGCGTGCGGCGTAAGCTAAAGGCCTACATTGGCGGGTGGTTCCCCGCCTGCCGGCGGGATATTATACCACCCGCCAACGTCGCATACGCACGCACGTTAGGTGCCATATTTGGCCACAAAATAGCCTTGAAATATTCAAAAAAATATGTTAATATACCTATAAATAAGCTAAACTTCTATGAAGAATATATCAATCAGTATTAAACAAATACATAAAGCTGTGGCGCAATCATCAAAAATGGAAGGGTTGAGTTTTAATGACGCAAAAAATAACAAAAAAGTGCTTCAAATTTTAAAATCTTATGGCCGGGGTTTCTCGATATTACGTAAGCGATAACAATGCGGGTGTCAGCAAAGGGATTCTAAAAAATAAGCTCGGTTTTAAAAACAAAAAAGATCTGGGTGCAGCAGAAACCGCGCTTCTATCTGATACCCATACACATTTTTTTGAATTATTAAAAAAAGACAAGGTCAAGTTTGACCTTTCTTTATTATTTTCCATTCATAAACACTTCTTTGACCCATTATATGATTGGGCTGGCAAGGTGCGAACAGTCAACATCTCAAAAGACAATATGTTTTTTGCTCCCGTTAAATATATTGACCATGCATTAGAAGACTTTAATAAGCTACTTAAAATAACATTACCGAAACAATCTAATAATAAAGACGAGGTTTCTCAAAAATTAGCTATCATTCATAATGAGTTTAATATCATTCATCCCTTTAGGGAAGGCAATGGCAGAACCATCCGTTTGTTTCTTGATTTAATTGCCGTGAATTTGGGATACACTCCGATTGGCTGGAGCAAAAAACCAAAATCTGATTATATTACAGCTTGTATTGATGGTGCAAAAGGTGAACATGAACCAATGGCGAAAATAATAAAGAAAGGTTTAAAATCTTCAAGGTAGTATAACCCGCCAAATACAACACCTAACACCCCATATGCGGTTCACCCCTAAACCACTCGCCCTGCTGGGCTCGTGTTTAGGGCTTCACCCAAATTGCTTGTCCGCTTAGGCGGTTAGCTCGCCTATCGGCTCGCGATTATACCGCCACGCGGACTCAAGCAACTTCGCATATGGTGGCACGTTAGGTGCCATATTTGGCCACAAAATTACCTTGAAATAATCAAAAAAGTGGACGGCCAACGTCCAAATAATCAAATGGGAGTTTAAGATTGATGAAAATCCATAAATACATCCTGGAAACCGCGATCTTTATCTGCGGCGCGGTAGTGATGATCTTTGAGCTGGTCGGTTCCAGAGTGCTGGGACCGTATTTTGGCACCTCCATTTTTATCTGGACCAGCTTGATCGGCATTATTTTAGGCAGTTTAAGTTTGGGCTACTATCTGGGCGGAAAAATTTCCGACCACCAGCCCAGTTTTGATATTTTAGCCGTGATTATTTTTTTGGCCGCGGTTTTTATCGGGTCAACAATCTTCTTTAAGGATTCTTTGCTGATTTTTTTACAAACTAATTTTTCAGATATCCGGATCTCATCCGTGATTGCCTCGGTACTTTTGTTTTTGCCAACGAGCGTGTTACTGGGCATGGTTTCGCCCTATGCCGCCAAGCTTAAATTAATCAGCTTAAGCGCTGCCGGCTCAACCATCGGCAATCTTTACGCCATTTCCACCGCCGGTAGCATTATTGGAACATTTTTGTCGGGGTTTTATCTGATCCCGCGCTTTGGCACCAATAAATTACTGGCTATACTGTCAATAACCTTGCTGGTTGTTTCTTTGGCGCTAGCCAGCAAACATTTTATTAAAATCAAACTAGGCGCCGTGGTGATTATTATGGTCATTGGCTGGCTGGCCATGACTGAAATTAATTCTTTAGCCGGAAAAAACGGCTTGATCGACGTTGATACCGCCTACAACCGGATTTGGATTTATAACCGACTTGACCCAACAACAAACCGGCCCGTCAAAATAATGGGCATTAACAATGAAAACCACTCTTCAATGTTTTTGGACAGCGCTGAATTGGTCAATGAATACTCGAAATATTTTCATTTGGCAAAACATTTTAGCCCTGATTTTAAAACCACTTTAATCCTGGGAGGCGCGGGCTATTCGTATCCTAAGGATTTTTTACTTAAGTATCCGGCAGCGACAATTGACGTAGTGGAAATTGACCCGAAAGTGACCGAACTGGCAAAAAAATACTTTAAACTAGAAAACAATCCGCGACTGGCTATTTATCACGAGGATGGCCGGGTCTATTTGAATAAAACCCAAAAAAAATATGATGTTATTTTTGGCGACGCCTTTAGCTCGCGTTATTCTGTGCCTTACCAATTGACGACCCGGGAGGCAGTTCAAAAAAAATATGACATTTTAAACAATAACGGCGTCGTCATTCTAAATATTATTTCTTCGATAGAGGGTAAGAAGGGGAAATTTTTGAGAGCGGAAGTTGGCACCTATAAAAAGGTATTTCCGCAAGTTTACTTATTTCCAGTAAGAAAGCCGGGGGATGGCCATGAGGTTCAAAACATAATTTTAGTCGCCTTAAAATCAAATGATAATCGGCCCCCGGCGTTTACTGACAGCGATCCAAAATTAAACGAATATTTACAACATTTATGGACTAAAGAAATCGGCAATGATGTGCCGATTTTAACCGATGATTTTGCGCCGGTGGATTATTACATCAGCAGGGCGCTTTAAAAAGACCTTAGATCTTATTTTAACATTGACAGATACGACTGATTGATGGAGTCCAAGGCCTTAAGCGGAGAAATTAAATGTTGAGAGTAATTCTCTAAAGTTAATTCATATAAATCATGAACTAGGGTAAAATTAAAATCTCCAATAGAGGTTCTTTTTAAATTATTAAGTAGAGCGCCGGTACCCAGCTTGAGCCCCAAATCATAAGCCAGTGTTCTGATGTAAGTGCCCGCCGAACATTTGACTGCAATCTTCAAAATATCGCCGGCAAAATCCAGCAAGTCGATTTGATAAATTTCAATCTCGCTCGGTTCCCGCTCCACTTGAATCCCCTGACGCGCCAGATCATATAATTTTTTTCCGCCAATCTTTTTAGCCGAATACATGGGCGGAAGCTGTTGTTGTTTGCCGATGAATGAATTTAATAAATTTTGAATTTCGCTTGTCCACCGTAAAGGTGGGAATTTTGATTCAATTTTGAATTTCGAATTTTTAATTTCAATCTTACCCGTTCTATCATACGTATCCGAAATGAATCCCAGCTTGATTTCCGCCTCATAAGTTTTAGGCAATAGATCAAAAAGGCCGACCATTTTAGTGGCGTTGCCCACGGCGCAAATCAACAAGCCAGTGGCAAAAGGATCAAGCGTGCCGGTATGGCCGATCTGCTTTATTTTAATTATAGAACGAAGCTTGGCCACCACATCGTGCGAGGTCCAATCAACGGGCTTATTAATCAATAAAAATCCAGCGCCCTCATCTTCTGCCGCTTGGCGGATATTTTTGCCTTTACAAAAATCTTCCTTAAAAGGCATTAGTCGTGTAACGTGTATCGTGTAACGTGTATCGTCAATCTTTTTTTGCAAATCATCAACAAATACTTTTTGATCATACCCGAGAGCAATAATATCAGGTTTTTCATCTAAAATCATTTTATACGGATCAATTAAATCACCTAAAATTACTTTGTCGACCAAATTTAATTTTTGTAAATTTATCAATCTTTGATTTTCATTAAAATGCGGCTCACGGCCTTTGATTTTTAAAACATTGGCATCGCGGGCAATAATGGCCACGACAAAATTACCGAGCCCGCGGGCCTGTTTAATTAAATTAAGATGTCCCGGATGAATAATATCAAAGGTTCCGGTGATTAAAACTTTGGTCATAGATTACTACTGTCATTGCGAGCGAGCGTAGCCCCGCTAAGCGGGGCGTAGCGAGCGAAGCAATCTCAAAAACCGAGATTGCTTCGTCGCCCCGACATAAAGTCGGGACTCCTCGCAATGACAAAAGGTTATTTCTTTCTCTTTAATAATTTTATCTGATCTCTTCCGCCTACGCTAAAGCTTCGGCGGATTTTATTTTTTTCTAAGCATTTTAATTTGATCTCGCAAAGCCGCGGCTAGTTCGAAATTTAAATTATCGGCCGCGATTTTCATCTGACTTTCCCAATCCATGATTAGATGCCTAATTTCATCCTTGGGAATTTTTTTACTTGTCCCGTATCGCGAAGCGATAACGGGGAAGTCCTTAATTCTTTGAAGTTGTTCTTCGGCCACCTTATTCCTCAATTCACCTTCCCTAATCGCCTTAATAATGGTCTGCGGCGTTATACCGTGCTTCTTATTATACTCTTCTTGAATTATCCGGCGGCGCTCCACTTCAGCCAGAGCCCGCTTCATGGAACCGGTTATGGTATCGGCATACATAATAACGTGACCTTCAAGATGCCGCGCCGCCCGGCCCATAATTTGAATCAAAGAAGTTTCACTCCGCAAAAAACCTTCTTTATCAGCATCCAAAATCGCCACCAATGAGACCTCGGGCAAATCCAAACCCTCGCGTAATAAATTGATACCGACCAAAACATCAAACTTGCCCAAACGCAAATCCCGCAAAATATCCAAGCGGTCTAAGGTTTGCACTTCGGAATGAAGATAAGCGGTTTTAATCTTTTTATCACTCAGATATTCGGCGATTTCTTCGGCCAAACGCTTGGTTAAAGTGGTGACTAAAACCCTTTGTTTTTTCTTAACGGTTTTTTCGATCTCGCCGATTAGATCCAAAAGCTGGGCCTTGGTTTTTCTAATTTCAACAGTCGGCTCAATCAGGCCGGTCGGCCTAATTACTTGTTGCGCCACGGCTGACGTTGGCTGGTCAATCACTTTTTTTAAATCCGCCAAATCAACCACTTCTTTAACCAAATTGCCAACGCGTTTTTTAACCGTTTTAACCCCGGATTGCTTGTATTCCCAGGCCGCCGGCGTGGCCGAAACGTAAATGGCCTGATTAATGTGATCTGCAAATTCCTTGAATTTTAAGGGCCGGTTATCCAAAGCCGAAGGCAGACGAAAACCAAAATCCACCAAGGTCTGCTTGCGGGCCCGGTCGCCATTATACATGCCGTTGATTTGGGGCACAGTCATATGCGATTCATCGATAAACAGCAAAAAATCATCGGGGTAATAATCCAACAGCGTGGCCGGCTGTTCGCCCGGTTCGCGGGAAGTTAAAAAGCGGGAATAGTTTTCAATGCCGCTGCAATAACCCGTTTGTTCGATCATTTCCAGATCAAAATTGGTCCGCTGTTCCAAGCGCTGGGCCTCCACCAGTAAATTTTTTCTTTTTAATTCCGCCAATCTGATTTGCAATTCTGCCCTGATGCTGCCCATGGCTTTTTTCAATTTTTCTTCCGGCGTAACAAAATGCTTGGCCGGGAAGATATTTATTATTTTTGAATTTTGCTTGTCCGCCATAAAGGTGGGAATTTCCGAACCAGTCAGGTAATCAACTGTGCTAATTTTTTCAATCTTGTCGCCATAAAACTGGACTCTGATTACTTCATTTTTTGATTCAATGGGAAAAATATCCAAAGTGTCGCCTTTGACCCTAAATTTACCGCGATAAAAATCCAGATCGTTTCTTTGATATTGCAAATCCGTTAACTGCCTTAAGAGTTTGTCGCGCTGGCGCGTTTCTCCTTGGGTAATGGTGATTTTCATGGCTTCATAATCGGTCGGCGAACCCAAGCCGTAAATGCAGGAAACACTCGCCACAATAATTACATCCTTGCGGGTTAAAAGCGCGTTGGTGGAAGCATGGCGCAAACGATCAATTTCTTCATTGATCTGCGTTTCCTTTTCAATATACAAATCCCGTTGAGGGACATACGCTTCCGGCTGGTAGTAATCATAATAGCTGACAAAATAATGAACTGAATTATTTGGAAAAAATTCTTTAAATTCTGAAGCCAGTTGGGCGGCCAAGGTTTTGTTATGGGAAATAACAAGAATGGGCCGTTGCAGTTGTTGAATTACATTGGCCATGGTGTATGTCTTGCCGCTGCCCGTTGTACCCAAAAGCGTTTGGTGCTGATAACCGGATTTTAAACCGCGCACCAGCTTGTCAATTGCTTGAGGTTGGTCACCGGTAGGTTTGAAATTAGAATGTAGTTTAAAATCTGACATATTTTACCTGCGGCTTGCCCCGAAAAGGAGCAAAGCGACTTCTTCGGGGCTGATCTCCGGTCGGTTGAAACTTAGATTGAAGTTTAAATTCAGTCATAGATATTAAATACCTTGTCATCCCGAGCGAAGACCCGTAGAAACGAAGTTTCGTTTACGGGTCGAAGCCGAGGGATGGAAATCCATAGTTATTGCATAATAGCACTATTAACCCTCATTTTCAATGGTTTTAATTGATTTTTAGCCATAAAACTGCTACATTTATACTATATATGATTTCCTACTTAAAAGGTTCAATCCTGGTTAAAAAACCAAAATACCTGATTCTGCTGGTCAACAATGTTGGCTATGAAGTTTTTGCCAGTGAAAAAACTTTATCCTTGCTCAACGAAACTAGCGAAGCTTCTTTATATATCCATCATCATATTACCGAAAACGCTCAACAGCTTTACGGCTTTATCAACCAGCCGGAACTGGAAATGTTTAAAAACCTGATTAGCATTTCCGGCGTGGGGCCAAAATCGGCCTTAGGCGTAATGGCCTCGGCTACAGTTGAGGATATTATTCAAGCGATTCTTTCGGAAGACCCGGCGCTACTCCGAACCGTTTCCGGCATTGGACCAAAAACGGCCGAGCGCATTGTGGTGGAATTAAAATCCAAAATCGGCAAGCTGGGCAAAGAAATGAATCTAAAAGATTCTTCAGTTGCGCCCAGGGATATTGAAACTATTGAGGCGCTGATTGGCCTCGGGTATTCCCGAAAAGAAGTCATGGAAGTAATTAGGCAGGTACCGACGGAAATTACGGATACTTCGGAAAGAATTAAGGGCGCGCTGAAATTATTGGGAAAGTAACGGCCTTGCCTACTGTCATTGCGAGGAGCGAGATCCCTCGCTTCGCTCGGGACAGGCTCCGCAATCCCGATGTATAACCAAGTACAACGGGATTGCCGCGCCCCTTCGGGGCTCGCAATGACAGTAGGCAAGGCCTTCTCTAAACTATGGAACTACGTCAACTGAATGAACGAGAATTAAACGAGTTTGTCGCCTCTCGACCGCATTCTCAATTTCTACAATCGTGGAGCTGGGGCGAATTTCAATCCCGCTTAGCGGGACAAAAAAATGTCGGACGCCAGGTCTGGCGTTTTGGTATCTATCTGGAAAATGAAATCAGCGCCAGCGCCAGCTTTATAGCCATGCCCTTAGGGTTTAAAAAATCCTATCTTTTTTGCCCGCGCGGTCCGATCATTAAAAATGATCTATCTGACAAACAAAAAGATGAAGTTCTTAAATTGATTCTTTCTAAAGTCCGAGATTTAACCATTCAAACCAAACAAAGCGAGGAAATCTTTTTTAGATTTGAAATAGATTTTCATCTGCCCCTGCTTAAATCCGCTAAAACTCAAATTACTAAAGCCATCCAACCGCCAGACACTTTAATTTTAAATTTAGAACCAGCAACGGAAGAATTGCTAAATTCTTTTCATCCCAAAGCCCGCTACAATATTAAAGTAGCCGAAAAGCATGGGGTAGCCATCCAAAAATTACCGGCCGAACAATTTGACCAATGCTGGCCGTTGTTTAAACAAACTGGCAAGCGCGATCAATTTGGCCTGCATCCCAAGGGTTATTATGAAAAAATGATGAAGCAGAAAGAGCTGGAATTATGGGTTGCCAAAACAGCAGAAAATGCTATAATAGCCGCGAACTTAATGGTCTTTTACGGTAATACCGTTACCTATTTGCATGGCGCTTCGGACTATAATTATCGCCAGTTAATGGCGCCAAACCTCTTGCAATGGACTTTGATCCGGGAAGCCAAAAAACGGGGTTTTAAATATTACGATTGGCACGGCATCGCGCCTGATGACAACGCTGAACATCCCTGGGCGGGAGTAACCCGGTTTAAAAAAGGTTTTGGCGGCCAAGTTGTCAGCTACCCGGGAACTTATGATTTTATTTACCAGCCGGGCTGGTATAAACTATACCAATGGGCCAGAAAATTTAACCGCTTATTAAAATGAAGCTTCATCATGAATCATTGGAACACACGCCCGATCAGGAAAGTCGCGTTAACATGTCCGACTTAGCTTCTTTTACGTTTAACTGCCCCAGTTGCGGCAAACCGGTAACCACTACCGCGCCCAGGGAATTGCTGGACAAAACCGAGCATGATTGCCCGACCTGCACTTTGGAAAAAGACGGCACTATGGCAAAAATTAAAAAACAGATGGAACAAGAAAAACACCAGTAAACATATGATTAATAAAGTAGTAGTGGCGGCCGCCGGACGCGGCACGCGCATGCTTCATCTCTCACAGGAAAAACCCAAGCACTTGATTGAAATCAACGGCCATCCCTTTTTGTATTATCTGTTAAAAAATCTGAAGGAGGCGGGCTTTATCGAAGCCGTCATGGTCATCGGCTACAAAAAAGAGATTATGGAAAAATTTTTGCGCACCTATGACGGCGAATTTAAAATCACCATTGTCAACCAGTTTGATATATTGGGCGATAAATACGGCACCCTTTGCCCGGTAGAGGTGGTCAAGGATATTATTAGAAAGGATGAAAGCTTTATCACGGTCTACGGCGACAATCTTTATTCCGTCAAAGATTTAAAAAAATTCTTTATTGATGATGACTTCAACTATATTTCCGGCTTGCGTCATCCTGAACCCCAAAAATACGGCGTCTTAATTAGAGACGGCGAAGATTATTTGGATAAAATTATTGAAAAGCCCACCACCTTTGTGGGCAACCTGATTAACACCGGCCTTTACAAATTTACCCCGAGCATTTTTAAAAAACTGCCTTTGATTTCCAAATCTTCCAGAGGCGAATTTGAACTGACCGACGCCATCAATCTGTTAGCCAAAGAAAAACGAGTCAAAATAAAAGAGATTGAGGACTTTTGGCTGGATTTTGGCAAGCCCGAAGATGTTCAAACCATCGGAGAATTTTTGAACAACAATAAATAATGAAATCTCTGCTTAAAAAACTCCTTCCCTCTTTTATTATAGGCTGGTACCATCAGGTACTGGCCATTTTAGCGATGGTAATTTACGGCAATCCTTCCGGTAAACTGATTGTCATCGGCGTGACCGGCACCAACGGCAAAACAACAACCGTTAATTTAATCGGCAAGATTTTAGAGGAAGCCGGCCATAAAGTCGGTTGGACAACTACGGCCAATTTTAAAATGGCGGATCAGGAATGGCTGAACGATAAAAAAATGACCATGCTCGGCCGTTGGCAAACTCAAAAATTATTGTCTGGCATGGTTAAGGCCGGCTGTAAATACGCGATTATTGAAACTTCTTCCGAGGGCATTAAACAATACCGCCATATTGGCATTAATTATGATATGGCGGTTTTTATCAATTTAACGCCCGAACATCTGGAAGCCCACGGCGGATTTGAGAATTACAAAAAAGCCAAGGGCGAATTATTCAGGCATTTGACCAACCGACCTCATAAAATTATTGACGGTAAACAAATCGACAAAGTTATTATTGCCAACGCTGATGATGAGCACGCGAATTTCTTTTTGAATTTTGCCGCTGATAAAAAAATAACTTATTCCATAAACAATAATTCTGATTTCCGAGCGTCCGAAATTAAAATTGAAGCAAGTGGATCCGATTTCCGGCTTCCAGGTTCAAACTTCCGAATTAACTTAATCGGACAAGTTAATATCTATAACGCCCTCGCGGCCATGGCCGTAGCCAAATCACAAGGCGTTGACGATAAAACAATTCAACAAGCACTGGCCGATTTTAAAAATATGCCCGGCCGGTTTGAGTGGATTGAATCAGGTCAGCCATTCAAAGTCATGGTTGATTACGCGCCCGAGCCGGAATCCATGACTAAATTATACGAAACGCTCAAGCTGTTCAACTTCAATAACATTATCCATGTTTTAGGTTCCTGTGGCGGCGGCCGAGATAAAGCCCGCCAGCCGATTATGGGCGCGCTGGCCGCTCAAAAAGCCGATTACGTTATCGTCACCAATGAAGATCCTTATGATGATGATCCAATGATGATTATTGATAACGTTGCTCAAGGCGCGCTTGATCAGGGAAAAATTTTAAACCAAAATTTATTCAAAATTGAAGACCGCCGCGAGGCAATAGCCAAAGCCATATCTTTAGCAAAAGAAGAGGCAGAGTCATCCGAAGCTCAGCAGGAGCGTAGGATGAACCTGATTTTAATTACCGGTAAAGGTTGTGAACAATATATCTGCGTGGCCAATGGCCAAAAAATCCCCTGGGATGATAGGAAGGTAGCAAGAGAAATATTGTCAGCCAATTATTTACAAAAATGAATATTTATGTTTTAATATAGTATATCTGTGGATAAGTTACTGATAAAAACCCTCTTTAAGGGTTAATTTTTTGCTAAATTAAGCGTTAAAATCAATTTTTTCTTGACAAATTTTTTTTCCTATAAATAACCACTTTTGGCTAATACTAGCAGAGATATTAAAATTTACCGCCAATCTCTTGACAAGGCCTTTTATTTAAGGTATCATCCGCCTATGTTTTGTTCTCCGGCTGTGTAAAACTCCTGCCCGCCAAAGCGCTTGGGCGACGGCGGGTCAACCATAAAAACCCTTCCTTAAGACCAAAGGGTTATATTTTTGTCTAAAATTTAACAATTTTCATAATTATATATGCGAAGTTCCCTGGAGCGCAAATATTTTTCCTCCTCAAAAGTCGCCCTGCCTTTGCCCGACTTAATCGAAATCCAAAAACGGTCTTATCAATGGTTTTTTGAGATCGGCTTAAAAGAACTGTTTGAAGAGGTTTCGCCGATCAAGGATTTTATCGGCCGCAATCTGGAACTCTATTTTGAAAATTACTATCTGGACGAGCCCAAATTCCACGAACGCGTGGCCCGCGCCAAAAACATCACTTACGAAGCGCCTTTGCGAGTCAAAGCCCGACTGGTCAACGAAAGAACCGGCGAAGTTAAAGAACAGGAAATTTATTTGGGTGACTTCCCTCTCATGACCAACCGCGGGACTTTTGTGATTAACGGCGTGGAAAGAGTGGTTGTTTCCCAGCTGATCCGTTCAGCCGGCGTCTTTTTTACTTCCGAAAACTTTAGAGGCAAGCGTTTGTACGGCGCTAAAATTATTCCTAACCGCGGCGCCTGGCTGGAATTGGAAACCGACCAGAACCACATCATCTACGTTAAAATCGACCGCAAGCGCAAGGTGGCCGTAACCTCGTTGCTGCGGGCTTTTGGCGTTGGCTCCAACGAACAAATCAAGGAACTTTTTAAGGATGCCGAAACTTTGCCCGACATTGATTATATAGCCAACACTTTAGCTAAGGACTCGGCTAAAAACGAAAGCGAGGGCTTGATTGAGGTCTACAAAAGAATCAGGCCCGGCGATTTGGCCACGCCTGATAACGCCAAATCCTTGATCCACGCCATGTTTTTTAACTTTGACCGTTACGATTTTGGCGTGGTCGGACGCTATAAACTTAATAAAAAGTTTAACGACAACCTGGCCATTACCAAAGAAAACCGTATTTTAAGGGTGGACGATTTGGTCAGAATCATTAAAGAAATCATCCGTTTGAATATTACCCAGGATCAGCCCGACGATATCGACCACCTGGGCAACCGTCGGATCCGGGCCATCGGCGAATTGGTGCAAAACAAATGCCGGATCGGTTTGGCGCGCATGGAACGCATTATCAAGGACCGCATGAGCACCATGGACATTAACAGCGTTACCCCCAACCAGCTGATTAACGCCCGTCCGGTCATCGGCGCCATCAAGGAATTCTTTATGAGCTCCCAGCTCTCCCAGTTTATGGACCAGACCAATCCTTTGGCCGAACTGGAGCATAAGCGCCGCGTTTCCGCCATGGGTCCGGGCGGCCTGTCGCGCGAACGCGCCGGTTTTGAAGTTAGAGACGTGCACCGCACCCACTACGGCCGGATCTGCCCGATTGCCACGCCCGAAGGACCCAACATCGGTTTGGTTGGTCATTTAGCTTCGTACGCCCGCGTTAACGATTACGGCTTTATTGAAACGCCCTTTAGGAAAGTTTTGCATGACGTGGCTAATGACGGCAAAGTGGCGGCCGGCCAAATCGCCCGCGAAGATATTACGGAACCGGAGAGCAAAAAAATTCTGGTTAAGCAAGGCGCCGCCATTGACGAAAAAAAGGCCAAAGAGCTTCATAATTTTAAAAATATTTTAAGCGTGCCGATCAAGCCCAGAGTCAGCCAAGAAATCGTTTACCTGGACGCCTTTACCGAAGAGCGCTTTAACACGGCCGCGGCGACCACGCCGATTGACGAAGCCACCAGCTTCTTTATTAAGGACTACGCCGAAATGAGAGTGCACGGCAAGCCTGCTTTTGCCAGCGTGGCTAAAATCGACTTTTTGGACGTGGCGCCTAACCAGATTGTTTCCATTGCCACGGCCTTGATTCCTTTTTTGGAGCATGATGACGCGGTCCGCGCTTTAATGGGCACCAACATGCAACGCCAGGCCGTCTCGCTGGTCAGGCCCGAAGCGCCGATTGTGGGCACGGGCATTGAATTTAGAGCGGCCAAGGATTCGGGCCAGGTGATTGTGGCCGAAGAAACGGGCCAAATCACCTCGGTGCAAAGCGACAAAATAATTCTGACTGATAAAAATAATGAAGAGCATGAATATATTTTAGGCAAATTCATGCGCTCCAACGCCTCCACCTGCATGAACCATTATCCTTTAGTGGATAAGGGCGATCAAATCCAGCCGGGCGATGTTTTGGCCGATGGCGCCGCCACCGACCAGGGCGAACTGGCTTTAGGGCAAAACATCTTAGTGGCTTTTATGGCCTGGGAAGGCGGCAACTACGAAGACGCTATTTTGATTTCCGAAAGAGTGGTGCAAAACAACAAATTCAGCTCCATTCATATTGAAGATTATTCCATTGACGTTAGGGACACCAAACTGGGACCGGAAGTGGTGACTCGCGACATCCCCAACGTCAGCGAAGAAAAATTAAAAGACCTGGACGAAGAAGGCGTGATCCGCATTGGCGCGCAAGTCAAAGCCGGCGATATTTTGGTGGGCAAAATCACGCCCAAAGGCGAAACCGAGCTGTCGGCTGAAGAAAAATTGTTACGGGCGATCTTTGGCGAAAAAGCCAAAGATGTGCGCGACAGCTCTTTGTATCTGGAACACGGCGAGCACGGCAAAGTCATTGACATCAAGGTCTTTTCCCGCGCTTCGGGCGACAAGCTGCCGGCCGGCGTCATTAAAAGCATTCAGGTCACCATTGCCCAGTTAAGAAAAGTCCAGCCCGGCGACAAGCTGGCCGGACGGCACGGCAACAAGGGCGTTATTTCGCGCATTGTGCCGGCCCAGGAAATGCCTTTTTTGGCCGACGGCACGCCGGTGGACATGATTTTAAATCCCTTGGGCGTTATCTCCCGGATGAACCTGGGGCAGTTATTGGAGACCCACTTGGGCATGGCCGCTAAGACCCTGGGCTATACCGTGGCCTCCCCGGCCTTAAACGGCGTGAGCGTGGAAAATATCCAGCAGGAACTTAAAAAAGCCGGTTTGTCCGAAGACGGCAAAATCCAGCTGTATGACGGCCGCACCGGCGAGGCCTTTAACAAAAAAACCACCGTCGGCATCATTTACATGTTAAAGCTGAATCACTTGGTGGAGGATAAAATCCACCAGCGCTCAATCGGTCCTTACTCGCTGGTCACCCAGCAGCCCTTGGGCGGCAAGGCCCAAGGCGGCGGACAAAGATTCGGCGAAATGGAGGTCTGGGCCTTGGAGGCCTATGGCGCGGCTCACGCTTTGCAGGAAATTTTAACCATCAAATCCGACGACATCCCCGGCCGCAGCAAGGCCTATGAATCCATCATTAAAGGCGAGCCGGTCACCAAGCTTAATATCCCCGAATCATTTAACGTGCTGGTTAGGGAACTTAAAGGACTGTGCTTGGAAGTGGAACTGTTAAAAGACGATAAGCCGCTGGTTAAAAAAATCAGAAGGGAAGAAGATGAAACAACGGAATATAGGAAAGAATAATCTTTCCCACCCTATGGGTGGACAAGCAATTTCGTTATGCAAAATTACTACCTGCCGGCAGACAAACAAAATTCTTAATTCCCCGCCTCCGCCTTTGGCGTGAGGCCGAAAAATTCTCAATCTATGCCTAATCCCTCTTCAAGTAAAACCACTTTCATGCCCGATAACAACGTGGTTGCGACCGACTTTAACGGCATCCGCCTGCGCTTGGCTTCGCCCAAAGAAATTTTGGCCTGGTCAACCGGCGAGGTCTTAAAGCCGGAAACCATCAACTACCGCACCCAAAAGCCGGAAAAAGACGGTTTGTTCTGCGAGCGGATTTTTGGCCCCAGCAAGGACTGGGAATGCTACTGCGGCAAATACAAGCGTATCCGCTACAAAGGCATTACCTGCGACAAATGCGGGGTGGAAGTTACCCGCGCCGTGGTCAGGCGCGAACGCATGGGCCACATTGCTTTAGCTTCTCCGGTTTCGCACATCTGGTTTTTAAGAGGCATTCCTTCAAAAATCGGCTTGGTTTTGGATTTATCCATTCAGGAACTGGAAAAAGTCATTTACTTCGCTTCCTTTATCATCTTGCGCGTGGACGAGGACTTGCGGGCGCAAACTTTGGAACAGATCAAAGGCGAACTTAAAAGCAAGCATAAAGCCATTGAACGGGAATTTGAACAGAAAATCGGCGAGCTCAACAAAAAAAAGCAGGCGGCAAGTTTGACCGAAGGCGCTTTCCAAAAAGAACTGAATATTTTAAATAACGCCAAGCAGAATAAAACGGAAACCCTGGAGCACGCCGCCGAAGTGGCCAAAAAAGAACTCAAGGACTTAAAGCCCTTAAAAATCATTTCCGAAAACACTTACCAGGACCTGTCCTTAAAGTATGGCCATGTTTTTGAAGCCGGCATTGGCGGCGAAGCCGTGCGCTCGCTCCTGTCCGCCATTGAGCTGGAAAAAGCCGCGACGGCCCTGGATCTGGAAATCGTTCAGGCCATTCCTTCCAAAAAGAAACGCTTAATTAGAAGATCCAAACTGATTAAAAGCTTGCTGGCTAACAACATTAGGCCCGAATGGATGATTTTGACCACCGTGCCGGTCATCCCGCCGGATCTGCGTCCCATTGTGCAGCTGGACGGCGGGCGCTTTGCCACTTCGGACTTAAATGATTTGTATCGCCGCGTGATTAACCGCAACAACCGCTTAAAACGCCTCCAGGAATTAAACGCCCCCGAGGTCATTCAAAGAAACGAAAAAAGAATGTTGCAGGAAGCCGTGGACGCCCTGATTGACAATGGCGCCCGCCGCGGCAAAACCGTAACCGCTTCCACCGGCCAAAAGCGCATGCTTAAAAGCATTGCCGACATTTTAAAGGGCAAACAAGGCCGCTTTAGACAGAATCTACTGGGTAAAAGAATCGACTATTCCGGACGTTCCGTCATTGTCATCGGCCCCAAACTGGAAATGCACCAGTGCGGTTTGCCAAAAACCATGGCCTTGGAACTGTTCCGTCCTTTTGTTATTTCCAAATTAATTTTAGGCGAAGTGGTCCATAACGTGCGCAGCGCCAACCGCTACATTGAACAGGATCACGAAGAGGTCTGGGCCATTTTGGAAGAAGTGACTAAGAACGCCCACGTGCTCTTAAACCGCGCGCCGACCTTGCACCGTTTGGGCATTCAGGCCTTTCAGCCGATTTTAATTGAAGGCAAAGCCATTCAAATCCATCCCATGGTCTGCAAGGCCTTTAACGCCGACTTTGACGGCGACCAAATGGCCGTGCACGTGCCCATTACCGAAGAGGCCAAACGCGAAGCCGCCGAAATCATGCTCTCTAGTAAAAATTTGCTTAAACCGGCGACCGGCGAACCAGTGGCCTCGCCCGATCAGGACGTGGTCTGGGGCTGTTACTACTTAACTTTTATCAATCCCGCTCACGCCCAGCCCATTAAATATTTTTCCGACGAAGCCGAAGCCAAAACCGCCTATAACTTAAACAAAATCAAGCTTCATGACCGAATCGGGGTGCAAATCAAAAACGAAATCGTGGAGACCACGGTCGGCCGGCTGACTTTTAACGAAATCATTCCCGACAAGCTGGGCTTTATTAACGAGGAAATGAACTCGCGCACCCTTAAACAGCTGGTCGCCAAGACCTTAGAAATTTACGACCGCGAATTTACCGCCCGCTTTTTGGACCAGTTAAAAACCGTGGGCTTCCGCACCATTACCGCTTCCGGCCTGTCTTGGGGCATGAACGATATTCCTACCCTTAAGCAAAAGCCGGAAATTATTAAAAAGGGCGAGCAACAAGTGGAGCAAATCCAGGAACAGTATGAAGAAGGTTTGCTGACCAATAAAGAACGCTACGTTAAGGTGGTGGAGGTCTGGTCCAGCATTAAGGAAGAAATCACCGAGCTGTCCAAAAATTCTTTTGACAGCGGCAGTTCGCTGTACTCCATTATCAATTCCGGCGCCCGCGGCAGCTGGGCCCAGATGATTCAGATCATGGGCATTAAGGGCCTGGTGATTAACCCGGCCGGCGAAATTATTGAACTGCCCATTAAAGCCAACTTCCGGGAGGGCTTGGACGTTTTAGAATACTTTATTTCCACTCATGGCACCCGCAAGGGCTTGTCCGATACGGCCTTAAGAACCGCCAACGCCGGTTATTTGACCAGAAGATTGGTGGACGTGGCCCAGGATTTGGTGATTATGGAAGAAGATTGCGGCGACACCGCGGGCTTTACCATTACCAAAGCCGACTCCGAAAAAATGGGCGAATCCATCCCCAACTTAATCTGGGGCCGCGTCACGATTAATGATATTATTCATCCCAAAACCAAAAAGGCGCTGGTTAAGGCCGGCGCAATCGTTACCAAAGACAATTTAAAAAAACTGGACGGCGCGGAACTGGAAACGGTGACCATCCGTTCCAATATCAGCTGCCAAGCCACCCGCGGCTTGTGCCAAAAATGCTATGGCTTTGATTTGGGCTTTAACGCGCCCGTGGCCATGGGCACGGCGGTCGGCGTGATTGCCGCCCAAAGCATTGGCGAACCCGGCACCCAGCTGACCATGAGAACTTTCCACACCGGCGGCGTGGCCGGCGCCGACATTACCCAGGGTCTGCCCAGGGTGGAAGAACTGTTTGAAGCCCGGCCGCCTAAAAAGAAAGCGATTGTGGCCGAAGTCCGCGGCCAGATTATGATTGACAAAAACATGGCCGGCGGCACCCGCAGCCAGCGTTTGGTTAAAATCAAATACAACGGCGAAGTTACGGAAAACTTAATGATTAATGAGGACTTTGACCTCTTAGTTAAAAATGGGGCCGCGGTTAAGCCAGGCGATAAGCTGATGAAGCACAAGCAGAATGAAAAAAAGGTGATTAAAGCGGCTCATGGCGGCGTGGTCAAGATCCAGGGCGAGGCCTTAAAAATCATTTCCGATACCGAATCCCTGATGGAAGTGATTATTCCGCCGGGCTACGCTTTGTGGGTTAAGGACGGCGATTTGGTGGGCGAGGGCGACCCGCTGACCGAAGGCAGCATGGACTTGCACGAACTGCACCAACACAAGGGCCAGCTGGAAGTGCAAAAATATATTATCAAGGAAATTTTATACATCTATTCTTCGCAGGGCCAAAAGCTTAATGCCAAGCATATTGAAATCATTGTCCGGCAAATGTTTTCCCGCTTGATGGTTAAAGACGCGGGCGACACCAGCTTGTTGCCGGGCGAAACCGTGACCCGTTCCCTCTTTACCGAAGAAAATCAAAAAGCCAAAAAGGGCAAGGGCAAAGAAGCCACGGCCGACGTGATGCTGTTGGGTTTGATCAAAGCGTCGCTCTCCACCGACTCGTTCCTGTCGGCCGCTTCGTTCCAAGAAACCGCCCGCGTGCTGATTGACGCGGCCATTACCGGCAAGATTGATCATTTGCGGGGATTGAAGGAAAACGTGATTATCGGCCGCCTGATTCCGGCCGGCACGGGTTTCCGGAAAAAATAACCTGGTTTAAAAAAACGGGGAATTATTTCCCCGTTTTTTGTTTTAAAATTTGAGTTTTCATAGCTAATGTTACCACTATTTTCTATTTATCCACCACACTAATTAGCATAGAGCCTTTTAAATTTGACACTTATTTGAACCTTTGCTATTATACAAACATCAATTGCCGTCAGGCACCCGAGGACCCCCTAAAGGGTCCGTTTTTATTTCCCATAACAAACACTTGACAACTTTTTTTTATCTGATAACATGGAATTATAACAAGGCGCCGATGACAAATCTCCGTGTGAGAGAGTCCCGTTTAAACTGGACTAGTCGGTATCCTGGCCACCCGTAATTGGGGTGGCTATTTTATTTTTTTAAATTTTAATATTGTTTCTATCTGTCTGCCAATTGACCGGATTGTTTTTGATGTATTCGCGAACGCGATTTAATTCATCATCATTGCGAATTATTCGTTCGTAATAATTTCGTTGCCAAATGATATTCGCCAAATTATTAACACGACACGAATTTGTTACCGTGGATTTATAACCCCGTATTATTACACCCAATGACCGCGGTATTATATGTTGGAATTTATTTTGTGACTTTAATGTTTTATCCCGTAGGGGCACAACATGTTGTGCCCCTACATTTTCAACATAATCGTCAATTTGAATTAACCCATGCATATGATTTGGCATGATAATAAATTCATTCAATTTTACGTTTGAAAAATGTTTCGGTATTTCCAACCAACATGTTTTTGCCATTTGTCCGATTGTTGATAACGACATCCGTTTACCATTAATTTCCCCAAAATAACGTTGTTTTTGATAACAACAAATCGTCACAAAATAAATTCCCGATTGGGAATAATCATATTCCGGCAACCTAATGGATCGACGATGGTGAATTTTAATATCATTAAACATAAAATAAAACAGGGCTACATTTGCTCAATAATAAGCAAAGTTGACCCTGTTACGACCTATATCTTAGGAAATAATCGCCGGGCTGTCAAATTGCGTCCAGCTTCTTCCAAAAAACAGGTAAACGTGTTTTATCCCGCACTACTTAATCTTTACAAAAACAGCAGTGCGGGGTAAAATAACCGATATCACATTAGCAGAATATGAGCAGAAAATCAAAAAGAAAAGCCCGTTTGGAAAAGGAAAAAGAAGAGGTCTGGGAGCACGGCCCCATGCTGGCCTCCGAAACCAAAAAAAGCATTTTTATCATCGTCCTGTTTGCTTTGGCTGCTTTGTCAATTTTGTCATTTTTTGATTTGGCGGGCGAACTGGGCCTGTCCTTAAAAAACGGCTTAAACCTGATTTTTGGCTGGGGCGCCTTAATTTTGCCGGTGGTCTTGTTAATCCTGGGCTATTTTTTACTCCTGCCGGAAAAATATGCCATCCGGACGAGCAACTACTTGGGCGTCTTTTTTTTGGTTTTGGGCTATTCAGGCATTTTTCAATTTATTAAAGATGCGGGGCAGGAAACCTATTTGGCCAGCGGGCAAGGCGGCGGCTATCTGGGCTATTTTGTTTATCTGCCTTTGGAAAAAACCATGGGCGGGTGGGCTTCCATTATCGTCTTACTGGCCATCTTTTTAATCGCCTTGCTCTTGACTTTTAACACCACTTTGCCTAGCGTGGCCAAAAAAATTAATCTTTTTAATCTATTCAAGAATCGTGTCAGTTCCAAGCAAGAAGAGGAGGGTTGGCAAGAAGAAAACGAGGATTGGCAAGAACAAACGGAAGAGTCCCACGCTGAAGAGGCGGCTGAAGCGACAACAGCCGAATATTTTACCAAGAAAAAAATCTCCGCCTCTGGCGGAAGCGCGGTTGTTCCTAAAGAAAACAAAAAACCAAGCCTGGATAATGTCCGGGTGACTTTTTCCAAAAACCGCAGCCGCAAAGTTGAAGTGCCTTTAAGCTTGCTGGAAAACCGTAGCGGCAAACCCACTTCCGGCGACATTAAAGCCAACTCGGAAATTATCAGAAGCACTTTGGAAAACTTTGGCATTCCGGTGGAAATGGATGAAGTTAATGTTGGCCCAACGGTAACTCAATTTACTCTAAAGCCGGCTGAAGGCATTAAGCTGACCCGCATTACCACCTTGCAAAATGATCTGGCTATGGCTTTGGCCGCCCATCCCATTAGGATTGAAGCGCCGATTCCGGGCAAATCTTTAGTGGGCGTGGAAGTGCCCAATCAAAAAATCGCCATTGTCAAACTTAAAGACATTATTGCTAGTTATGAATTCCAGCATAAGCGGGGCAGTTTAAAAATCGCTTTGGGCGAAGATGTTTCGGGTAAATCCTGGGTGGTCAGCTTGGCGGCCATGCCCCATTTGTTGATTGCCGGCGCCACCGGCAGCGGCAAATCGGTCTGCATTAATAACGTAATTATCAGCTTGCTCTACCAGTACACGCCCGATCAATTAAAAATGGTGATTATTGATCCCAAAAAAGTGGAACTGACCAACTACAACGGCATCCCCCATTTGCTGACGCCGGTTATTACCGAAGTGGACAAAACCATTAATGCTTTAAGGTGGGTGGTTAAAGAAATGGACGAACGATTTAAGCTGTTGAATTTTGCCGGCAAAAGAAACATTGACGCTTACAACGAGGCGGTTTTGGTCAACCGTTTGCCTTACATCGTGGTGATTGTGGACGAGCTGGCCGACTTAATGGCCGTGGCTAGCCGCGACGTGGAAGGCGCTATTGTCCGGTTGGCGCAAATGGCCCGGGCCGTCGGTATTCATTTAATTGTGGCTACCCAGCGGCCGTCGGTTAACGTCATTACCGGCTTAATTAAAGCCAACATTACGGCTCGCATTGCTTTTGCCGTGGCTTCCCAGATTGATTCCCGCACCATCTTGGATATATCGGGCGCGGAAAAACTTTTGGGCAAAGGCGATTTGCTCTTTACTTCAGCCGAAATTTCCAAACCCCGCCGCCTGCAGGGCGCTTATTTGACCGATCCGGAAATTGAACGGGTGATTGATTTTTGGAAACAGCAAGCCGAACCCGATTACAATGATGAGGTGGTGGAGAGCCGCGGCCACGGGAGTTCTTTAGCTGTCGGCGGTTTTGCCAACGGCGACGAGCTTTTGGAAGAAGCCAAGGATATCGTGACTCGCGCGGGCAAGGCCTCGGCTTCATTATTGCAAAGGCGTTTAAGAGTGGGCTATGCCCGGGCCGCCCGTTTGTTGGACCTGTTGGAAGAACAGGGCGTGATCGGGCCGGGCGACGGCGCCAAACCCAGAGAAATTTTAGTCAGCGATCAGGATTTTTATCATATTCCTTCCGAAACGACCAATAAATATGTTGGCGGCGACGTTGCGACAGATGAATCCGAGAATGAAGAGCGGGGCGAGGAAGAGCCGGGGGAAGCGGAAAAAAACGAAGAAGAAAATAAAAACGTTTAACATTGTCATTGCGAGTCCCGACCTTACGTCGGGACGAAGCAATCTCGTCGAGATTGCTTCGTCGCTCCGCTCCTCGCAATGACCATTGCTATGACTAGCTTTATAGCCAAAAAATTATCAGCGGCCAAAGCCCTGCCCGAAATTTTGCGCGAAGAGCGGGAAAAAGCCGGCTTAAGTTTGGAAGACCTGTCCTTAAAAATCCAGATTTCCTTAAAATATTTAAAGTCCTTGGAAGACGGCGATTATGATCTGTTGCCGGGCGACGTTTATGCCCGCGAATTTTTAAAAAAACTGGCCAGGCATTGGCACCTTAACGCGCCTGCCGTCCAGCAAATTTACCAAAAAGAAAAAAGCGCTCAACTGACTTTGCCGGCTTTTAAGCTGAAAAAGAATTACCAGGCCAGCGGCGGTTGGCTGTCGCCCCGGTCAATCAAACAAGCAGTGGTTGCCGCGGTAATTCTGGCTTTGGTTGGCTATTTGGGCTGGGAAGTAAAAAATATTTATACTCCGCCTAAACTGACCATTATTTCGCCGCCAAGCGAAACCGTGACTACCAATAGTTATTTGGCAATTCTGGGCCAGGCCGAACCGGAAACCACTATTACCATCAATCAGCAGGAAATTCTGGCCGACGAAAGCGGCAATTTTAACCAAACCGTGGATTTGACAGTTGGCTTAAATGTCTTTAAAATTTCAGCCAGTAAAAAGCACAGCGCGGCCAAAACCGTGACCATTTCCATTTTACGCCAGCCGGTCACGGCCGAACAAATCAATCAAGTTAAGCAACTTGTGTTATAATGACAGTTGCGAATGGTTTGCTGATTAAAAATCAATCGGTAAACGATTCGTGTTTGTCACCGAGCTGAGCTCGGTTAATAGGGTCATGATAAGCAGCCCCGATGTTTGCTTCACAAAATCGGGACAAGGGTCAAAAAACAGTAGGGGTCAACTCTGCTCCTCGCCAGGAGTCGATTAAACGGGTCATTAGGGTCAATCAGGGTCAGACAACTAGGGTTAAATTAATAATTAAACCAGTATAAAATTATGCCAAAAGAGGCTAAAAATCCCCCTGTTCGGGATGAAGAAAAAGAACAAAAACATTTATCCGAAACTCAAAAAGCGAAGGAGGGAAAAACCAACGCCACCAACCAAGCAATTGATCAAATCAAACAACGATTCGGCGAGGGCTCAATCATGAGGCTGGGCGAAGCCAAAAAAATGCAGGTTGAAGCCATACCCACCGGCTGTCTTTCTTTAGACATCGCGCTCGGCGTGGGCGGAGTGCCCAGAGGTAGGATTATTGAGGTCTACGGACCGGAGGCCTCGGGTAAAACCACGCTCACTCAACACATTATTGCCGAGGTGCAAAAGCTGGGCGGCACCGCGGCTTTTATTGACGCGGAACACGCCCTGGATCCGGAGTACGCCAAAAAAATAGGCGTCAATATTGATAGTTTGTTGATTTCCCAGCCGGATACTGGCGAACAGGCCCTGGAAATTGCGGAGGCCTTGGTTAGATCCAACGGCGTTGACGTAGTCGTGATTGATTCAGTAGCGGCCTTGGTGCCCAAGGCGGAAATTGAAGGCGAAATGGGCGCGCCGCAAATGGGCTTGCAAGCCCGCCTGATGAGCCAGGCCCTGCGCAAGCTTTCCGGCATTGTTTCCAAGACCAATACCATAGTCATCTTTATTAACCAGATTCGCATGAAAATCGGCGTGTTTTTTGGCAACCCGGAAACCACCACCGGCGGCATGGCTTTAAAGTTTTATTGTTCCGTCAGGATTGAAGTCAGGCGAGCCGCGCAAATTAAAAAAGGCGAAGAAATTATCGGCAACCGCGTTAACTGTAAAGTGGTTAAAAACAAAGTGGCCGCGCCTTTTAAGAGCACGCAATTTGATATCATGTACAATGAAGGCATCAGCGTTTCGGGCGACACTTTGGATACCGGCGTGCAGTTCGGCATTATTGAAAAATCCGGCAACTCCTATAACTTTGGAGAAAATAAATTAGGCGTTGGCCGCGAAACCGCCAAGGACTTCTTGCGCGCCAATCCCAAATTAATCGCCGAGATTAAAAAGAAGGTTTGGGATAAGGTCAAAGCCAGTTAAATTGATTCACGTTGAAATATCTAAATCGACTGTAAACATGAACGTAGGGGGCGGGGTCATCCCGCCCCTTTTGAAATTCGTAAAATTTTAAAGCAAAAAAAATAGGCGGGGAAACAAATGTTCCCCGCCCGGTTGAATCAATGACCTGATTGGTCAGAAGCTGATGCCGAATGAAGCCGTGTAAGTATCGGGAGAAGGCAGATTGATGGCAAAAATCCAGTTGCCGTCGTTCTTAACCAGGCCCAAGCCCTCGGCTGTGGGCACCAGAGTATAGTGAATGCGGCAACTTAGGTCATCGCGATAGAAGAGGAGGTCGTAAAGCATGGCCAGATGAGCCGACACCAAGCCGGTTTGGACATCGCCCTGCTTATAGCCCTCGCGATCCCCTATTAAGGGAACATCTCTGTCGTCAAAGAGGCCGTTGCCGGTTTCCAGCAAGTAAACGGAACCGATCATCGCCGGATATCTTACCCGCCACAGCGGAAAATGCTCGCGCATTTCCGCGTTGACTACCCAGGGAAAAACAAAGGAGGATTCGGAGTTTAATGTCTCCAAAAATCCAGATTTCCTTGGGTTAAGGTAAAATTTTTGGCGATGCGGGAAGGCCAAACTGTTTTCGTTGGCGGCCGCGTTATACATGGCGCAGAAACCAATATAGACCGAGGTGTACCACGCCCTTCTTTGCAAACGGGGCCAAAACTCCGCTACCGGAAGCTTGCAGTTCCCCTGTTCGTAGATGATAGGTTGTTTTTCTTTGAGCCCAACCCACATCAGAAAACGGTCGTGCAAGCGTAAAGCGAAAGCTCCGCCCAAAGTATTCATAACCACGTCTCCGGGGTCATAGCCCTCGGCGCCGATCCGGCCATACCGCTCATATGGCAGGACGCCGTCTTTGACTTCCCAAAGACCGTCCATGGCCACTGACATGCCTGCAAAGCCCTTGAGCCGGTCGCCTCTGGCAAACCACCATTGGCCCATTTCAGCGGTGAGAAAATTCCCCGCGAAAAAATGGCTTAGATTATCCGGTGTTCGATAATCGTGAGGCGGCGCCATACGGAAGGTCAGCGCCAAGGATGATTGCGCCGTAACCAGCAGGACGAAAACGGCTGCTGATATTTTCTTCAACATTCGATCCTCCAGATAGATTGTAAGTTAGTGTTCAAATCAATTTACCTTACATAAAATCAAGGCAATTGTCAAGATGCTGTAAACAGGGTAAAATAGCATTAAATAGATGCAAAACTTAATCAAATCCATCGCCCAGAACACTTTATGGCAGGTGCTGGGCAAAGTTGTTGGCACAATTTTAGGCCTGGCCACCATTGCCTTGTTAACCCGTTATTTGGGCAGCGAGGGCTTTGGCTATTACTCCACGGCTCTGGCTTTTATGCAGTTTTTTGGCGTGCTGGTGGATATGGGCTTGTATCTGGTGTGTTTAAAAGAAATGGCGGCCCAGCCGGAAAACGAGACCAAAATTTTTAATAACATTCTCACCTTGCGGATTGTGTCGGCCGTTATTTTGCTGGGCGGGGGCGCCTTGTTGATTTTTGCTTTTCCCTATCCCGCAGAGGTTAAATGGTCGGCCGTAATTGTGGCCTTTTCTTTTTTATTCATGTCTTTGGCGCAGATTTTGACCACTGTTTTTCAAAAATCTTTAAAAATGGGCTTGGTGGCTTTGGCCGAAGTGGCAGGTAGGGCCGGTTTTTTACTCTCGGTAATCTTGTTTATTTATTATCAAAGCAGTTTGACCGTGGTCATGTGGAGCAACGTGGTCAATACTTTGATTTATTTTTTGATTCTCTGGTTTTTGATAAAAAAATACGTAGCAATTTCGTTGGCCTGGGATTTTAGCTACTGGAAAACCGTGCTTAACCAAAGCTGGCCCATTGCCTTGGGCATTGCCTTCAATCTGGTTTATTTTAGAGCCGATACCATTATTTTGTCATTGTACCGGCCGGCAAGCGAGGTGGGCATTTACGGCGCGCCTTACAAAATCTTGGAAATCATCGTCACTTTTCCGCACATGTTTATGGGTTTGGTCATGCCGATTTTAACGGCCGCCTGGGTCAGCCAAAATCTAGAGCGCTTTAAAAACGCTTTGCAGAAGACCTTTGATTTTTTCATGATCCTGGCCATCCCCATGGTTTTGGGCTCCATTCCCTTGAGCGATAAAATCATGCGCCTTATTGCCGGCCCCGGATTTGGTGCTTCCGGCCAAATTTTGCCCGCGCTGATGCTGGCCACCGGCATAATTTTTGCCGGCATTTTATTTACCTATTGTTTGGTAATTTTGGACAAGCAAAAAACCATGCTTAAATATTATTTTAGCGGCGCCATCCTTTCCTTAATCGGCTACTTTATTTTTATTCCCCGCTATTCCTATTTTGGCGCGGCTTGGGTAACCGTGGTAGTTGAACTTTTTATCGCCGTCAGCGCCGGTTTATTAAGCTACAAATTTGCCCGCCTCAAACTGTCCTTGAATGTTTTTTGGAAAAGCATATTGGCCGCCCTGATCATGACCGGCATTTTATACCTTATGCCTGGTTGGCCGGTTATCTGGCTGATTGTTCTGGGCATGGTCATTTACGGCTTAGTAATGCTGGCAATTAAAGGATTTGACAAACAACTTTTGGGTGAGATTTTAAAATAAAAACCTGCTAAAATACCCTTATGTTTTACGGCTTATTAATCATTATTTATCTCTTGCTTTTTGCAATTATCTCCCACAAAAACCTTAAATGGGGCGTGTATTTGATTTGCGCTACCTTGCCCGCTTACCTGATTCGCTTTGCCGTTTTGGGCGTGCCACTGACTTTACTGGAAAGCATGATTATTATTTTGTTTATTGTCTGGTTGATTAAGGAAAAAATCAGTTTTAACCCCGCTGTTTGGCTAAAAAATTTGAAAGATCAAAAATTAAAGAATGAAAGCCGCAACGCTGTGCCAAAAATTTTCCGCTTCCCGATAATTCTGCTTTTAATCGCTTCAACCATTGCCGTTTTTGTGGCGCCTGATTTTGAATCAGCGGCCGGAATCTGGAAGGCCTACTTTATTGAGCCGCTCATGTTCTTGCTGGTTTTTGTTTACAACATTAAAACCACTGAAGAAATTAAAAACGTTATCCGCGCATTGGGAATTACGGTTTTAGCTATCGGGATCTTTGCGGTTATCCAAAAATTGACCGGCGCTTTAATCCTCAATCCTTTTTGGGCCGATGAAGCGACTCGCCGGATAACTACGTTCTTCGGTTATCCAAACGCTAACGCTTTATTTGTTTTGCCGATTATTTTTTTGACCCTGTATAATCTGTTGACTGATAAAAAGATTTTAATGATTGGCCTGAATATTTTGATTATGATTCTGGGAATTTTAGCCATCATCTGGACCGCTTCCACCGGCGCTCTGGTTGGACTGGCCGCAGGACTATTAGCATTATTGGTAATGCACAAAAAAACTCGTTTAATGATTTTACTGGCTGGCACAGTGGTTGTCTTGACTCTGGCTTTGACTCCGGCCGCGCAAAATAAAATCAGCCAGTCATTATACCTGGCTTCACAAACCAAACTTCCTTTAGTACCGTCTGACTTGGCTATCAGAACCCAGCAATGGCGCGAGACCTTGGCTATGCTAGCTGACCGTCCGTTGATTGGCGCGGGCCTGTCCGGTTATCAAGCTTCAGTCGCGCCATATCACATTAACCAGCACATTGAAATTTACCTGTATCCTCATAATTTCTTGTTAAACTTTTGGACGGAAACAGGGTTGTTAGGGCTGGTGGCGATGTTATGGATCTTAATCGCCTTTTTTATGACTGCTTGTCAGGCCTTTAAAAACTCAAATATGTTGACTTTTAGCGTAATTTCGGCTATGATTGGCCTTCTGGTGTTTGGTTTGGTTGACGTTCCTTACTTTAAAAATGATTTAGCAGTTTTGTTTTGGATAATCGTCGGGATAATAATTATTTTAAACAATCAAAAAGCTTTTGGAAGGGTCGCATAGTTTGGTCTAGTGCGGTGCTCTCGAAAAGCACTAGGTCCGAAAGGATCTCGTGGGTTCGAATCCCACCCCTTCCGCCAAATTACCAACTGTAAACTTTATGAAAATATCATTTATTCAAACAGGTGGAACAATCGATAAGGATTACCCAAAAACAAATAAAGGGTATGCTTTTGAGATTACGACTCCGGCCGTTGAAAGAATCCTAAAAAATATAAATCCCGCTTTTGAGTTTGAAATCTTATCCGCCTTTAAAAAAGACAGTACGGAAATCTTAGATGAAGATAGAAAAAATCTCTATCAAATGTGCGATGGCTTGGAAAACAATAGAATCATCATAACCCATGGCACGGATACGATGCTAAAAACAGCGGCCAAACTTAGTGCTCTAAAAAATAAGATTATCGTCATCACCGGCGCAATGAGACCGGAAAAATTTTCTGATTCAGACGCTCCTTTTAATATTGGCATGGCCGTGGGAGCCGCCGGAATATTAAATCCCGGAGTTTATATTGCCATGCATGGCCAGGTTCTGCCCTGGAATAAGTGCGCCCGAAATTTAGAAACAGGCCAGTTTGTTGAAAAGTAACTAAACCCCAGGGAGATTCAAACCAAAGCGATAACCCTTCCGTAACAGCGACCTTGTCTTTATTGGAAAAAATCCATCAAATTAAGTTTATTATTGAATAACGCTCTTACTCACTGCCACAGAAAAATCAATGCTTTAATATCTGGTGTTTTTAGGAGCCGACGCTCAATTGATCGACACAGCTTCTTAAACTAAAAATAAATTCAAAAAAATATTATGAATCAAGAACCACAAACTACGGCCGCCGGCTTTTCCGGCTTAGGCATTGCTCCCTCTTTACTGGAAGCCCTGGCTAAATTAAAAATCACCACGCCCACGCCCATTCAAAAACAAGCCATTCCCGTGGCCATTCAGGGCAAGGATTTAATGGGCGTGGCCCAAACCGGCACCGGCAAAACCTTTGCTTTTGGCATTCCCATGATCCAGCGCCTGCATCAGCTTGCAGGGCGCGGTTTGATAGTTTTACCAACCCGCGAACTGGCCGTGCAGGTGGACGAGGCCTTGCGCCAGCTCGGGCACGGCTTAGGTTTAAAAACCGCCGTTTTAATCGGCGGCATGTCCATGTTCCCCCAGCTTAAGGCCTTATCTAAAAACCCTCATATTATCATTGGTACGCCCGGCCGCCTGAACGATCATTTGAAAGAAAAAACCCTGCGCACCCAAGACATTAAAGTAGTGGTGCTGGATGAAGCTGACCGCATGTTGGATATGGGCTTTGCTCCGCAAATCCAACAAATCTTCCGCCAACTGCCCCACGGGCGGCAAACTATGCTTTTTTCGGCTACTATGCCAGCTGAAATTATCAAGCTGGCTAGCAGTTATATGAAACTGCCGATTAGGATTGAAGTGGCGCCCACCGGCACTTTGGTCGAACGGGTGACGCAGGAAATTTTTATCCTTCCCAAAGAGGCCAAAATCCCCCTGACCGAAAAATTATTGACCCAGTATCCAGGGCCGACCTTGATTTTTACCAGAACTAAATACGGCGCCAAGCGTTTAAGCCAATTAGTAAAGCAATTGGGCCACAACTGCGTTGAGCTTCATTCCAACCGCTCCTTGGGGCAAAGGCAAGAAGCCATGAAAGGTTTTAAATCGGGCAAGTACCGCGTGCTGATTGCCACCGACATCGCCTCGCGGGGCATTGACGTGATGGGCATTGAACTGGTGCTTAATTTTGATCTGCCGACCAATACCGAGGACTACGTGCATCGCATTGGCCGGACCGCCCGCGCCGGCGAAGGCGGACACGCTATTTCGTTTGTGACGCCTGATCAACGCGGCGAGCTTCGTGAGATTGAAAAATTGGTCCGCACCACTCTGCCCATTTCCAAATTGCCCGATCTGCCAAATGTTAAAATTAGCGCTAATGAGGCCGATGGAGAACGGCGCTTGTCCGGCCGGCCGCGTTCTACCTACAGCGGTAGACGGACTTTTAGACGCCGTTATTAAATGGACAATGAACATTATTTTCTGATAAAATTAAGCAATGGGCTTAACTGAATTTTTAGCGGAACACATCACCAATTTTATCGGCGCGCTCGGCTACGTCAGCGTTTTTTTGTTAATGACGGCCGAAAGCATGATTTTGCCCGTGCCCTCGGAAGCGGTCATGCCCTTTGCCGGCTGGTTAATTGCCAGCGGCGACTTTACTTTTTTCGGCGTGATTTTTTTTAGCACGCTGGGCAGTTTAACCGGCTCTCTGCTTTCTTACTTTATCGGCCAGTACGGCGGCCGGCCGCTGATTGCCAAATGGGGCAAATATTTTTTACTGAACGAGGCGGATTTGATTAAAACCGAAAACTTTTTCCGGCAAAAAGGCGAGCTGACCATTTTTGTCAGCCGCTTTATACCCATCGTGCGGCATTTGATTTCCTTGCCGGCCGGCTTGGCTAAAATGAATCTATGGAAATTCTGCCTGTACACAGTTATCGGCGCCGGCTTGTGGAACGCGTTCTTGGCCGTAATCGGTTTTTACCTAAAAAACAATTGGAACAGAATCATGGCTTATTCCGAAATTATTGATTTATTGGTGCTGTCCTTGATTTTGATTGGCTTGATTTATTTTATAAAAAAACACATCAATCACCGGGACCGCATTAATTGAAAAACTTCGCTTGCCAAAAAAAATATCTTGAGTTATACTTGATTTATAAGCTACAAGTTATGAAAATCAAAAAAAACTTCATTCCCTCGGACAGCGTTTTTTCCACCGAAACCGCCATTGGCTTGATTGCCACCGCCCGCGGCATTTTAATGCAGAAAAATAATTATTTCAGCCCGCGGCAACTCAAAAAAAACCTGGCGATTTTGGACAGAGCAACAATGATAACCTACCAAAGCAATGCCTCCGCCCCCATGATCAAATGCTTGGCGGAATTTATAAACCATAGACAATGCGCCGCTTTGGCCAAAGCCGAAAAAATTCTTGTTGCCCGCTAGAAGTTATGTCAAAAAAACTTTTATCGCGTAAGGAGCGGGGGGAAATCTTTAAGGGGCATATTTTGCCTCATTTTTTATCTCTTGGGGTATATGCCAAAAATCCTGGAGCGCTGATTTTTGGCGGCCAGCCGGGAGCCGGAAAGAGCAATTTAATTAGGATTATTAAAAGCGTAAAAACCGATTTTGTAGTCATCAACGGCGACGACCTAAGGGGCTATCATCCCCGTATGCTGGAGCTGATGGATAAAGATGAAATAAACGCCCCTGATTTAATTCAGGCCGATTGCAATTATTGGGTTGAGCGTTTGATAAAAGTTTTGGGCAAAAAAAAATTCAACCTGATTATTGAAAGCACCATGAGAAGGGCGGTGATTGTCGGGTCAACCTGCGCTTTTTTAAAAAAACACGGTTATAAAATTGAGGCCGTCATGTTAACCGTTCCTCAACCGGTCAGCCTGGCCAGCATCTTTTACCGCTACGAAATTCAAAAGGGTCTGGTGGATAAGGCGCGTTTTACCAAAATCCAGAATCATCAACGGTCCTTTGTGGGTCTGCAAAATACCATCGCTGAAATTTTCCGGTTAAAAATGACGGATCGGATCACGCTCTACTCGCGCCGGGGAACTAATTATTATATCTTGCATGAAAACAATTTGATTGATAATGAATGGGATGAAAAAATAAATCCTCTCCTGTTTTTTAAAAAATTCGCCAAAAGAAAACTGTTAAAAAGTGAACTGCTTTATACCACGAAGCTTTGGCAAAAAACTTTAAGCCTGGCGTTATCGCGCAAGGCTAAACAAACCTACCTCGGCATGATTAAAAAACAACTAAAACTTTTAAAGGAAGCGTAAATATTTACTGAAAATTTTTTCATCTTATTATATAATAAATCTAAAATAAGCTGATTATGACCAACGTTTTCGAGAAAAATGAGGCGGATTACAAACAAAAATTGACGCCCGAACAATACAATGTTTGCCGCCTGGGCGCCACCGAACCCGCCTTTAACAACAAATACTGGAACCATCACGAGGATGGTTCTTACTATTGCGTCGCCTGCGACGCGCTCTTGTTTTCTTCCGCCACCAAATTTGATTCGGGCACGGGTTGGCCCAGTTTTTGGGACGCGGCTGCTAAAGAGGCGGTGGAATTTAAAGAAGATAATGGTTTTGGCATCAAACGAACCGAGGTGATATGCAAAAACTGCGGCTCTCATCTGGGGCATGTTTTCCCCGACGGCCCCGGCCCCACCGGCCAACGCTACTGTATTAATTCGGCTGCCCTCAACTTTTCAAAAAATTAACCTTGACTTCTGCTACAAAAAGGCGTAATCCTATAGAGATACGCTTTTTTATATAATTGTCTAATTTTTAAAAAGATTGTATAATAATACCAACCTCTATATGCAAAAAATCCGCAAAGCAATTATTCCCGTGGCCGGCTTTGGCACCCGCTTTCTACCCGCCACCAAAGCCCAGCCCAAAGAAATGCTGCCGGTGGTTGATAAACCCACCATCCAATACGTTGTTGAGGCCTGCGCTAGAGCAGGCATTACCGAAATCATCATCGTCACCAGCGGCAACAAACGAGCCGTGGAAGACCACTTTGACAAAACCCCGGAACTGGAAAAATGGCTGGCCAAATCCAAAAAAACCCAACTGCTTAAGGAATTGCAAAATATCCCCCGACTGGCCAACTTTATTTACATCCGCCAAAAAGGCGGTTATGGCAACGGCACGCCCGTCTTAAACGCCCAGCCCCTAATTGGCAATGAGCCCTTTGCCGTGTTTTGGGGCGATGAATTCTTTATTCCCAACAAAAAAGGCGATAAAAGTTGGATTAAGCAAATGATTGAGGTTTACGAAAAATACCAGGATCCGGTGCTGTCGGTGATTGAAGTCGCTAAAGAAGACACTAGGCGCTATGGCATTATTGACGGCATCCAAGTTGAAAAAAATGTTTACCAAGTTAAGGGTTTTGCCGAAAAACCCGGGCCCGCCAAAGCCAAGTCCAACCTGGCTTTAGTGGGCGGCTACATTTTAACGCCGGAAATTTTCGGCCTGCTTAAAAAAACCAAAGCGGGCAAGGGCGGGGAATTATGGCTGGCCGACGCCATTAGCGCCCTGTTAATAAAACGGTCCTTTTACGCCTGTAAAATTGAGGGTAAGCTGTATGACGCCGGCACCATTTTGGGCTGGCTTAAAGCCAACGTGGAATTGGCCTTGGATCATCCCAAATTAAACGGGGAATTTAAAAAATATCTTAAAAAGTTGAAGGTTTAAAAAAATTTTCTAATGCCTAAAAATCTCCAGCCAAAAATTTTACTCCTGCTCATGGCTCTGGTTTTAACTACCAGCGGTTTTTCCTGCAAACTTTTCCCTTCAAAACAGGCCTCGCCCGCCCTAACCAAGCCAATTGAGCTTAATTATTGGGGCGTCTGGGACGAGCCCGCCTTTTTAACTCCGTTAATCAGTGCTTTCCAAGCCCTCCATCCCAACATCAAAATCAAATACAGCCGTTTCCGCTTTAACGAATACGAACAAAAGTTATTGGAGGCCTGGGCGGCCGACCGCGGTCCGGATCTCTACAGTTTGCCGGCCAGCTGGCTGGGCAAATACCAAAATTTCATCACTCCCCAGCCCGCGACTGTGCAACTGGCTTTTGAGCAAGTTACCAAAACTTTAGGCCAGGAGGAGCGGTCAACGGTCGTTAGAGGCGTGCCGATTTTTAGCCCAGCCGACATTAAAAACAAGTTTGTGGATCAGGTTTACGACGATGTGGTAAGAGACGGAAAAATTTACGGCCTGCCCTACAGTTTGGATTCTTTGGTTTTAATTTATAACCGCGACCTGCTTGATAAAGCCGGCATTGCCACGCCGCCGGCCAATTGGGACGAGGTGGCCGAAGCGACGAGTAAAATCAGCCAAATTGATTTAAACAATAATCCGGTGCAATCAGGCATTGCTTTGGGCACGGCCGACAACATCAACAACGCCGTGGATATTGTTTCCCTGTTAATGTTGCAAAACGGCACTTTAATGACCGACAAAGCCGGCAGAGCGGCTTTTGATAAAAAAGCCGACGGAGGCGACAACTACTACCCGGGCTTGTCCGCTCTTAATTTTTACACCGATTTTGCGGATCCCTTAAAGCAGGTTTATTCCTGGAATGATAAACAGCAAAATTCCTTGGATGCTTTTGTGGCCGGTAAACTGGGCCTGACCTTGGGCTACACTTATCAATTAAGGGAAATCAAGGGCCGGGCGCCTAAAATCAATTTGGGGGTGGCTCCGTTGCCGCAAATTAAAAACTCCGCCAAGCAAATTAATTACACTAACTACTGGGCCGAAACGGTCTCTCATAAAACCAACAACCTAGAGGCGGCCTGGGGCTTTTTAAACTTTGCCGCCGGTCAAGATCAGGTGGTTAAATATTTAGCCATAGCCAAAAAACCCTCGGCTTTAAGGGCCTTAATTAACGCTCAAAAAGACGATCCGGAAATTGGCGTGTTCGCGGAGCAAACCTTAACCGCCCAAAACTGGTATCAAGGAGCTGACCAATTAAAAATGGAAGGAATCATCAAGGATTTAATCAAAAATTTTGCCACGGCGCCCGATCAGCTTAAACTTTTACAAAACGCGGCCGCCAAGGTAAACCAGACGCTATAAATTATGAATGATTATAGGTTATGGATTATGGGTTTATAAAATAGAATGGCCGATAATCAATAATCTATAACCTATAATCATCAATTCTCAATCATTAAACTAAATGAACAAGAAAAAACTCCTCCTTATTACCCTGCTCGGCCTGCTGACCATTACACCTATAGTTGCTTTTGCTCAAAATCTGCTTCCGCCCTGCACTGCCAGCGGCAACTGTGGACTCTGTGATTTTATTACCCTGGGCTTAAATGTTTTTAGATGGATTTTAGGACTGGTCGGCGGCCTTTCCTTATTATTGTTTGTCTGGCACGGCTGGGGCTGGCTCATGAGCGGTGGCGATAGCGAAAAAGTTAAAAAAACCAAAGACGCCTTGGTGCATACCGTCATTGGCATTGTTATTATTTTAGCCAGCTGGCTGATTGTTAACATGGTGGTGGTTTTACTAACTTATAATGCCGCTGATCCCAGCGCTCCTGGCCTTACACCGACTAAAGAGGGAATTGGCGTGATTTTTAAAAACCAGGCCTGGAACAATTTAGAAGCTTATTGCGGTAAAAAATAATTTTTTAAAACTTTAACTTCATCCTTTATAAGCGACGTAAAGCGAGGCCCCGTATAGAAACGAAGTTTCTTTACAGGGCGATGCCCTAGGAGCTTATATGTAATCATATGAATAAAAAAATCATCGTAATTTTATTCTTTATTACCTTATTCGCTTTACCAGCCATCTTATTTGCTGCCGGTGAAACTCCGGCTGCCGAAACACCGCCAGCGGCACAGCCGTCTCCCACCACTTTAGATAACCCTTTGGGTCCAGACGCTAGCGGTCCGGTTGACCTATATGCCCGCATCATCTTCGCCTTTATGGGCCTAACCGGCGTTATTGCCCTGTTAATGTTTATCATTGGCGGTTTTCAATGGATGACAGCCGGCGGAGCCGCCGATAAAGTTAAAAAGGGCAAGGATACGGTAATTTGGGCGTCTTTTGGTTTAATTTTGATTTTTTCCAGCTACGCTATTTTGCGAGCCATCTTTGAAACCCTGAAGTTTTAATTGCACGGATTTAACACAGATCGCACGGATGGCACTCAACCTTAGATATACCCAGGCAGGTATTAGCGGGATTGGTAAAATTATTGTATAATTAATTAAGTTATTAACATTAAACAAGTAGTTTATTGGGATTGCAGCCGAGCAGACCCGATAAATGAAAGGGGGTGAAGTATGAAAAAATATTTAACAAAGAAAAACTTAATGGCTTTTGGCATGTTTTTGGCTTTGGCCGTGCCCGTGGCCTTGGTACAAGCTGTCGCCGCTGTTAATTCTAATGATTTTGGCGTTAACGATTTGAGTTCCGTTAATTTGGGCACCAAGCCGCTTAAGGAAACCATTGCTCAGATTTTAAACGTGCTCTTGGGCTTTTTGGGCGTGATCGCGGTGGTCATTATTTTGTTGGGCGGCTTTAAATGGATGACGGCCGGCGGCGAAGAAGAAAAGGTGGGCGAAGCCAAAAAACTGATTTCAGCCGGCATTGTCGGCTTGATCGTTATTTTGTCCGCTTACGCGATTGCCAGATTTGTGATTACCAATCTCACCACGGCGACCGCAGGATAACAATTGGCTCATTGATACAATTTAAATTGTAACCCTGAACCGCGTCGGGTTCAGGGTTGAGGTCTGAACTGTATCTTCAAATAGTCCAAAAGCGGCTTTTCTTTAAAAAGCCCTGGCCAATAAAGTCCACATGATAATTGCCCGTAAAAATGGACAATTTATAATCAAGGGTATTTTTACCCTATTTTTATTATTCACGCTTTTTAGCCCCCTTACCTTGCTATTGGCCGCGGATCAGCCAAAAACAGGAACGGTCATTGATAGCGCTTCCGTCCTGCTTAATCAGGCGGCCGAAATCGGCCAGGCAGTCGGCAAAGGAGTCGCCAATCCGCCAACCACCGCACAAATCATTGGCAAACTAATTGTAACGGGCTTGCAGATTGTGGGCTTGATTTTCTTTCTTTTAATTGTCTACGGCGGCATTGTCTGGCTGACGGCCGGGGGCAACAAGGAACGGGCCGATAAAGCGGTCAGCACTTTGCGTCAGGCCACCCTGGGCTTGCTGGTGATTATTTTTGCCTATATCGTAGTTAATTTCGTGGTCTTAAAATTAGCCGGCATTGCTACCTCTTAAAAATTATGAAGAGTTCGGCTTTAAAAATCATCTCCATCTTCTGGTTATTCGGCAGTTTAACCTGGGCTGGCGCGAGTTTAATGAACCGTGCTCTGGCCGCCGAAGATTTAGGCGCGCAAAATGTCGGCGATATTATTGACCGTCTGGAAGATACCGCCATTAAATCCCAAATTATCCAAAAAGATGCGGCTCAACCGACTATTTATCAATACATTGGCCGGTTTATTAATTTGTTTTTGGCTTTTTTGGGCGTAATCTTTTTAGCTATCGTCATTTATTCCGGCTTTAACTGGATGATGGCCAAAGGCAACCAGCAGGCGGTTGATGATGCCGTCAAACACATTGAAAGCGCCTCCATCGGCATTGTCATCATCATTCTTTCCTATATTTTTATTAACTTTTTGGTCTTTAAAATAATGGGTATTGGCACCGGTTTAAACTAATAATGTCATCCTGGACCCCGAGCGAGGCGTAAGCCGAGTCGAGGGGGATAGGATCTCCAATTATGAAATTTTTAAAAATTTATTTATTAACTTTGATTCTTACCTCGGTTTTGTTTTTACCCGGCGTGTCTTTGGCTAAAACAAACGGCGCTGAAGAGTCCAAATATTTACAAACCTGTAATCCTAAGGAATCCCTGGAGGTCTGCCAAAAACGCCTGCTGGGCGAAGCCGGCGGCGGCAGTTCGGGCTATGGCGCCAATACCAATATTACCGAGCAGACCTTGGCCGAAAAAGTGGGCCAGGTCATTGGCATGGTGCTGTCGGTGTTTGGCGTGGTCTTTTTCTGCCTGGTGGTTTACTCCGGCATCCAATGGATGACCGCCGGCGGCAATGAGGAAAAAGTTACCCATGCCCGCGAGCGCATCATTAGAGCCGCCATTGGTTTGGGCATTGTGATGATGGCCTGGGCTTTGACCAGCTTTATTGTCAACAGATTGCAAACAACAGCCATCGAACCAGGACAGGTAATTAATTGCTCGGACCTTGAAAATCAACTTGAATGTCAAAATCAATCACTCTACTGCCAATGGAATGTTGGTGATAATACATGCGGTGGCATACAAGTTGATTGCTCCGAACTGCATGATGAAGAGAGTTGTTTAAGTAGCGGTTGCAGTTGGACAGAGGATTTTGGAGAGTGCGCTAATTGAGATTAAAAATACCAATAAACTTTGTTATATTATGAAAATAAATAAAATTCTCATTAGTTTCTATATTAATGCTTTGCTTTTACCCTTAACCGCGCTGGCGCAGGTAAAATCAAATTTAATTGACGATGCCGCCGGAGTTAACGGCGCCGGCTTTACCGGTACCGGAGAAGAGGCGGACATTCCTCAAACCGTGGGCGACTTGATCAGTATTGTCTTGAGTTTTGTGGGCGCCATCTTTTTCATTTACATCGTGATTTCCGGCATCCAGTGGATGACGGCCGGCGGCGAAGAAGAAAAGGTCAGCAAGGCCAAAACCAGAATTATGAACGCCATCGTGGGTTTGGCCATAACCGTGGCCGCCTTCTTTATCACCTGGTTTATCAGCAATACCTTAGGCGCAGCATAATGTCATTGCGAGCCCGCCGCTTCGGCGGGCGCGGCAATCTCATTTGAGATTGCTTCGCTCATTTCCCCCGCCGTTCGTGAACGGCGGGGTACATTCGCTCGCAATGACTAATGAGCGGGGTTTTAAAATGAGCTCAATGTTACTTGTTTATGAAATTTTCTTACAAAATCCTAATTTTGACTGCCACAGTTATTCTTTCATTGTCCCCCGCCGTTTTGCTGGCCCAATCCATCGGCTTTGGCGGCGAGGGCGGAGGAACCGTCAATATTATCGCCAGCCGAGGTTTTTTTAATACCAACTCCAGCATTACTAGCGCGAGCTTTTTGGACAACACTTTTGGCCAGTTAATCGCCATTGTTTTGGGCTTTTTGGCAACCCTGTTTTTGGCTTTGATTGTTTATTCCGGCATTCAGTGGATGACGGCCGGTGGCAATGAGGAAAAAGTTGAAAGCGCCAAAAAAAGAATTTTAAACGCTTCTTTGGGCTTGGGGCTGATCTTTTTTTCCTACATTATCACCGCCATTATTTTCAACTTTCTTGAAAAACAAAGCGGCCAAGGCCAACCAGCATTGCCTAATGCCCAATATGAATGCCAAAACAATGCCGATTGCGCCGACTCGCTCAAGCCATTATGCGAAACTTTTATGACGGCAGACGGCGAAGCCAAATGGTGCACCTGCTTTAGAGACCGCGGACCGGCCTGCCCCGAGGGACAAACTTGCAACGAAAACATTGGCGGCCGCAACCAGTGTGAATAAAGTCATGAAAAAAAATTTGATTAAAATTTTGTTGGTTGTTTTAACCATCAGCGCGCTGGCGATTTTTGCCAATGTTGTTTTGGCCGAGCAGGGAACTTTTGATACCTACAAAGATTTTTTAAACCAGGCCGGCAGTAAGGGCACTTATAACGTAGATTTGCAAGGACAGGAAGGTTATTTTGATACTTTGCTGGGTAAAGTTATTATGACGGTCATCAGCTTTACCGGTTTGATTTTTTTAGGTCTGATTATTTACTCGGGTATTCAATGGATGACGGCCGGCGGTAATGAGGAAAAGGTTTCCGAAGCCAAAAAAAGGACGTTAAACGGGGTAATTGGTTTGGCTATTGCCCTGTTGGCTTTTATTTTGACCAACGCCTTATTTACTTATTTTGACCAACGCTTCTTAAAACAGCCCGAGGGAGGCGTTGAAACTCCGCCCGGAGCAACCTGCGAACAAACCGACGGAATATGTGTTACTTCGATAGAGGGTTGTTCTGCTAACTATGAAGAAATAAATTATCCATGCGCTCAAGGTTATGTATGTTGCTTACGCGGCATCGAGGATACTTGTGAGAACAATGGCGGAACCTGCGTTACTTATGAGGAAGGTTGCTACGAAAATCCACCATTGGATTACCCCTGCGCTCAAAATGATTTATTATGTTGCCCACGCTAATAATAATGAAAAATACTTTAACCATAAATAAATATTTTAAAAAAATCGAGAGAATTTTTTTCTCTTTATTGCCAATGATCTTATTGCCTCTCAACCAAACGTTGGCTTTAACTACGCCCAGCCAGCGGTTTAAAAACCTGGCTGGCGAGTCCGGTTACGATACAACTACGGCCAGTACCAAAATCACCATTGTCATTAACGTAATTATCTATGTCTTGGGATTTGTGGGGGTCTTTTTTTTGCTGATGATCGTCTATTCCGGCTTTCAATGGATTATGGCCGGTGGCAATGAGGAAACCATCACTAAAGCCCAAACCCGCCTCAAAAATTCCATTATCGGCTTTATTGTGATTGCCGTGGCTTACAGCTTGATTTTATTCGTCATGAATTTTTTGAAAATCGGTTTGAGTAATCGTTACCTATAAGCGACGTAGAGCGAGAGTAATATGAAAGTAATTTCATATTGCCGAGCCGAGGAGCTTATATGTACTCATATGAAAATCATAAAATTAATAAAAAAAGCCGCGTTGGTTTTTAATTCCCTTTGGTTATTAGTTTGGAACACGGTTTTAGCCCAAGGCAATAGCGCCCTGGACCGAGTTAACCGAGCCGCCGGTGAAGCCAATCTGCCTTCAACCGAGGCCTCGCCCCAGCGCATTATCATCAATTTTATCAACTATGCCTTAACCTTGGTCGGTTTGTTCTTTTTAATCAG
>Ga0082335_1001930_pt1 | contig 41066 bp, 41 predicted proteins | sample Subgrocontami58m_FD_72375 | JGI IMG/M metagenome (GOLD analysis project Ga0082335, IMG submission 72375) | Subsurface groundwater microbial communities from S. Glens Falls, New York, USA - GMW37 contaminated, 5.8 m (SPADES assembly) (version 2) ...
AGTAACCAACTCACAATATTTTTCGAAAATAGAAGATCTACAAGACGCACTAGAAACATTCTGGCAAAAACATGTTTTCACGCAAAACTTTATAGGGTACTTATGTCCTTAACTAAATAACCCACATCTTTATAAATCACCTCTTATTTTCAAGTACAGTGAGCCCGAGTCCACAGTGTGGGCGAGTGAGGGTTGAACCAGAAGGTTTAATTCTTTAAGGCTTTATTTCAATGGAGTAAAGAGTATTAATTAACGAGGATTACAATAGTACAATGATGGAAGAAACACCAGTAATAAAACACTTTGTCAGGGTTTCAAACACAGACTTGCCAGGACAAAAAACTGTGCTTTATGCAATGCAAAAAATAAAAGGAGTGGGCGTCAGCTATGCAAATGCATTATGCAAAGTAACAAAAATCAATCCAAACAAAAAAATGGGCACACTAACAGACCAAGAAGTGGTAAAATTAGATACTGCACTAAAAGACCCTTTGAATGAAGGAGTGCCTGCATGGCTTGTCAACAGACGTAAAGACTATGAAACAGGAAGTGACAAACACCTTATAACAGGTGATTTAAGTTTTCAAACAGAAAATGATATACGTTTGATGAAAAAAATTAAGTGCTACAAAGGAATAAGACACATTCTTGGACAACCAGTTAGAGGACAACGCACACGAGGCAATTTCAGAAAAAACAAAGGAAAAGTCATGGGAGTCAAAAGAAGCGCAGGAGCAAAAAAGAGTTCGGGAGGCAAGACATAAATGGGTGACCCTCGCAAAATTCGCCGCAAGTTCTCACGCCCGCTCCAGCCATGGCGTACTGATAGAATCACTTCAGAAAACAAGCTTGTGAAAGAATATGGACTGAAAAACAAACGCGAAATATGGAAAGCACAAAGCATGCTCACAGCATTTACTAACAAAGCAAAAGACCTTGTTGCAGCAACAGGAAAACAAGCAGACACAGAAAGAGTTCAGCTAATGACAAGACTTGCACGAATTGGCTTAGTTCAATCAGGAGGAGGACTTGATGATGTTCTAGGGCTTAATCTTCAAAATATACTCAATAGACGCTTGCAAACAATGGTGCTAAAAAAAGGACTTGCAAAAACACCAACACAAGCACGACAATTCATAGTCCATGAACACATAACTATTGGCAACAAAAAAATAACCGCACCAAGTTACATAGTAAATGTCAGTGAAGAACCACACCTTGCATTTGTCAGTACAAGTGTACTTACCAATGCAGCTCATCCAGCCAGACAAACAAAAACAGATGCAGCACAAGCAGACACTACACCAAAGCCAGCACAAAAAGGTGTTGCATGAGAAGTGACACGCGCTGGGGCATGGCACATATTTACTCAAGCTACAATGACACAATTATTCACATTACAGATCTTACAGGCAGTGAAACAGTTGCTATTTCATCAGGAGGCCAGATGGTTAAAGCAGATCGCATGGAAAGCTCACCAACAGCAGCTATGCTTGCAGCAAAAAAAGCAGCAGAACTTGCACTAGAACGAGGAATTAATGCAATTCATGTCAGAATACGCGCACCAGGAGGGCATAATGGTCCAACAAGTCCAGGACCAGGAGCTCAAGCAGCAGTTAGAGCACTCTCCCGCATGGGATTAAAAATAGGCATTATAGAAGATGTCACGCCAATACCACATGGCGGCTGCAAGAAAAAAGGCGGCAAGCGAGGCAGAAGAGTATGAGTGCAGAAATCATAAAAAAATATCCTACAGGAAAAGTAAAACTCCTCCTCAAAGGAATCACTCCAGCAATGGCAAACACACTACGCAGATGCATCATGGATCATGTACCAACTATGGCAATTGATGAGGTAGAATTCATAAAAAACAGCTCGGCAATCTATGATGAAATGATTGCTCATAGACTAGGCCTTTTAGTGTTAGAAACAGACTTAAAATCATACAATATCAAAGAAGAATGCACGTGCGAAAGTGCAGGATGCAGTAAATGCAGTCTAGTAATGACCTTGAAAGCAAAAGGGCCTGGTATAGTTTATGCAGAAGACATAAAAAGCAAAGACCCAAAAGTTATTCCAACACACCCAAAAACAATCATAACAAAATTACTAAAAGGACAAGAGTTAGAATTCCAAGCAACAGCAACATTAGGCTCTGGCTCAACGCATATCAAATACTCACCAGGACTTGCATGGTATGAATATGTTCCTACAATCAGTGTGAATAATAATCATCCAGATTTTGACAAGTTCAAAAATAAGTATCCACCACAAGTCTTTAAAGATGGAAAAATTGAAAAAAAGCTCATAGAAGAACTAGACCTTGCAGATGCTTGTGAAGGAATAAATAATGATATTGTAACAATAACACGCGATCCAGAAAAAATCTGGTTTTACCTTGAACCATGGGGACAGCTCACTCATAAAGAAATCCTTGTCACAGCACTTGATGCATTTCAGACACTCCTCACAAGATATGAACAAGCAATAGACAAGGCACATGCAAGCAATTAACCCGATGCGGGGGTGGCAGAGCCTGGTCAAATGCGCTAGGTTGAGGGCCTAGTCCCTTAGTGGGTGCGAGGGTTCAAATCCCTTCCCCCGCATGATAGCAAGATTCGCAAGAGAACAACAATGAAACGAACAGGACCATCAAATCCAGAACTGCAAGAGCTTATTCAACTGCTCAAAAAAGAACAAAAACCTATTTGGAAACGCGTAGCACAAGACTTAGAAAAACCTACGCGACAAAGAAGAATAGTGAACCTCAGCAGTATCAATAGGTATACAACGGCAAATGATCTTATTGTTGTGCCAGGAAAAGTCTTAGGAGCAGGAACACTTGCTCACAAGTTGAGCATAGCAGCATTTTCATTTAGCAGACAAGCACGGATCGCAATAGAATCAGCAAAAGGAACTTGCTTAAGCATTCCAGAGTTAATCAAAAAAAATCCAACAGGAACAAACATTAAAATAATTGGGTGAACACATGCAACTAGTGATAGATGCCACAAATCTTATTGCAGGAAGACTGGGAAGCTATGCTGCAAAACAAGCATTACTTGGACACACACTTGTAATACTCAATGCAGAAAAAGCAATAGTCACAGGAAACAAAAATGCAGTAGAAGAAGAATACTGGCTGCAAAAGCGAGATTTAGGACAGCCACAATCAGGGCCATTTGTTTCAAAAAGACCTGATATGTTTTTGCGACGCATGTTCAGAGGAATGGTTCCTCACAAAAGACCACGGGGAAAAGAAGCATATGGCAGAATCATGTGCTATCTTGGAGTACCAGTTCAGTTTAAAGGCAGTAAGGCGATAAGCCTGCCTTTTGCACACCTTGATAAATTAACAACAACAAAATACTTAACTATAGAAGCATTATGCAAAACACTTGGGTGGAAACCATGAACACAATACATGTATCAGGATCACGAAAAACAGCCTGCGCGCGAGCAACACTCATGCCAGGAAATGGAGTTGTGCGAATCAACACACTACTCCTTGATTTTGTCAGACCACAAATGTATTGCGACAAAATACGAGAACCATTGCTTCTTGCAGGAGAGGTGGCAAAAAAGGTTGATATTAATGTTAAAACCAGAGGCGGAGGACAGGCAGGCCAGGCAGAAGCAGCACGCCTTGCTATTGCACGAGCTCTTAGCATCTTTGATAATACACTCAAACCAGTATTTCTTGCATATGATAGATTACTTCTTGTTGCAGATGTGCGAAGAAAAGAAACACGAAAACCAAACTGCCATGGAAAAGCAAGAGCGAAGAGACAAAAGAGCTACAGGTGATTAAATGATAATACCAATAAGATGCTGGAGTTGCGCAAAACCCATAGGACACTTATGGGAAGAGTTCAATGCAAAAGTCGCCAAAGGTGAAGATAAGAAAAAAGCACTGGACAGTTTAGGAATTGATAGATATTGTTGCAGAGCAATGATGATAGGACAGGTTGACTTGATTGACACAGTGGCAGAGTTTAAGAAGAGTTAAATTACAACCTAAGAACATCATTTATAGTTATTCCAACAAGGGATTTTGATTTAGTGGCAACTTGTTTTAAAAAATCATCATCTGATTTTTCATCAGCATATAGCGTTGCTTTGCGGTTAATGTGCTCAACTGAATACATTCCTTTTCCAACAACTAATGCCTGAGCAGGATTTTTTAAAGGAGATGGAGGTCCATGAATTCTATTCCAATACTTACTATCTCTTGCTGCTGCTTCAATAACTTCATAGGGGTTAGGATTATTTGATAATAAATCTTCTTGAAGCATACCAATTAGCACACCTCTATCTTGACTTTCATTTTGCTCTTTAAATAAAACAAAATAACCTTCAACAGAACTATCAATAGGACTGCCTTTTCTTCTTCTTGTAAGAGGTGTGTGCCAATACTTGCCATCTTTAAGCCAGCTCAAATAAATAAAACAGTTCATGACTGGGAAGAAGAGGCCTGTATTAAAAAATCTTGCGGAAATATGTGCAACTAAATGCCTTTTTCCTAAAATGATTGGCAAGATTTAATAACTGCTCTTCATTTACCTTCTTTATGCGCGAACTAGTTTCTGATAAAACCATACTTGGTGTTTTTTGCGAGAAGTTTTGCAGTGTTTTAGAAAAGCATGCGAAGTATATTATTGTTTCAGGTTTTCTAGTTATATCACTCGGCAGACCAAGAGGAACAGAAGATATTGATATGATTATTGAACCAATTTCAAAAGAAACGTTTATTAAACTTCATGCTGATTTGGTTAAAAATGGATTTGTCTGCATGCAATCCGATACTGCTGAAACTGCTTATGAAGAATATTTAAGTCAGCACCTCAGTTTGCGCTACACGTTTGATGATGAACCTCTGCCTGAAATGGAAGTTAAATTCGCAAAAGACTCTCTTGACTTACTTCAGTTACAAACGCGAATAAAAATTCCTGAAACAAAACTTGATGTCTGGTTTACAACACCTGAAGCAAATATCGCTTTCAAAGAAGAATACTTGAAATCAGAAAAAGATATGGAAGATGCTGATTTTATGAGAAAGTGTTTTGGAGAAAAAATTAATGAAAATGAGATAATAGAAATAAAAAAGTTAATAGAAAGGTATAAACTATGAACCGAGATTCTTCTCATGCTGATTTTATGGATCGTTGGATTAGTTACATGAGAACTCATCAGAATTGGCGAGTTAAACATGCGCAATTTATCAATGCGCAATATGTGCATGCCAGAAAAATTATTAGAGAACTTGCTAAAACACCAGAAGGAAAGGAAAAAATAAGAAAGATGTATAACATAACTAACAAAAATGCCTACAAAACATTACTAGGCTGATGCAATCTTCCACAAAAGCTCAAACTGTTTGCGATATGTGTCAGCAGTTTCTTTGTTTTGAATAATAATCAGATGATAGGGATTTCCTGTGAGAAAGAGAGCAACTTTGTTTGAATAAATGATTTGCGCAACATTGCCTATGCAATAGGAAGCGAGTTCTCTTGGTCAAAGTTAATAAATAAGTGTTCAAAAGCAGAGTCATGCCTCTCTATCTCATAGAACACTTAGAACCAAAACTCTGGCAGTGGTGTAAGATAGAATATGTACAAATGGCGCGTGATGTTGGTGTAAAGAATTTGTTGATCACCAACTGCACAAGCAAGATGAAGGGTGTGCGCACAACAAAAGAGTCAGTGCGAACCATGAAGCTAGGTGAAACTTGCATCCTTGATCCTGGCGCAGCAAAGACACTTACTTCGGCTGATGCAAAAACATTTGGTGCATTTATTTTTGGCGGAATCTTAGGCGATGACCCGCCGAGAGAAAGAACTGCAATTGAGCTTAATATTTCTGGCAAAAGAAGGAATTTAGGCAAAGAACAAATGAGCACAGATACAGCAGTGCGCGTAGTTTGGAAGATTGCAAACGGAAAGCGATTAGAAGAATTGCAGTTTGTAGATGGAATCACTGTTTCACTCAAACAAGGAGAGGAGATTTTATTGCCATATAGGTATCTTGTGCGCAATGGCAAACCGGTGTTTGCAAGAGGCCTGAAAGTATTTTTGAAGAAAAATAAGGGATTTTGAGAACTTCTTTCCGCTTTTTCCGTAAATCTTTCGAAAAAATGTTGTTTTTCCGTAAACCTTGCATTTCTTTCGGAATCCTTACGAATCTCCCGTAAACTTTGCGGGATTTTCTAGCAAATGCACTTAAATAAAAGAATCAAAAAAAAGAATGACGACGGGGTCTGGTAACCTGGTTATCCAGCCGTACTGAGCATACGGGTCCGTAAGGATCTCAGGGTTCAAAAGCTTTTCGGAATGCTCAACCGGAAACTGAAAGTCCCTGCCCCGGCGTTACCATATTTTGAAAAAGGTACTTCAAAACCTTTAAAAACTCATTCTAAGAAAGAGACTGTATGATTGATCAAAAAACCATTGCAGCAAAATGGCAGAAGAAGTGGGCTGAAGTAGGTATATTTGCAACTAAGAATAAGAGCAAAAAACCTAAATTTTACAATCTAGAAATGTTTCCATACCCCTCAGCTTATGGCTTGCATATGGGGCATGTGCGTAATTATAGCATTGGTGATGTTATTGCTCGTTACAAACGCATGAAAGGATTTAATGTTTTGTATCCAATGGGTTTTGATGCATTTGGTTTGCCTGCTGAAAATGCAGCAATCAAGAATAATATACCTCCTAAAAAGTACACAGAAGATGCAATAGCAAGCTTAACAGCGAGCTTGAAACGCGTTGGTCTTAGTTATGATTGGGATAGAACCATTGCTACGTGTTATCCAGAATACTATAAATGGAATCAATATTTTTTTCTTAAGTTTTTTGAAAAAGGATTGACGTACAAGAAAAAAGCACCTATAAACTGGTGTAGTAAATGTGCAACAGTGCTTGCAAATGAACAAGTAGAAGAAGGAGGTTGCTGGAGATGCCACACACCAGTTGTTGTCAAAGAATTGGAACAATGGTTTTTCAAAATAACACAATACGCAGATGAATTATTGCATGATGTTGAAGCTTTGAATTGGCCAGAAAGAATCAAGCTCATGCAGAAGAACTGGATAGGAAGAAGTGAGGGGACATTAATTCAGTTTGCAGTAGAGGGAAGTGACAAAAATATTCCTGTATTTACTACGCGCGCAGATACCTTATTCGGATGCACATTTATTGTTATTGCACCAGAACATCCACTTATTGCAGAACTTGTTACAGGCACAAGCCAAGAAAAAGAGTTGCGTGCATTTGCAACAAAAGTTTCTGCAGAAGATAAGTTTAGCAGAGCAGCAGAAGACAAAGAAAAGCAAGGAATGTTTACAGGAGTGCATGTTATTCATCCTTTTACTGGAAAAGAAATTCCAGTTTATGTTGCAAACTTTGTTCTTATGGAGTATGGAACCGGAGCAGTCATGGCTGTACCAGCGCATGACACACGAGACTATGCGTTTGCTAAAAAATATGGTATTCCAATTATACAAAGCGTGAAATCACTTTCAGAAGAGACTTTGCTGCCTTACATAGTTGATGGCATGCTAATTAATTCACAAGAGTTTTCTGGAATTACTAGTGAAAAAGCAAGAGAAAAGATTACTCAGGCACTGCAATCAAAAGGCAAAGGTGGCAAAAAAGTTAACTACAAAATTAGAGACTGGCTTATCTCTAGACAAAGATATTGGGGAACACCAATACCAATAGTGTATTGTGATGCTTGTGGAATTGTACCTGTGCCAGAAAAAAAGCTGCCTATTTTGCTTCCAGAAAAAGCAGAATTTACAGGACAAGGAAATCCTCTTGCGAATACTTCTGAGTTCGTAAATACTAAGTGTCCGAAATGCAAAAATCCAGCAAAACGCGAAACTGACACTATGGATACTTTTGTTGATAGCTCATGGTATTATTTGAGATATTGTTCGCCTAAATACAAAAAAGCAGGATTTGATGCAGAGCTTGTGAAACACTGGTTGCCAGTAGACCAGTATATTGGCGGAGCAGAACATGCAGTCATGCACTTGCTTTATGCCAGATTCTTTACTAAAGTATTGCGAGACTTAGGTATGCTGTCTTTTGGAGAACCATTTAGTGCACTCTTTAATCAGGGTGTTGTTCGCAAAAATGGAAAGCGAATGAGCAAGAGCGAAGGCAATGCAATAAGCCAAGAGGATATGGAAAAAACTTATGGAATTGATACTGTTAGATTGTTTTTACTATTTGTTGCAAGCCCAGACAAAGACATAGAATGGAGCGACGAAGGAGCAAATGGCTCACACAGGTTTTTGCAACGCATAAGTTCTCTGGCGGAACATGTTTCAGAGATAAAAGATAAAGCTCTTGAAAGCAGAATGCAGGGTCTTGTAAAGAATGTTACTCAATTACTTGAAGTATTTGAGCTAAATAAAGCAATCATTTTACTAATGGAGTTTGCAAATCATCTTGAAAAAAAAGAACAAATTCCACGAACAATACTTGAAAAATATGCACTTCTTTTGTGTCCATTTGTACCACATACTGCTGAGGAGCTTTGGGAGCAATTAGGTGGAAAACCATTTGCAAGTATGCAGAAATGGCCTGCATATAAAGAGAGCAAGATAAAACCGGAAATAGAATATGAAGATTGGTTAGTTGAAAAAACAAATTCAGACATTGCTGATGTACTTGTTTTAATAGGCAAGAAACCAGTTGAGATCACACTTTTTGTTGCAGAACAATGGAAGTATGACTTTTTTTCTGAATTCAAAAAACAATTTGAAACAGTAAAAAATCCTGGAGAGCTCGTCAAAGTAATCATGCAGACAGACTTGCGAAAGCATGGAGAGTTTATAGTAAAGATGATTGCAAAGCTTGTAAAAGAGCCAGGAATAGTGCCTACCTTTATTGCTGGACAAAAAGCTGAGATTAAAATTATTAAAGCTGCAAAAGGATTATTGACTAAAAAATATAGTTGTGTTGTGACTGTTGTGAAAGCACAAAAAAGCACAGAACCAAAAGCACGCAATGCGCTGCCAGGAAAAGTGGCGATACTGATTAGCTAAGATTTAACGTTCTCTTTCTGAGCAAACTTTATAAATTTCGTTGATATATACTATTCATGACAGACAGACATTTACTTCCAGTGAAAGGAGACCTAGTAACACGCATTCTAAGGTATGCTGTTTGTGCTCCCTTTTCTGGTTTATTAGCTTATGGTGGTTTCTTAGCTCCTGCGGTATTTTCACCTAGTTTGGTTTATGCACAAGAAAATCCCAAGTCTCAGGCACGCACTATTCTTCAATCTCCAGAAAAACTGTCTAGTCATTTACGCACTCTTCTTTATAGTGAAGGAATAAAATATCCTGTTACTTATAATTTGGGAGATGAATCTTGCAAAAAAGCTGATACTAGAGCCTACAAAGAAATAGGTGATCTTCTTAGCAAAGTAAAGAATGATCTTGATTTCATGAAAGGATTGGTTGAAAAATTCAACCGCGAATCAACTGTTTATGTTTCAGAAGGTTTAGGCATTGTAGGATCATCTGCTGTTGGCAAGATAGCAGTAGAACTAATGCCCTATGATGAAGAATATTTTGAAAAAATTGTTGAGCAATACATGAGCACACCATTCAAGGATAGTGATTTGGCCAAAGATTGTTTTGTTGTAGGAGCAGCACTAATCAGGATTAGTGACTTAGAATGGACCAGTAATGTGCTGTTTAAATCACTTGACAGGATTTGTTCTCAAACACTACAAATTGAAAGAATTGGTTATGTGAATAATATTCCTAATGGAGCTGATATCATAGTTCCTTTGATTAACACAAAAGGAAAGACTTTGTATAACATGGATCGTGAAGAGCTAGACAAAAGACTTGCACAACTTACACAAAAACTTTGTGATTATAACCCAATAGATTCTTACTCTTTTATTTATAGAGATGTGGAAAGAACAGTACTTGCATTGATTGGAATAACAAAGAACATTGAATTGGTAAAAGAAGTACAAGACAAAACCAGCGGGGAAAGTGGGGATTACCAGATTAACAAAGTAGCAAACGAACGCGCCAAAGAACTTGGTTTACGCTAAACAAGAAAAGAAATACTTTTCCAACCCAAATGTTTAAAACCTTTCACCAGTTATTTGCTTTTATGATTGATAAAAATGCATTTGCAGCATTACGCAAGCAAGTAGAAGACTATGATGCACTACGAGAGCGTGTCATAAAAACAAGCAGAGACGCGCTCAAACTGAGCAAAGGCGCAATTTATTCAATGCACCGCAATGAATTAAGCACTGCAAAAAAACAATTAAGTGATGCGAAAAAGATATTGGACGCACTTAAAAATGATTGTGCAAAAGAACCAACACTATTGATTACAGGCACTTATTCAGAAGCATTAGAAGAACATGCAGAAGCACAATGCTACTACTATTATCTTACAGAAAAACGCATTCCTTCAGCAAGCGAACTTGGCATGGATGCAGAAACATACCTTTCAGGACTTTGTGATACTGTTGGTGAATTAGTGCGCAAAGCAGTAAACAGTGTCATACAAGGAGACAAGAAAACAGCACTTGAGATTAAAGAAGTAGTCACAGCAATCTATGAAGAACTCATGCTTTTTGACTTTAGAAACACACAAGTAAGACGCAAGTTTGACAGCATAAAATATTCACTAGAAAAACTAGAAGATCTGGCGTTACAGTTGAAGATGAAAGAACATTGCGCGTGATTTCCCTGCGAATTATTATAAAATCGTAGATAGAATACCCACAAATTCAATAAAAATCGAAGATTTTTAAGTGCCAGAAATATTTGATTTCTGAGCATATTTGTGGGATGAATGCCGTGCCTCTATCAAATGTGCTTTAAGAGGCAACATCAAACTTATCTTAGGTTTATGAAACTATAGCATATTCGCCAAAAAATTGATTAATCATCCATCGGACTTTTAATGTTACGAATATCTTTATTGGATACTCTCGTATAGATTAATGTTGTGCTTATATCTGAATGACCTAGTAAATCGCGGATATATCTAATATCTGTGCCATTTTCTAAAAGGTGCGTTGCAAAAGAATGTCTTAATGTGTGAGGGGTTATCCTCTTTCTTATGCTTGCGTTTATGGCAGCGTTCTCAATGATTTTCTGTATTGTTCTTTGAGTGTATTTTCCATTTCTATTAGTTAAGAAAACATAGCCTTGCTTATTTGAGGTTAAATTAATTAAGTTCTCTTTTACTTTCAAAGAGAGCATGACAATTCTGTCTTTTTTGCCTTTTGCTCTTTTCAAATGAATTAAATTTCTGTCAAAATCAATATCCTTCCAATTAAGGCTTATTATCTCGCTGATTCGCAGGCCTGCTGAATATCCTACTTGAATAATCAGCCTATGATTCATATTTTTTGTAGATGAGATAAGCCTTTCAATTTCTTCTTTTGAAAGTATTACTGGAAGTTTCTTCTCTCTTTTGATATTTGGTAGATTGTTCAGAATATCTTGGATTTCTGAGCTGTCCTTTTTGATTGTATTAAGGTAGAATTTAATTGCAAAACCTGCAGATCTAACTGTTTCATCAGAATTATCTTTCGCTATTAATCCAAGAAGGAATTCTCTTGGTGTTTTTCCAGAGGATACAAATTTCTTAATGTGGTGCAGATAAGTATCTATCGTCTTTTGTGAATACCCCTTGAGCTTGCACTCTTGAACAACAATAGTCTCGATTTCAGTTTCCGTGTAATGTTCCTTGTTCATAAAATATGAGAAAACCTACCAAATATATAAAATTACGCATTTTATGGTATATTACAGTATTAAGCGTAATAAAACTACGCTTAATACATGTTTCTCAAAATTTTTTCAGCGCTTTTTGTCGACGATAAAACTGCACAACTTCAAAAAGTAAACTGAGAAGTCTTTACGGGGCTACCTTCGTTAAACCTAAAACGGAAAGCGAATAAAAACTTCGCAATAACTCACTGCGTCTAACATGGTGTTTAACAGTTCGCTAACGCTCTCCCAAATTTTTTAATGAATCTAACTAGGAGGGGAATTCCGTAACTACGATAAAAATTTATGATTATACAAAGAAGTTTTATAATAAACTGAAATTCTTAACATAAAATATGAAAGCAACTTGTCGATTGTGTGGTCTAGAAAAAAAATTGAGACAAAGTCATTTTATCCCTAAGTTTGTCACGAATTGGATTAAGGAGACATCAGCGACTGGATTCTTGAGGCAAGCCATAAATCCAGAAAAAAGAATTCAAGATGGAATAAAAAAATTCTTTCTTTGTTCTGATTGCGAAATCACTTTTTCTAAATATGAATCCTACTTTGCAAATAATTTTTTCTATCCGCATATGAACAAAAAGCAGGAATCATTTGAGTACAATTCCAACCTCAAGAGATTCATAGTTTCAGTAAATTGGAGGATTTTGGCTGATAATATAGATAACTTTGAAAAAAATAATCCAAATTGGAAATCACCCCTGAGACATGCTGAGAGTATTTGGAGAGACTATCTTTTAGGCAATAAAACAGATATTGGTGAATACAGGATACATCTATTTTTCTTAGATTATATAGTCAATCATAATGATAATCTTCCAAATAAATTTCAATTCTATACTCTTAGGGGCATAGATGGAACTATTTATTACAACAAAGAATTAGTTCACATTTATGGAAAACTGCCTGGATTCATTATTTTCTCAACAATATACCCCACTAATCCTGAAGGCTGGATAAATACAGAAATCTTTGATTCTGGAAAAATTAATGTCCCTCAAGAGATATCATACCCTGGTTTTGGCGATTTCCTCAAAGATAGGGCACGGCTAATTGATACGGCTAAAATTTCACGAAGAGAAAACACAAGAATCACGGAATCAATATTAAAAAATAAAGATAGGTCTATGCGGTCAAGGTCTGCTGAGGTGTTTAAAGCGGAAGAACAAAGAGAAAAATAGTAATCAAAAGGGTAGATTATTTTTTGGTTATAATTCTCTCAATCTTTTTAATGCTTTTGCTAATATCGTTCTTTAATTCGTGTTCCCATATCCTAACAACTTTCCAGCCGTTCTTTTTAAGATACCTATTCTGTTCTTTATCTCTTTCAGCATTTCTTTTAATTTTTGGCAACCAATATTTCTTATTTGATTTTGGATGTTTATAACAATTAGGACACTTATGCCAAAAACAACCGTCAATAAATATACAAGTCTTACGCGATACCATCACTAAATCAGGTTTAAAATTTAACTCTTTGAATCGATGGTTTAGGCCATATCTATAACCTAACTTAAACAGCGCTTTTCTTAGTAAAAGTTCTGGGCGAGTATTCTTACCTTTAATCTTTGACATTATTCTGCTTCTTACCTCTTTGTTGAACCTGTCTACCATAAAATTGTTTAGGCGGAAGATTTATATAAGTCTTTTGTTTGATCGTGAGTATTCATACGATCAACTTTAAAAAAGAGGTTTAGAATGAACAAGAGGCTAACTGTCGCAGATTTTTTTTGTGGTGCTGGGGGATTTTCAGAAGGATTTAGGCAGGCAGGTCTTGAGATTGTATTTGCCTTGGATAATTGGGAACCTGCACGAAAGACACATAAGCTTAACCATCCTGAATCTCAGCAACCCGTAGATGGGGACATCTTATCTATAGATGTAGAAAGAATTGATGAAATCATCCCAGATGTGGATGTAATAATTGGTTCGCCCCCCTGTGTCAATTTTTCTCCTTCAAATAAAGCAGGTAAAGCAGATAAAACAAAAGGTATTGAACTAATAACTAAGTTCCTGCAGATAGTTGCCGTAAAAAAGCATAAGCATTCTTCCAAATTAAAATATTGGTTGATGGAAAATGTTCCAAATTCAAGAAAATACATCTCAGACAGGTATTCATTTAAAGATTTGGGTATCAGCAACAAACATCTTCATAAATTGGGGATATCTAAACGTGAAGCTGACATTGCGATAGAGATAGACACTTCTGAAGCAAAAATTCACAATTCAGTTTATTATGGTGTTCCGCAAAAAAGAGAAAGATTTGTCACAGGCGAATTTCCTGAACCTGAAAGATTGAATTTGGATGCTGACTGGATAAGTCTAGGTAGGGTATTGAATGCTTTTAGAATCAAGAATGGAGAGATAACCGATCCCTTGTATGATTTCAAGATAAAAGAAAATTGTCTTACCGACCATTTTTATGATACTGAGATTCCTCCTTTTGAATGGGAAGAAGCAAAGATGAAAAAACAGCAGGCAAGATATTATGGAAAGATGCCTTTTCCTGAAGACGAGTCACGGCCTTCTAGGACAATTATGGCGACAAGATCAATCATTGCCAGAGAGGCCATGATATTCTCAAACGGAAAACCAGGAATATTTAGGGCCCCAACCATAAGAGAAGTAGCTAGTATCATGTCGTTTCCTATTACTTACCTGTTTTATGGTAAAGATGAAGCTACCAAATATAAGTTAGTCGGGAATGCTGTTTGTCCGAAGTTAGCTTACGCTTTTGCGAAAGCAATAATAAAAAAAGAAAATTTAAGAGTCTGTCGCATTCTTAAAAGAAATGCAGAAATACCATACAGTTTCAACAATTTGCGTGAGAACCCACCTCCCAAAAAGAAACCTAGGTCCAAGCATCCTTTGTCAAATTTTTGTGAGATTGTCCCTGATTTAAAAACTTTAAATTTTAGGGTGGAATTGGACAACAACTTTCCAAAAGATAATGGTGGAAAAGTGGTGTGGAATACAAGCATACACCACGCCACCGGAAAAGATAGTATGAAAAAGGCATCACCATCTATAAAAAGCATAATGGCTATACTAAACACCGCCCAGGACGCATCAAAAGTGGATGGTTTTATCCAAGAAATCAGAGAAACATTCGATAAAACAATCCCTTCGAGAAAGAAGTTCCAAGAGCAATATTGTATAGTGGATAGTGATAAACATTTTTTAACGCCAAGAGATTCCCTTAGGAGAATAAAGAGCATAGTGGATAAATATTTCCCTCAAAATCAGTATAAGGGTGTTTTTTTAGAAAACCTGAACCGCAAGCATAAAGAATACATAAAATTTAATAAAAATAAAATTCCTGGCAACAAAATCCCCCTCAGAATCCTTGCCGGCCTGTATGGGGTAACTTATATCACCAAAATCGCTAACGGAAATAGGATGTAATTTATTTTTCTAGAATAACATCGACGTCCATAATACCTTTTTCTTTCCAAACATCGAAAAGAACTTGAATACCGTATTCGGCGTATTGCTCTACCTCACGCCATAGGTCTTTGGAATCTTCTAATTTAGGACTCTTCTTAAGAACCAACCTAACCATGAGTTCTGTTACGCTCCTGTCCAAACTGACTAAATTTATATGATTAATTGATTTGCTAGCTATTGGCGTCTTCTTGTTGAAGTGATACCCTATAGCGAACGCAGTATAAAATATCTTAGGGAGATTAGAGAAGAGTCCTGTTCTATCTTGGTCTCTCATCCTAAAATACACTGACTCTCTGAAAGCAGTCCTGAATTTTATGTTTCCGGCTGCAAGATGTTTTTCAACTTCAACCATTTTTGACCTCTTTGATAATCGATTTGTTGTTTTCTCTTTCAACGATAAATTCTTTTACTATTGCGGATTTTATATTTGAATAGATATTACCCACCAGTTCTTGAGGTTGGGCTAGGAAAATGACCTGGTTCTTCAATTCCGCCAATGCTTTGCCTATGCCTGCACTGTGTACATCATCAAGTGTTGCGACGGGAGTATCCATAAGAATCACATTGTTCCTTCCGGTATATTGGTTCAGACCCAACAAGAAGCTCATTGCCAAGACTTGTTTTTCACCTTTTGACGGCAAGATTACTGATTTACCCTCTTTGGTCTTTATCACGAATGCATAACTAGTATCATTTTCAAATTCCAGCCCTTTGTATTCATCAGGTTTATTCGTAATCTTTAGGAACAGCTCATTTGATTTCTTTATTATACTCTCTCTTTTGGATTGTGTTCCTATTTCCAATGCTTTATCAAGCTTTGATTGTAGCTCTGAAATGTAAGAACTTAACGCAGTAGTCCTCTGAGTCATCTTGTCATCGTGACCTAACATCTTTATTCCCCTTATTGCTTCGTCCTTGCTCTTTTCATATAATTTTATTTTTTGCCTTAGAACACCTATTTGATTACGCTTTGTAGTATTTTCTTCTTGTAAAGAGCTTATTTCTTGCTGTATTCGTGCTAAGTCCCCATACTCTTTCATTTGGCCAGTCTTTTCCAACTCCCTTTTCTTTTTCTCCGATCCCTCAGACTCCTGTATTTTTTCATCTAAATCATCTAATCCTTTCTGAAAATCGAAAGTCCCTATTAACTGTAAAAAACCTTGTAAAAAATCATTCTCCTTTTTCAGCTCGTCTCTCTCCTTCCTGTTGACCATAAAAAGCTTAAGAGATTCTTTTAATTTTTGCTGTTCTTCGCGTAACTTTTTGGTTTCTTCGTTGTTTAAGAGATGGCCGCAAACATCACATTTAGGTATACTTTTCCTCAAAATCTCCTCTTTGGCAGACTGTGTCTCAGCTTGCGTATCGGTAAGCCCGCAGACTTCATTCAAGTCATTTATCCTTTCGCTATTTTGTTGAATCAAGTCCCCCATATCTTTCTTTATAAATAAAACGAATAGGTTTTCAGAATGCAAAGCAAGGTCATTCTTGAGTGTGTTTATTTCTGGGTCCAACTTCCTCAGCCTATCTGTTACTTTCTTAAGCTCATCAAATACTTTCGGAAGGTTCTTGAATTTCAATAGTTGATCCTGTAATCCTTCCCTCACTTCTTCGTTTCTTGCAATTTCATCATCATAGTTAGAAATCTTAACATTACAATTTTCTATCTCCCTAATTATACCCTCAATTTCTTTTTTCAACGTCTCTACTTCACTGTTTGTCGTATTGAGCTGTGTAAGTTTCCGATCATATCTGCCTTGTAGAATCTTTAAATCATCTCTGAGAACCCTTAATTGTTTCAATCCTAGCAGTTGGTGTATGCTTTCTTGGTAATGTATTTCTTTCTGTGCTGTCGTAAACCTGCTCAATTGCTCACCATCAAACATAAAAAAGTCTGCGAAATTTCTTGGCATTATCTGGTCAAGCTCTTCTTGTGCTGATTCCTCATCGGAAATTTCTCTCCCATTCTTGGTAAGTTTTAAAATAGATGATTTCCTCACGCTCTCTTGGTAAGTCCTTTTAAGCCGATACACTTCTTTCCCGAATTCAAAAGCTATTTCTACAAAAAATATATCTTTGGAGTGGTCTAAGTTATCGTTGAGAAAGTCCCTCACTCTCACCTTGTCGGAATCTTTGAAGTATTCGATGTGTTCTCCATAAAAACCCCACTTAATCGCGTGAAATAAACTAGTCTTGCCGTATCCATTTGGCAATTTAAAGAGGAATATATTATTATTAGAACCAGTCCTGAAATCGATAACTTGCTCGCCAAAATAACACGCAAAATTGAATAACTTTATTTGCGATAATTTAAAATCAATCATTTGGCATTCTCCATCAGGATTGAGTCAATTTGATTTATTCTTTTCATGCTGTTGCTTTCAGACATATCTTTTCTCACGATTTCTAACATACTTTCTACTATCCTAGCTTCTTCTACCGTAAAGACTTTGTTCATTACATATTTTATCTCTGCGTCCATTTTAGCTCCTCAAAGCTTTTACTATTAAGTCGCCATACCCCAATATCTTTAAATAGTTTTCTCCCCGATTCATGGAATTCTCTGTAAAAATCTTTATCCTTTTTAACTGACTGTCAAGAAGTCTAGCTTCAAAATCTTCAAGCTTCTTCTCGCCCGAACTTAAGTTCTCGATAGGATATGGAAGAACAATGACATCATGTACTATGGCATACTCTTTGTCTTTGTGAAGACGCAGGATTCTTCCCCTCCTTTGTACATATTCTCTTGGATTCTGAGAGCTAGCTAAAATTATCGCAGAATTACATATTGGCAAATCGATGCCTTGATCAAGACATTTTATTGCAACAAGAAACTGTACATCATCCTCCTCGAATGACTTGAATATCTTTTCCCTTTCTTCTTTATCTATCACCCCATAAAACTTTCTGCAATTGAATCCATTCCTCATGACAATCTTAGCAACTTCATCCATGTGCTTCTCGTCATTACAATATATAAGACATTTCTTGAGGGAGCTGTGATGTTCACCCAATATTTTTTGCAAAACACGATATTTATCTTTGCATCTTTTTACAATTGCTGCTCTTTGATTCCGAAGAATTTTTAGTGAGGGTTCGTTCTCAATATTTTTCATTGGGACTTTGCCCCCTTTAGTTAAAATACCCAATTTTCTCCGGATTTTTCCTGACAAATCTTCATACTCCGTAAGCTCCTCCCCAGTAAAATTGGAATCATGGAGGTAGTACTTATATGATGATAAACATCTCTCATAGCCCTTTGGAGGATTTATTGCCTTTGGCAGGTCCCAGATAAACACAGGTCCCCCTCCAAAATATTCTCTGATGGCAGAATTTCCATCTTCATCCCACGCCCTTTCAGGCGTCGCGCTTAGACCCAAACGGAAATTTATAGATGTAGTTTTGTCAAGTATTTTTTTGTTTTCTGTTGAACCAATTTCATGAACTTCATCTATAATTAGGTAAGTCTGTTCAAATAGAGGGCGGACTTTCTCTAGGAATAATTTGCTTCTCATAGTATCCAACACAACAATTATTATGCATAAACAACTTTCTCTTTTTGATTGACGGATTTCTCTAGAAATATTTGATTTCCAATCCGTACCATAATAGCATAATACTATCCTCTTCTTGACATCAAAGAGAACATCATCACATTCATCTGCCCATTGTGTCGCCAGCTCCGTTTGCGGAACACCTATAATCAATATCTTTGATTTCAAATCCAACTGTTTTATGGCTTTTAGGGCAGTAAATGTCTTTCCTGTGCCGGTAGCCATCTCCAAAATCCCTTTGTAACCGCTATTTACCCATGCCTCTATCGCTTCTTTCTGATATTTCCTTAGTTCCCTCTCTTTTTCTTTTGGAGACTCTTCTATCTCTATTTCAAAATCAATCTCATCATCGATGTTGGGTCTTATTTTTGGTTTTATTGAGATTATCTTCTTCTCGATAGCCTCTGGCAAATCCATAACTGTACAGCTCTTATCCAAATTGTTCCACACCTTATCAAACTCTTCTTTAGCGGTTTTTACAAAAACCTCGTTACCTTCAACCCAGCTTTTGTGTACGCAGAATGATTCCCTATTTTTTCTCCATGCCTTCCAAGTCTCGTTGATTGACCCGTCGAGCTGTATCATATTGCCGTTGTAGTCCTCAAAAATGAGCATTTTCTCATGAAAAAGAGATTGTGTTGATGGGATTAGTCGTCCATTCGAATCCTTATTCACACCAATCTTAATATCAATCTTATTATTCGCAACTAACCATGCTAATAGTTCAAATCGTTTTCGGATTACATCCTTCTCAAATTCTTTTACGCATTCTTCCCACTTCTTATTGAGGATATCACCCATCCTTTTAATCCCATTATTAATCGCGTCAATATCTTCCTCGGAGAGTTCACTCCCGATAATGAGCATCATTTTTTCTCCATTTTCGACGAATGCGCTTATTCCCCTAAAAGCAGCAGCTATCGCTGTAGATGAAAAATATCCTGCAATCCTATAATAAAATCTGGATTGAGAAAGCGCAGGAATAAAAAAATCTTTTATTAAATTATGCGTTGCGCTGCTGTATCTTGTTTCCCACTCGTAATCACGTAAGCTTTTCATTTTAGGTCCGCCATAATGCTTTCATCAATGTCTAAAAGTACTTTTCTCTTGATTTCTTCTAATTTAAGTTCATGTTGATTATCATATTTTGATTCGTGTATCTCCAGTTCCTCTAATATCTTTATCACTTTCTGCCATTGATTATCGGTGAATAACTTCACCAGGTCCCCAAACTTTCTTATATGTAATCTCTTTCCTTGAGCGATAAAGATGGTTTTTATTAATGAGGTTAGTTCTTGGATATTATAATCAAGCCTTTCGATTTTTATAGTTATATCTGAAGATTCACAGACAACATTTTCGTTTTGGCATACCTCATTAAATTTAATCAATCCAACCATCGCTAAAATGTCCTTCGCCTTATCTCCCAATATTCTAGAAGTTTTACCTAACACCTCTTTAACCAATCGGTCAATTATTTCTTTCCCTTCCCAGTTGGCTCTAATAAATTCTGGATTCTCATCCAAGAGATCATTTAAAACATAAGCACAGATATACAAGTCATCAATATAACCTTCTCTCAAATTATCATCGGGAAATATGTCCTCAGGCGCAGCAAAATAACTAAAGCAACAGTTTATTTTAAATCTCATTCTCCAATCTAAATCTTGGTATCGGTAAACTTTCTGCAGTAAATCAAAAAAAGAGGGTATATGGGCTAATATGTCAGAATAATGGCCGTTGTATTCTTCACTGAATATTGTCTTCAGCATGTCACTGTAGGCTTTATTAGTCATTTGACAAGAACGCTCCGTATCTTTTTATTTCCCCATACTCCGGGTGGTTTATGATATACTCTTTGAACCTTTTTGAGGAGATACTTCTGCCAAACCCAGACGTATCTAGTTCACCATGTATCATCTTCTCTTTAATTATAACAGCTGCCATAGCGTACAGAAGCTTAAGCTTTTTCTTTCCTCTCGTTAGCTGAGCTGCTCTATCATTTGCGCATAATAAATCTAAAGCACTAAATTTTGAAATGCCCACCATCTCCAATACTTCCTCTTCTTTTCCTTCAAGAATATCGCAACATCTAGAGTATACATCGTAAATCAGATCAAAAATCTTTTCGTCCTTCACTTCAAGATTTACACCGTAAAGATTGTCAAGAATTATATTTTTGGATATCTTATCCCTTATCTCTTTTAAGATGTATGAAAAAAGAAATAAGTCATCCAAATAGCCTTTTTTACTTTTTTTATCAGGTAGAACATCTTTCTCTAAGACAAGATAAGACAACGCACAATCCACTAAAATTCTTGTATACCAACCAGTCTTTTTATTCGAGATTATATTACACAATATACGATAGAACTCCGGCAAGTACTTCAATAACATTTCATATTCTTTAGCATCTTTAATGCTTTCATGAAGGATGCCATAATAATCTTTGGTTATTTCCATATTTTTATAGTTCACTTCTGCCATTTTTAATGTGTTTTTCCATCAGTTTTTCAAATTGCCTAGAGACTACCCAGCCTTCCTTCTTACAATGCTCTCTATACTTATCATAGAGTTCTGAGTCCACTTTTAGAGTAATATTCTTTGTTGCCATAGTAAAATCACCCCAGAACGTGCAAATATAAACATTTGTTTATAAATGTTAACATCTAAAACCGTTTTCTCGCCCCCTAAAACTTAAACCAAACTCTCTACTACTTACGAGACTACGGAATTCCCCCACGACGAACGACTAAACTAATGTCTGCTTCGCAGTAATTGATTGATGATTCATTAAAAAACTACGGTAGCCCCTAACTCGCTCAGAAACAAAGTTTCTGGCGTGCAAGAAAAATCGCTGTTTTTCTTCGCATCTCAGCGCTGAAAAAACTCTGCGCACTGCGGTGCTTGCCCCGCTGCGCTCTCACTCCATTTTTATGTCCTGCGGGACTAAAAATTCCGTTCGGGTCGAGAAACAGCGATTTAACGGAAAAACACTCGGCTCGTGTTTTTCCCAAATTGATTTTTCGAGGAAAAAATTGTGGGTTGCCTCAATTTTTTCAGCTCTGAAAAATCAACTTCGTTAAATCGCATACGTTATCTGTAATTCCAGAGGTCGCCATTCAATTACTGTCCCGCGATCAATCTCTCAGCATTTTTATAGGCAAACTTTTCTTGTACTGCTGGATTAAGTTTTCCGATGAAAGCTCTGGCAAGTTCCACCTGCGCCTGTCCAACATCGAGGTCATAATTCCACACGGCATCTCCCCTATCAATTCCCCAGATAAACTGATCAGGATGTCGTTCGATAGCAGATTTCCAGTCGCTCACCGCAACACCCAGCACCTTGTTAAATTTTGCATCCAGTTCATTTAAATACGCTTCTTTACTCTTGCCCACAAACATATGGAAGAGATTTTGATCATTGCCCCAGAAAGCATCAACACCATAATAAGCATTAGGATGTTTACTGAGGACATCTTCAACTTCACTTATGGATAGCTGATCCCCATGCCAAATAAATGTAATATCGGGATATTGCTTCAACACTTTTTCAAAATTATCTTTATGTCCATCACCGAGATGGAAATATACCACCAAATTATGCTGTCGTATGATCGGATAAATATCCTGAAGCCTTTTCGAATCAGGAGGAAGTTCATCTGCACCACCTTCACGCTCATACAGGCCAATTTCACCATAGCCTTCAAATAAATCTGGATATACTGCCAGCATTGATTTCAGCGTTTTTGCATCAACAGTTGGATAGCCGTTTGGATCATCATCCTCGCCAGGAGGCATGATGAAAGGCGTGAACTGTTCGGGATAGATTTCCATGGTTTGTTTCCAGATGTACAGCATTTGTTCGGGTATTTCTTCATACATGGGAAAGAAGGCGAAATTTTTGTGCGTGCCTTCGTGCTTCAATGTGCAGGCAATCTCGCTCATCTTGACATTCCAGCCAAGAAGTGCTTGAGGGCCGCCAAACCTCCCTTCGAGGACATCAGCACTGGGCTCTTCATCAGCTGACCAATCAGGTATCTCAGGTATGTGTAGATGCGTGTCTGTTAATGGACCTGTATAATAACCATCTGGATAGGTTATTTTCTGCACCGGTGGACAGTACGAAGACGCCATTGCTGCATCGATGCGGTCCTCCCAGACTTGATCGAATTGAGGTTTAATTATTTCTGGAATGACTTCTTTAATTTCAGAAGTTTGATTCATTTGCTCGGTAGTTTGTGGAGCTGTTTGTTGGGGTGGAGTTATGCCAGTTAAATTATTGGCTTCTCCTTCTATTGGTGGTGATTCTTCCTGTATTTCAGTAGCTTCTTCAACAATTTCTTCCGGTACTGAAAGGGGTATTTCCGATTCTTGTTGAACACAACCACTAATAAAGATGACTAATATGACAGATAATAGCAGTATCAAATAACCTCTTTTTGACTTCATGGTATAAACTATCTTCTTATTCTATAAAAACTTTTCGGCGACCTCTGGAACTCTGCGGTGCTCACTTCGTTCCGCTCCTCGCCCCGCTGCGCTCTCACTTCGTTCGGGACAGATAACAGCGATTTAACTGAAAAACACTCGGCTCGTATTTTTCCCAAATTGATTTTTCGAGGGTCTCGGCTGTGGGTTGCCTGCCTCGCAACTTTCTCAGTTTCGCGCTATGTTCACTTCGAGTGCATCGTCCAATATTTCCATCTGATATATCTTGGGATCATTCCAGGTTTCACTTGTCCTATACAAAGCCCACAGGTACTTTCCATCCCATGCGAGAGCCCAAGGATCCTTAGCTGCAGGATAAATCTCGCCAGCAAGCTCGCCATCTTTGGTAAACTTGCACAAGCCTTTTTGGCAACCTGAATATGTCCAAAAATATCCGTCTGCATAAGTGATTGAGCCTCCTGGCGCATTGAAAAGAACTTTTCCGACAACATTTCCGTTTTTGTCCAGTTTCCATACCCATTGCCCGTAACGATGAATAAGATAGAGAAATTCACCATCTGATGCTAAACCTGCGGTGCCTCCTTGCTCAGCTTCAGGAATATCAAAGCTATTCACTATCTCAATAAAATCTCCTTGTTTTGCGCCAGTTTTTAGTCTGAATTTGAAAATCTTTTTCAGACTACCATCATTGATGTAAAAATATTCTCCGTCCCATGCTAATCCTCTTGGGCTGATAACCCCATTGTTGCCAAATCGCTCTACTGCGCCAGTAACTGGATCAATTTTTAGAAAATCAAGGTCTTCTCCAACAAAGCTATCCAAACTAAAGCGGTAAAGAAAGCCGTCTGCAAATACCAGTGACCACCCGAAGTAGAGGTCTTTTCCAATCTTTTTTACTACTTGTCTTGTTGCATCTTTATCTGCGTATACATAAGGGAACTGATCTTCTTCATCACCCGGAATATAGGAAATCTCAAAGTTTTTTTGGTCTTCATAGTCAAAAACCGGAGGCTGTCTGCCAGTGACTACAGAGTTATTGTTCAGGGTGCTCTTTACATTTGTGTCAATGGCAAAAATTGTCTCACCTACATTCTGAAACTCGTTGTCTGTTATAGCGACTTGAGATTCCATGCCTGCGCTTAACGTAAACTCAGGATCAGCAGTCTTCAAGACACGATAATTCTCAAAGAAATTGTTTTTTACAACTCCTGTGCTCTTCTCAAAATGAACTCCATGATGGCCTCCTTTAAAGTGATTGTTGGAAATGAATGCATCTTTGTTGTATTGTTCGAGCGCAATATCGTGATAGCCGTTACTGTAAAAGGTATTATTAACTATACGGGGTGTCGAGCGCTCGCCATAAAGTCCTTCTGAGTTTATCCAGCGAATGATAGAATTAGTGATAGGCACTGCTGAATCAAATTGAGAAATCCCCAACTCCGCAAACTCCACAATTGCATGGTCAATCCTTGAGTTTTTACTATGGTCAATATTAATATGCATCCAATCGCCGTTGATTGGGTCTGGTGCATCTGAAGTAAACCAGATCATTTTATCTTTATTTCCAACAGCAATTAAATCTCCGCCATTCACAGATAATCCTGCTCGGCTAAAAGTCTTGTAATCTCTGTCATGATTAAATTTTACTATTGTGTTTGGCTCAATAATTAATGTGGTGCCTTCGTTGACTGAAACATAACAGCTAACACGGATGTTGCCCGACCAAGTTTCATCTTTATCTATGATTCCGCATTTTTCTGTGAAGTCACATTTATTAGGACAAGTCCAGCCGCAATCAAGGCCTTCTTCGCCTTGGTTGTAAACTTTATCAGTGCAATGCTCTGGAAAATTAAGAATGAGCTGTTCCTCTACTTGTTCTGGCAGAGATACTATTCCTTTTTGTTGAGTACAGCCAATAACAAAAATCAATATTACAAGTAAAACTAAGACCGCTTTCTTCATACTTTCCTCCAATAAATTCCCCCTCCTCTTGTCCCCACATATAAAATACCTTTCTCTGGGTCAATTTCTAAGGCAAATGTCCCTATATGTTTCAGCCCTTCATTAAATGGTTTCCAAGTTTTTCCTCCATCTTTGCTGAAATATACTCCGTGGTCGCCCAGCAGGCCACGATCCATAAACAGCCGGAAATAATCTACAGTGGCTGCATATACATTAATGCTATCACGGGGATCTATCACTATATCTCCAACACCGTACTTTTGAGGCAGACCCGCGATGGTTAATTTTGTCCAAGAAGTGCCGCCATCAGTGGTCTTGTAGATGCCATTATCATCAGTTCCCAGATACAGGATTTGCTGATTATTTGGATCCAGCGCAAGAGTGTTAGTCTCTACTGTTTCCAGTCCTGAATTAATCTTCTTCCAGCTCTTCCCATAGTCCTTACTTTTAAACACGCCGTACCCGTCTCCGGTCTTCTCAGCAAAGTTCGTAGCGCCTTGGGTGGTAGCATAGACTATCGAGGAATTATTCTTATCTACAACAATTTTGCTCACATGCACATCGGTTTCAAATCCCACATTCGCCGGTTTCCAACTTTTGCCACCATCTTCACTAATCGATATTCCTACTCCACTTGGTGAATACTGGTCTCCGCCGCCTCCGACATAAATGCGGTTTGAATCTTTAGGATCAAAGGCAATGCCATGAAAATGTGAAATACCAGGAAGTAGTTTTGAGTCTTTAAAAAACTCTTTTGCGACACGCTCCCAGGTCAATCCACTATCAAGACTGATATATACCCCTCCATTAGTTGTAACAAAGACAGTTTTAGATTCAGTAGGATGCGTGGCAATAAGCATTATGTACGGGTTCTCTAAATTGTAGGAAGAAAACGTCCAGCTCTGTCCTTGGTCTGTGCTTTTGAACATGCCTAGTGAATACGTGCCGGCGTAGAGCGTTCCATCTTTTGCTCTGACAATATCAACTACTTCACTTCCTATGAAACCATTATTTCTTTCATGCCAATGCTCACCAGCATCTTCAGTGTGGAAAAGGCCTTGTCTGCCAGCAATAAATACTTCATTGCTATTCTCGCCCACTGCCAATCTGTACATCCCTGAATTTGAGATGAACGGCTGGTCATGGGTGAAGAAAAAATCTTTCCAAGTTTTTCCGCCATCTTCTGTTTTGAGAATTTTCCTGGAGAAAATAGCATAAGCAATGCTAGGATTATTATCATCTACAAAAACGCCGCCTTCTGAAGGATCAAAATAATAGGCATCAAGCTGTTGCCATGTTTTACCTAAATCATTGCTTTTGTATACGCCGGCGCATTTTTCTTTTTCCAGCTTGGCAGCAGCTTCCGGATCCTCTCTACCGGCGGCTCCCAAACAAGTCAAATCCTCAAAGACTCCCACTCTCACATAGACCTCATTTGGATTTTGCGGATTTATCTCAATGCCTAATATATCGGTTCTGTGAAAAGTAGAGTCAACCCTTTTCCAAGTGAAACCCTTATCTTCGCTTTTTAACAAGGCCGAATTTGTGCCAGCAAACAAAATGTTTTCATCAGTAGGATGGGTTTCAATGACTTTTATGAAATCTTTTGATTCATCGGAAATGCTTACCCAGATAGGCTTCACGCTCCACTCAGTCTCAGGTAAAAATGACCTTCTAACCCAGTTCTTTCCATCGTCCAATGATACAAAAAATAACCCTTTCCCATCCAAAACAGCTCCCACAAAAATAAGAGAGGGATTTGCCGTGCTCATAGCAACTGAAGTATATGTATCCGCTTCAAGTTCAATTCTCTGCCAGGTTTTGCCACCATCCCAGGTAATAAACGGAGCGTCGGCGATGAAGGCAATATTTTTAGTATCGCTGGGGTCCACTGCAAGATCTAACACGGGTTTGTTAGTGCCTCCCAAAGCTTTCCATTCTAAACCTTTGTTTGTTACCTCAAAAATACCATTGCCGCCTAGTTCATAATTAAAGGATGTAGCTGTCCACAAGGTACTACCTACCTTTTCCAAATCAGTTATCAAGCCACCATAAGGACCATTAACCTGTGTCCATTGGTCTGCACTAAGCTCAGCTTTGAAACAATCAGCAGGGCAACTGGTACTGTCTTCCTGAAATTCGCATTGAGTATTACCACATTGCCGGGCAGTAAGATATTGAGCTAATGGTGGAGGAAGGTTCTCATTTGATAATAATTGTTTTTCCTCAGCGACACCCGATGATTTTTCTTCAGATTTTTTAAAAACAGAACATCCCCCAAGCAAGAGAAGCACAGAAACTATCAAAACCACAATAATCACTCTCTTTTTCATTATACTTAAATAAAACTAATTAGCTATAAAAAGGTATCTGGAGTTGGGGGTTCTCGACTATAAAACGATAATCTACTCACGCAGATATTAATACTCTTTTGTGAAAATTCGACTCTTCGGTTCCCCCTCTGGACGTTGCACTAAACCCCGTTCCTTTGGAAGCGTATAACAGCGATTTACCGACCACGCTCGGTTGCACCTCGCTTCATCTAAATAAATTTCCATCTCCGTAAATTTTTTCGCCGGACAAACCTTTATAAATAAACTCTCTCAATTCTTAGACTATGCTGCGGACAAATACTTGTGGAGAGCTCACTAAAACTGATGTGCAAAAGCAAGTGCAGCTATGCGGTTGGGTGCAAAGCAGAAGAGATCATGGGGGAATTATTTTTATAGACTTGAGAGACAGATATGGAATCACACAAGTTGTATTTGACCCAAAAAATAATGCTGTGGCACACAAAACAGCAGAACACTTAGGAAGAGAGTGGGTGCTACGTTGCTTTGGTACAGTGCGTCCAAGAACTCCAGGCATGGCAAACCCAAAATTGCATACAGGAGATATTGAAGTTATTGCTGACAAGCTAGAAATCATAAACAAATCAGAAGTGCCACCAATAGAAATAGAAGATGATATAACTGCAGCAGAAGATGTACGACTTACATATCGTTATCTTGATCTCAGAAGACCAGTAATGCAGAAACGTCTTATATTGCGACACAAACTTGCAATGGCTGCACGCAACTTTCTCACAAGCCAGCAATTCATAGAAATAGAAACACCACTACTTGTTAAGCCAACACCAGAAGGAGCACGAGATTATCTTGTAGCAAGCAGAGTTAATACAGGCATGTTTTACGCACTGCCGCAAAGCCCACAATTATACAAACAAATACTAATGATTGCAGGAATGGACAGGTATTTTCAACTAGCAAAATGCTTGCGCGACGAAGACTTACGCGCAGACAGACAGCCAGAATTTACACAAATAGATTTAGAAATGAGTTTTTGCACACCAGATGATATTTACCTGCTTATTGAAGGACTTATGCAAACAATCTGGAAACAAGCAGGGCACACTATTAGCGCTCCATTTTCGCGTATTAGCTATAAAGATTCAATGAACACATATGGCACAGACAAACCAGACTTAAGATTTGAACTGCCAATCACAGATGTTACAGAAATAACAAAAAACTCAGGCTTTAGTGTATTCACAAATGCGATAGCAAACAAAGGAATAGTTAAATGCTTACGAGTTCCAGGAGGCGCAAGCTTTACGCGCACAGACTTAGAACAATTTATTGAACTAGCTAAAACACACCATGTTCATGGACTTGCATGGGCAAAAGTGACTAATAATGCACTTGAAAGTTCAATCACAAAATACTTAGCTCTAGAAATACAGCTTTCTCTTATCAAAGCAACAAACTCAGTTAATGGAGACATATTATTGTTTATTGCAGAGTCATGGAAGGTTGCATGCACTGCATTAGGACAAGTAAGGATTGCTGTCGCTGAAAAACAAAAACTCATACTACAAGGTTCATGGAAGTTTGCATGGATAACAGACTTTCCACTTTTTGCATGGAATGAAGAAACACAAACATGGGATGCAGAACACCACCCATTTTGCATGCCAAGAGAGCAAGACCTTCAGTATCTTGAAACAGATCCTGGAAAAGTATTTGCCACAACTTATGATCTTTCACTCAATGGCACAGAATTATTATCAGGAAGTGTACGCATTACAAATCCAGAACTGCAAAACAAAATATTTAAGCTACTTGGGTTGTCTGAACAAGAAACACGTACAAAATTCGGATTCTTGCTTGATGCATACAAATATGGAGGACCAACACATGCAGGAGTTGGCATAGGTTTTGATCGCATAGTAGCACTTTTGTCTGGATTAACTGATATACGTGAAGTAATAGCATTTCCAAAAAACAAAAAAGCACAATGCCCAATGGATGGAAGTCCTTCAATACCAACAGAACAACAACTTAAAGAACTACACATCAAACGAGACCTTGCCAATGAACACAAACCAGTGCATAACACCTGAAATTGTAAAAACAGTTGCAAAAAACAGCAGACTAAAACTTACTCCAGAAGAAGTCCGGCAATACACAAAAGAATTTGAAGAAATATTAAAAACATTTGAAATACTACAGCAAGCACCAACACAAGGAGTAGAACCAAGCTTTCAACCAATATCAGTAAATAACATAATTAGGGATGATATTTTGCTGCCTTGTTTAACACAAGAGGAAAGCTTACGAAACTCAGTACAGATTCAAAAATTCATAAAAGGACCAAGACTCCAATGATTTCTGAACATGTGGCAAACATCAAGACAGGGAAAATAACCGCAGAAGAATATATTATGAAAATAATTGATGAAGCAATAAACTGTGATGAAGAATATCATTATTTCAGTGCATTTTCAGGAACACTTGCTATTGCACAAGCAAAACAACTAGATAAAAAAATACTTGATAATAGTTTTGATACAAAGAAACTGCCACTTGCAGGAGTTCCTATTACAGTAAAAGCAAATATTTGCATTAAAGACATAGAAACAACAGCAGGAAGTGCAATACTCAAAGGCTACAAACCACTCTATAATGCAACAGCAGTGCAAAGACTAATTGACGCAGGCGGAATTATTATAGGGCATACAGCTCAAGATGAGTTTGGTTTTGGAAGCTTTGGTGCAAATGTAGGAAATGAATATCCTATACCAAAAAACCCAATAGACCCCTCACGAGTGTGTGGTGGTTCATCAGCAGGTGCAGGAGGCTGGACACGAAAAACTATTCATGAGCACGCAGCACTTTGCGAAAGCACTGGAGGAAGTATTGCTGCACCGGCAAGCTTTTGCGGTATTGTAGGATTCTGTCCAACATATGGAAGAGTATCGCGTTATGGACTCATTGACTATGCAAACAGTCTTGACAAAATAGGTTCTATGACAAAAATAACAGCAGACACTGCACTTATTCTCAATAGCATAGCTGGAGCAGACATTCATGACAGTACAAGTGCAAACAATCCAGTACCTGATTATACAGCAGCTCTTGGCAAAGGAGTGCAAGGAATTACTATTGGAGTGGTCAAGCAAGCACTTGGTGAGGGAGTGCAACAAGAAGTGGCAAACTCATGCCAGAATGCACTAGAACAGCTTGAACATGCAGGAGCACGACTTCAAGAAATTGAGCTGCCAACAACACTCACATATGGTTTGCCAGCATATTATATTCTTGCAATGAGTGAGGCAAGCACAAACTTAGCAAAATACTGTGGCATGAGATATGGTATTCAAGACATAAAAAATGAGCACTACAATGATTATTTTACCAGAATACGCACCACACATCTTGGCAAAGAAGCAAAACGAAGAATACTCCTTGGAACATTTGCTCGCATGGCAGGACATAGAGATGCATATTATCTAAAAGCAGCACAAGCAAGAACGCTTATTATAAAAGAATACCAACGCTTATTTGCACATGTGAACATGATAGCAACACCAACTATGCCTTTTATTGCTCCCAAATTCAAAGAAATTCAAGAATTAACTCCGCTGCAAAATTATCTTGCAGATGTATTTACTGTAGGGCCTAATATTTCAGGCATGCCTCATATTAACATGCCTGTAGGCAAGAGCCAGGGAATGCCTGTTGGTCTTATGCTTACTGCAAACCATTTTCAAGAATCAATACTCATACAAACAGGTGATACACTTGAGCACACCAAAAATAGGACTTGAAGTACATACACAACTCAGCACAGTAACAAAACTATTTTGCAGCTGCGCAACACAAGGAACTGAAGAGCCAAATACTAGAACGTGTGTTATTTGTCTTGGACATCCAGGAAGCAAACCAGCACTTAATTCTTTAGCATTACAGCAAGCTATCAAAATAGCACTTGCTCTTGGTTGTAATATTACCCATACAATGCAGTTCTCACGCAAAACATATTATTATCCAGATCTTGCAAAAAACTATCAAATCACACAATATGAAACACCATTAGGTGTCGGCGGAAGTATTACCCTTGATTCAGGCAAAAAAGTAAATCTCACACGAGTTCACATAGAAGAAGATCCAGCAGCACTAGAACACCATGAAACATACTCTCTTGCAGATTATAATAGAAGTGGCATACCGCTTGTTGAAATAGTAACAGAACCAGAACTTGAAAGCCCAGCACAAGCAAGAGAATTTCTCAACAAATTACTCACTGTACTTTCTTATTTAGGAGTTTACACTGAAGGAGGCACCATCAAAGCAGATGCTAATGTTTCTATAAAAGAGAAGAATTACACTAGAGTTGAAATCAAAAACATAACAGGATTTAAAGAAATAGAACGCGCACTCACTTATGAAATAAAAAGACAAGAACAACATGAGGTTGTCAAAGAAACAAGAGGCTGGAATGCAGAAACAGGACTAACAACAAGCTTGCGAAGCAAAGAATCAGAAGAAGACTATGGATACATTGTAGATCCTGACTTACCGACGATCATGGTGACTGAAAAAGAAATTGAAGATATTCGCGCAAGCTTGCCAGAATTAAGCGCTGCAAAAATAAAAAAATACATTGCTCAATTAGGAATTGATTCTCTTGATGCGGCAATTATTGCAAATGATCTTGGTGTTGCAACAATATTTGAGAAAATGATACAAATAGTTCCAGCAACACTTGCTGCAAAATGGATACGGAGAGATTTATTGCGGGTGCTTGCTAAAACAGAGAAAACAGTGAGTGAAATTAATCTAGAGCATTTGAAAGAATTATTAGTTATGCTCCATCGCAAAGAAATCACAGACCAAGTAGGACAACAACTCATGACAACACTTGTTGAACAAGATGAATCACCACAAAAACTTGTGAAACAAAAATCCCTTAATAAAATAAGCAATGAATTATCAATAAAAGGGTTTTGCGAAGATGCTGTAAAAGAAAATTCTGCTGCAGTTGAAGACTATAAATCAGGAAAACAAGAAGCACTAGACTTCTTGATGGGACAAGTAATGAGAAAAACAAAAGGCGCAGCAGCGCCAGAAGTTGTGAGACAGCAACTAAAAGAACTGATTGGGTGAATGTTTTTTACAGTTAAACTTTTCTTTTTATCAACACACGGTTTCTTTTCGTCACCTATATAAACACCTTTTGATAGGTACACTTATGAAGTTTATCTCAATCTCTGACGCAATCAAGCAAGGCAAAGGCATTGTAGCATTGCGAGGCTGGTGTTATCGTGAACGTAAAAGCTCAGCGCGAGCATTTGTTGTATTACGAGATGACACAAATATTATTCAGTGTGTTATTGAAAAAGCAAATGTAGGCGTTGAGACGTGGGAAGCCGCAGAAAAGATTTGTATAGAATCAAGCTTATGCGTTGAAGGTGAAATAGTTTTAGATGAACGAGCACCGACAGGATATGAAGTGCGAGTCAGCAAGATGGAATTAATTCATATCGCAGAACGATTTCCAATCACAAAAGATCAGAGCACAGAGTTCTTGCTTGATGTAAGACATTTATGGATTCGTTCCAGAGAGCTTACTAATGTGTGGAAGATAAAAGCGCAAATATTAGTTGCTGCAAGAGATTTTTTCTCTAAAAAGCAATACTATGAAGTCACTCCGCCAATTATTACAGGAAGCAGTTGTGAAGGAGGAAGTACTTTGTTTAAGATTAATTATTTTGATGATGAAGCATTCTTGAGTCAAAGTGCACAATTGTACCTTGAGGCAATGATTTATAGTCTCAAAAGAGTATATGCACTTACTCCGAGCTTTCGTGCTGAGCCAAGCAAAACAAACAGACACCTCACAGAATACTGGCACCTTGAAGGCGAAGAAGCATTCATGAATTTTGAGCAACTACTTCAGCTTGAGCAGGAGCTTGTTTCGCACATTTGCCAGTGGGTTGGGACACATTGTGCTGAAGAACTAAAAATCTTAGGAAGAAATCCAGAAGATGTTTTGAAAATAAAACCTCCATTTCCTTGTATAACTTATGATGAGGCTCTTGAATTATTACACAAAGATGGAATAGATATTACTTGGGGCAAAGACTTGCGCACTGTAGAAGAAGAGGCATTAATGAAACACTATGACAAACCACTTCTTGTGACACGATATCCTAAAGAAATCAAAGCATTTTACATGAAAGATGATCCTGCAGATTCGCGAGTTGTACTTTGTTGTGACATGATTGCACCAGAAGGATATGGAGAAATTATAGGAAGCAGTGAAAGAGAAACAGATGTAAACATACTTATCAACAAACTACAAGCAACAGGAGAAAAAGTTGAAAACTATAACTGGTATCTTGATTTACGGCGCTATGGAAGTGTCCAACACTCAGGATTTGGACTAGGCATAGAACGCATTGTACGTTGGATCTGCAAGCTTGAAACAATACGTGATGCAATACCTTTTCCACGTACTATAAAACGAATGATACCATAAAGTTAATATAACTAATAACTAGGGTACTGAGCAAAAAATGATAGACCAAGTAATAATAAGCTGGCTCACAAACTTTGCGTACGTTGCCATATTCTTTGCAATTATAGCAAGCACTATAGCAATACCAATACCAGAAGACATAGTGCTTTTAATCGCAGGCTACCTTGCAGCAAGCCATGTGCTTAATATCTGGATTGTTTTGGTTGTGTCAGTATTTGCTGTTGTTATAGGAGATAATATTGGTTATTGGATAGGAAGACAAGGCGGAGGATTCTTACTTGAACGATACTTGCATTCAAACATACAAAACTGGGTGCGCAAACACTACAACAAACACGGTGCAAAAACAGTGTTTTTCTCAAGATTTCTCACAGGCATAAGAAACCTGTTTCACATCACTGCAGGAGCATCAGGCATGCACTGGAAAACCTTTTTTACATATGACCTTATGGGCGCGCTTGTTGCAGTGCCAGTAGTTGTGTTTGTAGGATTTGCATTTGGAAGATATGTGAGTCCTATTGCCCGAGTAATTACAACTATAGATACTGTTCTGCTTTATGGTGCGGTCATAGTGTTTCTTATCATTGCTATACTTGCATGTATATTTCGCGAACAAACAAAAAACTTCATACTAACTAAAGTCTTGCACAAAAACATAAAGAATAGATTAGAACAAAGATGGTATTATAGGGTGAGATAGGATCATGCCTTTTTTTATTAAAGGTTGCGTTTCAAGAGGTAGTATTTGTTTTCAAACATTCTTGAAGCACACTTTCTGCACTTTTAATGATTCTTGTTTCAACATCAGTAACTTTTTCACCTTCATGACGTTCTGTGTCAAATGCACTCATCAAGTGCTCAACAAGAATAGCATCAGAATCTTTATCTTTCAGAATAATTGTGCCTGTTTGCTGCGCAATCAATGTTTTTTCCATAGACTCAATAGGCTGTTGCGAGAGGCTTATGTCTTCAAATTCTTTAGATGACAAAGCATTTGTATTGCGCAAGATTGCGCGTGCAGGATAAGCTTCAAGTATGCGTTCCCAGTGTATGTCAGAAGGACCACCCTCTTTGAGCACGCCAAACACACGAATAAGAAGTATGCAAGAATTGTCTTGTATTTTGTTTAGTTCAGCTTGCAATTCTTGTTCAACTTCAAAAGGAGTTTTATTTGATGCATTAATTTGCACACAAACAACAGGCGCAACTTGCACAGGAACAACACGCACATTCCAACGATCTACAATGCAAAAACTACCTTGGTTTAATTTTTCTAGCTCAGCAAAATTATTAGGAAATGTAGGACCAGGAAATACAATATTTTGGTGAGAGTCTAAAGATTTATTATCTACAACATGCACGTGACCGCCAGCATAATAATTAAATCCTTTAGGCAGAAGTGACGCTGGCATAGCATCCATAGTTTGCAAATCAATTGGTTTGAGTTCAGCTATTGCGCAGTGAAACACAAAAATCTTATAACCAGACTCGCGCTCTAGAAATTCTCTGTCTAATAATTCATAATACTCCTTGTCAAGAGCGCCTTTTTTGCCAATCAAGCCAGTTAGCTTTACTCCTGTTCTTTGATCTGTTACAAAAGAAAGCTTGAGTTTTCCATCAACAAGACTTCCACGACAAACATGTGTCAAAAGACCTGCTTCTTCTAGCACATCAAGCATGCATGCTCCAGAAGGACTAAAATCATGACTTCCAGGAATAGCGTACACAGGAATGTTGCTGTCTTTCAAATGCTTTAGTTTACGTGTCACTAATGCAAGACTTTCCACAGCAGGAAATGCAGTGTTAAACAAATCACCAGCAATAATCACAAAATCAACACGCTCAGAAATACACTGATCAATTGCGGTTACAAATGCCTGATGATTTAGCTCTCTTAATACAGGCTCACGCCAGCCACCAACATGACAATCAGCAAGATGAGCAAATTTAACCATTGATACTTCCTTCTGCTTTTTTAGCAACCTTGAATAAACTATCATTTTGCAAGCTTAAATTATGAAATTCATCAGAAGCATATGCACAATAGCCTCCTTTTCTTTTTAGCACAAACTCAACAATTCCAACCTCTAAAATATGTCTGCTACAGTCTGCACACCGAGGTTCTCGAGAATCAACAAGCATACTATTTTCAACACGTGCATGATACATGATAGATCCAGAAGGGTCGGTTCCTGATTTGTATACATCAAAAATAGCTGCCATTTCAGCATGAATAGTTTTCAGAGTACAGCGATCACCGCAATACTCTGGTGAACACGCAATACCATTAGGGGGTGCATTTACACCAGAACCAATAATTTCGCCTTGCTTAACAATAACAACTCCGCGATGAGACTTGACACAAGGTGACTTTATTCCTACTTTCACAGCTTCTTCTAATGCCCACTTTGCAGTTTCTTGTTCTTCTCCTTCTAAGAGGCGCATGTTCCCACCTTTTCTATTGTTTTTTATCTTCTTTTTTTCTTGCTCATTTTCTTATTTTATTAATTTCACTTTACTCCCTTAATTCCAGACAGTACTTGTTGTGATTCAGTCTGCTTAGCTTCTTTGACTACATCTTCAAACCAGGGAAACTTCACAGGCAGTGCGAATTTGGAAAACACTGAAGAAATAATACCCTCGCCTTTATCTAATGAAGCAATCATGCGATCATTCTGACTTAAGTCCTGAGCTGCGCTTTCAATCAATGCCTGACGTTCAGGTTTTAATTCAGTGCCTAAAATAATTTTGGTGTTTAGATTAGCAAGCACTTCTTTAGGAATAAGGCTGGGAAGCTGAGTAATTGCTATAAGACCTATTTTGAATTTTCTTCCTTCTCTGGCAATGCTTGAAAAAATGTTTTGGCCTTTGGCAAGCACATCTTTGCCAAGCACACGAGGTGCTTCTTCTAATATTATTGAGATGACTGGCATTGAATGAAGTTCGTTTGCTGATAGACGTTTGTTGCGTTCAAGCAATTCCTGGGCAAGCATACTTGCCACTAATACTTCTGCACTGCCAGACAGTTCAGAAGTGTCTACAACAATGCTTTTTCCTTTGCACAAATCATTAACAATATCATGCACAGTTGTAAGACCAAGAGACAGGTCAAAAATTCCATGACACTCAATAACATTATTACTGACTGAGAGACCAAGCACGTGCATGAGCCTGCGTTTCACAACTTGCAAAGTACCTTCATGAGTGTTTTCCAAATCTGATGAAGTGAGAACTTTAGAAATCCATTCTTTACGCCACGTTCTGAATGCTGAGTATAATGCTTCTCTTTGCGCATCAGACCAATCAGCGCATAACTCCACATGCTGAGGAAGAACTTGCTCTAAAGAAAGCTTTAATGTTCTTGCGCCAGGAGGAGGAGTTTTTGCGTAATAAACTAATTTTTCTTTGGACTGAGGATGGTCTTTCAATCCTTTATTGTGAAAACCAGCATAATACTCATCATGGGGGTCAAGCACAAGCACAGAAGCATAATTTGAAGAGATTATTTGCCATAACAGGTTAGCCATGCAAACAGACTTACCTCTGCCAGTTGTGCCAGAAACAAGAATGTGATGTGAAAGAACTTTTTCTCCGTCTAATGCTAAAGGTACAGGAATAGTGCGTGTGCCAGAACGCAATGTGCCAAACACTAAAGGCTTGGCAGGATTATCAAGAAATTTAAGATCCTCGGAAGTAATCTCTCGCACAAAACTAAAAACTGCAGGAAGATGCTTTACTACTGATGCTTGACTTGCCTCAATTTTTACTAAAGCTCTTGCTTTTGCTAAAACATAATGGCGAAGATGAGGTTCATATAATTGCAGCTCAGTAGATTCTTCAAGCTGAAGACCTGATACGAGTTGTACTTGCTGGTCTGAAAGCTGAGAACCATAACACAAATCAAACACTTCTAAAAGAGTTTTTGTTTCACCAGATTCAGCAATGAGTAGTTCACCAAGCTCAAACTGTTCGCTAGATTTTTGACGAATAATAACACTGCTAAAGTCACCGCCAATGATAATGCCTTTCACGTGATACGATTTAGTGAAGGTGTTTTTATAGATTCGCTTATGAATAAACTTTTTGAAGAGATTCGCGACTACTTTCGTCCATACTTATCTTCCAAACGCACAATATCATTTTCATCAAACCGACCAAAAGCAAGTTCTAATATATTTAAGTTATCATTTCCTGCAGAAAGACGGTGTGGCTGTCCTCGCTTGATAAAAATTTCAGTGCCCGAGTTTATTTCAAATTTTTCAGTGCCGACTTCTGCAGTGCCTTCACCTGAAAGCACACGCCAGAATTCATCTCTATTGTGATGATATTGCAAGCTAAGCATATTATTTGGTTTGATGGTGAGAATTTTCACAGCACAAGGAATTCCAGCAGCAATAGGTGCAAATTGTTCAAACATGCCCCAAGGACGTTTATCAATAAGGGTGCTAATGCCTTTTGGCGCACCAAGAAGTGCAGTAAACTCGCCACGTTCAAACTGGTTGAATAATTGAAGCACATTGGGCGCGAAATTTATGTCTTGGTTTTTTTTAATGTTTGTTTGAGGAAAAGGAAGCCAGTCAAAGCACTCAAAAACGTCAGGTTCAGTTATTGTCGGATTTCCAGCTATGATTTCACATAAAACTTTGTGACTGCGCAATTCTTTTTCTTTGTGAGTAAAATCAGTGTAACCCAAATAGTGAATTGGTTTGACATCTGTGCCAATCTTTTCTTTAGCCTCACGAACAGCAATTTGTTCAGGAGTTTCGTTTTGCTCAATCTTTCCGCCAGGAAATTCCCAGTGCTGAGAATCTTTTCTTTTCAGCAGAAGAATTTTGCTGTCTTGCAGAATAACACAACCGCTAATTGAAATCATTCTTTGATAAGAGATTTGATGACTTATAAGGATTGTGAAGAAAGTCATTGAAAAACTTTCGCAAAGTTTTCTTTCCGTGCGTGAACTACTTAATAAGACTATCAAGTTCTTTTCTGCGCTAGTAAATAGTTGGCTTTAATGGCCAAATCTGGTTTTTGAAAAACAGTGATCCATTTAGAATCTATAATTCGAAAATATTTTTTCAGTAAATTTTCTGATTCTTTAAGACTTGCAAAATATATTCTGATTCCAGCTGGAGATGTTCTTAACTTTTTTGTTCCCATAAAGTCAGAATCTCCGCTAAAAGCTACTGATAGGTATTTGCCGCTTTTTTTTAAAAGAGTGCTAATTATTTTCAAGTATTTCTTTCGCTCACTTTTTTTTGTTATTTCATGTAAAAATCTCCAGTCAAAAATAAAATCAAACTTTTTTTTAATGCATTCTATTTGAGTTAAGTCTTTAACTATGAACTCGGCTGAAGATTTTTTCGATATTGCATTTTGTTTTGCGAATTTAATCGCGTTTATTGATCGGTCTATTGCCATTACTTCGAATCCTTTTTTTGAAAGAAAAATCGACTGATGTCCTTCTCCACAACCGATCTCAAGAATTTTGCAAGGAGGAATAATAATTCTTTTTTCGATTAACTCAACTAACTCTTTAGGAATTTGTTTGTACGTCCAAGTTGCATTATTTGGTTTTGAATAAATTTCATCAAACTTTTGACAGTTTCTGTTCATGACTAAAAAATATCGGTTATTGTTTATATTTTTATCTGTTGCGATATGTTCTGTCAAATGTTATTCTTTCTTTCTCACAACATTTAAAAACCTACCTCAGCCACAACTCGCAATGGCAACAGAAGATCATGCAGATGCAATGGAACAGTGGGGTATATTGCGCAAGCAGCACCCAGAACTACCATCGGCAGATGAAGTAGAGCAAGAATTTGACATCAGACTCCAAGAGCCAGTAGTGCGTACAACACTCTGGATAATAATAGACCATCTCATGCAGTCAGCAAACCATTTAGAAGGAATACTCCAGCCACAACGCATGCCAGACATGATAGAACACAAGTTTTACACAGAAACAGAGCGCAAAGCATTTTATAAAAAATACAAAGAATTAATTGCAAAAGTCCATGAACTCTGGGCTCCAATGTTTCAAACACGGCGTGAGCGAATTCAAGCACTAATTAAAGGCTATCAATATGTTAAAAAACAACTCAAACCATTTATGCATGATTTCCTCAGCCACCAAGCAGAGCAATGGCTTAAAGAAGACAATGGACCTGAAGAAAAACGCGAAAGCTATATGGGGTAATTATGTGTGATAGTTTATGTAGAATAAGTTTGGAACAACTAACATGAAACAAATACCTCTTACATTTGAAAGGCTTGAAGTCACACAATACAATCCACAAACAGAAGAATTAACACTGCGCATGATAGTTAATGACGGCAAACAAAAACAGCTAATTAAACAATGTATTATAGAACAGGCAGAAGCGTTAGCTACAAGCATGATACAAGAAATCAGAACAAAAATAAAAGCAGCACACACAGAATATACTAATGATGATTCCCCTCTTGCAGGAGCACTAATGATAAAACACACACAAGATGAAGAGCTAGTGCATGAAAAAACAACAAACTTTCTTGCAACAATTAGAGAATCAATTAGAAATGCACGTTCAAAACGCATAAGCTGGGGAGACCTCCAAAAACAGATCATAGGAAAAAAGGCAGAATATGGCAGGTAACAAGGTGGTTTCTCAATCAAAACCAGCAGATCAGGCTGTTGTTGAAAGATATGCTCCTCAGGTAATAGAACCACAACTTCTTGAGTTTTGGGAGAAAAAAAAGATTTTTGCATTTAACCCTGCAAGCAAAAAAACAGTATACAGCATAGATACTCCGCCACCAACAGTCTCAGGAAAAATGCACATAGGACATGCATTCAGTTATACGCAACAAGACATTATTGCACGTTACAAAAGATTGCGAGGTTTTGAAGTGTTTTATCCATTTGGCACAGATGATAATGGCTTGCCAACAGAGCGGCTTTTGGGAAAAAATTAAAAAAACAAAAGGACAAAAAAAGATAGTGGTGAAATTTGAAAAACCTGCCAAAAAAAAACCCAAAAAAAAAAAACAAAAAATTTAAAAAG
>Ga0082335_1001932_pt1 | contig 40990 bp, 32 predicted proteins | sample Subgrocontami58m_FD_72375 | JGI IMG/M metagenome (GOLD analysis project Ga0082335, IMG submission 72375) | Subsurface groundwater microbial communities from S. Glens Falls, New York, USA - GMW37 contaminated, 5.8 m (SPADES assembly) (version 2) ...
CGCGGGGGGATAGAGAGGGTAGTGCCCGCGATCGAAGAAAATCCGTAGAAATCGCTGACCCTCAAGGTGATGGTATTGGCGGGCTGGCCGGTCGCGGGGTTGGCCGGGTAGGCCAGCCGGAGCGACTGGAGAGTGGTCCACGGTACGTTCGGCGTCGCTCCGCTCGCATCGCCGAAGTTCCCATCGTTGTTTAGGTCCCAGGAGAAGCTGATTACATCGCCATACGCGGTGTCCGGGTCGCGGGAGGCACTGCCATCTAGCAAGGCCGGTTGACCCAAACGAATGCCATACGGCCCTCCTGCGTTGGCAACCGGAGGATTATTCGCCGGACGAGAGATAGAGATATTGCCTGCCGCGAAGCTTGGCATCAGGTCCGGATTTGGATTGGCTAGATCAATGCCTGAGTAAACGGCCCGGAGGTCCTGCGTACCGAGTTGAGTCCATTGCCAGCCCGGCCTCCAGTTAATCTCAAAAGTAGTATCCCCGTTAGCATCGCTGTCCGAGCCCACGGCAGCGCCTGCAACGAAGAAGGTTACCGTGCCTTTCCCTGGGCCGGCGATGAACTGCCCGGTCACTGTATCCTTCACCCGCGCCGCGAGCCTGATAGTGTCGCTAACAACGGCGCTGACACCGTTACCCGCGATGATGCTCGTCTGCGTAGCGTGACCGCTAACGGGCGGCGGTGGGTCCGTGTATGTGGTGACCGAGCTTACGGCTGACACGCCTGCGGCGGACTGGGAAGTGGCCGAAACCGTGTAGTACACGGGAAGACTCGGAGGCTGGTTGGGCGGCGCTACGACGGTCAGGGTTACGGTGCCCGACTGCTGTGCGCCGAGTTCGATAGCCGTCCTGTCCAGAGTTGCGCTCCAGCCCGGCATTCCCCCGGACACGGCGAGCGAGAACGTGTCGGAGATCTGGCCGGTGTTGGTAACATAAACCGTATATCTGACCGTTTGGCTATCGGTACTGCTCGAGGCGATGATCTGGCGGTCAGGCGACACGTCGACTTGTAGGCCAAGCTGTCCATAGCAGCCGAGCGCTACGACCGGCCATATTGTAGACAGGAACTTTGAAGGCCGGCCGGAATCGGTATTAACGTAACGATCTCCCTCAACCCACGGGCCGTTGGCGAAGTTCTGCGGCACAAGGCTGTTGCTGCTGTGGCTCTGCTGGCTGTGAATCAGCCAATTGACTCCCCTCTGTACGGAGGGATTGTCGAGCGTTACGCCGGCCAGGCAGAGGGCATAGAGGGCTTGACCGGTGGCGTAGGCTGACCCGCCGGGCAGGGCCGCCTGCTCTTTCCAGGAGTAATCGCCGATCTGGGAGGAGAGCAGTTCGCTCCGCAAAGCGGCCACCTTGGTATCGTCGTTCGGTAGGCCGGCTGCCTTCAGGCCGATCATGGCGTAGGTCTTGTCCTGGGTCGTTGGAAGCACCTGGCCGCGAATCCACGCAACCGCTCGGTCGATCGCGCTTTGATAGGCGCTGGCGGTAGTGGTGTCGACCCGTTGCTTAGCCTGAACCAGGACGTCAATGAAGCTGCCAGTTGTCATGGCGTCGCCTTGCATAACGGGTGGCTCAAACCAACCATCCTGGATCCAACGGCCATTTGCCTGTTGTCTTCCAAGTGTCCAGTTGGCGAGCTTGACCAGGTTCTGGCTCTTGCTGGTACTAATGTAGCGATCGTACGCGGCGAGACCCATACCGCCGAAAGCGCTCAAAGTATTGTCTTCATTACAGCAGGTACCGCCTCCAACGTACCGCCCAATGGTACCGCTGGCATTTTGCGTGCTGGCGATAAAGTTGGCTACATAACCAGCGCCAGTGCTGTCAGACCGGTCGACGCTGTAGCCGGTCGAAGTCGAAACGGCCATGCCGTAGAGCGAGACCCCCTGGACATGGCAACCCTCACAAGTGCCGCTCACACTTGTCCAGTTCTTTACGCCGATCGTAATCCAGTCAAGGCCGGCCTGGCCCGCCTCGATGCGCTCAATCAGCGGCGTCTTGTCAACCTTCACGAAGGTCTTTACGGGAGCCTCTACATTGCGTGCAACGTCAGTCGAGCGTACCCAAAGCACGTTACTGCCCGCCCTGTTTACAACGAAGGGAACTGAATAGAGGCGCCAGCTGCGCCCGCCGTCCAACGAATACTCGGTCTTGGCGACCCCTGAGCCGCCAACATTGTCATTTCGGATAAGAGTGACAGTTACGTCGGTGCTGAACCAGTCGTCCGGGAGCTGGCTGCCGGCGAGGCTGATAGCTGTTGTGGGCGCCGTCCAGTCGTCGTAAACTGCAAGGGAGCCAGATCCAGAGCTCGGATTGTAGTACGTATCGCCGTCGAACTGCAGACTGATGGGATAGGTGCCTGCGGCAAAGTTGTTGTTCAAATATACGTCGCCCGAGCCGTCGGTGGTCGGCGTGAAAAGCTGCGAGCCGACGCTAAACTTGACGGTGCGGCCGGAAAACTGGCTGCTTCGGAGGTTGTTCAGTCTGGCGCTCAGCCGGAGGTTCTCACCAACTCGCAGGACGGGCTGTCCGGTGTTGCTAAGTGACGTGTTGCGCTTGGTGATATTGAAAACGGCATTGTCGCTCGCTGACGCGAGGTCCTTGTCCTGAGCTGAGATTGAGAAGTTATAAGTGCCCGGCAATGCGTAGAAGTGAGGCCAGTTGTAGCCAGCGCCGACGTTCTGGACGGAGCTGCCATCACCCCAATTCAACTGCACCTGAAGCTGTGAGTTGTCTGTGGTTCCAGGGTCATTGGCGCTTCCGGCATACAAGTTGTCGCCCCATTGCTGGCTGCGGTCCGATCCTGCGGTCGCATTTGGCGGCACGTTGAGGACCGGGATAGTTCGCTGAAGCCTGGCTGTGAAGTTGGCATTTGTGAGTACTTCTATCGTCGCATTGTACGATCCATTATCTGGATAGCTGCGGACAACGGAACTATTACTGTGTACTGTTCCGTTATCCCAGTACCATGCCCTGCGGGCGATACTGGCACCAGCCGGCGCCGTGGAGGTGTCGGTGAACGTAACGTTCTGGCCTTCATTGGGCGTTACAGGATTCACCGAGAACGATGCTGTGGGCGCCGCGACGATATACTGCGGCAGGCTGAACGTGCTGGAATTGCCAGCCGCGTCAACCACGGTGAGAGCGACGTTATACGTACCGGTGCCCGGGAAAACGTGGCTCGGATTTCGATCTGTGCTGGTCATACCATCGCCGAAATCCCACGACCATGACACGATGTCACCATCCGGGTCGGTCGAGAGGTCATGGAAGGTAACTGCAGCTCCGGAGCTTTCCCCGGACATGACTTTGAACTGCTGGGTCGAGATGTTGCAGCAGCCGCCATAGTTGTTCAATGGACTGTATCGAACATACCGAGCGAGTACCGGACTCGGCAGTGCGAATTCTACGAGGTTACTGGTGTTAGGCACAGTACCGGTTAGCACGGTTGTGAAGGCGGCGTCGTCCAGAGTGGTGGTCGAGACTGCGATCTTGAAGTCCTTCACGCGCTGCTCAGAGTAGTCGCGGCGCCCCATTATCTGCACCTGGTCGATGAGGTAGGTGCGATCGCTGGCGAGTTTTATCTTGACCCACTGGTTAGAGGCAGACGTGGTCGCCCAGGGATTCCACTCTACCGGGTCGAAATTGAGCATCCAGCTGGGGGTGTGGTTGCTGTCGTAGTAGCTACTGACAGCTGGCCAGGTGGCGCCGGCTTCCAGCAGCGCGACATTTTGGGCCGTGGCGCTGGTCGGGTTGAAGAAGGCAACGGGTGCCCCGGGAGCCCCTTCTTCGGCATTGGCACGTCCGGTCATTTGGGGTGCCAAGATTCCGAATAGCGAGGAGGCCGCTACCATGATTAGTAGCAGCACCCTCAACCAGGCCCTACTGTGCGCGCGGATCAAGTATGACATCGCCAGTTACCTCCACCTATGATATGGGCCAAGATAGGATAGTGTATCGTTGCGTAGTGTAGAGTCCCCTGCTCGCTGCCCCCGTTATCTTGCGTTACTTGGCACTTCTGCCGCGCTCGCTGACGATAGGAGGCGATCAAGTATCTTTGCTACCTACAAAAGCGCCCACCAGAGTATAGTAGCGAATAACGAAATTTGCCTAAGACAGCCTGATTATAGCATCGTTGTCTTTGCTTGTCTTTATAAAAAGGGTAGATTATCGTGAATATACCGTAAATATACAGTTAACGGTCCGTAACCTGATCTTTACCTGTCCGCGTGTTTCGCCCATGTAAGATCGGCCATGATCCCCGCAGGCCATCGTGGCCTAGCAGTGGCGAGTGTTGATGTAGCCAACAGAGTTTTTGTTCGTCTTAGTGATCGGGGGGCACTCGGAGAGGTGAAAGTATTTGCTGGTATGTACAGAGTATGGATACCTGACTATTGGTATAGTGGCGGGGAGTAGATGATCGGGAGGAACAAAGCTCTGCGTCGTTTGATAGGCATTGCCGCCTTGCTGGCCCTCCTCTGTCTTGCGGTACAGCAAGTCACGGAGATGGCGGCGCTCAGCCCTGCGCCCCAGGTTCAGCAAGCCCCGCTACCCGCGGTTCAGGACGAGGAGCAGGGCTACATCATCGGGGGCAGCCCGTACCTGCTGGTACAGGATGTCCCCTATACGGGCTACACCGCCAGCTTCCCCCCAATCACTAAGTGATCGTCGTCTGGGAAAGGCATCATTCGCTATGATCCAGTGTGGAGAGAAACGAGAGAACGCCCCTGGCGATGCCCAGGGCTACCGTATCCGGCCGACTGATTAGCACATAGCGGTCCGAAGCATTAGTGAGGTAGCCTGTCTCGATAATGGCGGCGGGGACGCCAAGCGCCAGAGCATGGCAATAGCGTCGACTGTTGAATGCATAGTAATACCGCATGTCGCTGGTGATACGCTCGTCATCCCGCCTCATGCCTGTGGTAGCCTCGTATTGGGTATTGAGATTATCGGCCAGCACGTCGTCCGTATCCGGTATGGAGGAAAAGCCGGCACGCGCTACCTTGAATCCGCGCGCTGTCGTGTCATAGTAGGCGTCGGCATGGATGGCGACAAAGGCATGTGCAGTGTAGCCGGGCGGAACGATAGCAGGGAGAACGTCTACCTCGACACCGTAGTCCTGCAAGATAGCCGCAGTCCGCTGTGCCAGATCAAGTGTCACGTCCATTTCAACATATCCGCTGCTTGATGCACCGACACCCACAATGCGCTCCAGCTCCAAAGGAGCTTCTTCACTCGCCCAGTGGCCGGCCTGAATGCCGACGTGCCTGGGCCCGGGAGGATTCCAGACGGGGGCAGGCGGCAGTGGTTCTTTGAGAGCCTTCCATGCTTCTCTGGCTCCCGGCGTACCCCGCTCCGGCAGAGGAGGCACTTCTCTATCGAGGCAAGAGCCGGTAGCAGGCGTCGAGGATGCCGGTGCTGATGAGTTGAGGATACCGGCTATGCCGGCGGATATCTCCCCGCCGTGACCGTCTTCCGGTTCTGGGTGGTCTTGCGGAGGAGGCTGGCCACTCTCAACTGGGGGAGTTGGCAGTCTGCCGGCGGGTGTGCTGGTAACCTTTGGCCGGACTGGCAAAGGCGGAACAATGCTGGCTGCTGCCACCGCGAGGATCATTACAGAAGAGCTGATTACTAGGAATAGTCTTGCTGGGTCCAGGGCGTTCGCATATCGCCATAACTTATCGCTCCCTCTCATCCACTTCCTCCTCACTACCCGCGATGCTAGGGTGGGCTGTTGAATTCTGGGATGTCAGAGCCCTCCCTATCCCCGGTCTTTGGGGTACCTCCAGTATACCCGGAGGGAAATGACTTCTTCTTGGAATGAATGTCACCCTTAGATGCAGAAGGGCAAGAGCTTCACGAGATCTTCACACCGGCTCCACAGGGCCTCCTTATGTGCCCGCTATCATTTACGTAGTAAAACGATCATGGAGGTCCACTGATGGAAGCCATTACCCGGTCCAAAGTCTCCAAGACACGTTTGCTCCCCCAGGTCCGGAAGCTGGCCCCGCCGCTGGGCCAACAGGCTTTCCGCCACACCATTCAGGCTGGTTTCGCTCTGTTCATCTTGTTTGTCACAGTTCAACACGTCCTGGCCGGCGAGAATGCCGCCACAACTGTCCCATCGCCGGAGGCATATTGCCCTCTGGGCGGACTCGAAACGCTCTACCGCTACGTTACAAGTGGGGGCAAATTCGTGCCTCATGCTCACCTGTCCAACCTTGTCCTGCTGGCTGCCGTATTCTTGACCGCAATACTGGCCCGATCGGCCTTCTGCGGGTGGGTTTGTCCCCTTGGATTCCTCCAGGACATGGCAGGCGGTTTCAGCGGCTTCATCCAGAAGCGCATACCCCTGGTAGAGCAGGCGGTCAAGGGGTTGAAATCGAGGTGGGCGCCTCTGGCGGTAATTGACCGGCCACTCCGGCTATTGAAGTACGGAGTGCTCGCATGGGCCGTGGGCGGAGCTGCCCTATACACCAATATGGTGTTCCGCGACTACGATCCCTGGGCTGCCCTCATTAACATCACCGAGATATCTATACGCCCCGGCCTGTTCGTTCTCGGGATTCTCATTCTGGCATCGTTCTTCGTGCAAAGGCCCTGGTGCCGTTATGCCTGCCCGCTAGGGGCGGTCTCAGGCCTGATGGGCTGGCTGAGCCCGGTGCGCGTTAAAAGAGAAGCCTCGTTGTGCAAGTCGTGCGCTGTCTGCAGCAAAGCGTGTCCGATGGGCCTGCCGGTGCACAAGGCTAATACCGTCACCAGTCCTGACTGCACCGGTTGCCTGGAATGCGTGGCAGCCTGTCCTCGCAAGGGGGCGCTGGAACTCAAGGTCGAGATGCCAGTGGCCGGCATCCGAAAACATCAGTAGAGGAGGTGCAACATGCGACTCAATGTGTTCGTTTACGGCGTGCTGGTCCTGGCCATCTTCATGGGAACCATCTTTACTGCCCGGGCTGCTGGATACTGGTCCACCTCCGGACGGATAACATCCTCGGGAGAAGCGGTAACTCTTACCGGCGCGGACGTGGATGAGATAAAGGGCTGGATGACCCTCGGCGATGTTGCTGCAGCCTACGGGGTTCCTGAGCAGGAGATCCTGGCTGCCTTCAAGCTGCCCCTGGAAACACCACCAGCAAAGCAGTTGAAAGAGCTGGAGAGCGATTCATTCTCCGCCACCAGTCTGCGGGAATGGCTAAAGGAGCGGCTGACCCGCTAGTTCGCCGCATTCTTCAAGCCTTCTCCGCTTGTTCTTCACAGGGTCATCACAACTTGGCGCTACGATAAAGATGAGGATAGATGTTGAAGATGTTGGCAAGGGGCCTTAACCAGAGAACTAGAAAACGTTAAGAATAAGGGAGGAAAACAAAATGTTTGGCAAGTTCTTCGCAATGGGAGCAGTGATGCTGATCGGAGGGTTGCTGTTCGGAGCAACGGCTCTTGCGCAGGGGCCCTACGGGCCAGGAGGGGCATATCGCGGCGAGGAGACCGGGCCTTACGGGCCAGGCGGAGCAAACCACGGTGAGCAAAGCTTCATGGCTGTAGCCGCCGAGAAGCTGGGCCTGACTCGTGTCCAGCTGGTGGAAGAGCTCCAGGCCGGTAAGACCATCGCCCAGGTGGCCGAGGAGAAGGGCGTGGCGCCGGAAACCATCGTCAATGCGTTCGTCGAAACCCACAAGGAGTGGCTGGATGCCCGGGTAGCCGACGGCCGGCTGACCGCAGAACAGGCGGCTGAGCGCCTGGCAGCAGCAGAGGCCCAGGCCACTGAGCATCTGACCCAGGCCTTGCCGTTCGAGGGCGAGCGTGGGCGTGGTGCTGGTGTATGCGCCGGTGATCCTGGAGCCAAAGCACAGCAGATGAACGGACAGATGGGCCGCTTTGGCCAGCGTGGGCGCTAACTCTCCAGGTCCCGCAGTTGAGTTTGGAAAGGGGAAGGGCCTGAGTCCTTCCCCTTTCCAACTTGTGTTGCGAAAGTGATACTGCGGGCGTTCCCAGGGACAGCGCATCTTCTATGAACACACGCGCTGCTGGCCCCCCTGATGACAATGGCTACTTGGAGTACTGCTTGTGATGATGTATCCTCTAATTATGATGTCCCGGCGAGTCTTAGTCGTCGATGACGACATCGAGATTGTGCGTACAGCCAGGGCCTACCTGGAGCAGGCGGGCTTCGAGGTCCTGGTGGCTTACGACGGGAAGGCCGCCCTGGCCGAGTACCGCCGCCAGAAGCCTGATCTGCTGGTTCTGGACCTCATGCTCCCCGAGGTGGACGGCCTGGATGTGGCCCGTGCGGTCCGAAGGGAATCGGACGTTCCCATCATCATGCTCACGGCCCGGGTCGAAGAAGCGGACAGGCTCATTGGCCTGGAGCTGGGGGCTGATGATTACATGACCAAGCCCTTCAGCCCGCGGGAGCTGGTAGCGCGAGCGAGAGCAGTGCTGCGCCGCGCTCAGGGGGAGCCCGCGAAGCGGGAGATCCTTAGCTCCCGCGGAGTGGTGCTTGACCGTGCCGGCCACACAGTCGCGGTGAACGCCCAGTCCATAGACCTGACCCCTACCGAGTTCACGCTGTTAGAAGTGCTGATGGAAAACGCCGGACGGGTGATGACACGCCTTCAGCTCATCGAAAAGGCACTGGGCTATAGCTACGAAGGATACGACCGTACGGTTGACGCCCATATCAAGAACCTGAGACGCAAGATAGAAGCTGACCCCGCCCAGCCCCTGCACATCCTCACTGTATTCGGAGTCGGCTACAAATTTGCCGGTCCTCAAGATGCGGGTTAGCCTCTTTGCCAGAATCTTCTTTGCCTTTGCCATTGTAGTGCTGATGGGCATTGCGCTCACAGCCTTCTTCGCTAACCGGAGCGCGCGCAGCGGGTTAATTGTGGTGGAAAGCCGGGCAGCACAGTTGCAGACCCGGAGCCTGGCGCCGGTCCTTGAAGACTACTACGGCCAACAATCAAGCTGGAATGGCATCGGGGACTTCCTGGCCCAGATCCCGCCCGCCGGTCCGGCTCCCGGCCGGCAGCAGGGCCGGGGCCGGCCAATGGAACCGGCCCCCGGAGATGGAGTATGGTGGCTGGCAAACCACCGGCTTATCATTTCCGATTCCCAGGGCCGGGTTGTACACGACTCCCAGAGAGAGCAGCGTCTCACCAGCCTGGGTGCTGCCGAGCTATCCGCTGCTGAGCCTCTAACAGTGGGAGGCCAGACGGTCGGATTCCTGCTAATCACTCAAAGCAACAGCGATGCGCTGCAACAGGAGTTCTTCCAGAGCGTCAACCAGGGGCTGTTACTGGGAGCCCTCGCCGCGAGCTTACTTGCGCTCGTTGCCTCTACGTTACTGGCACGCCAGCTGGCATCGCCCATTCGCCAGCTTACGGCCGCTGCACGCCGGATCACCCAGGGTGATTCTTCTCAGCAGGTCCCCATATCGAGCCGCGATGAGGTGGGCGAGCTGGCGGATGCCTTCAACCAGATGGCGCGTCAACTGAATCTGAGCGAGACACAGCGGCGTCAACTGCTGGCCGACATAGCCCACGAGCTTCGGAACCCCCTGAGCGCCATGCGGGGAAACCTGGAAGGGCTGCTGGACGGCGTGCTGCCGCTTGGACCGGAGCAGGTAGCCATAGTTTACAACCAGGCCCTTTTGCTTTCACGGCTGGTAGACGACCTGCGGCTACTGTCTCTGGCACAGATAGGAGAATTGTCTCTAGAGCGGTCTCCCACAGATATGAGTGTCCTGGTTAGCCGGGTGGTCGACGACTTCCGCCCTCTAGCTCAGGAACGGGGCGTTGTTCTGCAAATGGAGGTGGCGAACGGCCTTCCTGCCGTTTCTATCGACTCGCAGCGCATCAGCCAGGTCCTGGCAAATCTCCTCAGCAACGCCCTGCGATACACGCCGGCGCAAGGACAGATAACGGTAGCGGTACAACGGCGTGAGCGTGGGGTGGAGGTGTCCGTATCTGATACCGGCCCCGGCATCAGCGAGGAGGACCTGCCTCATGTATTTGATCGCTTCTACCGTGCGGACCGGTCCAGGAGCCGCGCCCAGGGGGGATCGGGCCTGGGGCTCGCCATTGCCAGAGAGCTGGTAAAGGCGCACGGCGGCAGCATATGGGCAGAGAGCACGCCGGGCAGAGGATCAAAGTTCACTTTCGTCCTCCCCGCTTAGTTCGTGTTGTAGGCTCGTCCCCCCGAGGCGAAACTCGCCTGCGGTCCAAACCCGGTTATCCACCTGTCTGAAGAATAGATCGCCGTGTCCTGGCAGTCGGCATTCCAATAGAAGACATTCTCGGAGCAATAAGAGCTTCGTCCTTACCAATTTGGCCTCAAGAAAGCGATAAGCCCGGCTTTTTTCGGCCTGCCCGCGCGGCATATAGAGCGAGCACGTGATACCATGAGTATAGAAGCAGCCTATCCGGTCTCGTTCAAGACTGCACTGGTGGGGCGGCGACACATTGATGGGAAACTCGCAGGTCGTGCTCGTGACAGGAGCCTCCGGCTATGTCGGAGGGCAGCTTGTACCGCGCCTGCTCGAGGAAGGGTATCGCGTCCGCGTCCTGGCTCGTGACCGGACGCGACTGCAGGGGCGGCCCTGGATCCGGCAGGTGGACGTGGCGCAAGGTGATGTCCTGCGCCCGGACACTCTCCCACGAGCCATGGCGGACGTAATGGTGGCGTACTACCTCGTCCACAGCATGAGCGGAGCGCGGGATTTCCACAAGCGCGATCTGGTCGCGGCACAAAACTTCGGGCAAGCGTCTGCGGCGGCCGGCATTCAGCGAATCATCTATCTCGGCGGGCTGGGTGACCCACAGACCGACCTTTCCAGGCACCTCAGATCGCGGCAGCAAACTGCAGCAGTCCTTCGAGAGTCCGGCGTGGCGGTTACCGAATTTCGTGCCGCCGTAATTGTCGGCTCTGGCGGTGTTTCTTTTGAAATGATCCGGCACCTGACCGAACGGCTCCCGGTCATGGTTTGTCCACGCTGGGTCTATACACGCATTCAGCCGATTGCGGTGCGCGATGTGCTCAGCTACCTCGTCGCCGCTCTGCGCGTTCCTGATAGCGCCGGACAGACGATCGAGATAGGCGGGGCAAGTGTCATAGCTTATGCCGACATGATAATGGGATATGCCCGGGCACGAGGGCTACACCGCATTCTCATTCACGTGCCCGTGCTCACGCCGAAGCTTTCCTCCTACTGGGTGCACTGGGTGACCCCAATACCAGCCAGTATAGCGCAACCGCTTATCGAGGGGCTACGCAACGAGGTCGTCGTGCGGGACGATCGCGCCAGGACTCTCTTCCCAGAGATCCGGCCAATGGATTACAAGAACGCGCTGCGTCTGGCTCTGGACGACCTCAACACCGGACAGGTCGGGGCGACGTGGGATGATGCGCTGGCGGCAAGCCAGGGGAATGTGCCCCCAGTGACACTTACGTCCGGGCAGGGATTCATCGTAGAGCGACGCCAGGAGCTTGTCGCCGCCGCGCCGGCAGACGTGTACGATGTGTTCATCTCTCTGGGCGGAAGGCGCGGTTGGCTGTACGCGAATTGGGCATGGGCGCTGAGGGGATTCCTGGATGGAATGATCGGTGGCGTGGGGCTTCGTCGTAGAAGGCGTCAACCGCATGAGCTGCAGGTCGGGGATGCGCTGGATTCCTGGCGTGTTGAGGCTATCGAACCCAAACGATTGCTAAGGCTGCGCGCCGAGGTGAAAGTACCGGGAAGGTCCTGGCTGCAGTTTGAGGCGCATCCTGAGGCGGACAACAGGGCCCGGCTAGTACAGACGGCGTTTTTCGCTCCGAAAGGGCTGTGGGGTCTGGTGTACTGGTACGGGCTCTATCCACTCCATGCAAAGATCTTCTCCGGCTTGATACGAGAGATCGCCCGACGGGCAGAGGCTTCGTCGTTGGGCGAAAGCCAAGGACGTTATTCCAGCTCGGGCCCGTAACAGGCCGCCGGCATGTGGAACTGGGCTCGCTCGGCGAGCCCTCAATGAGGGGAGTGCCCGTCAGCTCTTTGTGGAAGGAAAACGTGTATTGGTTGAAGTTGGCGCTGAGTGCCAACTTCAACCAATACACATTCTGTCCTCACCCAAAACTTTGACTGGCACCCAAGGAGCGCTAACGTTGGATAAAGCGAAGTTGGCTCACAAGGCCAAAGAGTTGGTAAACCAACAGCGCGTGGGAGTGCTGTGTACCGCGGTTGATGGATTGCCCTACGGTTCGCCGCTGGCCTTCGTAGCCGGGGACCGGCTTGAATGGATTGCGTTCGCCAGTTTTCGGGGTACCCGAAAGCACCAGGCCCTAACACGAAACGCCGAGGCCGCCTTCGTTATCGACAACCGCAGCGAGGGAGACTTTGATCCTTCCTCTTCCCAGGCGCTCATCGCCACCGGCGTTGTTGCCGAGGTGAGCGATCAGTCCGAGGACAGGCAATTGAAGGGGCAGTTGCGCCGCCGGTGCCCGAACCTGGAGGGATTCCTCATATCACCAAGGACCATTGTTTTCAGGTTCGAGGTGCGCAGTCTCATATTCGTGGAAGGCATCGAGGGAGGCGTCGAGCTTCCCATGGAAGACCTCGGCGCTGACCTGCCTGCGGTGGACCAGTCCGAATAGGACCCAGAATGGATCCGAAACGTGAGTGACAGGAGGTAGCAGTATTAGTCTTCCAGCGTAAACAGGTAATCTCAGAGCATCCTGAAGAGTCTAGCCTTTATCGCAGACGGTCATATTGAGTTAAGAAAGGGTGTGGTCGACCTTACTGCCGGATTGAAGGGGCTGTCCATGTCACGTATACGCTTCATCATAGTCGCGGCAATATTTGTTTCGGCCCTGGTTCTTGTTCCTGCATCTCCGGCCTCTGCCCACTCACCACTATTCCCAAAGAACAATCATGACCCAACTCATGCCTACCAGATTGATGACCCGGCGAAATCTTGGGTCATTTACGCAACTCTTGACCATGCGGACGAAGGAGACTACTACAAGTTCACGGTTTCTGAAGGCGACAAGATTCAGATAGGGTTAATGGCGGCAGACAGTCCGTCCGTCTCCGGTTTCCTGCCGTCGTTTGTATTAATGATCCCCGGTTGGGGCCAGAAGACAAACCTGCCCTCCTATGTTGAGGTGCCCGCCGGATACGGGACCATGGTGGTAGATGGCCAACATCCTGGAAGAGCATCATATGAACCCTTCTCCCCCGGCTGGTTGTACGATCTGGCTGACCTCACCATCGACGCTCCCACAGGTGGCACCTACTACGTGGCCGTATATGATAATGCCCGGAAGACCGGGAACTACGGTCTTCCAATAGGATATGTTGAGTCATTTACCCCGTCAGAATGGCTCTTGATTCCTTATTACGTGCACACGACCTATGTTTGGGAGGGGCAGAACCTCTTTGTCACCTACCTGCCTCTGATCCTGACGATAGCCGTCGGTGGCGTCATACTCTACCGTCGAAGCGGCCAGGGCAAGGCCCCTAAGGCAATATCCAAATGGGCGGCGGCTGTCGCTGGCCTGAGTTTTCTAGGTACAGCTGTGGGTATTCTTTATCAGATGATTCTGGCCATGATCGTAACTGGACTTGCTGTAGAAGCTGTCTTTACGCTCATATTCGTCGCAATTGGGGTTGTGCTCAGCGTGCCAACCTTATTGTATGGGATCCGTGAAAAACCGGCATTGACGATGGGCAGACGGCTCGCGCTGGTTCTAATAGGGACTCTTGCGCTGGTCGGCTGGGCAGGCTTCCTTCTGGGAACAGCGCTTGCGATTCTGGCGGCGGTTGTACCGCCCTACGCCACAACGAAGGAATAGGCGGTGTCGCCCTTCTTGCTGGTCCGTGGCACGAAAGGGACATTTGTGGGCAAGCAGACCTCCTACCGCGTCATTTTCCCGTAGATCAGGTCTTTCCACTTGGCGACGGTTTTCTCTACTAGCTCGGGGCTGGCCCCTACCACCTTGGGGAACTTGTCTATCCACTGGATAGGCCGGCAGGCGTTGATAATGGCCCGCGTGGCGAGACCCTTCTCATCCACAGGAATTATGGGGTCCAGGGCGGTGCTGCGGCAATCCCTGATGATGTCTATGTCCCGGATCGGGTCGACGCGCGTGCACATGGCCCAGAGCACTTCGTTGAGATCGGTGACGTCGATGTCATCGTCCACAACAACGATATAGCGTCCGTGGAAGTTGCCGGTATGGCAGAAAGCCGCCACCATGGCCGCTTGTTTGGCGTGGCCGGGATAGCGCTGCTTGATCCCCACCACTAGGAAGAGGTGTGCGTTTCCCGGCTCGTGCGTCCAGACCCCGGTGACGTCGGGGACGCCTGCCTTGGCCAGCTCATCCTCGATCAGCATAGATCGGAAGATGCACATGAACAGGGTGTGCTCAGTGGGGGGCTTGCCGGGAGGCGACCCCAGGATGATAGGATTGTTGCGGTGGTAGATAGCCTTGACATCGATGATAGGCTCAGTACGGCTGCCACTGCCGTAGTAACCCGTCCATTCTCCGAATGGTCCCTCCGGCCGGGCCTCTCCCGGCATGGCGAATCCCTCGATCACCAGCTCGGAATGTGCCGGGATAGGGAGTCCAGTTACCGGGCCCTTGATGACCTCGATCGGCTCGCCCTTGATGGCGCCGGCATACTCATATTCCGATATCCCGTACGGAAACTCGGCTCCGCCGGCCGCGAAGATGGCCGGGTCGTGGCCGCAGGATATGGCGACGGGCATCGGCTTATTCTGCGCCATATATTTGTCACGGTGGATGCGTCCGTGCTGGCCGGTGGCGATGAAGAATCCGGTGTGGTTCCTGTCGAGTACCATGACCCGGTAGGTACCCACGTTGACCCAGTGCTCCTCGGGGTCCACCGTGATGTCCACGCTGCCGGTGCCGATGTACCGGCCGCCATCTTCCTCGTGCCACATGGGAGCAGGGAAGCGGAAGAGGTCTACCTGGTCGCCGGTCAAGACATTTTCCATTACCGGGCCGTCAGAAACATATACCGGCTTGATGGGCTGCAAGCTCTTGTACTTGTCGCGCAGTTGCTTCCTGAATTCCTTGATCGGAAGGCCGACCGGCAGGCCCCAGGTCACGGCCAGGCGGTCCGTCGATCCGAAGCTATTGGTAAGCACTCGGTATCCGGGAGGATAGTCCGGTATATCGTCGAAGAGAATAGCAGGCCTGTTCGGCTGAACCTGGACCAGCTCGGTGATGGTGCCAATCTCCAGGTTCCAGTGGGCGCCTTTGGCCACAGACAACTGGCCTATTTTTTCTACTTCCTGTAGCCATCCTCGGAGGTCACGGAACGGCATCTCTTACTCCTTCTCTAATCGGCAGGGAATGCAGAGGGCCGGCCGGCCCTCTGCCGGGTTCAAAAGGAGTGTCCCCTTCTCCCGCCAGTCAATGACGTACCCGCAAGGCTCCGCAAGCCCCCCGAAGGGGGTTTGCGTGCATCCTCTGTCGCTCTACGAGCCCGCTTCTACGTATGCGGGCCAAGCTGCTTCGCAGCGTATTCTATGAACTGGGTGTCAATCTGTGGCTCGATTTCCAGGTTGCCCGTGTAGTAGCCCATCTCCTTGAAATAAGCGAAATCGGTCTTCATACTCGACACATGTAGCTTCCCATCAGGATCCATATAGGGCAACCCCATCTGGTCGAAGAGTCCCGGCTCCACGTTTATGGCCTTGGAGATGATGGAAACAGTCTCACTTCTGTTCTTGTTCTTCACGAAAGCGTCGTAGTAGTCCCTGGCTCCCTTGAGATAGCCCACCATGAAACGCCGGGCGACATCCACGTTCTTAGACATTTGCTCGGAGAAGATCACTACGGCGTTGTACCATTGCCCCCCGTAGATGGCATAGGGGGCGCCAAGAGGCCACCGCACCACCAGTCCCTGCGCCACCGCCGTGGAAAGAGCGGACTCCATCATCAACGCGGCATCGATGGCTTTGTTGGAGAAACTGGCCACCATATCGGGGGTGGTCATGCCGAGTATCTCAACATCCTTGATAGAGAGCCCGCTTGGTTTTAGCATGCGAGCGACGATCGCCTCGGCCCCGCCCTTTATGGCGGTCATCGCGATCTTCTTGCCTTTCAGGTCCTTGACCTCTTTCACCTGACCGCTATCGACGAGGTCCTTGCGAACGACTACCCATGCGGAAGAGAATCCCTCGACTATGCTGCCTTTAGTAGCCACGATCTTCATTGCTACGCCCCGCTCGATGGCATTAAAAAGGGCGGTGCTGATAGTTCCTGCTCCTACGTCCAGCTCCCCAGATGCTAGGGGAGCTATCATGAGAGCAGCCGACTGGAAGTAATCCATCTGCACAGTCAACCCCTGGTCCTTGAAGTAGCCCTTGGCTATGCCGAGGTGGAACGGGCCGTCAGCGACAGAGCCTGGGAGTCCACCCACTTTGACAGTTGCGGGCTTGGGAGTGGGTGGTACAAGGGTGGGAGTAGGTGCTGCCAGCGTAGGGGCAGCCGCTGCCGGAGCCTTCGTCGGAGCTGGCGTTGCGGGAGCCGCGGCCGGGGCACAGGCCGCCATTACCAGCCCTGCTCCTGTTACCCCTGCCATTCGTAGGAAGTCCCGCCGCTTGATCCTGCCGTCGTCCTTAGTTTCCATGCCTTACCTCTCCGTCTGCTCACGTAATGGGGGCTATGCAGGCCATTCTTATCCTTCCGAACAGCCGGTCCTGCTCAACAACCTGGGAGATGCTAGTGGAACCTGGAAATGGGTGTTGCTTGTTCAGCCATGAACCAAACGCCTCCAATCGAGAAGTGGTTGGCGGGAAGATGGACGTCCATTAGCGTTTGGGATAAACGGCAACCTCGCCCAACTATACCCGCGGGCCGTTTGGCAACTCAATAAACGAACAACGGCTGAGTTATAACATAGGGCTTGCACTTTGTCAAAAGCAAGCAGCAACAATTCCGTCCTGACGCCAGGTTGTTGAAAGAGATTATCGGCAATGAAGACGGGATTGAACCAGTGGTCAAACGGACTTGGCCGCGGGCCTAGTCCCGCCCGGACCACTTCTCTTGCCCCACCATTCTCTGGGCCTGCGTCCTAGCCGTCTGGCCAGGCCAAAGACTGGCCGATAGGCGAGTTATGATATGGCCAATCGGCCGAAGTGGCGCAGTGAAACATCCGCGATAATTGAGGCAGGTGGTCAGGTCCAGAAGGAGGGAGATGGGAGCCCACGAGGCGTAGCGGCGGGTATGTCGTTGGCACGCTGGTGCTCGTGCCTCCCCAGATGTATTATGCCTTACTTCATCGTTTCAGCACTTCGGACTCCTACCTGGCGTACTATCCCCGGTTTTTCGAGATGCGCCCCGAGGAACAGCTGACCAACGACTACATCGGCGTGGGATTCAGTTTCGCTCACCTGTGGTTTATCATCTTTCTCTTCGTCATCGCGATGATAGTCATCCCGTTGCTCCTTGGCCTCAAGGAGGCAAGGGGTCAGCGCATGATATCCGGGCTGTCCGGTTTCTTTGAACGTCGGGGGACGATCCTGCTACCCGCCCTGGTCTTCCCGCTCATAAGCGAGTTCCCTGACGTGATCGGGAAGCCTTTCATAGCGTACCTGGTCCTGTTTGTCTTCGGTTTCCTGTTGGCGTCCGACCGCCGGTTCCATAGGGGCCTGTACAGGAATAAAGAGACGGCGCCCATCCTGGGGGTGATTTCGATGTCGGTCATGTACGTAGTATGGATATCCGGAATGAGTCTTGTTGATGACTCGCTCGAGGACACCCTGTTCCACTTCGTGCGCGACATGAACCTCTGGTTCTGGCTGGTCGCTATCCTTGGGTATGGGCAGAAATACCTGAACGCTGAGAACCGGGTGCTGCAGTACGCCCGCGACGCCGCTTACCCGTTCTACCTGCTGCACCAGACGGTAATTGTGGCCATCGGCTACTACGCGGTGCAGTGGAGTCTCGACGCGAGTCTCAAGTACTTCGCCATTGTCGCGATGGCTCTGGTCATCACTATCGCTCTTTATGATATTCTGGTTAGAAGGACCAATGTCACGAGATTTCTGTTCGGGGTGAAGCCAAAAGCTCGGACACCTGCTTCCGGGGTTGCCCGGCCCTTACCCGATGCGGCGCGCTAGGACGCCTCAGTTTCATGGCACATGGACTCCTCCGGACCTGGCTACCTGGCATGGAAAACTCCACACTCTCTTTGGAGCGCTCTTCTTTTCACTATCGCCCATCAGTTGTTTTGTGTTCCTGCGCCGGTTTCGCGCCGATCCGGAGTGGCGATCGCTTCAGGCGAATTAAGCCATACTAGCTGCGTCTCCTCCATGGCTTCAAGACCGAAACCACTTGCAGCGCCAATAGGGTAGCAACTTTGGCGATCCCGGTTACAATCACCAACGACTGGTATTGAAGATAGGCTGGGTTTTGCAGCGCCATAATACCTTCAGCCCGGGAGATCGTCTCCATCGCTCTGTCCCACGACGACGTAAGGACTGGCGAAGAGACTATGATTCCCACCGTCAATATCCACTTTACGGTTACCCATCGGTGCTGGAAGAAGCCCCACGGCGTCAGCCAGCTACTCAGCAGGCCCGTTATCAACGATAAGATAGCCGACGGTATGATGACCCAATCATTGATCAGCCCCACGGAACGGTCGAGTAGATAGGGATCGCTCAGGCCGGAGGGCATCCAGGAGAATCGCAGGACGAGCATGCAGATACCCCCGCCGAGCCAGATTGCGCCCAGGACCAGGTGTACGGCCTTCAGCCATTGTCTCGCGTTTGTTCCGAGAGTAAGTGATTTACGCATTGATGGGCAGCTGACCTCGGGAGCCGGCCAGTCTCAGCAGACCAAAACCGGGTATCGTTGCCCAGACCTCAGAGCGGTTGACTGCAAACAGTGCAATAAGAGCCAGGCCAGAGGCAGCGAAGAGCAACGGCCAGGCGGGCTTCCAGAGTTCTGTGATCCCGGTTGCTTCCAGTACAAGCAAAGCTGCGACTGCCATCAGCGGGATTCCTGCGACTGTGCGGCCAATGTTGAGTTTCATGACGACCTCCGTAGCGAGATGCTGCGAAGTCGCCACCCTGGTATGAAAGGTGAGCGGTCTCGCTGCTCAACTTTAGTTTCGCACAAGGTTGTCGACGGGCCGTCACGGTTTTGTCACAACTTTGTCGCAGGATTGTCGCCTGTCAGCTTGGCCGGAGAAGGGGTCAGGCGCGCGGGAGACGCACCCTCGGCCCTTTCGATGCACCCCATTTTTTCCTCCAGTATCTCTCACACCGAACGCTGGTAGGAGCGGAAGGCCCGAGTTGCCAGCCCTGCGGAGATGATGGCGAGAACAAGCAGATACCCCAGGTGGTACAAGACGAATCTCCAATCGGTGTCAGCGGCCAGCGCCTGGTGTCCGACCTCAACTGCCCAGTTCACCGGATTGAAACCGGCGACCGCCCGGATCCAATTTGGGGCAAGCGCCGCTGGCATGAATGCCGATGAAAGAAATGAGAGCGGCAGGACAAGGAGATTTACCACGGCTATTACGGTCTCCTGCTTGCGCAATTGAAGAGCGATCAAGTTTGAAAACGATGCCATTGCGATCCCCAGCAGCACCGTGGCAGTGAAGAAGGCTATCATGCCCAGCACCGGACCATCGAAGCGGGCGCCGACCAGTAGACTGAGCCCGATGATAATCAGGGACTGGACTAACGTCAGGAGTACCTGGTATACGAGCTGGCCTGCCAGGAGCGAATTACGGCGAACCGGGGCAACCAGGAACCTGTCCATCACGCCCCGGTCCATATCGATAATGTAACCCATGCCGCTCCACCCGCTGGAGTAGAGTGCTGTCATTACCATAACTCCGGGAGTCAGGAAGGTTATGTATCCATCAGCCCCGAATCCGGGCAACTGTGTCACGTTCTTGAAGAGCTGCCCGAAGAGCAATAGCCAGATGACCGGTTGCACGAGAGTCACGGCGACGTAATACGGCTGGCGCAGAAGCGCCCGGACGTAACGGGTGGCGATATAGGTTGGATGGAGGACTGTGGAGCTCATCGGGCCTCTCCTTTGTCAGCGTCGTTGAATGCTCGTCCGACGTGGCGCAGGTACACATCATCCAGTGATGGACGGGCGACCGTCGCAGCAAGGGCGGTGATTCCCGCTGTCTCGAGCACGGCCAGGACAGCGGGAATAGCGTGTGCACCGCTGTCGACTCGAGCCCTCAGGGTCCGGCGGTCGAGCGTTACCTCACGCAAGCCATCGCCGAGCTGGTACAGGGCGGCGAGCACCGTCTCCTTAGGCTGGAGGTCATTGAGCTCAACTTGAATAGCATCGCCCCGCAGTTCGCTCTTGAGCTCCTCCGGTGTGCCCTCGGCGACAATTGCGCCGGCGTCAATGATCGCGACGCGATCTGCCAGATGATCGGCCTCGTCGAGGTAGTGCGTAGTCAGCAGGATTGTGAGCCCGTCTTCCCTTGACCAATGGGATATCTCTCTCCACATCTCAGCGCGGGCCTCCGGGTCGAGCCCGGCGGTTGGCTCGTCGAGGAAGAGCACCTGCGGCCGGTGCACGAGACCCATCGCCACGTCGAGCTTACGCAGCATTCCTCCCGAGTAAGTCTGGGCAATACGATCGGATGCATCCGCCAGCCCGAATCGATCGAGAAGCTCCGACGCACGGCGCCGAAGCTCATTGCCAGCCATTCCATATAGATGCCCCTGTAAGACAAGGTTCTCCCGGCCGGTGGCCTCGAGATCAACTGCCGTCTTTTGGGAAACATAACCGATGACCCGCCGCACCTGCTCAGGTTGACGAATGACATCAAAGCCAAGGACCCACGCCTCGCCGGCATCCGGGCGTGAGAGCGTGGTAAGAATCTTGACCGTCGTTGATTTCCCGGCGCCGTTAGGGCCGAGCAGCCCGAAGATCGTTCCTGCCTTCACGGTAAAGCTAAGCCCTTGCAGGGCACGTACATTGCCAGTGTAAGTCTTGGCTATATCACGGGCCTGGATGGCCCGCTCCGCCTGTAGGACTGCAGGACCGGGCCTTATTATTGCATTTGTTGATTGTCCCCGGTTCATGGCCGTTTCTCCTCACTGCTCCTCTTGAGTAACTGGAGGGCCTCCTCCGGCCACTCCAGCTTTCCGCTATTCATGTCATCGATGATCTGGCGGACCCACGCCAGCTCGGCGCGGTGCATGGCCTGGATATACTCAGACTCGACTCCAAACAGCCGCGGCAGGCCGCTGCGCTCCATGTTCTGGAGCATGCTGTCAGCCGCCGCAACTTCGGCTTCCAGGATCATGGAGCGTCGCTCCAGCAATCGTAGAGCTTCCTCTGGCGGGACCGCTGCCATGAAGGCCAGGGCAGCCCCGAACCACGGGTACTCGTGAGCTGGCTCGGAGAGCAGTTCCCTCAGCCATATCATCAGCTCATCTCCACCAGCTTCAGTTATGGCGTAGACAGTCCGCTCGGGCCGGCGTCCCTCCCGGCTCGTCTCCAGCGGTTCGATCAGGCCGGCTGCCGCAAGTCTCTCTATGGTACCGTACAACGATCCACCCTTTAGCTTGATAACCTGATCGTGGCCCCGCTCCCGCATCATCTGCTGCATCTCGTAAGGATGCATGGACCGCTCATTAAGAAGATTGAGCACGGCGAGTGCCAGTGGCGTCTTTAGTTCGCGTCGCATACTCCACCTCGATTAGTCTATAAAGACTATACCACACGGGCTAATCAAGTGCAAGTTGGGGCCCCTCCTCGAAGCAGGTCACGGCGTCCGGTATCTCTTTGGCACGAACGCACCCTCTTTTGACAGCGTCGGGCAGAGTGCCTACCATGTAATTACTTCGAGACCACGGAGGTCGCAGTGGCCACACGTACTAAGGCGCACATAATCAAGATCGGTAATTCACAGGGTATTCGTATCCCGAAAGTTCTTCTGGAACAGGCCGAGCTCGGTGAAGAAGTTGAGATGGAAGCCCAAAGCGGCAAACTGATAATCCGTCGGTCACGAGGCCCGCGGCACGGGTGGGACGATCAGTTTGCGAAGATGGCGGAAAGAGGGGACGATCGGCTTCTCGATGCAGGGGCCTCCAGCCTGAGCAACTGGGACACGGATGAATGGGAATGGTAGACCGTTGATAAGGTCCGGCTGGTAAAGAGACTCGGGAAATTGAGCAGGCAAACTCAGGAGGCCGTTCTGGCCGTGCTCGCTGAGATCTTTGCCGAATGAGCGCCGTCCCAGGACCAGGAACGGTGAGGCTGGGTGCCCCGCCACCAAGGTAGCCCTATTCATGCAGAGAACGTCGGGCAGTCTCGAAGTTGTCTCGGAAGTTGAACATCACTGTGAATGTTACGGTCATTCCGCATCGCTCATCGCTGGCCGGCCTCTCCCAAGAGGCCGGCCAGCTGTGCGCCACATCCGCGGCTAAGCGAAAACACTTAGTACCCGGCTGGCTGACTACTTCACCTCGATCGTGAACGGGGCGGTAACGATCTGACCGCCGCGCTGCACCTGGACCCAGATCTTGTAGAGCCCCGGCTCTTCGAAGGTCTGCGTGAAGCCCAGGTCCGGACCGAATGGCAGGGTTGGCGCTGGCATCTCGGCCATGCTGCCCTTGCGAGGCACACCCGGCTGGGCGTACATCTGCATGATGTGATGACCGTCTCCGGATGCGATGATGATGTGCGCCGCCGCTCCGAGGTAGGCCTCCAGGTCCCGGACACCCTCGTCGCTACCGGCAAGCCCGACCCGAATCCGGAAGAGGGCTACCTCGTTGGCACGGACCTGGGCCGGAGGTGTCATTTGTATCCGCAGGCCGTTGATGTCCTTTGGTGCCAAGTCCACCGCCAGACCCGGCTGCATAGGCGGGGCATTATGGGCGGCCAGGTGGCGCTTGTCCTGCAGGTCCTCGCGGTCACGCCGGAAGGTGGCGGATGCCACATAGTGGCTGTTTACGGTAGGGGTAAAGGCCGTCTCGTAAACGCCAGGGGCAACCTCGACCGGATGCACATGCTGGATGTCGGAGAAATCCGTGGAGATCAGGAGTGTGTGCATGGGCTGCTCGTGGTTGACAACCAGTCCGGTCACCGGCGTGGCCGTGTCAGTGTAGACCAGGCTGTACTGCAGTTTCGCCGGCTGTCCGATTGCCAGGTGGGCCGGACTCGCCGCAAGGTCGACCCGGATTCCCTGTTCTGCGGCCGAGACGGGTTCTGCGTATCCGGACACCTGTCCGGTCCACCAGAGAAGCGTTCCACCCAGGGCGAGTGCGACCGCTGCGATCCCGACCAGATAGGCGCCTTCCTTCACCCTGGCAGCCAGCGAGGGGTGCCGGATGGCATCAGCATTCGGGGATTCGCGGAAACGGCGGAGTCGTAGCGAGTTTGTGACGACGCTGACGCTCGACGTTGCCATTACCGCAGCCGCGAACACCGGGTTCAGTAGCTGTCCGGTCAACGGGTAGAGCAGCCCCACTGCCATCGGAATGAGCAATATGTTGTAACCGAACGCCCACACCAGGTTCTGGCGGATAGTGCTCATGGTGCGCCGGGACAGCTCAACCGCTCGCACGATACCCCTCAGGTCACCACCGACCAGCGTGATGCCGGAGGCGGCCATCGCCACGTCCGTCCCGGTGCCGATCGCGATTCCCAGGTCCGCCTGTGCCAGGGCCGGGGCGTCATTGATTCCGTCGCCGACCATTGCCACCTTGTGTCCCGCTTCCTGGAGCGCCTTGACCTTGGCGGCCTTGTGCTCAGGCAGAACTTCGGCCAGGACCCGGTCTTCCGGAATGCCGGCCTGCCGGGCGATTGCTGTCGCAGTGGCTTGCCGGTCGCCGGTCAGCATCCAGACATCGATGCCGAGCGCTCTGAGCTGCTCGACGGTGTCCCGCGCCTCGGGCTTAAGGCTGTCCGCCACCGAGATGATACCGGCCAGGCGTCCATCTATCGCCACGAAGTTGGGCGTTTGTCCTTGCCTGGCCAGGTCGTCGGCTCTGGCGGCTAGGAAGTCGGTGGCTATGCCTGCCTGAGAGAGCAGGGCGGCGTTGCCCAGCAGAACGCTCCGGCCGTCTACGGTAGCCTTGATTCCATGTCCTGCAATCGCTTCGAACGATGAGGTCGGTGGCAGCGTCAGACCAAGCTCTTTCGCCCTGGCCACAACCGCCTCGGCCAGCGGATGCTCTGAGCCCTGTTCCGCTGCCGCGGCGAGCCAGAGCAAGATGTCCTCGGAGAAACCCTCTACCGGGAGAATCTTGGTCACCACCGGCTTGCCACGTGTGAGGGTGCCCGTCTTGTCCATGACGATGGAGTTGATCTTCCGGGCCTGCTCGAGCGCTTCACCACCGCGGACCAGCACGCCCATCTCGGCTCCCTTGCCGGTGCCGACCATAATGGCCGTCGGTGTTGCCAGACCCAGAGCACACGGACAGGCGATAACCAGGACTGCGATCATTGCTTCGATTCCCAGAGTAAGGCGGGGATCGGCGCCGAAGAAGAGCCAGCCGGCAACGGTGAGAGCAGCGACCGCCAGGACCGCCGGCACGAAGTATGAAGCGATGACGTCGACCGTCTGCTGTATGGGCGCCTTCGACCCCTGGGCCTCCTCGACCAGCTTGATGATCTGGGCGAGCGCCGTGTCCTTGCCGACCCTGGTTGCCTTGAAGATGAAGGAGCCACTCTTATTCAACGTGGCGCCGATCACGGAGTCGCCGGGATGCTTCTCGACCGGGATCGACTCACCGGTGAGCATAGACTCATCAACCGACGAGCTGCCCTGAAGGACGGTCCCATCAACCGGAACTTTCTCACCGGGGCGCACCCGGATGGCGTCGCCGACCTGGACCATGGTAACCAGGATCTCACGCTGGGATCCGGTGGGCTGGCCGTTCTCGTCCAGGTCAACCACACAGGCGGTCTTCGCCTGGAGGCCCATCAGCCGCTTGATTGCGGCGCTGGTCTGACCTTTGGCGCGTGCTTCGAGCCATCGACCGAGCAGGATCAGGGCAATGATAATGACGGCGCTTTCGTAATATGGCTCCGGCGACATGCCCCATGAGACCGCAACGCCGGGTAAGAAGGTAACGAAGGTGCTGAACAGGTAGGCAACAGTGGTCCCGGCGGCGACCAGGGTATTCATGTTAGTGGAGCCGTGGCGAAGCGCCTGCCAGGCACCCCGGTAGAAGCTCCAGCCGGCCCAGAACTGGATGGGAGTGGCGAATGCGAAGAAGATGTAGTAGAGCAGGCTTCTCTGGATGGGTAGCGGCACGAACATGGCGATCATCATCGGTACGCCGATACCAAGGCTGACCATCGCTCTGATGAGCTTGTCCCGGGCATCACGCGCCCGCTCCAGTGCCTCGCTGTCCTGCTCCTCTGCCTGAGAAGTGGCCTCTGCCGCTACTACCTTGCCGACCCCGTAGCCTGCATCCTCGACTGCGCTGCGGATTGCATCGAGGTCGATGATGCCCCGGACCATCGCCCGTTCGGTGGCGAGATTTACGCTGACCGAATCGATGTCTGGCAGTTGCCCGATCGCTTTTTCGATGTGCGCCACACAACTGGCGCAGGTCATCCCGGTGATCGGGATCGTCATCTCCTGCGGGGCCTGGGCCTTGGGACGCCTGGCCCCGTTAACGGCCTTCCCGGCCGTAGCTGAGCCGTCAGTCTTGGTACCATGTCCAGTCATACCCTTATGGCTGGCCGTTGGGGACCCCATTGTGGACGTTTTCATGATTAGCCTCCTTCAATTACAGGTTTCGGACCCTGAATCAGCAGCAGATTTAGTCTTGCGCACCGTGTACGTGTTCCTGGGACCGGTAGACCATGTGGGCGAGCATGCCCAGAGACATCGCCGGGTAGCCGGCTGTTATTAGCCACTGCAGATAGGGGAATCCTGCCAGCTCACCCAGGGCGATGATCGCGGCCACCGGTGCTATCATCGCACCAGCCATCTCCAGGCTGTGCCTCCAGCCATGACCGCGGAAGACCATCCACGCTACCACGGGGACTGTCAGGAAGAGAATGTCGCCGGCAGCGAACAGCAGCGTACCGGGATGGTAGACCGTGGCGAAACTCGATGAGGCGGGGACCAGATTGACCAGCAGGTAGCATACGAGCGCCCCGAGCCCCATCATGATCTGCAGTTCCAGGAAGCGCCAGGGGAGACCCCTCCTTTTCGCCGCAGCGCTTCGGGTTTGTCCGTTCAGTGGAAAACTCAGTCGCTTAGTGTCCGTAGTCATTTTGGCCCTCTCTTGTTTCTTCACATTTGATATGGCGGTACCCGCCAAGGATTTAGCTGAGAAACTATGGTCTCTCAATAATCTCTACAATCTCACTCCGCTCGTATATGCCCTCGAAGTTGCCGAGGTGGTCCAATATGTTCCCGAGAGAGTCCGCATTTGCGATGTGTAATGCCTTGCCGTCAACGGCTGCATGTGGGTAGACGCACCAGCCAGAGGGCGTTCCTCCAACCTGGTCAAGGCGCTGGAAGAATTCTTCGGACCGGCCTGACTTTGGACCGCCGATAAAGTAGAACTTCTTCATGACTGAGTACCTCCGTTTCCTCATTGTTGCTGGGTTGATGCGCTTAGTGGCACGATTTCCCGGTGTAGAGGTCCAGCCGGAATAGCATGGGGATAACCATGATCGGCATCATCAGGCCGTGCTCCAATACGGCAAGGGAGCTCTTTTCGAGGATGCCGAGCCAGCCCAATCCGATGAGCAGGAACGCCCAGATGACCATTGCGGCGGACATCTCCAGGTTCGGGCGCCATGCCATGCCCCGAAAACGCATCCAGGCGGCCATCGGTGCCGTCATGTTAAACGCAACGACAAGCACCGACAGCTCCGGAAGCTGGCTGAACGGATCGGAATACCCGAAGAGCCCGGCAGCCCAGAAGTAGACCAGGTCCCCGACCCCGAACCCTATGCACATCGGAATGCACATCTCAAAGTAGTGCCTGAGGAAATAGCCGGTCTTTGCCAAACCGGATCGCACACCAGAACTTGCTTGTCTCTCGCCTTTGAGTGCCGTTTGCTCCATTGTGATACCTGCGGTCTTTGTGAACATTTCCGTCTCCTCTTCCTTATTCCTTCTTACTTAAACTTCGATTGGCGGTGTGCCTGCCCGGCTCCATCCCAGACGGGCCAACGTCCTAATGACAGGCCTGTTCCTGTCCGTGGGCGTGGTGGCCAGAGCGAACGAGCATGTAGGCTGCCATTGCCAGAATCATCAGGGGATCGCCAAAGCTGCGCAAAGTCTGGACTGGGAACACGTAACAAAGCACCAGCACCGTCAGCCCGGCAAGCGGAGCGAGCATAGCGAGCGTCATTTCCGAGCAGTGGCGCCAGTCGTACCTGCGGAAGCGCATGAATGCGAGCATTGCCAGCGCCATGGGAACAACCATCATCCAATAGCCAAACAGCCGGTTCTCCTTGGTTAATATGGCGAAGCCCGAACCGGCGAAGAGCGTGCCCAGCAGCAGGTGGTACACCATCATCCCGGCTTCCATCGCCAGGACCATCTGCAGCAAGTGCCAGAGAAAGCCTCCAACTTTCGCCCGGGTCGTGCGGTGGGGCTTGTTGCGAACGCCGATCAAAGCGTCATCAAACTGGTCCATTGTCTTGCCTCCTTTAGCGTGCATCTTGCCAGTGCTTACCGGTTGGCTCGTCGCACCTGTTGTGTTTGCAGACATCTTCATCCTCCCCGGTTCTTGGCTGGGTGCCCTGACTGGCTCCCTGTCATGTACACATAATGAGCCCGGAAGCACGCGCTCTCCAGCTACAGCACTCCTACACCGGTTCCACAGTACCCTCACAGTTGCTTCTCTATACAGTGGTGGGAACACATGCTATACTCCCGCGTAAACGAGGAGGCCCTGGCACCGAACTGGTGGTGCCGAGAGCACGCGGGGGAGTGCAATGGCAGCAGAGCAGCCATCGACGTTCGGAGAACAGCTACGCCGCTACCGGGAGGCCGCCGGACTCTCGCAGGAGGACCTCGCTGAGCGGTCCGGACTGACCGCCAGCGCGATCGGAGCACTGGAGCGTGGCGAGCGCCAGCGTCCGTACCCGCGCACGGTGCAGCTTCTGGCTTCTGCCCTTGGCCTGGACGAGGCGCGCCGGGCCACCCTCATCGCTGCCGTCCCCAGGCGCGGTGACTCTGCTCCCGGGGTCACTCCGGCTGCAGTGGACGACGCCCCACCCACCAGTGATGCCCGCTCTCAGCCGGCTGGCTGTATTGATGCAATTGCAGCTCGTTCCCCGGAGCCGAATACCGGGCGTGGGTTAACGGCCTTTGTCGGCCGTCAGGGCGAGCTGATGTCTCTGCGGGCCAAGCTGGCCGAGGCGTTCGCCGGCCAGGGAGGCGTAACGATGCTTGTGGGCGAGGCAGGCATCGGCAAGACGCGCCTGGCGCGCGAGTTTGCCCATGACGCGGCGTTCCATGGTGCTGCCGTGCTCTGGGGCTGCTGTTTCGAGGGCGACTGGCAGCCACCCTACGGACCCTGGGTAGAGGCCCTTGGAGCGTGCGTCCGGGCCAGGTCCTGCGAGGACTTGCGTCATGAGCTTGGGACTGGCGCCTCACCACTTGCCCGCCTGGTGCCCGAGGTCTGCGCTGCGTTGCCTGACGTATCTCAACCAAGCCCTCTGAGCGCGGACGACGAGCGCTTCCGACTCTATGACGCCATCATCCGGTTCATCATCGCCGTTTCCGCGAAACAGCCTGTCCTTGTGGTGCTGGACGACCTGCATTGGGCCGATGCCGACTCGCTCCGGCTGTTGCGCCATCTGGCCCGGTTTGTAGAACGGGAGCGAGTGCTGGTGGTCGGCGCCTACCGCGACCCCGAGTTTGGCCTGAGCGAAGCGCACCCCTTGATGAGCACTCTCTCCGTACTTCATCGCGAGAGCGATTTTCAGCGTATCGTGATCAAAGGATTCAGTGGTGATGAGGTGGCCGAGTACCTGGCTCTGACCGCCGGTCAGCCGCTGCCTCCGGCGCTGGTGAGAGCGATCAGGGAGGAGACCAGCGGTAACCCCTTCTACGCGCGGGAGGTCTTCCGGCACCTGGCTGAAGAGGCCAAAGTGCTGCATCCCGATGGTCGGTGGTCTGCGGCCCGCAGCATCATGGAATTGGGCATTCCGGAAGGTGTACGCCAGGTGGTCGGACGCCGCGTGGCCCGCCTCTCGGAACAGACTGGCACACTGCTCAGGCTCGCTGCAGGTTTCACCGCCGGATTCGGATTTGATGTCCTTCTGGCGTTGAGCGAGCTTACTGAGGATGCGCTGCTCGATTGCATTGACGAGGCGCTGGAGGCCGGGCTCATCCGAACGTCCGGCCAGACACCCCCGAGATACGAGTTCGCCCACGCAATCGTGCGGCATACGTTGTACGACGGGCTTAATCCCGACCGGCGGGCGAGGTTGCACCGGCGTATCGCCCAGGCGCTGGAACAGGTGCACAGCGACGGCGGTCCTGAGGAGGCTGCCGAGCTGGCTGCCCAGTACCATGCCTCGGCCGCGCTCCCCGGCGCCACGAAGGGCGTGCTCCATGCGCTCAAGGCAGCCGAACAGGCCCGGGCAGTGTATGCCCATGAACGGGCGGCGGTCTTTTTACGCATGGCCCGTGACCTGGCAGTTGAAAGTCCCGCTGAAGAAAGAGCGGATATCCTGCGTCAGCTCGCCATTGTCGAAGCCGAGGCTGTCGAGCTGGACCATGCGCGACAGTCAGCGGACCACGCGCTCGAAGCCATGAGCGCCTCCGGCGTCGAGCCAAAGGCCTGCGCCCAGTTCCTTGCCACAGTAGTGCGATCGCTCAAGGATGGGGGAGCGGATGCGACGGTCTGGGAGCCGCTGGTCGAGCGCGGCCTGGCGCTGTTGGGAGGTGAGCGGGATGTGATCTGGGCGCGGCTGGTGCTCTTGCAGGACCACTTCGAGTTTCTCCAGAGCGGCCCGATCGGCGGGAGCCAGTGGCTCGGATTCGACCCGGAAGCAGTAGCTATTGCCCGGTCGGAAGGCGGCGAAGAGGACTACGCCCGCACGCTGGACCCGCTCGATTGTCGCAAGCGCTCGGAGACCGAGGCAGTTCTCGCCCTGGCCCGTTACTGGAAGCGTCCATCCGCGATCATGCGGGCGCTGGATGTGGCCGGTCGTGACTTGCTCTATCGCAATAGCGCTTTTAGCGAGGCACGAGCCGTGTACGAGGAGCTGCTTTCGGTCAGCGAGCGTTTCGGTTCGATTCCCAGCCAGGGCGAAGCACTTACACACATTGCCACAAGCCAGCTGCTGGAAGGAGACCTGCTCCTCGGACGGGAGACTATGCGCCGGGCACGGGAAGTGATTGATCGCCTCGGCACCGCCCATCGCACACATAAGTTCGTGGCGATCAGCCGGGCCATCTTCATCGCCTACTTGCTTGATGATGATTGGGAGCCATTAGCGGCTGAAGCCTGGGAGTTTGCTACGAGCAATGCAGCCCGGCGAAGCCCAGCAGGCATGGTCGCCGCAACCATGGCGGCGCTCAGCATGGGCCGGGCCGGCGACACGGCAGGTGCGGGCGCCGTGCTAAATCACATTACGCCCATCGCGGGCCGCAGGTTGCTGACCGCCTATGCCCAGAATATCGTCGTTACCTTCGCAGCGGTCGTCACCTGGGAGCTCGAAGCAGTGGAGCACGCCTCCACCTACCGCAACCTGACGCTTCAGCTGCTTGAGGCAGGCATACGCTACGACTGCTTTGGCCCGCTCGAGCTACTTGTGGCTCGGATGTCCAGCTTGCTCGGCGACTTCAGTCAGGCACAGGACTATTTCGAGCGCGCAAAACGCAGACTCGACGAGCAAGGGGCGGCCTATTTGGAGCCGATAATGGAATACGACCAGGCCTGCTCGCTCATCCGGGCGGGCGTGACCGACCACGCCCGGGTCGTTGGGCTCCTGGACGCCGCGCTGGAAGGCTTCCGCTCACATGGAATGCTTGGCTGGGTAAAACGGGCTGCCGAACGGAAAGAGGCGCTGCCGGCCATCCCCTGATTGAGCGCCTGTTGTATAATGAGGGCGCCCTCGCCGTGGAATTGTGTAGTTAGGAGCATCGAGTGGAAGTTCTGCTGGACGCACTCGTGGCGAACAAGGTCATTTTGTACTTCGTCTATGGGCAGACGTTCTTCGTCATGGGGATTGTCATTGCCCTCCATTCCCGTAGCCATAGCCGGCTCCCCCTCGCCCGTCATCTAAAATGGCTTGCCGCCTTTGGAGTCGTCCACGGTCTCGTCGAATGGAGCCATATATTCATCCCAATCCAGTCCACTTACGTCTCCGGTGAAACGGTCCTGCTGCTCAATGACGTCCATACGGTAATGCTTGCGTTGTCCTTTTATCTGTTGTTTCAGTTTGGTATGCTGATCTCCTTCCAGCCATCCGGGCGCCGGTGGCTGTTCTATTCTGTCGCGATCGGTGTTCCACTTGTCTTTATTGCTGTGGAACCTGCTTTGCACGTGATCGAGGCACAGACCGGTCTGGTAGTAGGCCTGCTGATACCCAAAACGGAGCTATCTGCCCGGGTGGTCTTGGGGTTCACGGGCGCAGCGATAGCTTCCTTCGGGATGTACCGCCAGGCCCGGCTCCTGAGGCAGACGGGCTGGCTCGGTATCGCCCGGTGCTTTCGCTGGACGGCCATTTGTATGGCAATGTATGCATTGGTAGCCGGACTGGTGGTGCCTCTGTCCGTGGGCACAACCCTGGAACTGGCGGGGTTCCTGTTTATGACCGATATTCCCATCATACCTGCTCCCCTTTTTCGCTCTATCGCAGGCATCGGGATCGCGTACGGTGTTATTCGCGGGCTGGGGATCTTCGAGATGGAGACCGAGAGGATGCTTCAGGAGGCAGAGCACGACCGACTGCGTGCGGCCGAACGCGCCCGTTTATCTCTGGATGCTATTGCGGCGGCTTTGAGCCGCAGAGTGCCTAAAGGGACTCTCCTCGACATTGCCCTAGAGAGGGTCCTGGGGATCATGGAAGGCTCCACCGGATGGGTAATGGTCGTTCGCGCAGGCGATGCAGCCCTGGAAACGTGGGCCAGCCGGGGTCTGGATAAGCCTATCCCCCCGGAGACTCCCTGTCCCGGTGCTGACGGCTGCTCTTGCAGACGCATTGTATCCGGTGCGGATCCCTTTGGCATCTTCAGCGCCTCGCACTGCAGATTGCTGGCGGAGGCGGAAAATCATAGCGCTTTCGTGAGCGTTCCCCTGAAGGCCCAGGACCGCGTTGTCGGCATCCTGAACATTGCCAGTGAGAAGCATGGCCCTGAGGAGATCGGCCTGTTGGCCTCCATGGGCAAGCAGATCGGCCTCGCCCTGGAGAACGCGGAGCTTTGGGAAGCACTGCATCACAAGGAAGAGGTGCGGGCCCGGCTGCTAGGGCACGTCATTGCTGCCCAGGAGGATGAGCGCAAGCGTGTGGCCCGTGAGTTGCATGATGAAACCGGTCAGAAGCTGAGCGCGGTAATTATGGGATTAGGGGCGGCCGATGATGCGCTATCGCGAGGCGTGCCTCAAGGGAAGCAGATTGTTCGGGACACACGTGAGGTCGCTGTGGAAGCTCTCGAGGGAATCAGGCAGCTCATTCTTGGGCTTCGACCTTCAGTTCTGGACGATTTTGGGCTGGCCCCCGGGCTACGCAGGATAGCCGAGGAGCTTTCAAGGCTGTGTTCTATGGAGATTCGGGTGACTTCAGACGGCCTGGACGGCTCGCTTCCGCCGGAAGCAGAGATAGTGCTCTTCCGCATCTTGCAGGAGGGTATGAACAATGCGGTTCGTCATTCCAGAGGGCGCCGCGTCATGGTCCATGTCGGCCGCAATGGCTCTGAGGTGAATGCCCTTGTGGAAGACGACGGAAAAGGCTTCGACCTCGCTATGGTAGCGGCGCACACCGAGAACGGCCGTGGGCTCGGGCTGATCGGCATGCAGGAGAGGGCGTCTCTCCTGGGAGGAGAAGTGAATGTGCACTCAGCACCCGGCACAGGCACGCGGCTGCACGTCAGGCTCCCATTGCCGAACGAGGTGCTGCAATGAGTAAGCTCAGGGTACTGATCGTCGACAATCATGCGATGATGCGCGCAGGTATCCGTCTTCTCCTTGAATCACATGAGGACATTGAGGTTGTGGGAGAGGCGAGTGATGGTGAGGAAGCACTGGCAAAAACAAGCGTGCTGGCTCCCGACATAGTGCTGATGGACGTGGTAATGCCCGGCTTATCCGGTATAGAGGCGACCCGGATGATCACCAAAGATCAGCCCCATATCCGGGTGCTGATGCTCACCATGTATAGTGACGAAGAATACTTCTTCCAGGCCGTGAGCGCCGGGGCATCCGGATACGTGCTTAAGGAGATCAGCCCGGAGGACCTTATTTATTCTTTACGTCTAGTGGCGCGGGGCGGGATTGCTTTTCACCCTGGACTTGGACAGAAACTTATAGCAGACTATCTACGGCGAATGCAGGCTGGTGAGGAGCCCGAGACCTACTCCCGCCTTACGGAGCGGGAGAAGGAGATACTCCGTTTGACGGCTGAGGGAAAGCCAGCCCGGGAGGTCGGAGAGTTGCTGGTCCTGAGTCCCAAGACGGTGGAGCGTCACAGGGCCAATCTGATGAGAAAGCTTGGCCTGCACAACCGGACTGAGGTCATGCAATATGCCATGAGAAAGGGAATCACTACAATACCTGAGAAGTAGGAGCATCAGACCGTACATACTTCCCCCAAGGATCCTACACATATTTTCCTCTAAACTGTATGCCTCTGAGTCATAGATAACACGTATGTTTGGGGACAGCCAGGAACCACCCACAGGACTTAACCTGATACGGGCGAATACTTATCAGGAGGAGTCTAAGTGAAACGACCCATTCCGAGACTGGCGTTAGCCGTAGTAGCGCTCGTCGCCCTTCTGGCTGCTTCGGTAGCAGTCATCCTGCCAGGTGCTACAACATCGGCCCTGCCCGACTACGCGACCAAGACGGGTCAAGCCTGTGGTGCCTGCCATCTAAACCCCGCGGGCGGGGGTACGCTTACCGCACCGGGACAGGCCTTTGCCGCTATTGCCTCCCACACGACGGACCCGGCCGGCGCCTGGGCTCAGGTATCGGGGGCTGCGCCGGCTCCGGCACCGGCAACTGCGGCCGCCCTTGAGGTAACCATACAGGGGACCCTGGACGATGGTACTGTAACGTATTCCATTACACTCAAGAATAGCAGCACCAGTGATATTGGCAACATCTTCGTCGCCGGCACTGTTCCCAGCGGCAGCTCCCTGGTAGCCACACCTGCGGCTACACCTGCTGGAGGCGGCTTCCTGGGCTTGCAGGGGGACGCTGCAGCATGGCTGTTCCCAAGGGTCGCCGCGGGCGCGAGTGCTGGGCCTTTCTCCTACACGGTCAACAAGGGGTCAGCAACGAACCTGGCCGCACACGCCTTCGTTCATTGGCTCTCGCCCTCGGACGGAACAGTTACCACCGCAAACGTAACTCCTTTGACAGCCGAGGAAAGGCTAATAAACGAGAAGCTCAACAAATTTGACGCAAACCTGGCTCTTTGGAGGGCTCAGCGCGGTACAGCACCCCAGATGATGGACCTGACAGACCACTTCAACCTGATGTGGTTTGCCGCCCGCGCGGGGAACTGGAACTTCGTAGATTTCGAGGTCTACCGTTCTGACGAAACACTAAAAGTGATAGAAATAACCCGGCCTGCAAGGACTGCAGCCCTTCGAGCCTGGTGGAAGCCTGCTGAAGAAGAATTGCGAGAAGCAGTCAAGGCTCAGGATCTGGGTGCCTTCACGCAGGCTTATGACCGGGCCATAGCCGGCTGCAACTCCTGTCACGTTGCCTCTTCAGGTGGGGGCATCTCCCTGAAAGGCGTTAAGGTCATTCGTCCCACTACGCCTATCTTCTCAAATCTGGATTACTCCGGCAATTAGCTATAGTTCGGTCCCCCTGGTGCAGCGGGGGTGGGTCTGCTCCCCACCCCCGCCAATCACCTGACTCTCTTCAAATACCTTTGTCCCCATGTTAGGACAGACCGCCGGTATCACCTGCGCCGACCGGTTTCATGATAAAGTAGCCTCAAGGTCTCATGATCTATCAAGAGGTGACTGTGATGGACCGGAATGCCCTGCTGCAACACGCTGTCGAGAGCCTGTACGAAGATGAGCGGCTGCGCTCCAATCTGACCGACGCGGAAGCCTCGGTGCTCCTGGCCTGGGGAGAGTCCCAGGTGGAGGCCGTCATACGAGAGGCTCCAACCGGCCAATCCGAGACTGACACTCGGGATGCTGTTGATTCTGGCCTGGCACGTGTGCGTTCGGCGATGCGCCAGATCAACGACCTGATAGGCGAGAGGCGTACGCTCGGCGGTCCGGAGCTGAGAGCCAGGCTGACTGGCCTCGTGTCAGCTCAGGGCCCACTTTCGAAGGGCCTGTCGGAGCAGATCAAGCAGATAGTGGCAGAGCAGAAGACCCTGAATAACGAAGAACTGGTCAGTCGCCTGGTCCGGCTGCTATCAATCTCCCGGAGGACCGGAACCAGGGGAGCGTCGCCTCGATCCAGCCCCGGGACCGCCGGAGCCCCTCCCAGGGACCTGCGGTCCGAGGGCGGGCGGGTATCTGCTTTCACCGTGGTGGCGGTGGCTTTGGTGGTCCTGCTGGTAGTTGCTGTCGCTCTGGTGGTTCTAAGGTACACCCCCAGCTCGCCCGCCAGCTCGCCCACCACCACGCCAACCTCTACCGCCGCCGGGTGGTACGAGGTGGCCTTTACGAGTCCCAAATACCCGGATAATCCGGCAGACCATACCGGGGGCCTGGATACGAAGCTCGCAGCCTTCATCGATACTGCCTCGGCCAGCGTGGACATGGCGATTTACCAGCTCGACCTGGAGAACGTCACTCAAGCAGTGATCAATGCCAAAGGGCGGGGCGCCGTGGCGCGCGTGGTCACGGACATCGACATTCTGGAAGACGTTAAGGAGAACCCCAGCTTCAAGCGCCTGCAGGCGGAGGGGATTACGGTAGTGGCAGGCAATCCCAATGCTATCATGCACGACAAGTTTGTCGTCGTGGACGGCAAGGCAACCTGGACGGGCTCCTGGAACTTCACCGTAAACGACACCTACCGTTACAACAACAACGGAATCCTGGTCCGCAGTCCCGACTTAGCCAGGAACTACACGGCTACTTTTGAGAAGATGTGGCGGGACCAGCGATTCGGTCCGTCACGCAAGCCGGGCGGGACTACCCCGGCCCTCAGTATCAACGGCACTACCGTGGAGAGTTACTTCGCACCGGAGGATGGAGTAGCCGCAAAGATCGTGGCACGCCTGAAGAACGCGGCGACATCCATCGACTTCATGGCCTTCTCATTCACGGATGACCAGATCGGCCGGACCGTGCGGGACCGGGCCGCCGCCGGCGCCAGAGTGCGGGGCGTGTTCGAGACGACCGGCTCGGAGACGCGCTTCAGTGAGTTCGGGGCGATGAAGGCCGCGGGTCTGGACGTGCTTCAGGACGGGAACCCGTACCTCATGCATCACAAGGTGTTTATTGTCGACGGAAGGACTGTAATCGTAGGCTCGTTCAACTTCTCGCAGAACGCGGAAGAGTCCAACGACGAGAACCTGCTAATCATAGACGATCAATCGCTAGCCGCTCAGTTTACCGCCGAGTTCGAGCGGGTCTACGCCCAGGCGAAGAACCCTCCGAAAAGATAGGCTATCAGCCGGCCCCGGCCGTCTGCTCCTCCAACCCCTTAAGGATCTTCTCCGGCGTGATGGGCAGCTCCCGGATACGCACGCCCACGGCATTATAGACGGCGTTCGATATGCAGGAGGCGGTGGGGATGATGGTGCCTTCACCCGCCTCCTTGGCGCCGAACGGTCCGTTGGGATCGTTCGTCTCTATCTCGATGTTGACCACCTCCGGCATGTCCAGCGAGGTTAGCATCTTGTAGTCAGCGAAGTTGGCGTTCCTGATGCAGCCGTTGCTCCAGTCCCAACCGATGTCCTCGTAGATCGCCTGGCCGGCGCCTCCGGCTACCGAGCCTTCCAGTTGCCCCTCTACCTGGGTGGGATTGAGGGCGAATCCGCAATCGTGGCCGGCGGTGACCCTGATCACTCTGGTCTCGCCGGTCTCCATATCGACCTCCACCTCCGCCCCCTGCGCCATGAAGCTGTAGGCGGGCGAGAAGTTCCCCTCTTCTTTGAGGAGCGTGGTCGGCTCCACCGAGTCTACGTGGTAGAAGCCGCGCCCGACGACGGGCATGGGCCGGTCGGCGTACTGCACGGCCTTGATCGCATCGTTCCAGGACAGGCCCCGGTCAGGGCTGCCCTTGATGAATACGCGGTTCTCCCGGAAGACCAGGTCCTCCGGCCGGGCCTCCAGCTTATCGGCAACGACCTCGGCGATCTGGCGTTTGGCATCGGCGGCTGCCAGCCGGGCGGCGTTACCGGCGCGGAACGTGACCCCGCTGCCGAAGGTGCCCGAGTCCAGGGGCGTAAGCTCGGTATCGGCGGCGGTCACCCGCATCAGCTCCATTGTAACGCCCAGCTCCTCGGCGGCTATCTGGGCGAGAACGTTCTCAGCGCCCTGGCCGATGTCAGCCGCCCCGGTCAGGAGTGTGACCGAGCCGTCGTCCTGCTGTATCTTGATGATGGCGCCGGCGCCGATATGGCTCATGTTGTTGAGTCCGGAGGGGTAAGCCGAGGCGGCGATGCCGATGCCCCGGCCTTTGGGCAGCTTGCGCCATCGCTCCTTCCAGGCCATCGATTTCGCGGCCTCTTCGATAGCCTCGGTGAGCCCGCACGAATAGATCTTGTACTTTGCCGGGTGCTCCTCGTTGGCACGCAGGGCGTTCTTGAGCCGGAGATCGACCGGATCGAGGCCGGCGTCCTCGGCCAGCATATCCAGGCTGGACTCGCAGGCGAAGCGCACCTGCGGGATGCCGTGGCCGCGCATGGCCCCGCCGACCGGCTTGTTCGTATACACATGGTGACCCTCGAACCGGAGGTTCCGGATCATGTAAGGGATCATCATGAAGTAGGCGGAGAGGGTGATTATGAGTGGCGCAGTGCTATTATAGGCACCGCCATCGGCGTAGACCCGGCAGTGCTGGGCTACGATGGTCCCATCCTTCTTGATGCCGCTCTTGATATACACGACCATCGGATGGCGCTGCCGGGTGCAGGTGAACACCTCTTCCCGGTTGTAGATGAACTTCACCGGCCTGCCGGTCTGACGGGCCAGCCAGGCTGCCGCGAAGTCCTTGGCAAAGAGGTCCAGCTTCTGTCCGAAGCCACCGCCCACGGTGGGCTTGATGATCCTGACCTGGCTGTCCGGGACTTCCAGCGTCTTGGCCAGGTTGCGTCGCATGAAGAAGGGGATCTGCGTGCTGGACCACACGGTGAACTTGCCGCTGGCATCGTAAACACCGATGGCTCCATGGGGCTCGAGCGGAGCATGGTTTACCGCCTGGTGGTAGAAGCGGTCCTCGCGTATAAAGTCCGCTTCGGCGAAGCCCTGGTCGACATCGCCGAAGTTCTTCAATATCCTGGCGCTGATGTTCTCCCCGATCTCCTCGTGGATCAGCGGAGCGCCGGGCTTGATCGCCTCCTCGGGATCGAAGACGGCTGGCAGGACCTCGTACTCCACCTTGATCAGGCTGATGGCCTCCTCGGCGGTATCTTCGTCGACCGCCGCCACCGCCGCAACATCGTCGCCGATATAGCGGACCTTATCTATCGCCAGAGCGTACTCGTCGTGGGCCTTGGGGACAATGCCGTAGGTCCTCCTCGGTATCTCCTGGCCAGTCACAATCCCCTTCACGCCGGGCAGCTTCTCCGCCCTGCTGGTATCGATGCTGAGAATCCTGGCGTGGGGGAACGGACTGCGCAGTATCCTGCCGTGCAGCATTCGCGGGAGCACCATGTCCTGGATATACTGGGCCTGGCCCAGGGACTTCCCGTATGAATCCAACCGCGGCACGCGCTTGCCTACTACCGAGTAATCGTGTTCCATGGCAAAGTCCTCCTTCTCCGGGCAACAGTGTATCATTCCTGGCAAGGAGACGCCAAGTTTCGGCTGACCTTGCCCACGACTGGCTACGCAGCAGATTGGGAGATGTTCAAGAGCCGAGTGCTCATGGCGTTGGACGATCATGCGACATGTGGTATCATCAAGGGCACTAACGGGCGCGGAAACCTGCACAGCCTGTGCAGGAGAGCAATTTATGGATAATCGAGATCATACCAATTACTAATTAGCTTACTTAACCTAATTTCGGAGGCTTGCAAGGTTCCGGACGCTTATTGGGAGATGTTCACTAGGAGGTGCAACTATGGGAATTCCAACATATAAGTCGATGGAACTGCCGCTCCTGCATGAGATAGAAGCTATGGGAGGATCGGGGCAGCCAAAGGAATTATACGACCGAGTGGCCCAGCATTTCCCAGGGTTAACTGCCAGCGATCGAAAACTAGTCACCCCGAAGACTAAGGTTAGCACATACAATAACAGGGTCCAGTTTGTAAGAATGGCGCTCATCAACAAGGGCGAACTGGATGGCCATACGCCCGGAGTGTGGACGATAACGCAGAAAGGGAAGGATCGTCTGAGTAAGGAATGGCCACTTGGGTTCGTTCCGGAATATTGCGACCTGGCCAATCTGTTCATCGACAAGCCCAGCACACGCCCGGTAGGCCATGAGAACCGCTCCACCCGAAAGGCAAGCCCCTCCAGTGCTAAAATGAAGCTTGAGGTACCGCCTACACCCAACCGCAAGGCTGGTGCCCCTGTACTAGTGGAGCAGCCGAAAAGTGTGCGCGAGCAATTGTTGGCAAAATTGCATCATCTCAGCCCCAGACAGTTTGAGTACCTCGTTGCTGAGTTCCTGAGAACTCACGGACTGGCGGACGTGCGGGTTACGTCACACAGTCACGACGGTGGTATCGACGGCTATTGCACCGTACCCTTCTTGGAAGTTAAGGTCGGATTCCAAGCCAAGCGCTTCGGTGCGACGACAGTTGGAGTCCCGGTGATGCAGCACTTTAAAGGTAGTTTAACTTTCGGACAGCATGAGCGGGGGATATTCGTCACTACATCTGACTTCACTCAAGGAGCGATTGAAGTTGCTGAAGGGCCTGGCGTGCCGGTAATTCTAGTAAGTGGCAAAGCGCTAGTCGAGGCTATGCTCGAAAAGCGCCTTGGGATCAAGGAGATTGTCACCAGTTATGAGATCGACGAGGCATTCTTTGACAGCTTGACCCAATGAACCGGTACGAAGAGGGGTAGCCAGAATGTTGTTTATATACGACTCCAAGGAGAAGTTATTCTCATCCAGAGAAGAGACAGACTTCAGATCACATGAGATTCTTGAACGGAAAGATATCGAAAAATGGGTGATAGAAAGCCCTGAATTGCTAGGGGAAGACCTGCTCATAATAACGACGGAATACGACAAATTCGACAAAACGAAAGAGAGGCTTGATCTCCTGGCACTCGATAGAAATGGAAAACTGGTCGTAGTGGAGTTAAAGAGAGACGACAGCGGGAGAAGGGTCGAGCTCCAGGCGCTTAAGTATGCAGCCTATTGTTCCACTATGACACTAACAGACATAGTAAAACTAAGAGTTCAATTTGTTGGCAGACTCATCAACGGGCGGACTGAGGAAGACGTAGAAAACGAAGTGCTCGGTTTCATAAATAATGACGAGTTCGAGAAACTTGACGACAAGCCTAGAATCATACTGGTCGCGAAGGAGTTCAGGCCGGAGGTAACTGCCTCGGTTTTGTGGCTACGAACCTTCGGCGTCGATATTGCGTGTGTGAAGCTGACGCCGTATAAGATAGATGACCTTAAGCTAGTTTCTGGTGCAAAATGGGGGGGGGCAGGGGATTTGGGCCTGGCCTGCGTCCCTGGGCTTCACTGATGGTTACGAGAGATTTGTACATGCTAGGTTCGAT
>Ga0082335_1001933_pt1 | contig 40946 bp, 37 predicted proteins | sample Subgrocontami58m_FD_72375 | JGI IMG/M metagenome (GOLD analysis project Ga0082335, IMG submission 72375) | Subsurface groundwater microbial communities from S. Glens Falls, New York, USA - GMW37 contaminated, 5.8 m (SPADES assembly) (version 2) ...
CCGTCGAGGCGCGCGCCCGGTCCGGGTCATCGACCATCCTCAATGGGGGTCGAGACAAAGCCGGAAAACTGTTACCCATGTGCCCGGTCCAGAGTGTTACCCATGTGCCCGGTTGAAGAGGCGGAGCCCCGCCTTCCCCCCCCCCGCCCTGGCCAACTCCTGCCAAACCGGTTACGCCATCAACAACCGATCAGGAGACCCAAGACCATGAATGGCGCTGAAAGCCTTGTGCACTCGCTGCTGAAAAGCGGTGTCGATACGTGTTTCTCGAACCCCGGCACGTCGGAGATGCACTTCGTCGCCGCGTTGGACCGTGTTCCCGGCATGCGCTGCGTGCTTGGCCTGTTTGAGGGCGTGGTGACCGGCGCCGCCGACGGCTATGCCCGCATGGCCGGCAAGCCCGCCGCCACCTTGCTGCATTGCGGCCCCGGCCTCGCGAACGGCATGGCCAACCTGCACAATGCCCGCCGAGCCAATACCCCGATTGTGAACATTCCTGGCGATCAGGCGACGTATCATCGTCCGCTGGACGCGCCGCTGACCGCGGATACCGAGGGCTGGGCACGCGGCGTCTCCGGGTGGGTGCGCACCGCGATGGATGCCAAGACCGTCGGCGCCGATGCCGCCGCCGCCGTCCAGGCCGCGATGATCGCCCCCGGCCAGATCGCGACATTGATCCTGCCCTCCGACACCTCCTGGAATGAAGGCGGCATCGTGGCCGAGGCCCTGCCACGCCTGCCCACCCCCACCGCGGAACCGAAGCAGATCGAGGACGCGGCCGCCGTCCTGCGCCGTGGCGGCTCGGGCAATGTGCTGTTGCTGGGCGGCGTGGCATTGAGCGAGGAAGGTCTGGCGCTGGCCTGGCGGATCGCGCAGGCGACCGGTGTGCGGCTGGTGGCGCAGGGCTCCAACGCGCGGATGGCACGCGGCCAGGGACGGGTGTCGCTCGACCGAGTGCCCTATGTCGTCGATGTTGCGGTCAAGGCGATGGCCGACACGAAGAACCTGATCCTGTGCGGCAGCAAGAAGCCGGTGACCTTCTTCGCCTATCCCAACAAGCCACAAACCTCGATCCCGGACGATGCGCAGATCTACAACCTTGCCCGTCCGGAACAGGACATTATCGAGGCGCTGACCCGTCTGGCCGACACGCTGCATTGCCCGAAGGTGGCAGCGCCCGACAACGGCTCCCGCCCGGAAGCGGGGCGGGGCGCGCTGACGCCGGAATCTGTCGCGGCGACCTTGGGTGCGCTGATGCCGGACGGCGCGGTGATCGCCGATGAATCCGTGACCTATGGCCGTGGGTTCTTCTCCAACACCAAGGCCGCGCCGCAACATGACTGGCTGAATGTGACCGGTGGCGCGATCGGCGGCGGGCCGCCCATGGCGACCGGCGCCGCGATCGGCGCACCGGGCCGGCGCGTGATCAACATGCAGGCCGATGGATCGGCGATGTACACGATCCAGGCGCTGTGGACCCAGGCGCGGGAGAAGCTGGATGTGACCACGGTCATCCTGTCCAACCGCAAATATGCCATCCTGCTGGGTGAATTGGCCAATGTCGGTGCCAATCCGGGCCGTACGGCGCTGGATATGATGGATCTGGGCAATCCCGACATCAACTGGCCGCAACTGGCCAACTCGATGGGCGTGGAAGCGGCTCGCACCGACACGGCCGATGGGTTCGCCGATCTGCTGGCGCATTCCCTGAAGCGCTCCGGGCCATTCGTGATCGAACTGCTGATCTGACACATCCGAACCGTCCCTGAAACCGTGCCCCAAGGGACCCTCCCCGGGATTGTCCCCCGGGATTGTCCCCTGGGATCGTCCCTTGGGATCGTCCCCTGGACCGACCGCCGGGATCATCCCCCGGAGACCCGGTCCTGGGGACTGGCTCCCGGTTCCACCGCGGCGCCGAGATCGTTCGGTCGCCCTATGGCAGGTCGCCGCCGATCGCCGCATACACCTCGGCCAGCCGCTTGAAGTCCGCGTCCGCCTGAATGGCAGCGATCGCATCATAGCCCTCGGGGATGTCCCAGTTGCACAGAACCCGCAGCGCCATGGCACCATTCGGTGAACGGAGCAGGCGGATCAGGTCGAAAATCGTCCGATACCCCGCTTTCTGCATGGTCTGGAACCGATCGGTCTTCAGATGGACCAGCAGATGCGCCTGGGCGATCCAGTCGACGATTTCGCTCATGGGCGTCAGGGAGGCGTCGAATATGGTGAACGGGCTGGCACTCGCCAGTGCGACACTATCGCTGATGCCCATCTCGTCCAGTCGGTAGGTCATCGCGGGTGTGACGCCCTCGATCAGTTCCAGCGGAAAATCCTCGGATCGCACCTCGGAACGCGCCCACTCCCGGAATCGCCGCACGATAAGCGTCAGGCCGGTCTCCGGGAACATGCCGATGGCGAAGGACAGCGGCGGCCCCGACAGCGATTTCGACATATCCGGCGCTGCGTCCATCAGGTGGCGGACGACGATCGCGACCAGAACCGCGATCACCAGGCGGATCAGCAACCGGTTGAAAGTGGACGGGAACAGTTGCAGTGCGCCGGCCCGGTCGAAGATGGTCGTGAAGGTCCAAACCATCCAGCCCAGGAACGCGTAGGATGCCGCCACGAAGGTCTGCGTCTGGTATTCGACCAGCGCGGGCCCTGCCAGATCGGTGCAACGTCCGCCGCAGAGGATAAACACCTTGGCGTGTTCCGAAATCGCATTGTCGGTCAGCTGCCACATGTCCAGCAGTACAACCGACATGAACATGTTCAGCAGGAACAGAAACAGGATCGGCACGGTATAGCGTGAGGTCTTGACCTGGATCGCGCTGCGGCTCTCGCTGGTGCCGTAGATCCGGTAGTGCGTGGTGTTCTTCAGCGCGGGAAACGTGGCGGTCAACCCGTTTCTGCGGATCGCCGCGGTGCGTCGGATGCTCACCACGGATATGACCGAAAACAGCGGGATCAGGGAGGCGAACAGCGCGAACGCACAGAGCTGCAATGTCGTGTTGTTCGCGATCATTTGGTTCAAGGAAAAGCCGGACATGCAAGGCTTCCTATGCAGACCCGAGCGGCGGCCGTGGCATCAATGTTCGGCCGCCGGGTTGTCGGGCACGGGACGGATCGGGGTGTTCCTTACGCTACAGCACCATACGCCGCGAGCGCAAATACCGTCCTCTCCTGTCCGAACGGCCGCCTGTCGAGCATCCTCGGCCCCCCGCCCTGTCAGGTCCGGTATTTCCAGGGACAGCGCGTGGCGTCATCGATCGACACCCCTGGCTCGGACCGGCAGGAGGTTGCGCTCCATACAGTCTCATGCAGAGGCTCCGGACGCCTTGAGCGAAACCGACACCGTGCGTGCAACCCCGATGAACGCGTGATTCGGCGGCGATTTCGCGGTAGGGTGTGATCACGCCAAGCGGGACGTAACAGCGTGTGAATCACACGATAAAACAAAATTCTAGAGGAGTTTGCCGTTTCCGGTCATGCTGAAGCCGCTCTAGACTGCGGCACCGTGATCCCACCCACCGTCCCTGCCCCGAGATGCCGAAAGGAACGCCGATGCCCGACGAGATTATGCCGAGAGAGAGGTCAACCGCGCTGCCGGACATGACCGGGGCGCCCTATACCGAGGTGATGCGGCATCTGCACGAGGTCCTGCGCCCGAATTCCTATTTCGAAATCGGCACGGACGCGGGCTTCAGCCTGGCCTTGAGCTCCTGCCCCTCGGTCGCGGTGGACCCGGCGTTCCGGTTTGACGATCTGAGCCGGCTTAAGCTGATCCTGGCAAAGCCCGCGGTGGCGTTCTACCGAATGCCGAGCGATACGTTTTTTGAACAATACGATCTGACGGCGATCCTGGGGCGCAAGGTCGATATCGCGTTTCTGGACGGAATGCATCGGTGTGAGTTCCTGCTGCGGGATTTCTACAACATCGAACGCCACTGCAAGCCGAACTCCATCGTGGCACTGCATGACTGCCTGCCGGTCGAGGAATCGATCACCTATCGCACGACGCCCGGCCCCGGCGGTGCCTCGGCCATCACATCAGTGCCATATCGGCACAATTGGTGGACCGGTGATGTCTGGCGCACGGCGCTGCTGCTGAAACGCGTGCGCCCGGACCTGCATATCACCGCTTTGGATGCTCAGCCCTCGGGGCTGCTGCTGATCACAAACCTGAACCCGGATGATGATTCGTTGAGGCTGGAATATGCCGACCATGTGCGCGCGATGATGTCGTGGCGGCTGTCGACCATGGGTCTGGCTGAGTATTTCGCCGAAATGGAGGTCGAGCCGACGGCGAATATTCAAACCGAGGAACACCTGAGCGCACGGTTTTGGCTATGATGCGGCGGGCTTCGTAGGTCTCACCGAGGCCGTCGGCGGAGGGCGGGGCTCCGCCCCGAGTTGCCCCTGGACCCCACCAAAGGCGACGGCCTTTGGAATGCGATTCCATTTGGTGTAAGTTGGACAGGGCCTACCGGGACCTTTCATGGTCCGGGTAGGCCCTGTCCAACTTACACCAATGATCCGGTTCCAAGGGCCGTCGCCCTTGGCGGGGATCCAAGGGGCAGCGCCCCTTGGTGGGGCTACGGGGCAAAGCCCCGCCCTCCGCCAACGGGCCCTGACAGACCTACGAAGCCCGCCGCATCATAGCCAAAATCAGGCCGACTTCTCGGCCCCGGCCACCACCGCGTCACCCACCGTCGCGCGCGCCTTCTCGGCGATACGCGCCGACTTGCCGCGACGTCCACGCAGATAATACAGCTTCGCGCGCCGCACATCACCGCGACGCACCACCGTGATCTCGGCGATCGTCGGCGCATACAACGGGAACACACGCTCTACCCCTTCGCCGTAGCTGATCTTGCGCACCGTGAAGTTGCTGTTCAATCCCTTGTTGGACCGCGCAATACAAACACCCTCGAACGCCTGGGTGCGCGTGCGCTCGCCTTCGACAACCTTCACCGCCACCCGCACGGTATCCCCCGGCGCAAACACCGGCACCGCCCGCGCCGCGCTCAACCGCGCCATCTGCTCGGCTTCAAACTGCTGGATGATGTTCATGGTCGGCTATCCTCTGACTCTATGGGTTTGACGGCAGGGTGGCGGAACCGCCGACCGAAGCCGTTCGATGGGTTGAAACATGGGCGGCCCACAAATCGGGCCGCCGCTCTTGCGTAATTTGCTCGGATTGCTGGCGGCGCCACGCGGCAATGGCGGCATGATGACCTGACAGCAATACCTCCGGCACGCGGTGATCCCGCCATTCGGCCGGGCGTGTGTAGTGCGGATATTCCAACAACCCGTCGGCGAAGCTTTCCTCCGTGGCACTGTCGGCCGCGCCCATCACCCCGGGCAACAGCCGCACCACGGCATCGATCATGACCATGGCCGCAAGTTCCCCGCCCGACAGGACAAAATCCCCCAGGCTGAGTTCCTGCATGCCATGCGCCTCGACAACCCGCTGGTCGATGCCTTCATAGCGACCACAGACCAGTATCACGCCAGGCCCCTCGGCAAGCCGTCTGGCATCGTCCTGCACGAAGCGCTTCCCACGCGGCGTCAGGCAGACCAAGGGCCGTCCGTCGGCAACCGAGGTCACCGCCGCGTCGACCACATCCGCCCGCAGCACCATTCCCGCTCCACCACCAAACGGCGTGTCGTCAACGGTGCGATGCCGATCGGTGGCAAAATCGCGGATATCCGTCACGTCCAGCGCCCACCGCTCGGCCTCCAGCGCCCGTCCGGCGAGGGAGCCACCCAGCGGCCCAGGAAACATATCCGGAAACAGGGTCAGGACAGACGCGCGCCAGGTCATGCCGCGGCCCCTTCACCCGATTGGTCCGCATGCACGCGATCCGGATCGCCGATTGTCGTTGCCGGATCAGTGTCCAGAACCTCCGGCGAGACGACGGTCACCCGCCCGGACGCAATATCAACCTCGGGCACGCAGGCCTTGGTGAACGGCACGATCAGCGAGGGTCCAGCCAAACGTTCGATTTCCAGACTGGTCCCGGCGCCGTAGTCGTGCACGATCGCCACATGCCCCAGCTTCGCGCCGTCGGGCGAGAAGGCCGGCAGGCCGATCAGGTCCGACAGGTAGAACTCGTCGTCGTCCTCGACCGGCGGCAATTGCGCGCGATCGATGAACAGGCGTGTGTTGGTCAGGCCCTCGGCCACCGTTCTGTCGGTGACCTTCACCGCCCCGCCATCCCGCAATTCCGAGACTTCCGCGATGGCTTCGCCCCGCCAGCGCAGCAGAAAGCGCCGTCCTTTCGCATCGGTCAGCGGACCGTACGAGGTCAGGTCGGCAGGATTAGCGGTGTGGCTCGTCACACGCACCAAGCCGCGCACGCCATGCGCACGTCCGATCACGCCCAGCAGGATTTGGGAGTTCGGCAATTGTGCCTCAGCCGGCCGCCGCGGCGGCAGCCTTGGCACGTTCCTGCGCCTTCTTCTTCGGTGCCGACTGCACGGGCTGCTCGCCCCAGACCGGCATCGGCGCCAGACCGGCATGGCCGAGGAACTTCGCCACGCGCTCGGTCGCGACAGCGCCCTGCCCCAGCCAATGGGTCAGGCGTTCCGGCTGCAAGCGTACGCGGTCGGCATGTTCGGCCGGCAGCATCGGGTTGTAGCTGCCAACCCGCTCGATAAAGCGGCCATCACGCGGGCTGCGACTGTCGGCGATCACGATGTGATAGTACGGACGCTTCTTGGCACCCGCGCGGGCAAGGCGGATCTTGAGACCCATGAACCGGTAACTCCTTCAGAATGGTCGTTGTTTTTGCTGCATGCCCTTCGGCATCAGGGCGCTCAGACCATGACGCATCAGGCCTTTCTGCCCCAGCTTGTTCATCTTCTTCATCATCCCGCTCATGTCCTCGAACTGCTTCAGCAGCCGATTGACCTCCTGCACCTGGGTGCCGGAGCCGGCGGCGATCCGCTTCTTGCGGCTGGCCTTGATGATGTCGGGATTACGCCGCTCCTTCATCGTCATGGACGAGATGATCGCCGCCTGACGCTTCAGGATCTTGGTATCGACGTCGGCGCCTTCGAGCTGCGCCTTCAGCTTGCCAGCGCCCGGCAGCATGCCGATCAAGCCGGACAGGCTGCCCATCTTGGAAATCTGCTTGAGCTGCTGGCCGAAATCCTCCAGGTCGAACTTGCCCTTCATCATCCGGGCAGCGAGCCGTTCGGCCTCTTCCTGGTCGATGGTTTCGGAGGCTTTTTCCACCAGGCCGACAATGTCGCCCATGCCCAGGATCCGGCCGGCGACGCGTTCGGGGTGGAAATCCTCCAACGCGTCCTGCTTTTCGCCGACGCCGACCAGCTTGATCGGGGCACCGGTGATCGCGCGCATGGACAGCGCCGCGCCACCACGGGCGTCGCCGTCCATCCGAGTCATGACGATGCCGGTGATGCCCAGCGCGTCGTTGAACGCCTTGGCGGTGTTCACCGCGTCCTGCCCGGTCATGGCATCGACGACGAGCAGGGTCTCGGCGGGGTTCGTCGCCTCCCGAACCTGCTTGACCTCGTCCATCAGGGCTTCGTCGATGGACAACCGGCCAGCGGTGTCCAGGATGACGATGTCGTAGCCTTCCCGGCGCGCGGTATCCATCGCGCGATTGGCGATCTGGACCGGGGTTTCGCCGGCGACGATCGCCAGGCTGGGAACCGAGGCCTGCACCGCCAATTGCGCCAACTGCAATTGCGCGGCCGGACGCTGGGTATCCAGGCTGGCCAGCAGCACCTTCTTGCGTAGCCGCTCCCGGAACCGGCGAGCGAGCTTGCCCGATGTGGTGGTCTTCCCGGAACCTTGCAGCCCGACCATCAGGATGGGGATCGGCGCGGCGGCGTTCAGGTTGATCGGGACGGCGCCCTCACCGCCCAACTGCTCGATCATCACGTCGTTGACGATCTTGACGACCTGCTGGCCGGGGCTCACCGAGTCCATCACTTCTGCGCCGACGGCTCGCTCACGGACCTTGGCGATGAAGTCCCGCACCACCGGCAGGGCGACATCGGCATCCAACAGCGCGAGGCGAACCTCCCGCAGGGCTTCCACCACATCGGTCTCGTGCAGCGCGCCGCGGCGGCGCAGCCCGTCAAAGACCCCTGATAGCTTGTCCGAGAGCGATTCGAACACGCGAGCGACCCCTCAGCTATGGACCCACACCGCGCTAATGCGCGGTGCAACGACAAACACGCCGCTGCGCGAACCTTCGCGGAGCGGCGTAGCCCCCGCTTGGCGCGGGGACCGGGTAACCCGGATCACGGGCTTATGAGAGAGACCGCCCCGGAAGTCAACGACCCAACGGCGGACGGTCAGGGCAATCAGGGGAAGCTAAAGAAAGCCTCGGGGCTCCGCCCCATGCCCCGCGAGGGTTTCGCCCTTCGAACCCACCAGGGGCACGGCCGCTGGACCGCGATAAATAGATGGCATCCAAGGCCCAGCCTTGGTGGGGGTCGAGGGGGCAACGCCCCTCGCGGGATTTGGCACGGCCTGCTCACTCCGCGGCCATACGTTCCGGCGGGACCATGGCGTCGGTCAGCGACCGGATGCGGTTCAGCCCCTCCAGTCCGCGCAGCATCCCGAGCAGACCCCGCGCGGCGGCGGCGGGAAGCGCCCGTTGCGCGCAGTTCAGGAACTTGATCTCCAGCAACTCAGCCGGCAGCGGGATCGTTGGGCCACGCCCCAACGGCCGAGGCACCGACCGGGTCAGCACCCGCCCGTCCGTCAAGGTCACCGTCACGTCGGCACCGAAATGCTCCCCGTCATCGACGACCTTCGCGGGCTGCGCTTCTGAGATGATGCGTGGCAGCAGGGAACGGACGGCGGGATCGCGGTAACCGTCGCCCTCGAAATGCTCGATCGACACGCGACCGCTGACGACCGCGCGCGCCAGGCAATATTGCACGCTGAACTTGGCATCCAGCTCGCTTTGCGGGTCGGGCCGGTTGGTGTGGGCGAGCCGGCGCGCATGGGTCCAGGACTCGATGCGAGCGACCTTGGCCGGGGTCAGATCGTGCTCGCGCACCAGCATCAGCATCGCATCGATCGCCGGATGCGTGCTGCCGCAGCACGGATACTGCTTGATGGCGACACCGGGGGAAACGATGTCCCAGGGCGTTCCCCAGTCCGCCAGGATCGCGTCGGCATTGAAGTTTCCGGCACCGTTGAAGACATGCAGGAAGCCTTGCTTGTGCTCCAACGCGTCGGCCGAGGACGTGAAGCCCTCGGCCGCCAGCAGAGCCGCCAGCAGCCCGTTGCGCGCGGCATGCCCGACATGCAGCGGCTTCGTCATGGTACCGAAATTGGTCTTCAGGCCGGATGAAAACGTCGCCGCCAGAGCCAGGGCGCGCGCCGTCCGGGTCGGCGCCAACCCCAGCATATGGCTGCACGCCGCAGCCGCGCCGAACACGCCCAGCGTGGCGGTGGGGTGCCAGCCTTTGGTGTAGTGGTGAAAGTTGACGCCGCGCGCGATCCGCGTCTCCGTCTCCCACCCCGCGACGTAGGATGCCAGGAAATCCCGCCCACTGACCGCGCGGGTTTCCGCCAGAGCGAACAGGGCCGGCAGCACCGGTGCCGAGGGATGCCCGCCCAACGTGTCACTGCAATCGTCGTAATCCAACGCATGCGCCGCCGTGCCGTTGATCAGTGCCGCATCGAGCGGTGACACACGCCGGTCGGAGCCGAACACCAGGCAATCCCCACCCGAAGATCCCATTGTCGCCGCTTGGCCGATGATGCGGGCGCAATCCTCATGCGCGCCAGCCAGGGTGCAGCCCGCCGTGTCCAGGATCGCGACCTTCGCCCAATGCACCGCCTCATCCGGCAGGCGGTCGAATGTGACGCTCCCGATGCGGTCAGCCAGCGCTTCAGCGATGGTCATGACGATCCTCCAGCAGACAATTTGCCACACTATAGACAGGTGTTGGCGGCTGTTAGAAGCTCCGCCCGCCAACCGGGAGGGTCCATCATGAGTCTGCGGCGCCGCACGCTGCTATCGATGCCGTTTGTCGCCGCCGGCACCGCCGCGCTGGCGCAAGGGGCGGATCTGGCCCAGATCACCGACGCCGCCAACAAAGGCGGCCATATTGACATCCACCACAACGTCCCGCCGCCGCTGGGCGATCTGTGGCTGGGTGACTTCCGCAAGGCGTTTCCGAGAATCGCCGTCGAGGCAACCCGCCTGCCGAGCGCCGAGATGATGCAGCGTTTCGGGACCGAATATCCCGCCGGCGCATCGAAGACCGATGTAGTGATCACGCTGTGGGACGAAACCTTGCCGGGATGGGCGAAGAAAGGCTGGGTAAAGACCTGGACGCCACCGGAGGCCGCCGCCTTCGCCCCCGAATACAAGCGGGAAAACCAGTTCTACACGATCCAACTCATCCGTTCGGCCATGGTCTCCCACAAGGGGCGGATCAAGGACGCGGACGCCCCGCGCGAATGGGCGGATTTTTTCAATCCCAAATGGAAGGACAAGATCGGCATCAACCCGCCCTGGCGTTCCGTCGCGGTGCAGGAAATGCTCGCATTCTGGCATGATCAGGGGGAGCGCGATATCGCCAAGCGCCTGAAAGCCAACGGCGTGCGGTTCTTCAACGGCAGTGCCGGCATCGTCCAGGCAGTGATCCGCGGTGACGTGCAGGTTGCCGCGGTGATCGAGCCGCCGGTCATCAGCGCCATCGCCGACGGCGCGCCGATCCGCGTCATCTATCCCGCCTCGGGCGTCCCGGCGACCGCCACGGTCGCATTCCTGCCGGCCAAATCGCCGCATCCGGATGCCGGGATGCTGTTCCTGAACTGGGCCATGAGCGCGGCCGGCCAGCAAAGCCTGCAAGACCATGCCGGCGCCCCGGTCACCCGCCCCGGGGTCAAACCGCCGAAAATGGTGCCCGGCCTGGACGGCATGAAAATCGTACTGACCGAGCGGCTGCTGACGCCAGAGATGCAGAACGCCATCATCGAGGAATGGCGTTCGGTGTTCGGCCTGCAATAGACGCCGATGACAACCAAGCGGTCTCCATCTGGGCTACCGGCCCAACTTCGGTCATGGTCGGGCACCCGACCGTATCAACCGCTCATGTCATTGCGGGATTGGCACGTTATGGCAAGGGACCGTGCCACGGGGATCGTCGGGTCGAACCCAGGGCCGAACATGACGCAGCCGGCGTATCGGCGCGCTGCCAGGAGAGCCGGTGAATGACAACCGCGCCGGTCCGACGATCGGGCGAGGCGACGATCCGTGTGGTCTTTGCCGTTACGTTCGCGGTTACCGCATTCTTGATCGTTACACCTTTGGCGTCATTGCTGTATGGCAGCTTCCAGACCGGTGGGCCGGGCGCACCGGCAACCTTTACAATCAAGAACTGGGGGGATTTGGCAAGCCGAGCGATTGTGCATACGTTATTTATGACGTGTTTGATATCGGTGGTGACGTCGGTGTTCAGCACCTTGGGCGGGGCGGCGATGGCCTGGCTGGTGTATCGCACGGATTTTCGTTACAAGAAAAGCTTGGTCGCGGCGGTGGGACTGAGTTTCTTCTTTCCGGGCTACATCCTGGGCATGGCCTGGGTCATACTCGGATCGCCGGGCGGGGTTTTCAACGACATCCTGGAGCATCTGTTCGGGCCGGACGTCATCCACTTCGACATCTACTCGGCGACCGGGATCATTTGGATCCAGGTGCTGCATATCCTGCCGTTCGCGTTCTTCACCGTCCGCGGTCCGCTGATCAGCATGGACAGCAGTCTGGAGGAAGCGGCCTACGCCTCGGGCGCCACACCCTGGCAGGTGGTTTGCCGGATCACCGCGCCGCTGATGATCTTCCCGGTGATGTCCAGTCTGCTGCTGTGCTTTGTCCTGTCGGTCGAGCAGTTCGCCATTCCGGCCATGGTCGGCATTCCCGGGCACGTCCACACCCTGGCGACCGAGTTGTATCTGCTCACCAGCTTCTCTCCCACCAACACCGGCCTTGCCGCCGCGGTGGGCCTGTCCATGAGCGCGGTCACTGGCCTGTCCATCTTCGCGCAGCGGCGCATCGTGCATCGGCGCATGGCGCCCACGGTGACGGGACGCGGCTATCGAGTGCGCGAACTCAACCTGGGGCGGTGGCGCTGGGTGGCGACCGCCGCCTGCCTGTTCTACGTGCTGATGAGTTTCATCATTCCGTCGCTGTCGCTGATCTACACCTCCGCCATCAAGTATTTCGTCGCCAATCCGTTTGAAGCCGCCTGGACGTTTCGCAATTACGTCATGCTCTGGGACAACCCCGGCACGTTGCGGGCGTTTCGGAACACCGTGCTGGTGGCCGGAGGCGGCGCCGTGCTGGGGCTCACCCTGGGTGTGCTGGTGGCGTATTCGACGCACCGGCTGAAGCCACACGGGCACAGGGCGCTGGATATTCTGGCCTGCCTGCCATTCGGAATTCCCGGCATCGTGATCGGGCTGGGATTCCTGTGGTCCTATGTCTATTTGCCGATCTATGGGACGCTCTGGGTGCTGGTGTTCTGTTACGTCGCCCGTTTCCTGCCCTATGCGACCGAGACGGTCGGCGCCCAGGTGGTGCAGCTCGACCGCGCGCTGGAGGAAGCCGCCTGGGTCTCCGGCGCCAACCGCATCGCCAGCTTCCGCCGCATCGTGCTGCCGCTGCTGCGCCCGGCCCTGCAAAGCGGCTACTTCCTGCTGTTCATTGCCTATTTCCGCGAAATCGCGGCCGCCGCGCTGCTTTACACGGCATCGACTCAGGTGCTGTCGATTTCCATCTGGGCGTTTTTCGAGAACGCCAACTGGGGTGTCGCCAGCGCGCTCTCTGTCATCACAACCATCATCACGGTCGCCCTGATGGGCGTCGTGATGCGCGCACCGCTGAGACTGTAGTGTCTGTTCGGGACCATGATGTGGCTTTTCGAGGGATATCGTGAGTCGGCTGGCAGGCGCGGTCCCGAAAGCGATGCGGGGCCATCGGTGACGGGCCGCAACGCACCAGACGACCATGATATTCCCTTGAAAAGGTGCATCATGGTCCGGAACAGACATTTAGGAGCCGGCATGGGAATTTCGGTGCGCAACCTGGTCAAACGGTTCGGCGACAAGACCATCATCGACGGCATCAGCCTGGATATCGCCGATGGGGAACTGGTCTCCCTGCTGGGTCCGTCCGGCTGCGGCAAGACCACCACCCTCCGCTGCATCGCCGGTCTGGAAACCCCGGAGGAAGGCCGCATCGAAATCGACGGGGAGGTCGTGTTCGACAGCGCGTCCGGGATCATGGTGGAGCCCTACAACCGCTCCATCGGCATGGTGTTCCAGTCCTACGCGATCTGGCCGCATCTGACAGTGTTCGAGAACGTGGCGTTTCCGTTGCGCGTCCGCCGCCGCCCCGGCGCGGAGGTGGAGCAGAAAGTTTCCCACGCGCTGGACATGGTCGGGCTGGGCGCCTTCCGCGACCGCTCGTCCCAGCAATTGTCGGGCGGACAGCAGCAGCGCGTCGCCGTCGCGCGCGCCATCGTGCATGCCCCCGCCGTGCTGCTGTTCGACGAGCCGCTGTCCAACCTGGACGCCAAACTGCGCGACCGGACGCGCGCCGAGTTGCGCAAGCTGCAACGCGACCTGCACGTCGCCACCGTCTACGTCACTCACGACCAGGCCGAGGCCCTGTCGCTGTCCGATCGTATCCTGGTCATGAGCGAAGGCCGCATCCTGCAACAGGGCACGCCCGAGGAAATCTACCACACTCCCACCGACAGTTTCGTCGCCGACGTGGTCGGAGCCGCGAATTTCCTTGATGTGCAGATCCGCGGCAGCGGCGCCGGCGGGGTCGAGGCGGTCACCCGGACCGGAGCCGCCGTTCGTGCCGCGACCGGATCGGCCCCGGACGGCCCGGGCACGATCATGATCCGGCCCGACAAGCTGCGCCTGGAACCGCCCGACGCCGGCCCTGCCCGCGAGAATCGTCTGGCGGGCGCCATCCGTCAGCGCCTGTTCCTGGGTGGACATTTTGAATACGTGGTCGAAATCGGGGAAGATACGGTGCGCGTGGTGTCTGTGGTGCTGATGCAGGAGAACGCTCCGGTCCTGGTCACGTTCGATCCGGTGGATTGTGTCGCGCTCGCGGCCGCCCCGGCCACGCCCTGATGCCGGCTTCGTGCGAGCGGCCCACGACGTCGGGCTGATGCCCGCTGCAACGCCGATCCGGTATATTCCGCTGTTGTCACGTCCTATCTGGCCAACGGCTCTCCCAGGCGCCAGCGGGCGAAAAGCGTATCACCCGCGAGGAGGTGGGGCCATCCGTGGTGCCGCGGCGGGCCTTTCCCTTTCCTCTGCCGCACCAACGCGTGCGTGGCGCCGAATTTGTTTGCCACCCAGAGGCTTTGGTGTCAGCTACACTCTCGTTGTGATGCCCGCGGATGTGAGACGTTGCTGTTGGGCACCCGCCTGGCCCCCGGTGGTGGACCAACAGTGCAAGGATAATTGAATGCGACGCGTATTCCTGGTCGGTGTTCTATTGGCTGGGTTGGCCGGCCTGACTGGCCCCGGGGCGGCTCAAACCAGTCCCGATCCTCGGGTCAGCACCGATGCCGAGTCGGACATCGCTCTGCTGCACCGGACCTGGTACAGGTCAATCAGCTACCAGACGCTGTCATCTCTCGATGATTTCGGGTTCGGCTATTTCCTTGGCGGGGGGGCCGCGGCGGGCGGTGTCCTCGTCCTGGCCAATGCCGTATCGGAGTTGGCAGTGAACTATGCCCACGATCTTACCTGGGCAATCGCGTCACGCGATCTGGCAGTACCCGAAGGCGATACGCGAACAACAAGGACATTTACCTATACGGCGATGAATACAGTTCGTGTTTTCGGTTTGGGCATCCTGATTACCGGAAACGCGGTAACGTCCCTCGGCTATGTCGCCTTCAACGCCGTTGCAGATGCCGGCGTGTATGCCGCGAATGATGCCGCATGGGATATATACTGGCCGGCGCCCGAACCGTCACAGCAATCGCGCGATCGGGCCGCCACCCTGACACTTGGGGACTATCTGCCGGAGATACAGGTGATCATCCGCCAGGCGGAATCGCCAGGCGGTATTTTCATCAAGGAAGTGCCTTCAACGGAGCCAAGCCTTTCGAGCACATTGGATGATTTGCTCAAGACCGCACGCTAGAGCGATCTCACCCTGACTGGAAGCGGCAGGCCGCTCCGACACATTGCCTTGTCGCATGATCCACAGATTGTTACGTTCCGATCAGCGTGACCATGCCCTGGGCTGGCGCCACGCGGGGCCGAACAGCATCGATAGCAGCATCGATATGGGAGCGTTTTCGACCTGCCCTGGCAGCCACCTTCGCCGGGTTTTTGAGAGTCGGTCGTGAAGAGCCATGTCTCCCATCAGGGGCATGGTTCAACCTGATCAGAAAATGCTCTAAGGGTTGGATCTGGAAGACCCATGACCGCGGCGCCCTCGTATCCCCCAGGACGCATCGGCCGAACCGGACACACGCCGCCCTGATACGCAAACAACAACTCAACTGACAGGGGAAACCATCCCATGGGCCTGACCGCCACCTTGTGCGAGCGTATCGCCGCTTGCCACTACGAGGACCTGCCTCCGGAAGCCCTGGACGCGGCGCGCCGGCTGGTGCTGGACGGGATTGCGGTCGCCGTCGCGGGCGTATCCGCCGAGGACGCGGTCCCGATCATGGCAAAAACACTCCGCGCCCTGGGCGGCACGCCCGTCGCCACCGTCATCGGCTGCAACCTTCGCATCGATCCGGTGCGTGCCGCCGCGATCAACGGTGCCGCCATGCATGTGCTGGACTTCGAACCGATGTGGAGCCCCGCCACCCACGCATTATCAGTCACCCTGCCCGTGGCACTGGCTCTGGCGGAGGCGCGCGCTCTCCCCGGACGCGACGTCCTGGCAGCCCTGGTGAAGGGCATCGAAATCCAGGGCTGGCTGCGCGAAGCATCCGGGCAGTACACACCGGATGTGCTGAAATTCCACCCTCCCGGCCTGGTCGGGCCGATGGGTGCGGTCGCCGTCGCCTCCCACATGCTGCGCTTGACCCCGGTGCAAATGGCCCACGCCTTCGGCATCGCCGGGTCGCGCGCCGGCAGTTTGTTCGGCAATGTCGGCACGATGACGAAATCGTTTCATTGCGGCCAAGCGGCCTCGGTCGGGCTGGAAGCGGCCTTGCTGGCGGAAGCGGGGTTCACCGGCGACACGGAAACCTTTGAATCCCCGCTGGGCTACGCCAACACGTTCTACACCGGTACGTTCAAGCCAGAGCAGATGCTGAACTACGGCCGCCAGCCCTGGCGCGTGGTCGATCCGGGCTATGCCATCAAGATGTTTCCCAGCCAGTTCGGCACGCATTTCGTGATTACCGCCGGGCTTGCCTTGCATCCGCGCGTACCATCCGTCGAGGCGATCCGCTCGGTCACCTTGACCGGCCCGGTGATGCCCTATGTGAACCGGCCATCCCCGGAAACCGGCCTGTCCGGGAAATTCAGCTTCCAATACACGCTCGCCAGCGCATTGCTGGACGGCAAGGTCGGTATCCACACCTTCTCAGACGAGCGTCTGCGTGCGCCCGACATGCAGGCCCTGCTGCCGAAGATCGAAATCGTCATGGACAAGGACATCCCGGCCCGCTTCGAGACCATGCATGTCCGCCTGCGGATCGAGCTCAACGACGGCACCGTGCTGGAAACGCGCTGCGACGGGCCGCGCGGCATGTGGGGTCAACCGAAGATCGATCCGGCTGATCACCTGCTGAAAGTGCGGGACTGCCTGTCCACCGCGCTGGCGCCCGATTCGGTGGAACAAGGCATTTCACTCGCCTCGCGGATCGACAGCTTGGAGTCGCCCGACATCAGCACTTTGATGAAACTGATCGGCTGAACGGAGACAGCACATGAGCGTGACCGCCGAACTCTGCGAAAAGATCGTCGCCACCACCTGGGATTCACTCACGCCCGAAGCGATTGCCGCCGCGCGCCGCCTGGTGCTGGATGGTCTGTCCATTGCCATCGCCGGCACGGAAGAGGACACGATCCAGATCCTGGCCGACCATTATCGCGGCTTCGGCGCCCGCGGCGATGCGACCGCGATCGGCTTCGGCTTCCGCACGGCACCACTCTGGGCCGCAGCCCTGAACGGGGCCGCCATGCATGTGCTGGATTTCGAGCCGATGTGGACGCCGTCCAATCACGCCCTGTCCACCACTCTGCCTGCCATCCTGGCGCTCGCGGAAACCCGCGATATCACGGGACGGGAGCTGATCACGGCCCTGGTGAAGGGCATCGAACTGCAAGGGTGGATACGCGTTGCAGGCCACCTGTATGAGACCGGGGGGATCCGGTTCCATCCCCCGGCCCTGGTCGGTCCCATGGGATCGGCCGTCGCCGCCGGCCATGTGCTCGGCCTGAACCCGGCCCAGTTGGCCAATGCGCTGGGCATCGCATCGTCGCGTTGCGGCGGCATGGCGGCCAATATCGGCACGATGACGAAATCGACCCATTGCGGTCATGCCGCGATGCATGGTTTGGAATCCGCCCTGCTGGCGTCGCATGGTTTCACCGCCAACCCCGAACCGTTCGAAGCGTTCAACGGCTACGGCCGGATGATGTTCGGCGAAACCTTTGAGCCGCAGGACCTGCTGAATTTCGGCCCGCCCTTCCGGATCGTGCAGCCAGGTTACGCAATGAAGATGTTTCCGTCCCAGTACGGCACGCATTTCGCGATCACGGCCGGGCTGACCCTGCATCCGCAAGTGCCGGACCCGTCGGCGATCCGCTCGGTCACCTTGACCACACCGGTCATGCAATATGTCAATCGGCCGCGTCCCGACACGGGTCTGGCCGGCAAGTTCAGCCTGCAATACACTTTTGCGAGTGGCCTGCTGCGCGGTGGGGTCAAGATCGGCACGTTCACCGATGAGGAAGTCGAAAAACCTGACATGCTCGCGCTGCTGGGTAAGATCACCATGAACATGTCGCCCGAGATCCCCGCCCGGTTCGACAAGATGTGGCTGGAAGCGCGGATCGAAATGAATGACGGCCAGGTCCTGCACACGCGCTGCAACGGCCCGCGCGGCATCTGGGGCTCCCCGCCCATCAGCCAGGAGGAACATCTGGCGAAGGTGCGCGACTGCCTGACGCGTCGTATGCCGGCCGAAAAAGCCGAGGATGTGATCGGGCTGGCAAGCCGGGTGGAGACGCTGGATGCGGCAGGCGTGCGGGCTTTGCTCGGTCTGCTTGGGTAGGGCGACGGGATCCGCATCGCCACTGCATCCCCCGCCCTTTCGACGAGAGCGGTTTCGCTGAGACTGGAAACGGCAAACCGCTCTGGCACTTTGCTTTGTCGCGTGACTGACACGCTGTTACGTTCTGCCCCCGTGATCACGCTCTACAGGATCAGGTCCGCCGCCGGCACGCAGGGCAGTCCGAACGCCGTTGCCACCGCCGGATGCGTGATCTTGCCATCATGGATGTTCAGCCCCTGGGCCAGATACGGGTCGTCCCCCAACGCGCGCTGCCAGCCCTTCTCCGCCAGGGCCAACACGAACGGCAGGGTCGCGTTGGTCAGCGCGAAGGTGGAGGTCCGCGCCACCGCGCCCGGCATGTTGGTGACGCAATAATGCACCACGCCTTCATCCACATAGGTCGGCACCGAATGCGTCGTCGGGCGGCTGGTCTCGAAACAGCCGCCCTGGTCGATGGCGATATCCACCAGCACCGTGCCTGGCCGCATCTGCCGTACCATGGCCCGCGTCACCAGCTTGGGCGCCGCCGCGCCCGGCACCAGCACCGCGCCGATGACCAGGTCGGCGGCGACGACGGCATGCTCGATCGCATCCGTGGTGGCAAACAGCGTGGTGGCGCGTGGTCCGAACTGCAAATCCAGTTCTTTCAGCCGAGGCAACGACTTGTCGATGATGGTGACCGATGCCTCCAGACCCACCGCCATGCGCGCGGCATTGGTGCCGGACACGCCGCCGCCCAGCACCACCACCTTCGCCGGCGGCACGCCGGGTACACCGCCCAGCAGGATGCCGGCCCCACCCTGCTCGCGCTCCAGGCAATGGGCGCCGACCTGCACCGCCATGCGGCCGGCGACTTCGCTCATCGGGGCGAGCAACGGTAATGTGCCGGCGCGATCGGTCACGGTTTCATAGGCGATACAGGTGGCCCCCGACCGCAGCAACCCGTCCGTCTGCTCGCGGTCAGCGGCGAGATGCAAATAGGTGAACAACACCTGACCGCGGCGCAGGCGAGCGATTTCGTCGGGCTGCGGTTCCTTGACCTTGACGATCAGATCGGCGGCGGCAAACGCCTCGGCCGCGGTATCGAGCACCTTGGCCCCGGCGGCTCGGTAGACATCGTCGCCGCAGCCGATGCCGTTGCCGGCGTTGCGCTCCACCATGACGGTGTGGCCGTGATGGACCAGTTCCCGCACGCCGGCGGGCGTCAGCCCCACCCGGTATTCGTGGGTCTTGATTTCCCGGGGTACGCCGATTTTCATGCGGGGGTTTCCTTGGGTACGGGGTCGCCGAACCGGATATGGGGGCTCGCTACAAGGGCTGCGAGGGCACCTCCTTGTCCCGCCCGCCCGCCGAACCATGGGATCGGTCCAAACCGGCCGCCCGAGGAGCAAGATGATCCAGCGATACCGCTGGAGCAACCGGTCTTATCGTCGGGAGGATGCCGTCGCGATGAGCGACACAAGCGGGGTGTTCGCGCTGTGGCAGGCTCGATGTTGGCAAACGCCCCTTCACAGTCGCGACCCTGGCTGTAGTCTGGTTCGGGAGCCATCACAGCGCGAAGGAAACGGACATGCTCACGGTAGAGCGCCCCGCCGACATGAAAGCCCTGGTGGGCAAGGAGCTTGGAGTCAGCGAATGGGTGACGATCGATCAGGCGATGATCGACAAATTCGCCGAGGCCACGGGTGACCACCAATGGATCCATGTGGATGTCGCTCGGGCAAAAACGGAGATGCCCGGCGGCAAGACCATCGCGCATGGGTTCCTGACCTTGTCCCTGGTCGCCGGTCTCGGCGGGCAAACGCATGACATCACCAAGCGGTCCCGCGGGATCAACTACGGGTCGAACAAGGTGCGCTTCACGGCGCCCGTGCCCGTTGGCTCGCGCGTCCGGTTGCGCCAGAAATTGCTGAAGGTCGAGGACATCGCCGGCGGCGTGCGCCTCTACTACGAAAGCCAGATGGAGATCGAGGGATCGGACAAGCCCGCACTGGTCGCCGAAACGATCGCCCTGGCCTACGACTGAGCGCACCCGGCGGGTCACTCGTCTGGACGCACCGGCCACTCCCACGCGAAGGGGATCGGTCGGTGCGCCACATCCCGCCGTGGCGGAAATGGCTGACAACGGCCTGCGTCGACGTGCCCACTGTGCCTGCGGCGTAGCGGCGGAACGCAACACCCTGCCCGACATGACGATTGAAACTTCATTTCGTTCAAACGCTTATGGAACAACGGCAATGGGCATGGTAACACAGTGACCAAATGTTGCCGGTGATTACCGGCTAGGCGTTACCGGGGGGCTGCGGCCAATGACAAGAATCAAATCTCTGCTCTCGATCGCGGCCGCATTGTTGTCCGGTTGGATCGCTCCGGCGGCGGCGGCTTGGCAACCCACTCGCACCGTTGAGTTCATCGTTCCGGCCGGCACCGGCGGCGGCGCGGATCAGATGGCACGCGTGATCCAGGGCATCGTGACAAAACACGCCCTGATGCCGACCGCCATGGTCGTCATCAACAAATCCGGGGGCGCCGGCGGCGAGGGGTTCCTCGACATCAAGACCTCGCGGGGGAATCCGCACAAGCTGGTCATCACGCTCTCCAACCTGTTCACCACGCCGCTGGCCACCGGCATCCCGGTCAGTTGGAAAGACATGACCCCGGTCGCGATGATGGCGCTGGATGAGTTCGTGCTGTGGGTGAACGCGGAGTCTCCCTACAAGACGACGGCGGATTATATCGCGGCGGTCAAGGCGGCACCCGCCGGGCAGATGAAGATGGGCGGCACTGGGTCGAAGCAGGAAGACCAGATCATCACCGTTGCGATCGAGAAGATCGTCGGCAAGAAAATGACCTATGTCCCGTTCCGTGGCGGTGGGGAGGTCGCGGTGCAGCTGGTGGGCAACCATGTCGATTCCACAGTCAACAACCCAATCGAGGCGGTGGCACAATGGCGGGCCGGCAAATTGCGCCCGCTTTGCGTGTTCGACCGGGTGGCATTGCCGGTGACCGATAAGATCGCGGGCGATCAGGGATGGAGCGACATCCCCACTTGCAAGAGCCAGGGCCTGGACATGGAATACCTGATGTTGCGGGGCGTCTTCATGCCGGCGGGCGCCACCAAGGACCAGGTGCAATACTACGTCGATCTGCTTCAGAAGGTGCGCGAGACACCGGAATGGCGGCAACTCATGCGGGACGGCGCCTTCAACCAGACCTTCATGACCGGGGCCGAATATGCCGCCTGGGTCGAGACCGAAGAGAAGCGCCATCGCCAATTGATGCAGGAAGCCGGCTTCATGGCCGCCAATTGATCGCGCGCGCTCCAGGCGCACCGCCGTGAACAACGCGGTCCCGGGGAACAAAGCAGTCCCGGACCGATCCGGCCCGTCGCGGCGGTCGGTCGAGATCGGCACCGCCGTGGCAATGCTGGCATTCGGCGCCATTGTCATCGCCGGCAGTGCGCAAGTCGGGATTGCCTGGGGACCGGAGGGGCCGCGGTCCGGGTTCTTCCCGTTCCTGATCGGCTTGGCAATCATCCTGTCCAGCCTGGTTAACCTGACGCAATGCGTCCGATCCCCACCTGTGGGCCTGTTCGCGGAATGGCAGCAGTTGCGGCAGGTGATCGCGGTGGTCATCCCGACCGCGATCTATGTCGGGTCGGTCGGCTGGGCGGGACTTTACCTGCCTTCGATGATCCTGATCGGCGGCTTCATGGTCTGGCTGGGCAAGTACAATCCGATCCACGCAATCGCCGTGGCCGTCGGTGTCATGGCCATGGCCTATGTGACGTTCGAGTGGTGGTTCCTGGTCCCGCTGCCCAAGGGACCGGTCGAGGAATGGTTCGGGTTATAGCGACAGGCGGCTCCAAAGGCATCCATTTCGGCGGATCGGCAGGACATCATCATGGAAGAGCTCGCCCACCTGTTCCACGGCTTCGCCGTCGTCTTGCAGCCGTACAACATCATGCTGATGTGCATCGGCATCCTGCTGGGCGTCATTATCGGCGTGTTGCCCGGCCTGGGTGGCGCCAACGGCGTCGCCATCCTGCTGCCGCTGACTTTCAGCATGTCCCCGACCTCGGCGATCATCATGCTGTCCTGTATCTACTGGGGCGCGCTGTTCGGCGGGGCGATCACGTCGATCCTGTTCAACATCCCCGGTGAGCCATGGTCGGTCGCGACCACCTTCGACGGCCATCCGATGGCCCAACAGGGCAAGGCGGGCGAGGCGCTGACGGCCGCATTTACGTCATCCTTCGTCGGCGCGCTGTTCGCCGTGATCATGATCACCCTGCTGGCGCCCCTGGTGGCAAAATTCGCCTTGCAGTTCGGACCGGCGGAGAAATTCTCGGTCTTTTTCCTGGCATTTTGCAGTTTCATCGGCATGGGCAAGGAGCCACCGTTCAAGACCATCGCGGCCATGATGATCGGCTTCGCGCTGGCCGCGGTCGGGCTGGACAGCATCACCGGCAATTTGCGCCTGACCTTCGGCTTCACCGAGTTGCTGAACGGCTTCGACTTCCTGATCGCGGTGATCGGCCTGTTCGGCATCGGCGAGATCCTGCTGACGATGGAAGAAGGCCTGTCGTTCAAGGGACGAGCGGCGGCGATCAATCCGCGAGTGGTGTGGGAAACGTGGAAGCAGTTGCCGAGCTACTGGAAGACGTCCCTGTCGTCCTGCCTGATTGGGTGCTGGATGGGCATTTCGCCGGCCGGCGCCACACCCGCCTCGTTCATGAGTTACGGGATTGCCAAGCGCACGTCCCGCAATGGCGCCAAATTCGGCACCGGCCAGATCGAGGGCGTCGTTGCGCCGGAAACCGCCGCGCACGCCGCCGGCACCTCGGCCCTGCTGCCGATGCTGGCCCTCGGCGTGCCCGGTTCGCCGACGGCCGCGGTGCTGCTGGGCGGGCTGTTGATCTGGGGGTTGCAGCCGGGGCCGCTGCTGTTTGTCGAGCAGACGGAATTCGTCTGGGGCCTGATCGCCAGCATGTACCTCGGCAATCTGGTCGGGCTGATCATCGTACTGACCTGTGTGCCGCTGTTCGCCGCGATCCTGCGCATACCGTTCAGCATCATCGGGCCGGTGATCCTGGTGTTCTGCGCGATCGGCGCGTACACGGTGCACAACTCGGCGTTCGACGTGGTCATGATGCTGGTGTTCGGCGTGCTGGGTTACCTTCTGAAGAAGTGCAACTACCCGCTGGCGCCGATGGTCCTGGCCATCGTGCTAGGCGACAAGGCGGAAGAGGCGTTCCGCCAATCCCTGCTGATCTCACAAGGCAGCCTTGGGGTGTTCTTCTCCAACGGGTTGGTCGGAACGATCATGGCACTGGGGCTGGTGACATTGTTCTGGCACCTGATCCAGACGGGATTTTCGCGACTGCGGCGGCTGACGACATAGTCGGGACCGCGGCGGATCTCCCCTGTTTAAGAGAACAGTCCGAATAGGTAACGATCCCTCGGCTGCAAGGGCTTGATCACTTCGATTTCACGGATTTCCGCCCGAACGGGTAGGCCATTTTGAGTTTGGACGATGGCGGTCGGAGCAAACATGACAATTCAGCCCGGCCCACGACCTACGGGAACGCCCGCCGGATCCGCCCCCAATCCTCCACCGCATGCTCCTGACCGGGCAGGATCGAGAACACGATCTGGCAGAACCCGGCCGCCTCCAACGCCTCGATCCGCTGGATCAGGTCTGGCGCCGTGGCCGTCCAGGTCGCCGCCTTGATCAGGTCCGCCGACAGGAATTTCCGTTCGTCGTCGCGCACGAACATCAGGTGGCCGCGATGGTTCTCCAGGTAATGCGCGCCCTGAGGACCATAGCCGCGCGCCATCTCGACATAGCCCGCGACCGCGTCGGCGAATTCCGGGGGCAGCGGCGCGGCGGGATAACCGCCCAGCGCCGCGTCGGCCGCCCGGTGCAACAGGGTTGCGGCGCGCGGGCCGGCTTGAGCGATGGCGCGCGGGCTGTCGGCCGCTTCGCCGGGTTCCAGAACCGCGCCACCGGTCCAGGCCACGGCGTTCAGGGTCTCGGGCGAGCGCCCCGCCTCCGTCCAAAACGCCCGCATTTCCCCCAATGCGGCGACGCTTCGTTCCACGCTCGGTGCGCCATCGATCCAGCCACCGCCCAGCTTCGCCGTCAGCGTGCGGGCCTTCGGTCCCGACGCCGCAATATAGAGCGGCATGGGATCGCACAGGTTGATCAGGCCGAGTTCAGGGTTCAGCAGGCGGATCAGACGTCGCCGCCCCTCGATCTCGGTTTCGATCGTTTCGCCGCGCCACAGGGCCTGCACGACGCGGATGTAGTCTTCCATGTCCGCCAGCTTCACCGCGCCCAGGCCCATCGCGCGCCGACCGGTGAAGCCCGTGCTGACGCCGAAATCGATCCGCCCGGGCGCCAACTTGTTCAGCGACGCGAAGGCGTTGGCCGTCACCGCTGCGATGCGGTTGGATGGGATCAGCACGCCGGTCCCCAGGCGGATGCGCGTTGTCTTCATCGCGCAAGCCGCCATGGCAACAAAGCAATCCGCGCTGAGCATCTGGGTGTCGTAGAACCAGGCATGGTGGAAGCCCAGTTCCTCTGCCCGCCGCACCAGGCGCCAGGAGTCAGAATCGGTCGGGATGGCAATGCCGAATTTCATGTGGCTTCCCTCCATGGATCTTGCGACGCGCGCACTCACAGAGCGCGGTTACGGATATCTGTCCAGGTCTCTGCCTCGGATTTCTCCAGACTGTGCAAAATCCGCTCACGCAAAGGACCAAGTGTCTGCTCGGCCTGTTCCAGGAACTCAACCTTTAGCGGTGCAACCGCTTCACGCAACGCATTACCCATCTCCGCGGTGACCCAAGGCGGAGCAGCCTTGGTGAACGAGAGGACGACCGCCTGGGTTTCCAGCATCAGCCTGCCCATCGAACGGGTCGAAAGCTGGGTCAAAGCTGTGAGCGCCTCCCGGTAATGCCCCGGCAGGTCGTGGCTGATCCGGTACAGCTCGACATGGGCCACCTTGATCTGCTCCTGGGCGATCGTGCGCGCGATACCCGCAAGAATATTGTTGACCTCCTTCCAGAGATAGTCACGCGCCGCCGCCACATCGCCGTTCTTCGCCCAGATCTCAGTCGCCTGCACCAGGGACGGCTGCATGTCGTCAAAGACGGACGCCGACACATCCCGCCAACGTTCGAGCTTGCTCAGGCTGGTCGCAAGCACCGTGCGTGCCTCGGACACCTGCGCTTGGCGAGCGGTGGTGCGATCCTTCTGCAGACTGAACACCAGAGCGAAGACCGCAAGGATAAACGACAAGGAGGTCAGGATGTCGGATAGTTTGATCGTTGGATCAAATGTAATGTTCATGGGGAATCTCCGCGTTCCATCGTTGTAACCTCTATGGTCAGATATCCGAGGCGATCGCGACGTCGCATTGGATGGGGTTTCCTCCTCTGCGCGTGCCCGCCAGTATCGCGCTAAATCAATCCAACCGGGAGACGACGGCATGGAAATCTGGACAACGAGCGTGGCATCCCCACGCAGCACAGCGCGGGTCGCTCAGGATCTGGAAGCGGCGGGCTGGGATGGGCTGCTGGTGGTCGACTCGCAAAACCTGTCGGGCGACCCATATGTCGCGCTGGCCTTGGCCGGGTCGGTGACATCGCGTATCGGCCTCGGCACCGGCGTGACCAACAACGTGACGCGGCATGCATCGGTGACCGCCTGTTCCATCACCAGTGTCGACCGGGTGTCCAACGGGCGCGCCGTGCTGGGGATCGGACGCGGCGATTCCGCCCTGGCGCATTTAGGGCGAGCGCCATCCCGGCTGGGTCCGTTCGAGCGCTACTTGCGGCACTTGCAGACCTATCTACGCGGCGAGGCCGTTCCGTTCGACGACATCGAACTGCCCACCGACCTCGCCCCGCCGATGTCCGAACTGGAACTCGCCGACGCCCCGCCCGCCAGCCGGATCGACTGGATCGCGCAAGGCCGGAAAGTACCGGTGGAAGTGGCGGCCAGCGGCCCAAGGGTTATCGCCATTGCAGCGCTGCACGCGGACCGGGTGATGTTCGCCCTGGGCGCCGACGAGGAGCGTATCGCCTGGGGCATCAGTGTCGCGAAACAGGCCCGCGCCAAAGCCGGCCTGGATCCGGATGGGGTGAAATTCGGTGCCTATATCAACTGCGGCTGCCACACCGATGTGGCAAAGGCGCGTGGTCTGGTCCGCGGCGGCCTGACCACCTTCGCCCGCTTCTCGGTAATGCACGGCAAAGCCAGCGGCCCAGTATCCGACGGCGATCGCGCCGTGCTGCACGATCTGCGCAACTCCTATGACATGAAGGCGCACACCCGAGGCGACTCACGCCAGGCCGGGACACTGACGGACTCCTTCATCGACCGATTCGCCATCGCCGGCACCCCGGACCAATGCACCGCGCGCCTCCTCGGCCTCGCCGCTCTGGGTTTGGACAAAGTGGCGATGAGCGGCGGCATGCGCGGGGCCTCGGCCGAGGATGCCTCGGTATCGAAGCGGTTGCTGGAAGCAGAGGTACTGGCGGCGGCACGGGGGCCGTAGCAGTGCCTCCGGGGAGGTTCAGCGCCTCTCACAACCGGCCCCCCCGGGTCGCTCCGATGGCTGCCGCCCCGCGATGGCGGGGCGGCACTGGGCTAGCGGACCAAACCAGGGCACGCAGGGGCCGGATGCGCTCAACCCATTTGGTGCGAGCATACGGTTTCCGAGACATCCCCCGCGCGGGGGCCGGGGTCCGCGAGTTACGCAGCCTGTTCCACCACCTACCGCGCATCGCTGTATCGTGGTCCGGTGCCGACCGACATCGTCGGACATGCCCATGCGCCTTCCAAGTGTCATCGTCAGCCGGACCGGGCGCATGTAGTCTGACGGAGGGCATCGGAGGCGGCCCCTTCGGAGACGCCAATGACACTGATCCGCCGTATCATACCGACGCCACTACGAGCGCTGCGCTGGCGTCTGCCGTGGATGCTGTCGACAGACAGCTACGCCCGCGCTCCCGCCCAAACCGCCCTGCGAGCCATTCGATTTACTCTGGCCGAGAGTGGCGGGCGTGACGTGACCTTCCAAGGGCCCGACGGCCTTCTGGTCACCACGATGGCGAATAATTTCAGTTCCTTTGCCTTCTGCGTCGACGGCGCGCGCGATGCGGCCATCTGGCGCTTCGTGCAACGCCGCATCGAGCCCGGCAGCGTGTTCGTCAATGCCGGCGCCAACATCGGAACCTATGCCCTCCCCGCCGCTCGGCTTGTCGGTGCGTCCGGGCGGGTGATCGCGTTCGAAGCCCATCCCGTCACCTTCTCGTATCTTCAGCGCAACACCCAGGCAAATGCACTGACGCAGCTTCTGCCGCTGCACCTGGCTTTGGGGGATACCAACGGCGAAGCCACAATGACCTTCTTTGCCGCCAATCCCGGAGAGACACATGTGACCTCCGCCGGCGAAGCCGTGGCGGCCAACACAGCCACCGTCGCCATGCGTCGGCTGGACGATGTACTGGCCGAACAGGGCGTGACTCGCGTCGATTACCTCAAGATTGATGTGGAAGGGTTCGAGTTGCCGGTGCTGCGGGGCGCGGTCCGCACCCTGGCGGACAACCCTGGCATCGCCGTGCAGACGGAACTGGTGGAACGCCATGCCACACGCTATGGCCACCGTATCGAAGAGATCGGCACCTTGATGCGAGAGGTCGGCTTGCAGCCGCATCTGGTGGATGACCGGACCGACTCTCTTCGGTTGCTCACCGGCAAACTGGCGGGAGACGTGATCTGGGTTCGGGTGTGACGCGTGTCCGGGCGATCAGGTCGGCTGTCGCTGGCTGGCCGGGTGAATATCGTGCCTGCCGCTTGGTGGTGCCGGGGCCTATCAGCGTCGCGAAAGGTCGTGACCGAAATAATAAACCTGACCTCCGATCGAACCTGCACTTATGGCTGCGACGCGGAGGGCCGGCTGACCTCTGTGACGCCGGGCACTGTGACGGTCGCGACCTATGCCTATGACGCGCAGGGCCGGCGCAAGCAGAAGACGGTGAGATCGGCGGCGACGCTGATCGTGACCGGTGGGGACAACCACGAGGTGCTGGAGTATGATGGCACTACAGGCGCGGTCCAGCGATGCCATGCGTTCGGAAAGGGTGTGGCTGGGGCGATGAACCTGGTTGGCAACCGGCTGACGATAATCCTCGACATTCAGGGTTCGGTGATCGCGACTCTCCGCTCGGAGGCGGGGATGCCGACCGCGGCCGGGTCTCCGGCGTTCCAAGAGAACGCGGGCTCGGTCACTGGTACGTTCCGCTAAACCGGGCGCCGGTTCCGTGCCGAGACGGCGGGGAGCGTAGCGCAGCCGAGCGGGTTTTACTATACTTGGTCGCTCAGGGACCCTGGGGTTCTGTTTGCCGATAAGTTGGAAACTGTCTGTGATCAGGCCCAAGATGGCGTAGTCGCCGCGGTTGGCGAAGGCGGGAAGGTATTCATTGCAAATGGTGTTCGTCTTGAACAGCCACCAGAACCGCTCCATCAGGTTCAGGTTTGTCGAGTAATACCAATCGACAGGAATATCGACTCATCGAAGGCTGCCAATGCATTGAGTTGATCCAGGATCAAGGCCGGTTCGTTGCCCTCATAACGGCGCTTTTCGATGCCTTCCCGGCCGTCGGTGCGATAAAGGCGGCGATATTCGCGCACTGTTTCGGCGTCTATGAAAAAGGCATCCGTCGCCCAACCGTCGTCCGAGAGCAACAGCGCGTTTATCCGACGATGAACCGGGCTGGGCATGTGCTGGCGCATCTTCCGAAGGACGTGCGCTCTGTCCTCGGGGGGAGACGCGTCCCGCTCATGGCGGTAGCGAGCCAGAGCTTTGGCCGCGTTGAAAAGAGGCACGTCGCGGCTTTTTCGTGGAGTCTGGGTATATCAGTTCGTATAAACAATGACTCATCGACGGCTCCACCGCGCCATCGCACCCGCAAGGCCGTCCCTCATGATTATCGGTGAATCAACACCGAAAATCGGGAATGCCGAGCCTTTGTCTGGTATGGCGAAGCGGGGTGGATTGATCAAATCGGCTTCGGGAATTGTCGCTGGCGTCACTCAGCCTGAATCTCCATAATCATGTGCCTATACCCCTACCGCAGCGCGATTCAATGCGGCCAGCGCGCGGACGGGGATTGCGGATATTTTTGTAACGGCTCGATCGGAGACCGATTCTGATGCAACCCGGACATGACGGCAAGCGACCGAATGCCCGAGCGAGCATTTCGCTCATGGCGCAAGCCGTGCCATGGGTGTCGATGTTGACCGTGCTCGTCGCCCATCCCGCCCGCGCCGCGGATACGCCTGCCGATGTTATTCGTGCGCCTGTGTCGATGTGGGAACGTGCCTTCTACAAGACGTTGACGTATGAAGCCGTGGCCACTGCCAGTGACCTGTTGGTCCTCAGGGCTCTTACCGGCGTCACAACGGCTCTTGGCGCGACGTTCCTGGCCGTGGACGTTGGAACAGCCGCGGCGACCTATTACACCCACGAGATCGCCTGGGAACGCCTGGGGCCGCCAATCGAAGAGCAGACCGCCACGACCGCGGGAGCGAAGGCGGTCATGTACCGGATGGTCAGTATGAGCCGCGGCTATGGTCTGGCCTATGTCTATGCCGGGAGCGCCAGCATCGCTACCACCTACGCGATCACCAGCGCCGTGGTGCATACGGCGATTTACTTGGGTAATGAATGGATTTGGAACAAATATCGGGACTTCAGTGTCGGGCTCTTCTAAGTGTCCGCTCAGAAACATATTGTGCCTCTTCAAAGGGCGACCGTAACCGTCCGGTGCGTCGGAACCCCTCGTCAATGGCCCGGCATCGCTTTCGGTGCCGTGCCTTCCAGCCGCTTTACTGTGCTCTGCTGAAATGGCCCATTATGTCGCATAATAGAGATGGATGACCTGCTTCTTATCCGAGCAATTCCGCTGCGCAATGTGGTCGGTATCACGGTCGTTGCAATTGGGTCCTGACCCAACGGTCGTGTCGCCAGAGACCGCTTGGGTCAGAGCGATGAACCGGGCGGGGCATGTGGTGGCGCATCTTCCGAAGGAAACCAGCTCCGGTTCCGGACAACGCCCTAAATAAAACTCGATTGACTATCCCGCGCGCGGCCGTTGCTCCAGCAATCGCCCCAGACCCGGCAAGGGATCGGGTATTTGCATCACCTCCAGCATTCCCCAAAGGGCCGCCTGGTTTGTCGTCACCACCGGCTTACCAAACCGACGCTCCCAGCCCGTGATCGCCGGCATGGTGGGGAAATTGCCGCCAGGTACCACCAGCACTTCGATCTCAGGCCGGTCGATCCGGGCGAAGGCGTCAGTCGCGTTGTCGGCACTCAGTCCACCGATCGCATAGGCATCGGTGGCGCCGAAACCTTCCATGGCCACCACGGTCAGGCCGTAGCGGGATTCGTAGTAGGATTTCGCCCGCTCGATCACCTCCCGCGAATAGGGCGTCACCAACGCGATCCGCGTCGCCCCCAAGGCCTGCACGGCGCGCCCGATCGCCTCGGCGGAGGTCATCGACGGGACGCCCGCGCCCTGGGACATCAGCCGGTTGACCTTCGCGTCGTAGTCGTCGTCGAACAGGCTGGCCGACGTCTGCGCCAGCGCCACGACCTCCACCTTGGCGGTGCCGAGTAGGTGGGATTGGTAGGCAACGTCCTCGTCGCGGCTGGGCGAGAAGGGGGTGTTGCCGCTTCCCTTGCCCAACCGCCCGACATGGGCCTGCAAGGTCGGAGGTAACAGGCGGGTATACTCAATCTCGACCGTCGTGTTCGTCGAGGGGATTAGCACACCGAAGTGACGGGTCATGGCGGTACCCTTCCAGGTCGGGACGCACTAGAGGAACGGTTCCGCGGGCCGGAGGAACGACGACCCGCGGAACCGGACTGGATCAGGCCCCTGCCGGCCGCTTCATCTTGCAGGTGGTCGGCTGCGCCAGATCAGCCGCCGAGATAGTCGCCTCGGTCTTCCAACCGAAGCCGGTCTTTTCCGAATCGAACTTCACGCCCTTGGTGAAGACCCCTTGGTAGAAGGGCACCAGCAACTGGTGATCCTCCTTGCGCATGACATTCGGCTGCCCGAACGCATCCGTGACCTTCATGTCTTCCAACGCCAACGCGACCTTCAGCGGATCGGTGGAGCCGACCTTGTTGATCGCGGCTTGCATCAGTTCGAACATCGTGCGGAAGTTGATCCAGATGTAGTCGAACTCAGGCGTCTTGTCTCGGAAGCCCTGCATCCAGGCTTCGGCTTCCTTCATGCCCTGCTCGGTCGGGATGTTCATATGGGAGTCGGCGACTGCGTGAACGCGATTGGCACCGCCTTCACCCATCGCTGTCGGAGCCCCGTTCAGGTGGGCGGACAGGGTGAAGTAGCCGACGTCCAGGCCGGTCTCCATGCCGGACTTCAGCAACTGGTTGAAATCGACGCCCCAGTTGGACGTGATAACCGCCTGTGCTCCGGATGACTTCATCTTGGCAACGTAGGGGGCGAAATCCTTCACCTTGCCCAGCGGCACGAGATCATCCCCGACAATCTTCACATCCGGACGGTTCTTGGCCAGCAGTCGCTTCAGGTCGCTCTGCACCGATTGGCCGTACAGGTAGTCCTGGTTTATCAGGTAAACCGAGGTGATGGTCTTCGGCAGCGCGCGTACCAGCGTTTCCACCCGCATCGTCACGTTGCCCGCGAAACGGAAATGCCAGAAATCGCATTTGTCGTCGGTCAACTCGGTCGCCAGCGCCGCGCAATTCATGTACAGGACGCGGTTGTTGGGATTGCGCGCATTGTGCTTGGCGACGCCGTCGATCATCGCCGCGGCGACGTTCGATCCGATGCACTGCATCACCAATTGGATATTCTGGTCCGCGGCGGATTTCAGCGCGATCAACGCCTCGGCCGGCTGCAACTTATCGTCGAAGGTGACGAGTTCGAACTTCTTGCCAAGGGCACCGCCCTTGGCGTTGACGACGTCAAGGGCGTATTGCAACTGCTTCAGGAAGGCGTCGCCCTGGGGTGCGAACGCGCCCGAGAACGGTCCGATGAACGCGATCTTAATCGTGCCCTGGGCAACCGCTGCCGGCCCCGGCAGCAACAGCCCAGCCAACAGAATGGCGCACGCGGCGCGCCGAAACCAACTCAGCATGATACCCTCCCTTGCCGCCACATCCGTTGATTGGTCCAACAGAACTGAATGGTGGCGAACTGGGGGGAGACTAGACGATCCGGCGGCGGATTGCGACAGCACCCGCCCACCGGATCGCACGGGTTCAGTGAGCGATCAGCACCGGCAGCGGCGCGTGCTCCAGCACCGAACGGGTGAAGCCGCCAAACACCGCCTCCCGCAATCTCGTATGACCATAGCCGCCCATGACCAGCAGACCACAGCCGGCATCGGTGGCGCCGCCCAGAAGCACATCGACGGCCGACTTGTCCCCGGGTCGGACGGTCCGTCCTTCCACAGTCGGATTATGCCAGCGCAGGGCGGCAACCAGTCTTTCGGCCGATTTGTCCGTGTCGTCATCATCCTCCGACACGGTGAAGACGATCACGCGCGCACAGCGGCGGATGAACGATAAGGCCGAGGCAACCGCTCCGGCGGCCTCCCGCGTGTTCTTCCAGGCAATGGCGACCGTGCCGGCCAGTGCGTCCGCCGATCCGCCCGCCAACAGCACCGGCTTTCCGGTGTGCATCAAGGCCGACTCGATCACCCCGTCGGAGCCGATCCCGCCATCGGTCGCACGCCCCACCACAATCAGGTCGCAGGTCCGCCCGTGTTCGGCCAGCCAATCGCCCGGATCGCCGATCTCGGTCCGCCATTCCGAGGTCATGCCCGCTGTCCCCGGGCGGGTCGCCTCGGCAATGCCGTTGTTCGAACACAAGGTGCGCCAAGAGCTTTGGGCTGTCTCGGCCAGTTTGTCGGCGTCCACCTCCATCCGGTTGATCACGTCCTGCAGGCCGGTTGCGAGCCCCATATCGGCCGACGCCATGGCGGCGATATCGCGCTGGACGTCCCGGCGAACATGCAGGCCGACCAGATGCCCGTCGAACAGACGGGCGACGGCAAGCGCTGTCTGGAAGACGGGAGCATCGGCCGGGGTTCCGGTCACCGGCAGCAGAATGACTCTTGGCATGGCTGTTCCTCGTTCGCGGTTGTCCCCTGACAGCATGGCTCAGCGCCCAACGCGATGATCCAGGTCAATGGATGTCGATCAGGACCGAAATCAGCTCGTGGTCGCTGAGGATGTCGCCGCTCTCCCCGATCGCCGGGATCACCAGCGGGTCGCGGGCGGTCAGGCCACGGGTGCAGAACCAGTCCAGTTGGTGGTCGCCTTTCGCCGGCGTCCAGACACTGGTGCGCGTGGTCGGCTGGCCGGCATTGCAGGCACGCCAGTCATACCCACGCGCCTCGGCCTCGGCGAACAAGGGCTCGGTCGGGTCGTCCAGGCGGCCGGCCGGCCTCGGCGTGTTCAGGTCACCGCCGACGATCACCGGCAGCCCGTTGGCATAGGTGTCCAGCGCATCCAGCAGGCTCCGCATCTGTCGCGCCCGCCCCGCGCCGTCGCAGCGATATTCCAGATGCACCGAGCAGGCGACAAACCGAGCCTCCCCCAGTCGGAACGTCGCCGCAACGCCCATGCGAGCGCCCAACTTGCGGCGTTGGCCCGGCGGCAGGTGGCGAAACCAGTCCATGACCGGATCCAGCCGGATCATGACGGGAGCCTCGAACGGCAGGGTAGAGACAAAACCGTTGCCATGGAAACCCTCGGTGTCTTCGGTGCCGAAAGAGGCAAAACCGGGCGGCGGCGGCATTGGTGCCAGTTCCAGGAATTCCAGCCCATAGGCGTAGGATTGTCCCAAACTCGCCGCTACACGGCCGATCGTGTGGACTTGGCCGGAGCGACGCATGCCGACATCCATCTCGGTCAGCAAGGTCAGATCCGCCCCGGAACGGGCCAGGATGCGGGCGGACTCGTCCGGATAGAGGCAACGTTCCAGGTTCCATGCAGCGACCCGGACGGTCCCGCCCGCGCCACCACCGGTCCTACGCTCGGCGTCACCCCTGACGCCATCCCGTGTGCCATACCTGGGGGCGGCCGAACCGCCAACCTCTATATGATCCAGGGCGGGAACCGCGTCCCAGGGCGCGGCCGCATCCTCCGGCATCGCCAGAAATGTCGCGCGTTGGGCTGGGGAGGCGGCGGGCAGGCGAGACACCAGGGGCGCCGCCAGGGGAGAAGCAGGGACCATGCCCCGATATTGACCCACCGCGACGAAAAGTCACCCTCAAGGGGCTTTTCCGCCGGCGCCAGGGGGAGGACACTGGGACGATGTCCGAACCGGCCCAGCCGTCTGTCCGCCCGACCACCTCCAAGCGCACCCGCCTGACCGCGGTGATCGTGGCCTGCGCCATGTTCATGCAGAACCTGGATTCCTCGATCATTGCCACGGCATTGCCGACGATGGCCGAGACCTTCGGCTACGACCCGGTGCGGATGAATGTGGCGCTGACGTCCTATCTGCTCAGCCTGGCGGTGTTCATCCCGGCCAGCGGCTGGATCGCCGATCGCTATGGCGCGCGCAACGTGTTCCGGGCCGCCATCGTCGTGTTCACGATCGGGTCGGTGTTGTGCGGGCTGTCGCAGAGCCTGGCCTTCCTGGTCTGCGCGCGGGTGCTGCAAGGCATCGGGGGAGCGATGATGGTGCCCGTCGGACGCCTGCTGCTGCTGCGCACCGCCGCCAAGACCGAGCTTGTCGCCGCCATGGCTTGGCTCACCACCCCTGCCTTGCTGGGCCCGGTCGTCGGGCCTCCGGTCGGCGGCTTCATCGTCACCTATCTGGACTGGCGCTGGGTGTTCAACATCAACATCCCGATCGGTATCCTGGGTCTGGTACTGGTGACCTTGTTCGTAGAGGACGCGCGGGAGCCGCGGCGCGGAGCCTTCGACCTGCGCGGGATGCTGCTATCGGGCCTGGCGCTGACCGGTTTCATGTTCGGGTTGGAGACCCTGGGCCGCGGCATCATGCCTGCCGGGGTCAGCGAGGCGATGGTTGGGATCGGCCTGCTGTCCGCCCTCGGCTATTGGCTGCATGCGCGCCGGACCGCGGAACCGCTGCTGGATTTCACCCTGATGCGGTTGCCGTGCTTTGGCGTCGCGTTCGCCGCCATGATGTTCTTCCGCACCGGGATCGGCGCGATCCCGTTCCTGCTGCCGATGATGCTGCAGGTGGGTTTCGGCAAGTCGGCGGTGGAAAGCGGCGTCATCACCTTCGCCAGTTCGGCCGGCGCTCTGCTGATGAAGCCCGCCGCACAACGGACCCTGCGGCTGTTCGGCTTCCGTGACACCTTGGTCTGGAACGGCGCGATTTCCGGGGTGATGCTGGCGTTATGCGCCGCGTTCCGCCCCACCTGGCCGGCGGCGGCGATCTATGCCGTGCTGCTGGTCGGCGGCTTCCTGCGGTCCCTGCAGTTCACCGCCTACAACACTCTGGCCTACGGGGATGTGCCGCGCGCGCGCATGAGCGCCGCAACCAGTCTTTACACCACGGGCCAGCAGCTTGCCGCGACGGTCGGTGTCACCATCGGGGCCGTGTCGCTGGAGATCGCGCGCCTGTTCTCGGGCCATGTCGAGCCGGAGCCGATGGACTTCAGCGTGGCGTTCCTGGTGGTCGGGATCATGACCCTGACCGCCGCGCCGATCGCGCTGCTGATGCCGCGCACGGCCGGCGACGATCTGACGGGGCGGGGGGCAACGGGACGGGGGGCGGAAGCCCCGCCCTCCCCAATCAGACCGCCGCATCCTCCAGGATCATTGAGGCGGCTTTTTCCCCGATCATGATGGATGGCGCGTTGGTATTGCCCGCCACCACCGACGGCATGATCGACGCATCCGCCACCCGCAACCCGCCGATTCCATGCACCCGCAGCCGTGGATCCACCACCGTGTTGCTGCCGATCCCCATCGCGCAGGAGCTGCTGGGATGATGATTGGACACCCCGTTCTGGCGCACAAACTCGGCTAGTTCGGCATCGGAGGATACCGGGGTTCCGGGCAACAATTCCTCCATCACATAGGGCTTCAGCGCCGGCTGGGCCGCGATCCGGCGCGCCAGCCTTATGCCATCGATCATGGCCCGCATGTCATACTCGGTGCGCAGAAAGTCGAACGAGATCGCCGGAGGGGCAAGCGGGTCGGGCGTGGCCAGACGCACCGTGCCGCGGCCATCCGGTCGCAGATGCACGGGAGCCAGCGTGAACCCGGGGAACGAGTGCGGCACGACCCGGTCCTTGGTACGCTCCAGGGTGCTCCATTCCAACAGGTTGATCTGCATGTCCGGCCGTTCCAGACGCGAATCGGTGCGGGTGAACAATCCGGCATGGATGCCGTTGCTGGCCATGGGGCCAGAGCGGAACAGCGCATAGCGCACGCCGGCCACCGCCTTGCGCAGCAGGCTGTTCTCTAGGTCGTTCATAGTGATCTTCTTGGCGCAGCGCCAGCTCAGATAGGCACAGAAATGGTCGTGCAGATTGGCGCCGACGGCCGGCATGTCGCGCACGACCTCGATCCCCATGTCCCGCAAATGCTCTGCCGGCCCGAGCCCTGACAGTTGCAGCAGATGCGGCGAGCCGTAGGCACCGCCGGCCACGACGATCTCCCGGGTTGCCCGCGCGGTCTCCAACCCTTTGGGTGATCGGTACTCCACCCCGACCGCGCGCCCGTTCTCGATCAGGACGCGGGTGGCGTGGCTGAGCGTGCTGATCACCAGGTTGGGTCGAGCTTTGGCGGGTTGCAGGTAGCCTTTGGCAGTGCTCCACCGACGGCGATTGCCGGTGGTGGTCTGGTAGTAGCCGCCGCCTTCCTGGTTGGCGCCGTTGAAATCAGGGTTGCGCGGGATCCCAGCCTGTTCGGCGGCGGTCAGCACGGCATCGGCCAACTCGAACTGGCCGATATGGTCGGAGACGTTCAACGGCCCGCCGGTGCCGTGATACTCGCTGGCACCGCGCACCTGATTTTGCGCTTTCTTGAAGTAGGGGAGGACGGAATCCCAATCCCAGCCCTCGCAGCCGCGCTGGCGCCATTCGTCGTAATCGGCGTGATTGCCACGGATATAGACCATGCCGTTGATGGAGCTGGTGCCGCCCAGTGTCTTGCCGCGCGGCAGGTAGATCTGACGGTTGCCGAGTTGCGGCTGCGGTACGCTTTCGAATTTCCAGTTGACCTTGGGGTTCACGTAGGTCTTGGCAAAGCCCAGCGGGATATGGATCCAGGGGTTGGTATCCGGTGGTCCGGCTTCCAGCAGCAGGACGCGATGGCGCCCGGACTCTGACAGGCGGGCGGCGACGACGGCCCCCGCCGATCCGGCCCCGGTGACGATGAAATCGAATATGATGGCGCTGTCAGACATGGTTCCCCCGAGGGCGGCGCGTTGTCGCGTCCATCGATCGGATAACAGGCTGAGGACGGTTCGTCATGGGGGAGTGCGATCGTTCCCGCCCCCAGCCACCTGTTCAGGCGCTCAAAGGACCCAGTGTCCGGGTTCAGTCCAGCAGGATGCCCGTTGCCTTCACGATCTCTCCCCATTTCGCCACTTCGGCCTGATAGAACACCTGAGTTTGCTCGAAATCGCGGGGCGGTTGGAACACGTCCATCCCGGTTTCGCGCAGACGCTTGACGACGGTCTGATCCGTCAAGGCGGTCACCATGGCCTGGTGCAAAGTGGCGACGATCGGGGCCGGGGTCTTCGCCGGGGCCATCAAGACACCCCAGGAATAGCACACGTATCCGGGCAAACCCTGTTCGGCGACGGTTGGCAGATCGGGCAAGGCACTTGCCCGGACCGTACCCCCATTCGCGATGCCGCGCACCGTGCCGGCCTGGATCTGCGGCAGAATGGTTGGCAGCACGTCGAACGCCATCATGATCTGGCCGGCCGCCAGGTCGTTGATCATCGGCGCCGAACCGCGATAGGGCACGTGCTCGATGTCGAGGCCACCGGCCTTGATCTTGAACTGCTCCCCACAGAGATGGAGAATCGATCCGACCCCACCTGAGCCATAGCTGTATTTGCCCGGATTGGCGCGCACCAAGGCAATCAACGACGGCACATCCTTGGCCGGAATCGCCGGATGGGTCCCCAGTGCCGCGGGGTTGATGCCGAGAACCCCCAGTGCGATGAAATCGTTGATCGGATGATAGGGAAATTTTCGGTACAGATGCGGATTGGCGCCATGGCTGGACGCGGTCGCCATCAGCAACGTGTAGCCGTCGGGCGATGACTTCGCCACCAGATCGGACCCGAGATTGCCCCCGGCGCCAGGACGATTGTCCACCACGAAGGTCTGGCCGAGCAGTTCCCCCATTTTCTGGCCCATGATGCGGGCCATGATGTCGGTAGCCCCGCCAGACGCGAACGGGACGATGAGGCGAACATTCTTGCTGGGATAGCGATCCTGCGCCTGCGCGGTCGCCATCACGGCACACGCGATAACACAGGCGGCAATACCAGATAAAATACGCGACCGCATGGCGTTTCTCTCCCTTGCGCCTGACGGTCTGATGCCGCCTGTGCGTGGGGGACCCTAGCACCGAGGCGATGCGGCGCCCAGGGGACGCCGGGGCGATCGGGGGACGGAAAGGAAGCCTTGGGGCACGGCCCCTGGACCGCGACTCCAATAAATGGCATCCAAGGCCCAGCCTTGGTGGGGGTCGAGGGGGCAACGCCCCTCGCCGGGTCCGGGGCGGAGCCCTGGCGCTTTCTGCCTGCACCCGATTGTCCTGCGGGGTAAACGGCCTGTGGAGAGTACCCCCTGGGCGACGTTACCCCCGTGCAGCCCCCTGCAACGCATGCACAGGCCGCAGGAAGGCCGGATCGAAAACCTTGCTGGCCATGACCTGACAGCGCCGCATCAGGCGGATCTCATCGGGGCGATAATCGGCGATCGCCCGATGGATGGTTCCCAGATGGTCCCAGACGATGACATCGTTCTCGGTCCACTCATGGGTGTAACGAAACCGGGATTCGAGCTGATGGGCAAACAGGAACGCCAGGGTTTCGTCGCTGTCGCGCTCGGATAATTCGTTGATCCGGACCGCATAGCCGGGATTGGCGTACAGGACCTTCCGGCCGGTGATCGGATGCGTCAGGAACAGGTCATGTACGGCGGGCGGACGCAACCGGCGTTGTTCATCGGTCAGCGGCGGGCGCTTGCTGCCATGGACCCGACGCATATGTTCCCACAGCTTCTCGTAATCGTGGCTGACCGTGGCATCGGCCAAGCGGGTGCGGATGTCGTCGGGCAAAGCATCGTAGGCGGCATGCATGTTGGAGAACTCAGTGCCACCCAGGGGCTTGCCATCCCGGCGCGGGATGCGCAGGCCATACAGCACGTTCACGAACCCCACCACCGGGTGATACGACAGATCGGTGTGCCAGTCCTGGCCGGCATCGGGCAGGCCGATATACTTGCCGTTCTCTTGCAGGTTCGACAGCGTGCCGATCGTTTCATAGGTCGCGCGCGCGGCGGCCGGCGTGGCGGCGGTCGGTCCCTGGATATCGCCAAACCGTTCGGAAAACCGACGGAGTTGCTCCATTTCCAGATGCTGATCGGGAAACCGCAGAACCCCGTGACGTCCGAGTGCCAGCAGGATGCGGGGAAACTCGTCGTCGGAGACATCACGGGAGAGGTCGATCCCGTGAACGGTGGCACCCAGCACCGCACCGGTCGGTTCGATCGTCAACATGTCAGCCTCCTGAAGTGAAGCAGCCTCATTCAGTTCCGCACATCCTGATTACGCCACCGGCCTGCGTTCAACCATGTAACGCGGCGGCGTGGGCGCGCGCCAGGGGATCGGTGTCGCCGCAACCGATGGGCGAGATTGCGATCCGTCATACAGCGCTTCCAGCCGAGGACGGCCTCTCCAGGGCATCACGTCGCGGCCTTCGCAGTAGCTCATCACGCAGATGAACGCGATGTCCATTACCGAGAACCAGCCGGCCGCAAATCCCTCTGGCGTCACACGCATTTCCAGCCAGTCCAGGCAGCGTTCGGCCCGTGTCTTCTGCCGATCCATGTAGTCGGAGTTGTCCGGTGTGATGCCGTCGCCCTGCATCGCCCGCAGATTGACGATGCTGTTGCCGCAGGTGGAGATGGTCGCCAGGGTCATCATGTCGTGCCAATGCTGGTCCGGTCGGGTCAACCCGGGCATGAGCGGCAGGTCGCCCGCTGGTTGGGTCGCTTGCGGATAGGTGCGCATCAGGTAGTCGACGATGACATCGGATTCCCAGAGTCGCAGGTCGCCGTCTTCCAGGACGGGGATGGCCAAGGTCGGTGCGGGTGCCTCGTCAATCGGACGGCCGCCGTCGCTGATGTCGGATTCGAACACGAGGCCCTTTTCGATCAGGACGATGCGCACCTTGCGAGCGAACGGCGATCCGTTGCTGTAGAAAAGCTTCACCTGGGCAGATCCCTTCTGACTCGCGCGGCGCTAGCAGCCTGTCGGACTTACGGCCACCGGGGGTTCATGTTAGAATCGCAACGTCGATTCGCACCCTCCCCGGATGCCGCTGATGAGCAACTTCCGCCCCACCGACCGCCTGACGGGCTTC